>WNFT01000465.1_pt1 | contig 33041 bp, 29 predicted proteins | sample 5400191 | NCBI WGS metagenome assembly WNFT01 (sample SAMN13153359, study PRJNA577476) | soil metagenome | isolation source: 80 cm saprolite under Madrone tree | place: USA:California | collected 2016-06-14 | reverse complement strand
CAGCTCCTGGTCCAGGTAGGCGGAGAGCCGGTCGCGGACGTGCTCGCTCATCGGCCCGCCCCCTGGGCGCGCCGGAGCGCCTGGCCGAGGTACGGGGCCACGGCCTCCGCGAGCCGCTCCCGCGCGCGGAAGAGCCGGCTCATCACCGTGCCCATGGAAAGCCCGAGCGCCTCTGCGATCTCCTTGTACGACATCTCCTCCACCGCCCGCAGCACGAACACCGCCCGCTGCTCGGCCGGCAAGCCGAGGAGCGCTCCCTCGAGCACTTCCCGGGCCTCCTGCTCGAGCACGCCCTTGAGCGGATCGCCGCTCCCCGCGCCGCGCTCCCCGTGGCCCTCGGGCAGTCCCTCCTCCCGCGCCTCCGGCGACCGCACGTGGTTCACCGCCAGGTTGGCCGCGATGCGGCAGATCCAGGGGCCGAACGGCCGCGCGAGGTCGAAGCCGGCCAGGGCCTGGTGGGCCCGGATGAACGCGTCCTGCGCGACGTCGTCCGCCACGTCGTGGCGGCGCACGATGCGCAGGGCCACCCCGTAGACCCGGCGCTGGTAGCGCCGAACCATCTCCTCGAACGCAGAGAGATCCCCCCCCTTCGCACGGGCCAGGAGGCCCGCCTCGTCCTGACCGTCGGCCCTCACGCGAGCCCGCGCGCTCGTCGGGGTCTCATGGCCTCCACCCAGGATACGGGCGAGGGGGGTGCGATATTCCGAGTCCCCGGGGCGGAAGGTGGGGCCGCCCCGGGGTCCAACGGCCCGGCTACTCGAGGACCTTGATGACGACCCGGCGGTTCTGGGCCCGGTTCTCCTTGGTCTTGTTGTCCTCCACGGGCTTGCTGGACCCGTACGAGATCACGTTCAGGCGGGCCAGGGCGATTCCGTGGGTCTTGGCCAGGTAGTCGCGGACCGCCATCGCCCGCTCCTCGCCCAGCCTCTGGTTGTAGGCCTCGGGGCCCGTGGAGTCCGTGTGCCCCTCGATCTCGAACCACACCCCCTTGTTGGCCGCCTTCAGGGGGGCGATGGCCTCGTCGACGATCTGCTTGGCCTCGTCGCTGATCTCGGCCTTGTTCACGGGGAAGGTCACCTTGTCGTTGGAGAGGGTCACGGTGTAGATGAGCTTGCCCTTGGCCGCCTTCTCCGCCTCCACCGCCTTGCCCATGGCCTGCTGGGCGGAGCCCTTGGCCTCCTTGGCCTCCGCCATCCCTGCCTGGGCGCTCTTGTCGACGGCGTCGATGCGGACCTCGCTCTGCTGGACCCGCGCCTGGGTCTTCTCGACCTCGGCCGCCACCGCCTCCACCTTCTTGTTGACCTCACCCACCTCCCGCTGCACGTACGTCTTCTTCGCGCAGCCGGAGAGGGCCACACCTGCCACGAGCACGGGGATGACGAGCAGTCTCACCGGAAGCCTCCTTGGCTCGATCGCGGGCGACCCTGCGCCCGGGTTGTTGAAGCTCAGTTCAGGACGCGGGAACGTATCCGCTGCGGGTACGGACGACAACCCCCTTGCGGGTGGCGCGCACCTCGACCCGGCGGAACCGGGCGGGCCCCGCGGGGGGATCATACCCCAGCCGGTACTGATGCTTGAGCTCGGCCGCAATCCGGTTCGCGGCCAGGGTGAGCCCGACGACGTCGCTCACCTCGAACGAGGCCCCGCCGGAGAAGGCGGCGTAGCGCGCGAGAACGGCGCTCCCCTGGGCGGCCGCCCCCGCCTGCTGCTTCCCCACGAAGAGGGCCGATCGGGGGTCGTCCAGGGGAGAGATCACGGAAACCGTGTAGATCGGGACGTCGAGGGCCCGTGAGTGAGCGATCACCTCGTCGGCCGTCTGCTGGCTGGAGGTGTCGATCCCGTCGGTGATCACCACCACCGCCCGCCGCCCCTCGCCGTGGCTGGCCAGGTCGCGGGCCGCCTTGTCCAGGGCGTCGTGAAGCGCGGTGGAGCCGAAGGCCGTGATCTTGTCCAGCTCATGCTCCACGGCGGACTTGTCTCTCGTGAAGGCGACGAGGCCCCAGTAGCGGCTGTCGAAGCCGGCGAGCGCCACCTGGTCCTCGGGGCCCAGGGCGCGCAGGAGCTGGACCGCGGCCATCTTCGAGCTGGCCGTCTTCATCTTTTCGTTCATGCTCCCGCTGGCGTCGATCAGGAACAGGACGCGGGCCGGCAGGTCCCCGCCCTCCGTGAAATGGGCGATGGCCTGGGGCCGGCCTTCCTCGAACACGCGCAGCTCGTCGCGCCGGAGGTTCGTGACGGGACGACCCTTGTCGTCGAAAGCGGTGGCGGAGAGCACCACCAGGTCCGCCCGGGCAGAGAACGACGGCACCTGAGTCACCTGACCCGCGGCGACGCGGGCCAGGGCCAGGACCAACAGGGCGGCGAGGGAGGCGAGCCTGGTCAAGATGCTATAAGTCCCTCGAAAACCACGAGTATATCGGCCGGGCGCGAGGCGAGTGTGATGTGGATCACGTCCGCCGGAAGCCGCGACGGCGCCGTCCCTTAGCCCGCTTGAAGGGCAATGAAGAAGTCGATCCTGGTCTCCGCGGCGGCCGTCACGTCCGCGAAGAGGACGGCCATCTCGAGGGTCCCCGGCTCGGGGCCCGGAGCCACCCGCACCACGTGGCCCCCCACCTGGAGGGGCCCTCCGGTTCCCGGCAGCTTGAGCAGCAGCGAGACCTCGGTCCCGAGCTGCAGGGGACGGCGGAGCTCCACCAGGGCGGCGTCCCGGCACAGGTCCCTGAGTATCCCGGGATGGACCTCGGCCCCGGCCGTGAGCTGCACGGGGGCCCGCACCGGGAAGCGCTGGCTCTTGCGCCGGTCGGCCGGGGGCTCGCTCATAGGACCTTCACCACGATCAGGGTCACGTCGTCGGCGGGGGCGTCGCCGCCCAGGAAGGCCTCGAGGTCCTCCAGGATCTTCTCACCCAGCTCGGGCGCTCCGAGGGCCGCGTGGGCCTCCACCTGCCGGGTGAGCCGCGCGGCGCCGTAATCCTCCCCGGCGTGCCGGGCATCCGTGAGGCCGTCGGTGTGGAAGACGAAGACGTCGCCCGAGGCCAGGCTCACCGCGGCCTCCTCGTAGGTCGACCCGTCGAAGGCGCCCAGGGGCAGGCCCCCCACCTCGAGGGGTGCGCAGGCGCCGCTCGCCGCCCGGAAGTGCAGCGGGTAGGGCAGTCCCGAGTTGGCCACCCGGACGGTCTCGTCCTTGAAGTCGAAGAGCGCGTAGCCGAGGGTGCAGAAGAGGCCCTCGACGCCCCGCCGGCGCAGGGCGCGGTTCACCCGCTGCATGAGGTCGGCGGGCCCGCGCCGCTCGAAGGCGCGCGACCGCACGGCGCCCGATGCGAAAGCCGCGTAGAGAGCGGCGGGGACGCCCTTCCCCGCCACGTCTCCCGTGGCCACCCCCAGAAGACCCGCCCCCATGTCGTAGAAGTCGTAGAGGTCGCCCCCCAGCTCCCGGGCGGGGCGGAAGTGGGCGGAGGCGGCCCAGCCCGGCCCCGCGGGAGACTCCTCGGGGAAGAGCGCGTGCTGGATGTCCCGGGCGATCTTGAGCTCGCGCTGCAGGCGGAGCTCGTTCTTCTTGAGCTCGGCGTAGAGGCCCGCGTTCTCGATCGCCACCGCCACCTGGCTCGCCAGGGGGGTGAGCACCTTCACGTGCTCCTCGGTGAAACGGTTCAGGGCCGGGGACTCGAGGTCGAAGACCCCCAGCACCCGGTCCTTGTGTATGAGGGGGACCACGAGCTCCGAGCGGGCCTCGGGAACCATGCTCACGTACCGCGGGTCCTGGCGCACGTCTCCCACCAGGATCGGCTCCTTGCTGCGCACGGCCGCCCCGCAGAGCCCCTCGCTCACGAGCAGGCGGCGGCGCTCCTTGGAGCGGCCGAAGTTCACCGCCTTGCGCACCACCAGCTCCTGGTGCTCCTCGTCGATGAGCAGGATCGCGAACATCTCGTAGTCGATCACCCGCTTGACGATCTCGGCCACGCGGTGGAGCAGCGCGTCGAGGTCCAGGATGGAGGCGGTCTCCTTGCCGATCTCGTAGAGGGTGGCGAGGAGCCCCGCGTACCAGCGCGTCTCGCGGTAGAGGGTCGCGTTCTCGATGGCCACCGCGAGGTGGCCGGCCAGCACCTGGAGCGCGGTCCGGGCGTCGGGGGAGAACGCCTCGGCGTCGGGTCCCTCGACGTTGAGCACGCCCACCAGGCGGTCCTGGTTCACCAGGGGGATGGCCAGCTCGGCCACCACCCCCGGGAAGATCGAGATGTAGCGCGGGTCCTTGGAGACGTCGGGGACGAAAACGGGCTGGCGGGTCTGGGCGGCCGAGCCCACGATTCCCTGCCCGGGCCGGATCCGGAGCCGCGAGGCGAGAGCGGGGTCGTAGCCCTCCACGTGGGCGGGGACGAGGTCGCCGTCCCCCGAGGGCAGGAAGATGTCGAGGATGCGGTAGTCGACGATGCGGCGGAGCTGTTTGGCGATCGTAGAGAGGAGCGTGTCGGGGTCCAGGACGGTGTTGATCTCGGCCACGAGGGGGAGGAGCTCCGCCAGCAGCTCGCTGGGCAAGGGGGGCCCCGACTTGAGGCCGTGCGCGGGAGGCACGCGTCATCCTACCATGTCGTCTCGGGCCGGCCGGGGGCGCGCCCTGCGGTGTAGACTAGCCGTCCATGTCCGCCGGCTCATCCCTCAAGCTGCCCCTCGAGATCGAGGACATCAAGGCGATCCTGCCCCATCGCTACCCGTTCCTGCTCGTGGACCGCATCCTCGAGTTCGAGGAGGACCGCCGGATCGTCGGCCTCAAGAACGTCACCTCGAACGAGCGCTACTTCATCGCGGGGCCGGGGGGCGTTCCCGTCCTGCCCGCCTCGATCCTCACCGAGGCCATGGCCCAGGCGGGGGCGGTGCTGATCCTGGCCAAGCCGGAGAACCGCTCGCGCCTCATCTACTTCATGGGGATCGACCGGGTACGCTACCGGCGCCCGGTGGTGGCGGGGGACCAGGTGATGCTGGAGGGGACGGTCGTGCGCCTGCGCAGCAAGATGGGGAGCCTGCGCGGGGTGGCGCGGGTGGACGGGAAGGTGGTGTGCGAAGGCCAGATGACGTTCGCCCTCGGCGACGCCCCGGGCGCCTGAGCCGCGTCCCGGCCCCCTCGGACCGGATCTCCCTCGCCCGCGCCCTCTCCAAGTTCGGCGTCTGCTCGCGGAAGGAGGCCGTCCGGTGGATCGCGGCCGGGCGGGTCGGGGTGGCGGGAGTGGTCGAGCTCTCCCCCGACCGCTGGATCGACCCCCGAGGCGACCGGGTCACGGTGGACGGCCGCGCGGTGGGCGACGAGACCGAGCGCATCGTCCTCGCCTTCCACAAGCCGGCCGGCCTTCTCACGACACGGGTCGATCCCGGGGGCCGGCCCACCATCTACGCCGCCCTCCGCGACGTGGGACGCTGGGTCTTCCCGGTCGGCCGCCTCGACCGCGACACCTCCGGCCTCCTCATCCTCACCAACGACCATCGCCTGGGCCATCGCCTCACCGATCCGGAGCACGAGGTGCCGAAAACCTACCACGCCCGGGTGTCGGGCATTCCCGAGGAGCCGGCCCTGCGCGCGCTGCGTGCGGGGTTGGTCCTCCCCGACGGGACGGAGACCCGAAGCGCCCGGGTCGGCCTCCTGGGGACCGGGCGGGACGGAGCCTCCTGGCTCGAGATCGTCCTGACCGAGGGAAAGAACCGGCAGGTGCGGCGCATGTGCGCGGCCGTGGGCCACGACGTGCTCGAGCTCGTGCGGGTGAGGATCGGCGGCCTCGGCCTGGGCGACCTCGCTCCCGGCGCCTGGCGGCGGCTCACCAACGAGGAGGTGGCTCAGCTCGAGGGGGGTCGATGAACGCGCGGCGCTGGTCGTGCCACCGCGGTGCCTCCCCCCTACGTGGGGGAGGATAGGAGGGGGGGTCGATGAACGATGGAGCCCTGACCGCAACCGCGCGCGTATCATAGCGCCCCGGAGGAACCTATGCCCCTGCTGGTCGCCGGCCTCGCTCTCGGGCTCGCCGCCGCTACGCCGCCCACCCCCGACGCGGAGATCACCGCCGCCGCGGAGGCGCTCACCCCGCGGCTCGTGGAGACGCGTCGGGACATCCACCGGAGCCCCGAGCTGGGCAATCGGGAGGTCCGCACCGGCGGCCTGGTGGCGGAACGGCTGCGGGCCCTCGGCCTCGAGGTGCGCCACCCGGTGGCGAAGACCGGCGTGGTGGCCATCCTCAAGGGCGGAGCGCCGGGCCCCGTGGTCGCGGTGCGCGCGGACCTGGACGCGCTGCCCATCGAAGAGCGGCGGGACAGCCCGTACAAGAGCCAGAACCCCGGGGTGATGCACGCCTGCGGTCATGACGCCCACACCACGATCGTGCTGGGCACGGCCGAGGTGATCGCGGGGCTCAAGGCCCGCCTCCCCGGTACCGTGGTCTTCGTCTTCCAGCCCGCCGAGGAAGGGCCCCCGGAGGGCGAGGCGGGCGGGGCCGCCCTCATGATCAAGGAGGGGGTGCTCGAGGAGCCGAAGGTCCAGGCCATGTTCGGCCTGCACATGGATCCCACCCTCGAGGTGGGGCAGGTCGGCTGGAGCATCGGGCCCATCTTCGCCAGCAGCGACACCTTCAGGATCGACGTCCAGGGGAAGAAGACCCACGGCGCCTATCCCCACACCGGCCTCGACCCCGTTCCCATCGCGGCCGAGATCGTCTCTTCCCTGCAGCTCATCGTCTCCCGGGAGATCGACGCCCAGAACCCCAAGGTCCTCACCATCGGCCAGATCCACGGCGGGAATCGCTTCAACATCATCGCGGACTCGGTGCGCATGGAAGGGACGATGCGCACCCTCGACGCGTCCGTCCGACGCGAGCTCAAGGACCGCATCGCCCGCGTAGCGAAGGGCGTGGCCGAGGCCCACGGCACCACCGCCACCCTGGTCTTCCGCGACGAAGGCAACCCCCCGACCATGAACGACCCCGCCCTCACCCGCGCGTCGCGGCCGGCCCTGGAGCGCGTCTACGGCCGGGCGAGCGTGCTCGAGGTCAAGCCCCAAATGGGGGCGGAGGACTTCGCGCGGTTCGCGGAGAAGGTCCCCGCGCTCTACGTCAAGATGGGAGTGCGGAACGAAGCCCGGGGCATCACGGCCATGATCCACACCGAGGACTTCGACCTCGACGAGCGCGTCCTTCCCCTGGGGGTGAGGGCGATGGCCACGATGATCTGGGACCGGCTGGCCGCCCGCTGAAGCGGGGCTCAGGCGGTGGCGGGCGCTTCCGCCCCGCCGGCCAGCCGGACCTCCTGGTCCTTGTACTGGAGCTGGTAGAGCCGCCAGTAGATCCCGCGCCGGAGCAGCAGCTCCTGGTGCGTCCCCCGCTCCCGGATCCGCCCCTTGTGCAGGACCAGGATCTCGTCGACGTTCTGGATGGTGGAGAGGCGGTGCGCGATCACGATCGCGGTGCGGCCCCGCAGAAGCACCCGGAGCGCGTCCTGGATGAGCTGCTCGGTCTCGGTGTCGACCGAGGAGGTGGCCTCGTCCAGGATCAGCACCCGCGGGTCGTGGGCGAGGGCGCGGGCGAAGGAGAGGAGCTGCTTCTGGCCCACGGACAGTGTGGAGCCGCGCTCCTTCACCTCGGTGGCGTATCCCTCGGGGAGCGCCTCGATGAAGCGGTGGGCGTGGACGGTCCGGGCCGCTTCCCGCACCCGCTCGTCGGGGATGGGCGAGCCCAGGCGGATGTTGGAGGCGATGGTCCCGCTGAACAGGTGGACGTCCTGGAGCACGAGGGCGAGGGAGGAGCGCAGGTCCTCGGTGGGGAGCTCGCGGATGTCCACCCCGTCCAGGGTCACCCGGCCCTCCTGCACGTCGTAGAAGCGCATCAGCAGGCTGATGACCGAGGTCTTGCCCGCCCCCGTCGCTCCCACCAGGGCGACGCTCTTCCCCGGCTCTACGACAAAATCGATATCCTCCAGGACGTATTGAGCTGGGGGGTGCTGCGTCGCACCCCCCAGACCCCCCGCCCCTCGCGCCGGAGTGAATCCGTCGCTCGGGGCCGCTCGTTGCTCTACTGTGCTGGTGGAAGAAGGAGCGTTTGCCGCATATGAAAACGACACCCTCTCGAAGGCGATCCTGCCTTCCACGCGGTGGAGCCTCTTGGGCGCGGGCGGGCTCACCACCTGGGGCGCGGTGTCGAGGAGCAGGAAGATCCGCTCGGAGGCCGCCATCGCCGCCTGCAGGATGTTGAACTTCTCCGAGAGGTCGGAGATCGGCCGCCAGAAGCGCTCCGAGTACTGGATGAACGCCACCAGCACCCCCAGGGTGAGCGCGCCCTCTTGGACCTGCCCGCCCCCGTAGAGCAGGATGAGGGCGGTCGCGAGCGCGGCCAGGAGCTCGATCGCCGGGTAGAAGACCGCGTAGTAGAAGATCGCGGCCATGTTCGCGTCGGCGTGCTTGCGGTTGATCCCGGCGAAGGCCTCCTGGTTGCGCTCTTCCCGGCGGAAGAGCTGGACCACCGACATCCCGGTCAGGTTCTCCTGCAGGAACGCGTTGATCCGTGCCACCCACTTCCGGGTCTCCCGGAACGACTCCCGCGCCCCCTTGCGAAACCAGTTGGTGAGCAGGAAGAAGAGGGGGATCACGGAGAACGTCACCAGGGCCAGCCGCCAGTCCAGGGCCAGCATGACCCCCATGATGCCGAAGAGGGTGAAGAGGTCGCCGAAGACCGTGACCACCCCCGAGGTGAAGAGGTCGTTCACCGCGTCCACGTCGGTGGTCACCCGGGTCATGAGCCGGCCCACGGGGTTCTTGTCGAAGAAGGCGACGTGCAGGCCCTGCAGGTGGCCGAAGATCTCCCGCCGCATGTCGAGCATGATCCGCTGGCCGGTCATCTGCATGATGACGGTCTGGCCGAAGCGCACCCCGAGGGCGGCGAGGAGGGTGAGGAGATAGAGGGCCGCCACCCCGGCGAGGCCCGCGGCGTCGCTCCGGGCGATGTGGCGGTCGATCGCGACCTTGGTGAGATAGGGCCCCACGAGGTCGAGGCCGGCCATGGCCACGATCAGGGCGAAGGCGCCCACCACCGCCCCCAGGTGGGGGCGCAGGTAGGCGAGCAGGCGGAGAAAGAGCTTCCAGTCGTAGCTCTTCGAGGCGATGGGGTCGTCCTCGTGGTAGGAGCTCACGCCGTCTGCTCCATCTCGTCTTCCAGGAGCTGACGCCGGTGGAGGTCCGCGTAGAAGCCGCCGAGCGCCACCAGCTCCTCGTGGGTCCCCCGCTCGACGATCCGTCCCTCCCGCAGCACCACGATCAGGTCCGCGTCCTTCACCGTGGAGACCCGGTGCGACACCAGGAAGGTGGTCCGGCTCCGCATCACCCCCCGCAGCTCCTTCAGGATCTCCTCCTCGGTTTCGGTGTCCACCGAGGCGAGGGCGTCGTCGAGGACCAGGATGCGGGGCTCCATGGCCAGGGCCCGCGCGATGGCCGTCCTCTGCTTCTGTCCGCCGGAGAGCGTGATCCCCCGCTCGCCCACGAACGTCTCGTAGCCCTGCGGGAACTCCCGGACGTCCTTGGCGAACTGGGCGACTTCCGCCGCCCAGGCGATCCGCTCCTTGCCGTCGGCCTTCATCCCGAAGGCGATGTTCCCCGCCACCGTGTCCGAGAAGAGGAAGGTCTCCTGGGGGACGAAGCCCACCGCTCCGCGCAGCACCGGGAGGGGGAGCGTGCGCACGTCCTGGCCGTCCACGAGCACGGTGCCGGACGGCGCCTCGTGGAGGCGCGGGATGAGGCTCACGAGGGTGCTCTTGCCGGACCCGGTGGGGCCCACCACCGCCACCGTGGCGCCCGCGGGCACGCGCAGGTCGATGTCGTGGAGGACGGCCCGCTCCCCGTAGGCGAAGGTCAGGCCGCGGAACTCCACCTCGCCCCGCACCGCGGAGACGGCCGCCGGCTCCTGGTCCCGGATCTCCACCGGCGCGTCGAGGAGCGCGTTGATCCGCCCCATCGAGGCCTCGCCCCGCTCGAAGAGGTTCACCACCCACCCGAGGGCGATCATCGGCCAGTGGAGCATGGTCAGGTAGACCCCGAAGGCCACGAACTCGCCGAGGGTGATGGTGCCCCGCACCACCATCGTCCCCCCGAGCCAGAGCACGGTCACGACCCCGAGGCCCATCAGGAACTGGATCCCGGGATAGAGGATGCCGGTCAGGCGGATCACCCGGCGGTTGCTGGCCACGTAATCCCGGTTTGCCGCGTCGAAGCGCGCCTGCTCGTGGGGCTCCTGGGCGTAGGCGCGCACCACCCGCACCCCCGAGAGGTTCTCCTGCACGAGGGCGTTGAGGTCGGAGAGCCGGGCCTGCACCTCCTCGAAGCGGTCGTGGATCTGCCGGCCGTAGTGGCGGACCAGGATGGAGACCAGGACCAGGGGGACGAGGGCGAGCAGGGTGAGGCGCGGGCTGATCCAGAGCATCAGGGAGACCGCCCCCCCGAAGGTGGCCACCGTGTTGGCGGTGTACATGATCCCGGGCCCGAGCACCATGCGCACCGCCGACATGTCGTTGCTGGCCCGGCTCATCAGGTCGCCGATGCGGCTCTGTTGATAGTAGCGGGCGGGCAGGAGGGTGAAGTGCCGGAAGAGGTCGTTGCGGAGCTCGTACTCGACCTCCCGGCTCATCCCGATCAGCACCATCCTCATCGAGTAGCGGCAGACGCCCTCCACCATGATCAGGCCCACGATGAGCCCCGAGTAGAGCCAGAGCTTCTGCCGGGTCACCGCGAGGGCCAGGTCGTCGATGGCGTGCCGCAGGACCCAGGGGTTGGCCACCGAGAAGGCGGTGGTGGCGACCAGGCTGACGAGCCCGCCCAGCAGGCTCATCCGGTGCCGCGCGAGGTAGGGAAGGAGTCGGCGGAGGTGGAGCAGCGGCCTCAACGCCTCTGACGCGCCCCCGCGCGCGCGGTGCGCTGCGGGGCAAGGGTGGCCCGCCGCTCGCGGTCCAGGGCCTGGCTCGCGCGGAGCAGATGGGGCAGGTTCTCCTTCTCCCAGGCGAGGGCCTCCCGGTGCCACGGGTAGCGCGCCTCCGCCTGGCGGAAGGCCCGGGAGTGATACACGGTGCGCCCCGCGCGGTCGGGGACGCCCCCCAGGTGGTGGTGGAGCATCTCGTGGTAGACGACGCTCTCCAGGAAGAAGGGGGGCACGTCCTCGCGGTCCAGCACGGGATGGATGCGGATGAGGCCGAGCACGGGATCGTAGCTGCCGAAAGTGAGGCCACCCCGGCGCGCCCGGCCGCTGCCCCTGCCCCAGGTGATCGGCACCTTCAGGCGGCCGCCGAAGAAGCGGTCGTTGAGGCGGACGTAGATCCCGGAGAGGTCGTGGGCGCGCCCCGCGGTCACGAGGGCGGGCAGGCGCCGCGGCGTCTTGCGCACCCGGTGCAGGTTGTCGTTCATGAAGCGACGCACGTCGCCGTCCGCGCTGCGGCTCGTGCGCTTGAGGCTCTTGGCGAGGGCCTGCACCACCCGCGGGAGCGCGTGCAGGAACATGCGGTGGAGGCGGAGCTGGATGCGCCCGCCCGTGCGGCGGAAGGAGAGCAGCACCGATCGGTTCTCGGTGAGGGTCAGGCCGAGAGGCCGTCCCGACTCCCGGGCGAGGGCCGCTTCCAGGCCCGCGTCGTCCCACAGGGGTGCATCGTCGAAGGGGAGGGCGAGCTGCCGAGGCCGGGCCGGGATTGTCACGCGCATGCTACGGAAAACCTGGCTCAGGATGCCGCGCGCGAGGGGCGTCGTCAAGCCGCGAAGGGGTCACGAGCGGGGGGGAGCGCCGGCCTGGCATACAAAGAACGACAGTAAGGCGGAGCCTCGCGCCGGCCCGCCCCTCCCCCGTCCTCACTTGGCCCCCTTGGGCACGTAGTACTGCGTCCCCTTGCCCATCCCGCGGATCTGGCGGAGGAGGTCCTCGAGGTCGTCGTCGTTCTTGACGAGGTCCACGTCGGCGGTGTTCACCACCAGGAGCGGGGTCTGGCCGTAGTGGAAGAAGTAGTAGTTGTAGGCGCGGTTCACTTCGGCCAGGTACTCCTCGGAGAGGCGGGTCTCCTCGGGGCGCCCCCTGCCCCGGATGCGCTTCATCAGCACCTCGGTGGGCGCCTGCAGGTAGACCACGAGGTCGGGGCGGGGGGCCCCCTCCGCGAGCAGGCCGTAGAGCTTCTCGTAGATGAGCAGCTCGCTGTCCTCGAGGTTCAGGTAGGCGAAGATCTTGCTCTTCTCGAAGAGGTAGTCGGAGATCGTGAACTGGGTGAAGAGGCTCCGCTGGGTCAGCTCCTGCTGCTGGCGATAGCGGGAGAGCAGGAAGAACAGCTCGGCCTGGAAGGGCGAGCCCACCGCGCCTTCGTAGAAGGCCTTGAGGAACGGGTTCTGCCACCATTCCTCGAGCACGGTGTTGGCCTCCAGGCGCCCGGCCAGGCGCTCCACCACCGCGGTCTTTCCCACCCCGATCGCCCCCTCCAGCGCGATGTAGTGGAACTGCATCAGGGGCGCCCCTCCTGGGGCGAGAGGAGGCGGACCTCCGAACGGTCGGGACAGCGCGCGCGCATCTCGGCCGCGGTGAGGCCCAGCACCGGGTGCCGCAGGCGGGGGGCGATCTCGGCCAGGGGGGCGAGCACGAAGAGCCGCTCGTGCAGGCGCGGGTGGGGAAGGACCAGCCCGGGGGAGTCCCGCCGAAGGTCGCCGTAGAAGAGGATGTCGATGTCGATCGTGCGGGGCCCGAAGCGCTCGCCGCGCACCCGTCCCAGCTCCTTCTCCGTGGCCAGGCAGGCAGAGAGCAGCTCCTCGGGGGAGAGCGCGGTCTCCCCCCCGAGCACCTGGTTCAGGAACCAGCCCTGGGGCGGCCCCCCCACCGGCTCGGTCAGCCAGGTGGAGCTGCAGGAGAGGGTCTCGAACCCCCGGATCCGGAGTAGCTCAGGCACCTGCCCGAGGGCGGCCGCCCGGTCGCCCAGGTTCGAGCCGAGTCCGAGGTAGACCGCGGCCGCCATGGTGCCGGCAGGTTAACGCGAGTGGGTGGCGACGGGCAAAGGCGACTCCGCCCTTGACAGCGTCTTCGCGCGACCCTCATACTGAATGGACATTCATTCATCGGCGCCATCAAACCCCATCCAGATGCCCAGGCCCCGGACCGAGGACAAGCGCAAGCGGATCCTGGAGGCCGCGGTGAAGGTCTTCGCCCGGAAGGGCTACTTCGCGGCCCGGGTCTCGGAGATCGCCCGCAAGGCGGGGGTGGCGGACGGCACCATCTACCTCTACTTCCGGAGCAAGGAGGACATCCTCGTCAAGCTATTCGACGAGGTCATGGCCGAGCACGTGCAGCAGATGAGGGAAGCCCTGCGCGGGCTGGCCACCACCCCCGCGCGCCTGCGGGCCATCGCGGAGCGGCACCTCCGGGTGCTGGGGGCCAACCGCGACCTCGCGGTGGTCTTCCAGGTGGAGCTGCGGCAGTCCACCCGGTTCATGGAGCGCTTCACCGCCTCCTGGCTGCAGGACTATTTCGCCCTGCTGAACGAGGTCATGGAGGAGGGGCAGGGCAACGGGAGCCTGCGCGAGGACCTGAACCGCAAGGTCGCCACCAAGGTCTTCTTCGGCGCCCTCGACGAGATGGTCACGTCCTGGATCATCGGCGGCAAGGGGTATGATCTCGGCCAGCTCGCGATTCCCGTCGTCGACCTCTTCCTGCAGGGGGCGGGCGCCCCCGGCAGAATCGCCCGCGTACGCCCGGCCCTGGCCGGGGCGGCGCCGGGGCGGGGAGGCAAGTGATGCCGATCCGGACCGTCTGCGACATCTTCTACAACGCCGTCGACACCTACCGGAAGGCGGAGCACCTCAAGTACAAGCGAGACGGGGCCTGGCGGGCCATCAGCTCCGACGAGTTCCGCACCGCGGTGGAAGAGCTTTCGCTGGGCCTGCGCGACCTGGGAATCGCGAAGGGCGACACGGTCGCGATCCTCGCCGAGAACCGGCCGGAGTGGGCTTTCGCGGACCTCGCCACCCTCGCCCTCGGCGCGGCGGACGCTCCCATCTACTCGACCCTCACCGCCGCCCAGGTCCTCTACATCCTCAACGACAGCGAGGCAAAGGCGCTGTTCGTCTCCAACGCCGCCCAGGCGGCCAAGATCGCGGAGGTCCGTTCCCGGGCCAAGCACCTGCAGCACCTCATCCGCATGGACCCCTCCCCCATCGAGGGGACGCTTCCCATGGACGAGGTCAGGTCGCGGGGGAGGGCGGCCCTGGCCAAGGACAAGGACGCGGTGCGCCGGCGCGCGGCCGAGGTAAAGCCGGAGGACCTCGCCACCCTCATCTACACCTCCGGGACCACCGGCGATCCCAAAGGGGTCATGCTCACCCACTCGAACCTGGTCAGTAACGTCCTCGCCGCGGCCAAGGTCGTCCGCGGGTTCGGGCCCGACGACGTGTGCCTTTCCTTCCTCCCCCTCTGCCACTCCTTCGAGCGCACGGCCGGCTACAACTTCATGCTCCACGTGGGGGCGACCATCGCCTATGCGGAGAGCGTCGAGAAGGTGCCGGAGAACATGCGGGAGATTCGCCCCACCGTCATGGGCTCCGTGCCGCGTCTCTACGAGAAGATGTACGCGCGGGTGAACGACAAGGTGGCGAACGACCCGCCCCTCCGCCAGGGGATCTTCCGTTGGGGGCTCGGGGTGGGGCAGAAGATGTTCCGGCACACCGTCGAGCGGACCCCACCCGGGGCCCTCCTGAAGCTCGAGCTCGCCCTCGCCGACCGGCTCGTGTTCTCCAAGATCAAGGCGCGCACCGGCGGACGCATGCGCGTGTTCGTCTCCGGGGGCGCCCCCCTCGCCCGGGAGATCGCGGAGTTCTTCGGAGCGGTCGGGCTCACGATCTGCGAGGGCTACGGCCTCACGGAGACCAGCCCCATCATCGCCTGCAACCGTCCCGATTGGATCAAGCCGGGGACGGTGGGGCGGCCCATCGACGGGGTGGAGGTCAAGATCGCCGCCGACGGGGAGATCCTGGCCCGCGGCCCCAACATCATGAAGGGCTATTTCAAGAAGCCCGAGGCCACCGCGGAGGTCATCGACAAGGACGGCTGGTTCCACACGGGCGACATCGGGGTCATCGACAAGGACGGCTTCCTCGCCATCACCGACCGCAAGAAGGACATCCTGGTAACCTCGGGGGGCAAGAACATCGCACCTCAGCCCATCGAGGGCAGCATCAAGACCAACAAGTTCTTCGCCGAGGTGGTGATGATCGGCAACCGGCGCAACTTCCCCGCCGCCCTGGTGGTGCCGAACTTCGAGAGCCTCGAGAAATGGGCGCGGGAGAAAGGCCTGCCGGGGAGCCGCGAGGAGCTGGTGAAGAGGCCCGAGGTGGTGGCCCTCTACCAGAAGCTCATCCAGGAGCTGACCCCCGACCTCGCCCAGTTCGAGAAGATCAAGAGGATCACGCTCCTGGCCCACGAGTTCACCATCGAGGCCGGTGAGCTGACCCCCACCCTCAAGGTGAAGCGGCGGGTGGTGGAAGAGAAGTACAAGTCCCTGATCGACGAGATGTACCAGGGGGCGGCCTGAGCCGTGGAGAGGGGCCGGCTCGCGCTACGCGAAGAGCTTGACCAGCGGGGCCTGGAAGCCCGGCAAGAGGGGGGTCGTGAGGGCGTCACCCGCCTCGCAGGACAGCTCCGCGGCGCGCGAGAATCGGTCCCCCGCCTTCCGATAGACTTTCACCGTCTCCAGCTCGGGGTCCACGATCCAGTATTCGAGGACATCGGCGCTCTCGTAGAGCTTCCGCTTGCGTACCTCGTCCGTGCGGCGCGTCGATTCGGACAACACCTCGACCACGAGGTCCGGGGCACCCTTGATGTTCTTCCGTGTGAGGCGATCCAGGTGGGCGTTGGAAAGGAAGAGCAGGTCCGGCTCGACGACGTTGATCTCTGACAGGACGACGTCGGCGGGGGCGAAGAGGACCCTGCCTTCGGGGCTCGCCTGGAGGAAGGCCCATAGGAGGCCGTGGAGGTTTCCCAAGACCAATTGGTGCTTGCTCAGGGGCGCCGGCGTCACGAGCAGGTCCCCGTCGATGATCTCGTAGCGCTTCCCGTCTTCCTCCGGGAAGGCCTGAAGGTCCTCGTAGGTGTACTTGACCGATGACCGCGCGTTCGACACTGGAACCTCCCGTCCCGCGCGCAGCGGAACGATCCCTGGATCGTAGCACCTGAAACGAAGCCGTCCACGCCCTGCCCTCCGAACAGCGGGATCATCGCACGACGAAAGGACAGCGAAGGTCCGCGGCGCGGGGGTAACCTTGGCGGCGTGCTGCGCGCGGCCGGCCTGTTCTATCTCGCCTCCCTGGCCCTCCTGCCCTGGAGCACCTGGCCGCGCTTCCCCTGGCTCCACGCGCACGCCCAGTGGAGCGACGCCGTCTTCGCGGTCGCCGCCTTCGTGTGGGCGGCGGACCGGCTGCGCGCGCGCACGACGACCGCCGCTCCCCGGCTGGTCCATGTCGGCCTCGCCGTCTACCTCGGAGCGGCGGCCCTCTCCCTGGCCCTGGCCGAGCCGCGCGCCGAATCCGGGTCGGCCAAGCTCCTTGGCCTGGCGATGCTGGTCACCCTGACCCTCGTGACCGGCGACCTCGCGCGACGGCCGGGAATGGCGGCCCTGATCGCGCGCATGGTGGCCGTCACTGCCCTTCTCGTGGCGGTGGCGGCGGGCGCGGGCGTGGTACTGGCCGGGCTCGGTCTCCGGACGGAGCTGGTGGGGACCTACGGAGACCTCGTGCCGGGAGCGTACGCGCGGGCCCAGGCCGGCTTCCTCCACCCGAACCTCCTGGCCAGCTTCTGCATCTTCGCGGCGGGAGTGGTGGGGCGCGAGGACGCCGCCCTGCCTCGCGGCCTGCGACGCCTCGCCCTCGGGGCGTTGGTCGTGGCCGTGCTCCTGACGTTCTCGCGGGCGATCCTGGGCTTCGGCCTCGCCACCCTGATCCGCCGGGCGAGCACTCCGGGCCGGCGCCGCCTCGCCGCCGCCTACGCGGCGACCTCGCTGGGCGTGGTCGTCGCCCTCTCGGCCGTCCACCTCTCCCTCGACCCGGCGCGGCCCCTCGACGCGCGTCTCCTCGACCATGCCTCGCCGCGTTCCCAGGCGTTCGTCACCGCCTGGGCGGCGCTCCGCGCCCACCCGTGGCTGGGCGCGGGCCCGGGATCCTCTCCCGGCGTCATGGACGGCCTTCCCTTCGACGCGCACTGCACGCCCCTGAACGTCGCGGCGACGCTCGGCCTCCTCGCCTTCGCGGGCTTCGCGCTCGTCCCGCTCGCCTTGTGGCGAGCGCGCGGCCGGCCCACCGACCGCGCCACCTGGGGGATGCTGGCCGGCCTCGCCCTCGACGGCCTGGCCCAGGACGTTGAGGACTTCCGGCACCTCTGGATCGCATTCGGTCTCGCGGACGCGGGCCGTGCTAACCTCAAGCCCCGATGAGCACCGCGCGCGGGGTGGCGATCCTCGGGCTCCTCTTCGCCACCGGCTGCGGTGAGCGTGCCTGCGGCGGCCGGGGCGGCCTTCCCCCATCGCCGCTCCCCATGGTGAAGGACCCCGACGGCCGCATGTACTACCTGCTGGACCGCGGAGAGTACAAGGGGTACTACACGGCCGACGGCCAGATCGCCCGCGTGGAATACGACAGCAACAAGGACGGCCGGGCCGACTACATCGCCCACTACGGGCCCAACCGGCAGATCCGCCTCATCGAGGTGGACGAGGACTACGACGCCTGGATCGATCGGTGGGAATACTACGACGCGAACGGCACCCTCGAGAAGGTCGGCCGCTGGCGCCGCACGAAGGGCAAGCCCGACATCTGGCGCTTCCCCGGCCCCAATGGGATCCCGGTGCGCATCGAGTACGACGAGGACGGCGACGGGCGGGCCGACCGGGCCGAGATCCTCGAGGACGGGCAAACCGTCCGCATCGAGATCGACGCCGACCGCGACGGGCGCATGGACCGCTGGCAGGTCTGGAAGAAGGGCCGGCTGGCCAGCGAGGAGCTGGACACGAAGGGCATGGGGAAGCCCGATCGCCGCCTCGTCTACGGCCCTGCCGGCAACATCCTGAGGGTCGAGCCCGTCACGCCATGAACGGGGCGAGCCTGCCCGACCGCGTCGCCCCGGTCCTTCGCATCCTCGTGCTGGCGCTCCTCGCCGCGGCGCCTCTGGCCTTCGGCTCCGTCCACGAGGCGGCCTTCACCCCCCTGCTCGTCCTTTCGTCCCTGGCGGGCCTGGTCTCCTGGGCGAAGGGCCACTGGGCGCGCGCGCAAGGTGCTGTCGTCCCCCGGCTCCCGGGACGGCGCGCCCTTCTTGCCCTGCACCTGCTGGTGCTCGCCCAGCTCGTTCCGATGCCCCCGTGGCTGCTGCGGGCGCTCAGCCCCGGCTCGTTCTCGTTCTACAACGACCACCTGCTGGTCCCCCTCGCGGCCTGGCGGCCGGTGAGCGTGAGCCCGGCCGACACCGTGCGCGGGCTGGCCTTCCTCTGCGGCTTCACGCTGCTCTACGGGGCCGTCTTCCGTGAGTTCGGAGGCGGGCGCGCGCGGCGCCGGCTCGCGGGCACGGTGGTGGCGGTGGGCCTGATCCTGACGATCGTGGGCCTCGTCCAGGCACGGTCGGGGCGTCCCGAGATCTACGGCCTCTGGCGGCCCACCTTCGACTGGGCGGTCTACGGCCCCTACGTGAACCGGAACCACTTCGCGGGGTACATGGTCATGGCCATCCCGCTGGCCCTCGGCTTCGCCCTGGAAGCGCTCGGGGGCCTGCGGCGGGCCTGGCAGGGGCGTCGGGTAGGCTGGCTCGCCCTGGGCGGGCCCCAGGGCAGCGCCCTCCTGTGGCGCACGGCCCTGGCCATGGCGCTGGTCGTCGGCCTCGTGGGCTCGGAGTCGCGCGGGGGCTTCGTGGCCTTCGTCCTCTCCCTCCTGGTCCTGCCCCTGGCGGCGCGCCACCGCCGACAGGCGGTCCTCCTCGTGCTCGTGGTCGGAGTCCTCGGCGTGGCCTGGATCGGCCTCGACACCCTGCGCCTGCACTTCCAGAGCCGCGGCATCAAGGGGAGCCGGATCGACTTCTGGGCCGACATGCTCCCCATGGTCGCGCGTTTCCCGCTCCTCGGGGTGGGTCTCAACGCCTTCGCGACCGCCTATCCCTGGTACCAGACGATCTGGCGCAGCGACTGGATCGGGGAGGCCCACAACGAGTACCTGCAGGCCCTGCTCGACACGGGCGTCCTCGGCGCCGGTCTGGTGGGCTCGCTCCTCGTCCTCCTGGTGCGCCGCGCCTCTGCCGCGGCCGCGCGGGCTTCTTTCGACCTGGGCCTCTTCGGGAGCGTCCTCGCCCTCGTCCTCCACAACGTGGTCGAGTTCAACTGGCAGATCCCCGCCAACGCGGCCACCTTCGTGGCCCTGGCCGCCCTCGTGCTGCGCCGCTTCGAGGACCTCGAGCCGGCGTCCCGCGCGGCTTGACCCCTCGCGACGACCCCCATAAAATTCCCTCAAGTGTCCAGGAACAGCGGACCGTCCTCGCGGGCGGAGCCGAGTTAGGGGCGATGGCGGATACCAAGAAGCCGTCCCTGACCGTGCTCGGCGGTCCGATGGCGGGAACGCGCTTCGTCTTCGAAGAAGGCTCCCAGCACATCTCCGTGGGTTCGGACGAGGGCTCCTCCTTCCGGCTGCAGCTTCCCGGCGTGAGCCCGAGCCACGCCCGCATCGTGATCGAGACCGGCGGCGTGACCATCTACGCCGTCGGCGGCGAGGCCGGCCTCCACGTCAACGACAACAAGGTGGACCAGGGCGGTACCCCCCTCCGCAATGGCGACATCGTCTGGCTGGGCACGCCGGGCGACGTCGACGTGGTGATGCTGCAGTGCATCCTGCCCCGGGTCGCCGCCCAGCCCGCCCCACCCCCGCCACGGCCGGCCCCCGAGGCCCCTCCCGAGCCGGTTGCGGTGATGGACGAGAACGAGACGGTCTCCCTCGGGCCCGAGACGTTCTTCGAGGCCGAGACCGTCGTACAGCCGCCGCCCACCGCTCCGGAGACGACGATCCCGCTGGGGCAGGAGCTCACGGCGCCCGAGCCCGAGGAGCCGGTCCCGAGCGCCGAGCCGCCGGTCACCTTCTCGTTGGACGACCAGGCGATGCAGGTACTGCCGCCGCCTTCCCCGGCGTACTTCGAAGAAGAAGCCAGCCAGACGGTCGCGGAGCCGCCGCCTTTCGTGGTCGCGGACGAGTCGAGCACGGTCGTGATCGACGCGGTCGAGTTCAGCGGCGAGGTGCCCGAGCCGACGGCGGCCATCCCGCCCGAGCCCGAGCCGACCGTGACCATGCCGCCCCTGACGCCGGAGCCGACCGTCCTCGAGCCGCCTCCCGCTCCGCGGAAGGCGGCGCCGGCGGCTCCTCTGCCCACGCGGGCTCGCGTGCCCCCGCGCGCCGCCCCCCCGGCACGCCCCCCCGCGGTTGCGCGCCCCGCGGCGCCGCCGCGCCCGGCTCCGTCGCCGCGAGCCCGAGAGAAACCCGCCGAGCGATCGACACCCCCGCCCCCCCGGGCCGCCGCCGGCAAGTCGTCCTCGGGCCGCTATGCTGTCATCGGTGTCGTGGTGCTCCTGCTCGCCGGTGGCGGCTATGCCGCGTGGCACTTCCTCTTGAACATGCCCACGGCCCCCGTGGCGCAGGGGACGCCGCCGGCGGCCAGGCCTGCTCCCGTGCGCACGCCGCGTGCGGTCGAGTCCACGCCGCCTCCCGTCGAAGCCACGCGCGCGCCGACGCCACCACCGAGCCTCGCTCCGACACCTCCTCCCGCGGTCCCGACCCCGAAGGCCTCCGCGGCGCCGACGCCGGCGCCTTCACCATCGCCGTCGCCCCGCAAGGTCCCGACCTCACCGGTAACCGCCCCCACCGCGCCCTCGGCGGAGGCCCAGCGGGCGGCCCAGGTGTCGAACCTGCTGGCACAGGCCGAGTCGGCCCTGGCCGCCCGGCAGTACGACCAGGCCGTCGGCCACCTCGACGAGGTGCTGAGGCTCGATCCGCAGAACGGGCAGGCCGCGACCGGCCGGGCGAGCGCGATCGCGCTCCGCGACGCCGCCCGCAAGAGGTTCGTGCCGGGCCGGACGGTCGTGAAGACGGAAAAGGCCTCCGGGGGCCTCGCCGGCTTCGACAGCGGGGACGTGGCGGTCCAGAAGGCCCCCGACTTCAGCGGCCGCGTCGAGTTCGAGATGGCGCCCCCCGCGGGCATCCGGCCCGGGGACGCCTACACGCTCCGGTTCTTTCTCGTCAACGAGGGCAAGAAGCCCATCCGCATCCAGGGGGTCACGGTCAACACCTCGGTGAACGGCGCGGGCGCCGGGTCGCAGGTGCCGTCCGCCGTAAAGGAAGTGGCGCCCCAGCAGCGGGCCCAGATCGGGGAGATCTCCGGCTCGTGGAAGGACGGCACGACCTCCTGGTCGGCCGAAGTGCTGATCACCGCCAACAAGGGCGACAGCCTCAAGAACCAGATCACCTGGCGGTAGACGCCGGACGTCGGCTGGACCTTTCCTACCGGAAGGGGGTGATGGCCACCGGTGTCGGGATCGTGATCGGGAACGGCGTCGGGATCGTGATCGGAGCGAGCGTGATCGAGGCCGGCGGAGCCGGGGTTCCCCCCGCCACGACGCCACCCACGACCCCCGCGGCGGCCGCGCCCCCGACCAGGAGCGCGATCGTGCCGAGGGCGATGGCGGCGCCGCCCGCGGCGAAGCCGATGGGCGCGATCGAGGCCCCCGAGGCGGCGGAGAAGACCGTGACCTCCCCCGGCGGACCGTAGGCGGCCGGCTTGCGATCCCCGCAATCTTCCTTCTTCTCGACCACGATCGCCTCGATCTCGGTGGTCTGGCTCTCCTCGAACTCGGTGGTCGTGGCCTGGAGGTAGTAGGTGAGCGGGCTCGCCTCGATCTTCGGCCGCGGGAGCTTCCCGAAGAACCGCCCCGCGTCCTGGGTCATCTCGACGTAGTAGAACGTCGCCCCCTGGGCCGCCCTGAAGTAGACCCGGGCGCGGGCCACGGTCTGCAAAGGCGCGATGCCCGCGTCGAGCAGGGGAAACTCGCCCGCCACGAAGCAGGTCACCGGTTCGAAAGCGATGGCGGCCCCGCTGCCCGTGGTCTGGGCGAGGACCTGGGCCTGCGGGGTCGCTCCCGGGGCCGCCGCCGACTCGGGGGTCTGCTGCGGGGGCGTCGTCGGGGCCTGGGCGATCGCGGAGGCCACGGCCAGGAGCTCGATCTCGGCGTTGGCCTGCCGTCCTGCGACCACCGCCACCCGGACGGGCGCCTTGCCGATGGCGAGGCCGGCCCGGCTCTCCGTGGTCACCGCGTACTGTCCCGGGGCCGCCGAGGCGTGGAACGACCCGTCCCCCCCCGTGGTGGCCCGGACCACGCTCCCCGACTCGAGCTCGATGAAGGCCACAGCCACGCCGCTGAGCGGCCGTCCCTCCAGGGTCACCATGCCCTGGATGGTCCCCAGGGAAGCTGCGGATCCCACCTGGACGGGAGGAGTGAAGAGCAACGCGACGAGAACGGCGGAGACGGCTCTACGCACGGCAGTTCTCTCGCACGATTGCTTGAAAGAGTAACCTTTCCGGGCCCTCGTTTCAAGTGCTGCTTGAGCTCTGGGTGTCATCGCGGCCGGCGCACGGGTCGGGGTCCGGGGCGGACGTCTCGAAGCGGGGGTCCTTCGAGGGCGGCTTCGGCGTCCCGGGCCTTCTTCGAGGACCCCTCCCCGTAGTAGCTCCGGTAGTACTCGCCGTAGTACTGGCCGTAATAGTAGGAGTTACGCTCCAGGTTCACCCGGTTCAGCACCACCCCGATCACCTTCCCGCCGATCCCCAGGATCTGGTCGATGGCGCGCTGGACCGCGGGCCGCCGGCTGGCCTCGGCGGCGATGATCAGGATCACCCCTTCCACCAGGGGACAGAGCACCGCGGTGTCGGCCATGGCGAGGACCGGCGGAGTGTCGATCAGCACCCAGTCGTAGTGCGAGCGGAGCGCCTCCACCAGGTGACGCATGCTTGCGGAGCCCAGGAGCTCCGCGGGGTTCGGAGGAACGTACCCGCACGGCAGCACTTGCAGGCCCTTGAGGCGCGTGATCTGGATCGCCTGCGAGGCCTGACACTTCCCGACGATCAGGTCGGAGAGCCCGGGGGTCTTCTGGATCCCGAAGTGGGTGTGCATGGCGGGCCGGCGGAGGTCGGCGTCCACGGCCAGGACCTTGGCCCCGTTGAGGGCCAGGGACGCGGCGAGGTTCGCCACGGTGGTGGTCTTGCCCTCGCCCGGGTTGGCGCTGCTCACGAGGAGGGCGCGCCCGCGCGAGTCCACGGAGGAGAAGATCAGGTTGGTCCGGAGCACCCGGTAGGCCTCCGCCACCGCGGAGCTCTGGTGCTTGAGGATCACCGGGGCGACGCGCGGGGTGCCGGGAGCGGTGGGCCGCGGGGTCACGTCCGGCACCATGCCCAGGAAAGGAAGGCCGAGATGGTCCTTCACGTCTTCCGGGGTCTTGATCGTGTTGTCGAGGTGCTCGAAGAACAGGGTGAGGAGGATCCCGAGGGCCAGTCCGATCAGCACCGCGAGCTGGTAGTTCTGCGTCCGCCGGGGAAGGAAGGGGCCGCCCGGCATCTCCGCCCGCTCCACGATCCGCACGTTCGTGGACTTGAGCTCGGTCTCCAGGCCCGTCTCCTTCGCCCGGCTCATGAGGCTCTCGAAGAGCTGGCGGCTGCTGTCCACCTCGCGCCGCAGCACCCCGTATTCCGCGACCACGCTGTTGGAGTCGAGGGACTCCCGCTTGGCGCCCGCCAGGTTCGCGGAGATGCTCGCCTCCTGGTTGGCGGCGAGCTGATACTCGTTCTGGAGCCCCCGCAGGAAGCTCTGGCTCTCGTTGCGCAGCCTCTCCTCGGCGGCCCGGATGTCCGCGCGGACCCGGACCATGTCCGGGTGCTTCTCTCCGAGGGACTCCGAGAGGCGCCCCTGCTCTACCTGGAGGTCCGACAGCTTCTGCCGGGCCTCCTGGAGCGCCGGGCTGCCGGTCGCCTGGGCCGAAGTCGCGAGGGCGGAGGGAGGAAGGTTCCGCAGCTGGCTGTAGATGGTCTCCTTCGCGATCCGCTGCATGCGGGCGTTCATGGCGGCGGCCTCGAGGGCCTGGATCTTGTCGGAGGCCACTCCCTCTTTCTCGTCCAGCCCCACGAGCCCGTGCTTCTTCTTGAACTCCGCGAGGGCGGCTTCCGCCGTCTCGAGCTTGCGCTTCTGGTCGCGCATCTGATCGGAGAGGAACTCGGTGGCCGCGCTGGTGGTGGTGTACCGCAGGTTGACCGACTGCTCGATGTAGGTCTCGGCGATCGTGTTCGCGACCAGGGCGGCGAGCTGGGGCGTGTAGGCGTTGAAGCGGAGGTTCACGAGCCGGCCCCCCGGGAGGGGCTCGACGGTGAGGCGCGAGCGTACCGCCGCTACCGCGGGGGGCATGGGGATCCCGTCGGCGTCCACGGGTGGCGGTGGGACCTTGCCCAGGACCTTGCGCTGGAAACGCTCCCAGGGCGAGATCGTGGGACCCGTCTGGAGCTCCGGGCTCTTCTGCAGGTCGAGCTTGCCCACCACCCTCTCGAGGAGGAGCCGCCCGCGCAGGAGCTGGTATTCCGTCTGGAAGTCTGCCGTGGCTCCGTCGACCAGCTCCTTGATCGGCAGCACCTTCGGCTGGACCTTGTCGATCAGGATCTGCACCGTGCCCTGGTAGATAGGCCGGGCGGTGTAGTTGTAGAGGGTGGCGATGAGGAGGCTGACGCCGAGGCAGGTCGCGATGAGGGCGCGCCGCCGCTGAAGGAGGACGAGGTACTTTCTGACGTCTTGTATGAACGTCGATTCGGTCTGCGGCGTCGGCAATCGCTTCCCCTAACCGAGCAACGGCATGGACCTCGTGAGACCGATGCCACGGCCCTGGAGGGCGGGACCGTCGAGCCTAATACGTTGATTATAGGGAATTATGCGGCCGGGCGGCAAGGGGAATGCAGGACCCCGTGATCCCGCTCACGAAGGGCCTCAGAAAAACCGCTCCGGAACCCGGATCGTGTCTTCGGGAAGGACGATCTCGTCCATCTTGGGCTTGAGCTCCCGGCTCTTGCCCTCCACAAGCCGCACGATCTTCACACCCTTGGAAGACCCGCGCTCGGTGACCCCTCCCGCGAGGAGCACGGCCTGGAAGACCGTCATCCCCTCCTCGTAGCGATAGGCCCCGGGCCGCGCTACGTGGCCCAAGACGTAGACCTGCGAGGCCTTTGGGATGTAAACCGTGTCCTTGGCCTGCAGCAGGATGTTCTTCTCCGGATAGCCGGCTTTCAACTCCCGGAGACTGATGCGGAAGACCTCGGATCCGGGAACCTCGCCCGGTAGGGGTGTGCCGGGCCGCGAGGAGGCCGGATTCGGGGAGGCTGTCGTCTCGGTCAGGGGGGGAGCGAAGTCCGGCCCCGGTGGCCGGACCACGACCACCTCGTGGCCCGCGTTGGGAGTCACTTCGCCGACCTGGGTGAGGAGGGCCAGCAGCGAGCGGTCGGCCTTCAGGCTGTACGGTCCCGGGTTCTTGAACTCTCCGGTGACGTAGACGAGTTGGCTCCCGTAGTCCTTGATCGCCACCGATACCCGGGGCTTCCGGAGGTAGCCCTCGGACAGCAGGGTGGCGAGCTTGCGCTCCACCTCCGCGGTCGACATGCCGGAGACTTTGACCCTGCCGAGGAAGGGGTAGCTGAGCAAGCCCTCGGGGTCGACCTTGAACTCCCCGGTGAGCCCCGCCTGTTCGAGGACGATCACGTGGAGCACGTCGCCGGGGCCGATCTCGTACTCGTCGGCCGCGGCGGTCCACGGGAGGGCGCAGGCGGTCAGGAGCAGGACGGCAGAAAACAAGCGCTGCATCACCATGATTCTGGAAAGCGGGCAGCCTGGAGTCAATTCGGGTTGTAACTGACGGTGCCGCCCACCAGCAGGCCCTTGAGCCCGAAGTCGTCGAAGGTCGACCTCCGCTTCGTGTAGGTGGCCGCCACCCCGATGCGCAGCCTGGGGCGGAGGTAGCAGCCAAGGTCGCCGCCTGCCTGCCAGGCCCGGTCGTCCCGGACCGCGGTCAGGGAGTTGCCCCCGCCGCCGACCACGGTCACCTTTCCATCGGTCACGAACCGGCTGATTCCTCCGTAGAGCCAGAGGCTGCCCCGGCCGAGGAATCCCTTCTCGAAGCGGCCACTATAGTCCTCCCGATCGACCGTGGGGGTGGATCCCGTGGGCTCGAACGCCGAGAACTGCAGGTCGCGAAGGTAGGTCGCGGTCAGGGCGGTATGCGGACCGAAGCGGTAGACCAGGTTCACGTCGACGTAGGGGCCACTGCGATCGGACCACTTCGCCGCGTTCTGCGGCCGGAACAAGCGCACGCCGCCCACCGCCCGTCCCGAGAGCCTCGTCTGGGATTGCACCTCGAAGCCGCCAGAGATCCGGTTGGAGTCCGTGTCCCGGTCCTGCTGGTACTTGAACCGGTCCTGCTGGTAGTCCCCCTCGAGCACCAGCGAGGTCTTGGAGGTGACATGGTAGAGAAAGCCCAGCACGGCCCGATTCACGTCCCGGCTCAGCGTCTTCCCGAGGTCGGTGCCGAAGAAATCCTGGCCCCGAGGGACGTCGAGTTCCTGCCGGGTGGCCGCGGCTCGGATTCCCGTCCGCAGGGTGAAGTCGAGAGCGGCGTCCGCCCTGGTGGTCCAGCTTTCCGTGTTGATCCGGCGATCCACCTCGAAGCTCGGCCGCTGGAAGGAGCGGGCGTAGCTCTCCTCGATTCCTGCGCGGGCCCGCCCTCGGCCCACCTCGAAGCGCGCCCGGGCGCCATCCGTCCACCGGCGCTGAGACTCGGTTCGCGCGAAGTAGTTGTAGCCGACGTTGCCGTCCAGGAGCAGTCGCGTGGCCCTCATGGGGAGGACGATCCCCAGGCCCGGTCCCCCGCTCGCGTAGAAGTCGGTCTGACGGTCCGTCGAGGTGTAGAAGACGTTGGTGTCGAGCCCGATATTGCCGAGACGGAACCGGGGCGTGACCCAGAAGGGTCCCCAGTGCCATAGGCCGGGCTGGTCGGCGTTCGGCGCGGGCTGCCCCCCGGGCGGCGGTGAGGCTCCGGGCTCCTGGGCCGCTCCCATCGCTGCCCACGAGAGCCAAGCGACCCCTGTCAACAGGACGCTCATTCGGCTCGGCACTTCAGTCCCTCGGTCAATCCGGCTCCTACTCGCAGGTGTCCCTACGACCCAGGTCCGCTGCGCTCAACGCTCTCGCCGCCAGGTCACGCCCGTGCGCAAGGGGCGCGCCGGGTTCCCGGCACAGACGGAATGGCCGGGCAGCTCACCCGTCACGATCGACCCCGCGCCGACCACACAGTGAGGGCCGATCGCGCTGCCCTTCAACGCGAGCACGCGCTCACCGAGCCAGACGTGCTCGGCGATGGAGACGTCACAAGCCGGATTCAGACGCCGGCCCGTCTGCTCGTCGAGGATCACGTGGGAGTCGCCGTTGCGCAGCTGGATCCCGGAGGCGAACAGGCAGTCCGGGCCCACCCGGATGCGCCCGCCTTCGGTCAGGCCGACGTCGACGTCATAGATGGTCGTGCGCTCACCCAGCAGAAGCGTCCCCCCCTCGTCCTCGAGCTGGAAGCGGCCGGACCAGACGGTCACATGGCTCTCGATGGTGAGGCGATGGCCGCGGCCCTGCAGGCAGATCACGGTGTCATGAATGCGCGCGTTCGGCTTGATCTCCACGACATTCTCGTCGCCGCGGACGTCGATCCGGACGTTCCGCAGGACCGCGCCTGCGGTGATGATGGTATTGCTCCGGCCTTCGACGCACCTGTGGTTCGGCGGCAGACGGCTGCGCCAAGCACGCAGGAGCATGTGAACGGCGTGCCCCGCAGAGTGGAGCCAGCGGCGCGCTGATCGGGCGGGGAGGCGATCCAAGATGGCGACAATCATAGCGGAACCCCCTCCGAGCTCGGTGCTTGACGACCGAGCCCGTTGTCAGGAAGGGCCAGGCAGGGGAACGTCTTGCACGAGAGCGCGGTACAGTTCGTGATAGGCGGCGACGCCAGCACCCAGGTTGTAGCGCTTCTCTGCCAAGCCGCGGCAGCGCGCCGTCGTGCCGACATCCCGCAGCAGAGTCGCAAGGCGGGCGGCGGCGCCACGGTATTCCTCCTCCGAGAAACCCTCCACCATCACGCCGACGCCCTCGCTCTCGAGGACCGAGTCGAGGTCTCCCACACCATGGTTGACCGCCACCGGAAGCCCGGTCGCGAGGGCCTCGGCCAGTTTCGTCGGGCACGAGGCCCGCTTGGCGGGCGTCGGGCGTATGAAGAAGAAGAGGGCCCGGGCTCGCCGCAGCCACCTGGGTACCTCAGGGGCGGGCACCTCCCGGACCTCGGCCCACGAGGGATCGAAGCCGGCGAGGCGAGCCTGTTCCACGTGCGGGGTGAGGACGAGGACCCGGCCCGGAACGACGACCGAGGCGACGCGAGCGAACGCGGCCATCTCGCGGACCATGTACCACGTGCCGAGCGAGCCGCAGTAGGCGAGGCCGAACTCCGGCTCCTCGCCGGGTGGCCGCGGCGTGAACGCGGCGAGGTCGGCGCACGTGGGGATCACGCGGCACGGAGGCAGGTCGGAACGCCGCGTCCGCAACACCTCCCGCGCAGCCTCGGTCAGGACCACGACGGCATCCGCCCGCCGAAGGTTGTGGGCTTCGGCACGCCGCACCATCCGGTCGACGAGGCCGCCCCGGGGCCAGGACCCGGTCTCGACGCGTTCGTCGGAGAAGAGCCCCCGCACGTCGTAGAGGAGCCGGATGCGCCTGGGCAGACCCGCCCAGCGCGCCATGGCCATGGCCACGTCGCCGCGGCAGTGGACGAGGTCGGCCTCGGAGCGGCGCGCTTCGGCGCCGATCCGGCGGCTCCCCGCGAGGACGTCCAGCAGCGTGGCGGGGAGCCGGGGGCGCTTGTGGTAGGTGAGGGGACGCCAGGTGATGCCCGCGGACGACAACCCTGCTTCGAGCCGCGCCCTCGGCCCGGTGAGGGCCCACCGTTCCCGTTTCTCGAACGAGATCAAGGTGATGGTGACACCCCGGCCCGCGAGACCGACCAGGTAGGGAACCACCTGCGAAGCCCCGAGGGGATCGAGGGCGCCGTCGTAGGAGACATACACCACCCTCACCGGCGCGCCCAGGTGAGCAGGGTGTCGCCCAGGCCGGTGGCACCGAGGACGACGTTTACCGCTCCCTTTGCGGCCCGCAGCGTCGCCGATGACTGCACTCCGTCCCGGACCCGGGCCGCGGCATGGGGATCGAAGGCCGCGACCTGGCCGCGTCCGCGCCGCCAGGTCGAGATGTCGAGCGAGCGCGCCCGGGTGCGCACACGGCCGTAGCCGGCCTCTTTGAGCGCCCACGCGAGCGTCCGCGCGGTGAAGTAGCCGAGGTGCTCGGGGTCCACCACCCGCCAACCCAGGCCGAGCCAGCGCCGTGACAACCCGCCGAAGTTTGGCGTCGTCAGGAGCAGCAGCCCCCCCGCGCGGGTGACGCGCGCCAACTCACTCAGGTGGACGAGGGGATCGGGGAGGTGCTCCAGCACCTCGAGCGAGACCACGAGGTCGAAGTGTCCGCCCACGTATTGCGCCTCCTTCACCGGCCCTGCGAAGACCGTCGCGCCCGTCCCCCGCAGTGCTTCCAGGGCGATGGGCGAGACCTCGGTTGCGTCCACGCTCCAGCCGCGGCGCATCGCTACCCGCACGAGGCCGCCGACCCCGGCCCCCACCTCCAGCAGCCGCCCGCGCCCCACCTCGGCCTCGGCTCGCGCGAGCAACTCCTCGTAGCGCGCTTCGGGAGCCGGCGGCGCAGCATGGCCGTAATAAGCGTCGTAGTACTCGGCGGCGTCCCGCCACAACGCGGCGGGACTCCCGGACACGAAGCCGCAAGCGGGGCACCGATGGAGCGCGACGTCCCCCCGGTCACCCCAGAGAATCGCGTTCGCACCGCACAACCGGCACCTCATCCGGCAATACGCCCGAGCACGCCCGCGAGGCGCGCGGTGAGCTCCCGGCGCGTGAAGGCCCCCAGGGCACGCTCCGCCGGACCCTCGGTCGAAGCTGCGCAGAGCGCAGCGCGCGCGGCCTCCACGTCGCCGGGCGGCACCCGGTGGCAGTGCGGCTGGCCCGCCAGGAGCGCCGCGACGTCGGTCGCACCATGCCCCACGTAGACCACAGGCAGGCCGGTACCGAGATACTCGAATACCTTTGCGGGGATCCATCCGCGGAGCGAGCCCCGATCGTCGCGCGCGCCGCCCACGAGGAGCGCCGACGAAGCGCTCATCCGGGTCAGGGCGTCTCGGTACGGGAGAAACCCCGTGACCTCGAGGACATCCTCCAGGCCATGGGCAGCGATCTCGCGTCGCAAGGAGGGGGCGAGGCCCCCGACGAAGCGCAGCCGCATCGAGGGCAGTGCGCCCGAGGCCCGGAGCGAGGCCAGCGCCACCCACACGCACGAGAGGTCCTGTCGGTCCGGGTAGAGCGAGCCCACGTGGGTGAGGACGAAGCCTTCCCCCGGCCGCTGCGGGAGGAGATCGGCTGGATCGTAGCCATTCGTGATCACGGCGACCTCGCGGGCGCCCTTGCGCCGGAAGAGATCCGCCCAGGCGGGTGAGGGAACGACCACGGCGGCAGCGTCGGCGACAAGCGCCCGCTCGAGCCGCTCCTCACCTCGTCGGCGCGGGTCGCTCGCCTCCCGGGCATCGGTCCAGGGATCCCGGAACTCCGCCACCCACGGGAGGCCCGTCTCGCGGAGCAGCCGGCGCGCCACGAGGTGGGCTGTGATCGGGAAGGACGACGAAAGGATGGCATCGAAGGGTCGCTCGTGCAGCGCGCGGCGCCCGGCCGCGACCGCGAAGGGGTACCACCCCACCTGGGCGTCCGGGCGGTAGATCCAGCGACGCACCATCTCCCGCGCGCGTCCCAGGAAGGGGCCCACCACGGCGGGCTCTGTGTCGGTGCCGCCCGTGGCTAGGGCACGTTTGCCCAGGCGGCTCAGCTCGAGGGAGCGCGTGCGCACGACCCTCTCTTCGGGAAAGGCCAATGAGGCATCCCGGTAGTAGGCGCCGTCGCGGGGAGCCAGGACGGTGGGCTCCCAGCCGAACTCCGGGAGGTAGGTGGCGAACTTGAGGGCCCTCAGGCTCCCGATCCCGCCCAGGGGAGGGAAGTAGTAGTTGACCATCAGGACCCGGCGCATCGGCCCTCCAGGGCCTCGCGATAGACGCGGCCCACCTCGCTCCGGAAGCGCTCGAGGGTGAAGCGGGCGATGAAGTCCGCGCGCGCGGCTCCCCCCATGCGCGCGGAGAGCGAGCGGTCCGTCGCCAGCCGCTCCATGGCCGCCGCGAGCGCGTCCGCATCTCCCGGAGCGACCAGCACGCCCGCGCGGCCGTCCTCCACCGCCTCGGGGATCGCGCCCACGCGCGAGGAGATGACGGGGAGCCCGAAGGAGAGGGCCTCGACGTTCGTGAAGCCGAACCCCTCGGCATGGCTGGGCATCACGAAGGCGTCGGCGGCGGGGTAGAGCTCGCTGTAGAGCCGTTCCTGGGGAAGGAGCGGATGCCGCACGACGCGGCCCGTGGCTTCGAGGACGGCGAGCCGGGCCAGGGCCCGCGCGCGCCGCGCCTCGGGTACCCACCCATGGCGCACGCGGTCGGGATGGGGCACGCGGGGATCGTGGCTCACGAGCACGAGTCGGGCTTCGGGATGGCGGGCGGACACGGCATCGAAGGCCTCGATCACCTCGAAGCCGCCCTTGCGCTCGAAGTCCGTTCCGACGAAGAGAAACGTGTACGTCTCGCGCCCCACGCGGTCGACGGGAGGTGGCGTCGGCCACCCGGGATAGACCACGTCGATCTTCTCAGGATCCGCGCCCCAGCGGACGTTGATGTCGCGAGCCCAGCGCGAGAAGACGTAGACCCGGGCGACCCGATCCAGGTTCAGGAGCCGGTCGTGGATCCCCAGGATACGGTACGTTCGCCGAGCCCGCGCGTAGCCACGCGAGACCTGATCCTCGTCCCAGTTCAGGTAGTCGCGGAGGTAGACCGCCGAGGAAGAGCCTTCGCTCATCACCAGGGGGATTCGGCCGAGGCCGCCCAGCCGCACCGGATGGGCGTGGACGTGCACCAGGTCGAATCGCTCGCGCAACGCGAAGGACCGGAAGCCCATGTCCGGGATCATCCGTGGGTGGACGACGCGATTGAGCAGGACCTCCTCGAGGACACGACAAGGCGCCCCCGGCGCGCCTTCATGGAAACCGCCGCTCCGCACGTACTCCACGTCGGCGGGCGGGGTGTCGGCGAGGGAGCGCACGTAGACCTCCTCGCCCCCGTGGCCACGGGGGCCCACGAGCAGGGTCCGGAGAGTCACGAGGCCGCCACCGCGTTCCGCCTGGCCACCGCCACGTATTGGAAGGCGAGCAGGTCGGGGGCCAGGACCGGCGCCACCGCTCGCACGACGTGTGTCGCCGCCGCGCCTGCCCGCCCGATCCGCGACTGGTCCTCGAGGAACCGGTAGTTGCGGACCAGACGCTCGACGTGCAGCCCCACCGACGCGAGGAGCGCGATGAGGCTCCGGCGCGTGAAAACCCGGAGGTGCGTGCGGTCGCGGATGCCGCTGTCGGTGTACTCCCAGCGGTCGGCGAGCAGGCGCAGGAGCACCAGGTAGAAGCGCATGTTGGGGACGCTCACGACCACCCGCCCTTCGGGGGCGAGGAGGGGGAGGTACCGCCGCAGGGCCGTCTCGGGCTCGGGCAGGTGCTCGAGGACGTCGGTGAAGAGGAGGTAGTCGAAGCTCGCGGGCGCGAACGGGAGCGCGGAGGTGAGCAGGTCTCCCTCCACCAGCGCGTCGAGGAGGGGTCGCGCGTGTGCCGCCGCCTCGGGATGCCGCTCGACGCCCGCCACGTAGGCTGCGCGGGAGGCACGCTCGCCGCCGCCCTCAAGGCCTCGGGGGCAGCCTT
>WNFT01000793.1_pt1 | contig 33062 bp, 29 predicted proteins | sample 5400191 | NCBI WGS metagenome assembly WNFT01 (sample SAMN13153359, study PRJNA577476) | soil metagenome | isolation source: 80 cm saprolite under Madrone tree | place: USA:California | collected 2016-06-14 | reverse complement strand
GCTCGATCAGGGTGAACCCGCGCTCGTCGCCCCGGATCGCCGCGGCCGGCCGGCGGCGCCCCGCGGCGGCCCGCGACGCGCGCATCGATGCCCCCGCGCTCACAGCGGCACGTCGTTGATGGAGAAGATGGCCAGCAGCATCGCGACGACGATGAACGCGACGACGAGGCCCATGCCGAGAATCACGGCCGGTTCGAGCAATCCGATGATTCGCTTGAGGTCGGCTCGCAGATCCGCCTCGAGCATGTCCGCGACCTTGAGGAGCATCTCCTCGAGTCGGCCGGTCTCCTCTCCCACCCGGACCATGTGCACCGACAACGGCGGGAAGGCGGAACTCTCGCTCATCGGCGTCGCCAGCCCCGCGCCGTGCTTCACGCTCTCGGCGAGCCGGGCGACCGCGCGTGCGACGACGTGGTTCGTCATCATCTCGCCGACCACCGCGAGCGAGCCGAGCACGGGGACACCGCTCTTGAGCAGGGTCCCGAGGGTGCGCGCGAAGCGCGAGACCTCGAGCTTGAGGCTGATGCCGCCGACGAGCGGCAGCCGCAGCAGCGCCCGGTCCCAGGCCAGGCGACCCTCGGGCGTGCTCGTCCAGAGGCGCCACGCGAACACGCCCGCGATGCCGACGAGGGCGCCGAGCCACCACCAGGCGCGGAGCGCCCCGCTCACCGTGAGGAGGATCTGCGTGGGCAGGGGGACCGCCTGGCCGAGGTCGGCGAAGATGACCGCGAACCGCGGCACGACGAAGGTGAGGAGGAAGGCGATCGCCCCCACGCTCGCGAGCGTGACGATCGCCGGGTAGATCATGGCCGAGACGACCGCCTCCGTGAACGCCGCGCGCGCCTCGAGGAACTCGGCCAGCCGCCGGAGCGTGACCTCGAGGACGCCGCCCTTCTCGCCCGCGCGCACCATGTTGATATAGAGGCGCGAGAACGGCCGCGGGTGGTGGCGGGCGAGGGCGTCGCTGAACGAGGCGCCGCCGCGGACGCTTCGGAGCAGGTCGGCGATGACGGACTTCACCCGCGGCGTTGCCGCCAGCTCCTCCAGGACGGCGAGCGCGCGGTCCAGGGGCAGGCCAGCCTCGAAGAGCGTCGCGAGCTGCTGCGTGAAGGTCAGGAGGTCGCGCTGCCGCAGGCGCCCGGCGGTGCCGAGGCGCCACCAGGGCGCGCGCTCGGTCTGGGAGACGATCCGGATCGGAAAGTACGCGTCCCGGTGCAGGCGCTCGGCGACGGCCCGCACGTCGGGAGCTTCCATGACGCCATCGACGGTCTTGCCGCCGCGGTCCGCGGCGCGGTACGTGAAGACCGGCATGGGCCGACTAGGATTCCTCTTGGGTGACCCGAAGGACTTCCGCGACGGTCGTGAGACCGGCCCGCGCCTTCGCCCAGCCATCCTCCCGGAGCGTCACCATGCCGTTCTCGGTGGCGTACCGCCGCAGCTCGCCGCTCGACGCCTTGCGCAGGATGAGGCTCCGGACGTCCTCGTTGATCGGGAACAGCTCATAGATGCCGAGGCGCCCGCGGTAGCCGGTGCCGCGGCACTCCGCACAGCCCCGGCCGTGGAAGAGCGCCTGCCGCCATTCCCCGGGGGGCAGCCCGAGCGCGACGAGGTCGCTCGGCTCCGCCTCGTAGGGCGCGCGGCAGCTGGCGCAGATTCGCCGGACGAGCCGCTGGGCGAGGACGCCCTCGAGCACCGACGAGACGAGGTAGGGCTCGCAGCCCATGTCCTGCAACCGCGGGATGGCGCCGGGCGCGTCGTTCGTGTGCAGGGTCGAGAAGACGAGGTGTCCGGTGAGCGAGGCCTGGATCGCGATCTGGGCCGTCTCGAGGTCGCGGATCTCGCCGATCATGATGACGTCGGGATCCTGGCGCACGATGTGCCGGAGCCCCGTGGCGAAGGAGAGGCCGATCTTCGTCTTCACCGGGATCTGGTTGACGCCCTTGAGCTGATACTCGACGGGGTCTTCGACGGTGATGATCTTCTTGTCGGGCGCGTTGATCTTGTCGAGCGCGGCGTAGAGCGTGGTCGTCTTGCCGGAGCCCGTGGGGCCGGTGACGAGCAGGATCCCGTGCGGGAGGGTGATGAGTCGCTCGAGGCGCGCCTGGGTCTCCGGGGGGAAGCCGAGCCGCTCGAGCGGCAGGAAGATGGTCGATCGGTCGAGGAGGCGCATCACGATCGACTCACCGTAGACGGTCGGGACCGTGGAGACGCGGATGTCGACGCGGCGGCTATGCAGCACCACCCGAATGCGCCCGTCCTGAGGGAGGCGACGCTCGGCGATGTTCATCTCGGCCATGATCTTGATGCGCGAGGTGACGGCCGCCTGCAGGCGACGCGGCGGCGCCTCCTGATCGTAGAGCACGCCATCGATGCGGTACCGGACGCGCAGCGCGTCCTCGAACGGCTCCAGGTGGATGTCCGACGCCTCGGCGCCGAGCGCGTTCTCGATGATGAGGTTGACGAGCCGGACGACCGGGGCCTCAAAGGCCATGTCCCGCAGGTGGCTGACGTCCTCGTCTCCCTCGCCCGCCGCGCCGGAATCCTCCATGCCGTCCACGATCCGCTGCAGGGGCGTGGCCGCCCCCGCGTACGTCCGTTCGATCGCCTCGAGGATCCCTTCCGGGGCGGCGACGGCGACCTTGATCTGCATGGCGAGGCTCAGCCGCAGGTCGTCGAGGAGCAGCAGATTCGTCGGATCCGCGGTCGCGACCGTGAGCGTATTACCGTCGATCGAGACCGGGCAGACGCGGTACTGGCGCAGGTACTGCGGCGACAGGTTCTTCAGGATCGGGATCGAGGTCGGCAGCTCGTCGCGCGTGAGGAAGGGGAGGTTGGCCTGGGCGGCGAGCGCGCGCAGCACGTCCTCGCTGGCGACCGCGCCCATCGCCACGAGCGCCTCGCCGAGGCGTTCCCCGCTGCCGCGGATCCGGCCCAGCGCGCGCTCGAGGGTTTCGAGGGTGGTCTGGCCTGCCTCCAGGAGGATCTGGCCCAGGAGCCGGGCTCCGACCGAAATCGCCATGTCGTCTACTCGATGTATGGTAGCACAGCGCACCGGCGCCTCCGGCGGCGCGGAGCCGGTTTGGTGGCGGCGCAGGAGGCCACAGTGTATCCTGGGACGTTATGGCCAGAAAGGCACGCGCCGTTCTCGTCCTCCACGGGCCGAATCTGAACCTTCTCGGCGCCCGTGAGCCGAGCGTCTACGGCCGGGCCACGCTGGCCGAAGTCGACCGCGCGATCCGCCGGCACGCGCGGGGCCGCGGCCTCCGCGTCGAATGCCGCCAGTCGAACTCCGAGGGGCAGCTGATCGATTGGGTCCAGGACGCCGAGCGCCGGGGATTCGCCGGAATCGTCCTGAATCCGGGGGCGCTCACGCACTACTCGATCGCCCTGCGCGATGCCGTCGCCTCGGTGCGGGTGCCGGTCGTCGAGGTTCACCTCTCGAACGTCCACGGGCGCGAGGAGTTCCGGCGCCACTCCGTGATCGCGCCGGTGGCGCGCGGACAGATCTCGGGGTTCGGCGCCGCGAGTTACCTCCTGGGCATCGACGCGCTGCTCGACCGGTGAATGGCGCAGGGCGCCGCGGCGTCATACTCGGGTGAGGCCGCGGGGCTGCCGCTGACCACCCCGTGGGCCAGGACGATCAGGCACTCATCCAGCGCTGCCAGGCTGGCGACGTCGCCGCTTTCGAGCCGCTCGTCGAGAAGTACCGGCAGCGGGTGTGGCGGATCGCCTACCAGATTGTCCGGGACCGTGAAGAGGCGTGGGATGTCTCTCAAGAAGCGTTCATCCGTGCCTATCAGTCGCTCGCGTCGTTCCGCGGGCAGTCGGCGTTCTACACGTGGCTCTTCCGGATCGTGGTGAACCTGGCGACCGATCGCGTCCGTCAGCGGGCGGCCCGGGGCCGGGCGTTCGGCACCGAGCGGGTCCCAGACACCGAGTGGGACGGGGCCCTCTCCGATGACGCGACGGCCCGCCCCGACGAGGAGGCCGCCCGGAGGGAGCAGCGGCGGCGACTCGCGCGGAGCCTCCAAGAGCTCCCGCCGAATTTCCGGACGATCATCGTGCTGAGCGACGTCGACGGGCTCTCCTACCGGGAGATCGCGGACGTACTGAACATTCCGGTCGGTACCGTCATGTCCCGGTTACACAACGCGCGGAAACGCTTCCGGGAACTGCTCAAGCCGCTGCTGCTCGTGGCGCTCGCTCTCCTCTCGCCGTGGTGGGCGCCGCCCGCGCGCGCCCAGCAGGCGGTGAGCTTTGGCGCCCGCATCCTGCTGGCGACCGAGGCCCCCTTGGTCCAGCCGCCGCCGGTGGACGAGCAGCTGCAGCGGGTGTTGGCGAGGCTCCGGCAGCTCTTCCGCTACCGGGAGTACACCACCCTCGAGCGCTACCGCGCGGACGTCCCGGTGGGGGTGACGCAGCGCTGGGTGATCCCGGGCGACCGGCAGCTTGACGTCATGCCCGAGAGCGTCGTCAACAGCGCGGTGCGGATGCGGCTCCGCCTGGCGCGCGGCAACCTGGTCGAGCTCAACGTGAACATCGAGGCGCAACCCAATCGGTGGGCGATCATCGGCGGACCGCCCTACAACGACGGCGTCCTGATCATCGTCATCTGGGCCCACCCGAACCCCGGCTAGCCCGTTCGTTCGAGTCTCCCCCGTCTGACACCGCGGGTTCCTGGCGGGACGGTGCGCCGCGGTGGAGGCCAGGCCCTGGTCGTGGCTTCCTGTTGGCCTGTCCGGCGCGGACCGGGGAGCGCCGAGGCGCCCTCGCCCGCCCGAGGCGGGCGCGCCGGCGGCCGCCGGCGCCTGAGCCCATCGTGCCCGCCCTCCCATTCGCCGGCCCGTCCGCGCCGCCGGCCTGCCCGATCGGCCGCGTCGCCTCACGATTGGGCTAGAATTGCCCTCCAGTCTTCGTCTGGTCGCTGGCGGGGAGAGGCCAACCGACTCAGGAGGCCATCGGCGTGAGTGAAGAGCGGTACTTCAACGAGCGTGCACGCATCGAGCAGGGTCATACGAAGTACCGGGACAAGCTCCGCGCAGAGGGCAAGCTGTTCGTGCGGGACCGGCTCCGGTTGCTCCTCGATCCAGGTTCGGCCTTCGAGGAGGACTGGCTCTTCGCCCGCTGCACGGAGGCGGACACCCCCGCCGACGGCGTCGTCACCGGCATCGGGCTCGTCGGCGGCCGCGCCGCCGCGATCATGGCCAACGACTACACCGTCAAGGCGGGATCCTGGGGGGAGAAGACGGTCCAGAAGATCGTGCGCATCCAGGAGAAGGCGCAGCGGCTGGGCGTGCCCATGCTGTACCTTGTCGACGCGGCCGGCGGCCGCATCTCCGAGCAGATCCGAATCTTTCCAGGACGCCTGCACGCCGGACGCATCTTCTACAACGAGGTCCAGCTCTCGGGCGTCGTGCCCCAGATCTGCGCCCTGTTCGGCCCGTCGCCGGCGGGCTCCGCCTACTTGCCCGCGCTCACCGACCTCGTGATCATGGTCGAGGGCAAGGCCAGCATGTTCGTTGGCTCGCCACGCATGGTCGAGATGGCCATTGGCGAGAAGACGACCCTGGAGGAGCTCGGCGGCGCGCGAATGCACTGCGAGGTGTCCGGCTGCGGTGACGTGCTCGCCTCGTCGGACGAGCACGCCATCGAGCTCGCCAAACGGTACCTCGCGCTCATGCCGGGCTCCTGCCGGGCGGCGCCGCCGGCCTCGGAGTCGACGGAGCCGGCGGCGGGACGATCGATCGACGAGATCGTGCCCCACGACCAGCGGAAGTGGTTCGACATGTACGAGGTGATCGACCGCCTGATCGACGCGGGCTCCTGGTTCGAGATCAAACGCCTGTTCGCGCGCGAGATCATCGTGGGCCTGGCCCGGCTGGCGGGGCGCGTGGTGGGGATCGTGGCGAACCAGCCGAGGGTCAAGGGCGGCGTGCTCTTCCCGGACTCCGCGGACAAGGCCGCGCGCTTCATCTGGCTCTGCAACGCCTTCAACATCCCCCTCGTGTACCTCGCCGACGTTTCGGGTTTCATGGTCGGCACGAAGGTCGAGCGCGCGGGGATCATCCGTCACGGCGCGAAGATGATCTTTGCCACGTCGCAGGCGACCGTGCCCAAGATCTCGGTCACCGTGCGCAAGTGTTACGGCGCCGGCCTCTACGCGATGTGCGGGCCCGCCTTCGAGCCCGACGCCGCGCTGGCGCTGCCACAAGCACAGATCGCCATCATGGGGCCCGAGCCCGCGGTCAACGCCGTCTACTACAACAAGATCATGGAGCTCCCCGAGGGCGAGCGGGCGGCGTACGTCCAGCAGAAGCGGGCGGAATACGCGGAGGACGTCGATGTCTACCGGCTCGCCTCCGAGATGCTCGTCGACGACATCGTGCCCGGCTCCCGCCTCCGAGAGGAGCTCGTGAAGCGGCTCGCCTACGCGGCCTCGAAGGCGCAGGAGTTCCCGCCCCGCCGCAACGGCATTCCTCCCGTCTAGCGGTGGTGCGCGGGTTTGTCATCGCGGCCCGGTACCTGACGATCGTGCCGCTGCCCGACTGCGCCCCCGCCGACGCGATGGCGCTCGGCCGCTCGGCCGCGTGGTTTCCGATCGTCGGCGTCCTCCTCGGCCTGGGACTCGCCGGTGGGGACCGGGTGCTGTCGTGGCTGTTTCCGCCGATCCTCGCGGCGCTGCTCACCGTGACCGCGTGGAAGCTCGTGACCGGCGGGTTGCACCTCGACGGGTTGGCCGACTCGCTCGACGGGCTCATGGGACGCGACCGCGCGGAGCGGCTCCAGATCATGCGCGACAGCCGGATTGGGGTCTTCGGGGCGGTGGGGCTGATCCTGACGCTGCTGCTCGAGTTGACGGCGCTGGCGGGGCTCCCCCCGGGCTTGCGCTGGCGGGCACTCGTGGCCGTCCCCGCGGTCGGCCGGGCCGCACCGCCCCTCCTGGCGTGGGTGTTCGGGTCGGCGCGGGGCGACGGTCAGGGCGCGGCGTTCGCGCGCGGCACCGGCCGGCGGGGGGCAGGGCTCGCCGCGCTGCTCGCCTTCGGAATCGCTCTCTTCGTTCTCGGTGCCGCGGGGGTGGCGGCCTTTGGCTTCGCGGCGGCGGTCGTCATCGCGGTCGCGATCTTCCTCGCGGCGCGCCTGGGCGGGCTCACCGGCGACAGCCTCGGCGCGGCCGTTGAGCTCGCGGAGCTGGGGATGCTCCTCGCGGTCGCGGCCTGGGCGCACCTCGGGCTCCCGGAATGACCACGGTCGACCGGAGGTGCCCTTCCGGCGCTCGGCGAGGCCTACGCCACCCTGCTCGCCGCTCGGCTTCGAGAGTCGGAGTCCGTCAGCGGATCCGGGTCAGCGCGTGAAGGCGATCTCGCCGACGAAGGACTCGGCCGTCGAGTGGGTGTCGTTCGAGTCGATGGAGACCGAGACGGCGCCGGGGCTGGGAGGAGCCTCGCCGTAGATCCGCTTGAAGTCCTCGACCACGTTCCGACGTTCGGTGAACCACCGGCGGAGCTCGGCCGGGCCCGACCGGACCACCACGTAGGTGACCGTGCTCGTCTTCTCGCTCCGCACGACGGTCCCGACCGGCGCGGACGCGTCCCACACGTACCCGATGATGCGCGAGCGCAACGCCTCGGGGAAGCGGGGCCACGCCACGTAGATCTGCGCGGCCTCGTCGTCCGTGTCCGCGTGGCGGCAGTCGCCCCCCTTGGGAAGCGTGATCACCTTCCAGCTCCATTCGAGGACGGGAGTCTCGTCGAGGTGGACCCGGCCTTCGATCTCCTTCGTGATCGTCGAGCCCTCGTCGCGGCTCCGAAGATGGAGCACCCGCCGGCCGTCATCCTCCTCGACCGCCAAGTCGTAGGCAGGGTGGCCCCAGCTCTGGCCCTTCCAGCCGTCGGGGATCCCCCGGCTGCCGAGGCGTGTCTTCGACCAGTCTTCCACGACGACCCGGTCGCCCGCCCAGACGGCAGTCGAGACCGTCAGCGCGAGCAGCGGGACCCAGATGGCACGGGCGTTCACCACGTTCGCTCCCTTCGAATCGGACGGCCGGCTCCGCGGCCGCCGCTCTTCTGCCGGCGGGGGCGAGGTGTCGGCCGTGGCGCGAGCAGCCTTAGTGTCGGACGGGGGGCGCCCCGCCGGCCCTCATTCTCTCGCCTTCCTTCGTGCAACGCACGCCGCGCCGCTCGAGTTCCCGGCTACGTCTCGAGTCGGCGTCGGAGCTCGGCCTGGCCGATCGCGAGCGCGGCGTGATCCGAGTACGCCTCGACGAGCGACAGCTGGGCGCTCGAGACCGGCGCCGCGGTCCCCACGCTCAGGACGCCGACGAGACGGTCCATGAACCGGAGCGGGAAGGCGTAGAAACTCGCAATGCCGCGCTCGCGTGCCCAGTCTTGGTCCCGAAAGCGCGGGTCACCGAACGCGGCGTGCAGGAAGGCGGGCTTCGCGGCCTCCGCCACCCAGCCGGCGAGGCTCTGGCCGTACGCGAACGACCGCGCCCGCTCGACGCGCCACGGCCCCGGCGGCTCGAGCAGGACGATCCGGTAGAGCTGGCGGGTCGTCGTGTTTGCGAGCCAGACGTCCACCGTGACGGCGGCCGCGAAGGAGCGCGCCGCCGCGGCCACCGTCGTCAGGGTGTCCTCGAGCGAGCGGGGTTCCCCGAGGATCTTCACGAGGGTGAGAAGCCGCAGCAGGTCCGAGTTGGCCGCCTGCAGCCCTTGCCGGAACAGCGTACTGCCGACGGCGCTGCCGAGCTCGAGCGTGACCGACCGCAGGAGGGTGCGCGGAGCCCGGACGGCGGCCCTCCCGCGACCGAGGCCGACGAGCGCGCCGGACGGGCCGCGCGCGGAGAGGAGTGGCACCACGACGCCGCGACTGATGCCATCGGCCCCGAGCAGATCGCGGGTCGCCGGCGGCACCGGCAGGCGCGGGAGTTCGGCCACGAGCATGTCGTCCGGGACCTCCAGCGGGAACGCGCGCTCGACCACCCGCGCGGTCGCCGGCCTGAGGCCGCGGGTCTCGACGACCGTCGGCGTCTGCGTGCCGGCGGGGCAGAGGCACGCGATGCCCACCGGGAGCCGGGTAACGCCGAGGACGAGGCTGAGCCCGCGGGCGAGTAGCTCCTCGGTGGGACAGCCGGCGTTCGCCGCGTGAGCCAGCTCGTCGAGCACCGCCTGCGGCCGGCGACGGAGGGACGTTCGGCGGGAGGACTTCACGCCCCGTCTCGACCACGCATCCGGATCGTCGCGCCCGTGCTGATCCGGCCGGCCGTCATCGACGGGCAGTATACCCGAGGGCCCGGGCCAGCGGCGCCAGGTCGGCGCGTGTGGCCGGCCTGATTGCGCCTGCGGCTCGCGACATTAAGTCTGCCGCGGCGCGAGGTCGATCCGGTAGAGTGAAACTGATCGGTTCTCGCAATGACCCGCCAGGAGCGCTCGATCATCGCCCCGTCCCGGTCCGGAGCCCTGTCGGCCGGCGCGCGCATCACCGCGTGCCGGGACGGGGGCGCCGCGGCCCGCCGCGAGCGCCACCGCCTTTTTCCCCGCGGCCCGGCGGCTCCGTGCCCGCGCACGCTTCGCAGCGGCGGCCTCCGGTCCGTGAGGCCCGGGGCGCCAGCCGGCTGAGATGTGCGCCGAACCCGCGGACTCGGTGCGAGCGGACAGGTGGCTCTGGGCCGCTCGTCTGTTCAAGAGCCGCGCGCTCGCGGCCGCCGCCTGCACCGGCGGCAAGGTCGAGGTGAATGACCAGAGCGCGAAGCCGGCGCGGCTCCTCCGGGCGGGGGACCTCGTCCGCGTCACGCTGCCGGCCGGCAAGCGCGTCGTCAGGATCCGGGCACTCGCCCAGCGTCGCGGCCCGGCGCCGGCCGCCCGCGCGCTCTACGACGACCTCACACCGCCGGCCGCGCCGCGCACGCGGACGTCGCCTGCCGCCTACCGCCCGCCCGGCGCCGGCCGTCCGACAAAGCGCGAGCGCCGCCAGCTCGACCGGCTCCGGCGCCCGGCCTCGCCGTGATGGCAAGGCGCCGCGCACGCGCCGTCCCGGCACAGGCGGTCGATGGCTTCGCGAGCCGAGACCGGCAGGCGTGACGCGCCGTGACGGCGCGACCATCGCCGCGGCGGCGCCGGCGCCGCGATCGGTGACCGGACCGACCCGCTCCAGGCCGGGGCAGGGCCGGTGGCCGGCCTGGGTCGTCGCGCTCCTCGTCGCCCTCGTCGTCTTCGCCGCGTTCGCCCCCGCGCTGAGCAACGGCTTCGTCAACTGGGACGACGACGTGAACCTCACCGACAACCCGCACTTCCGCGGCTTCTCGGCGGCGCACCTCCGCTGGATGTTCACGACGACACTGATGGGCCATTACATCCCGCTGACGTGGCTCACCCTTGCCCTCGATTACACCCTCTGGGGGATGAACCCGCGCGGCTATCATCTGACGAGCGTCCTCCTGCACGCGCTCGACGCGGCGCTCGTCTTCCTGGTGGCGCGGCGCCTCCTGCGGGACGCCCCCGTCGGGGCCGCGGCGGCCGCCGCGCTCGTCTTCGGGCTCCATCCGCTCCGCGTCGAATCGGTCGCGTGGGTCACGGAGCGGCGCGACGTCGTGTCGGGCCTCTTCGTGCTCCTGGCGCTCGTGGCGTACCTCCGCGCGGTCGACGGCGTGGCCGGCCTCCAGCGGCGGTGGCTCGGCGCCTCCCTTGGCCTGTTCGCCGCGTCGCTTCTGTCGAAGGCGATCACGATGACGTTCCCGGTGGTTCTCCTCATCCTGGACGCCCATCCGCTGCGCCGCCGCGCCTTCCGCGAGAAGGTTCCGTTCTTCGCCGTCGGCGCCCTGGGGGCCGGCGCCGCGCTGGTCGCGATTCACACGACGCCCGTCACCTCGTGGGAGAGCTACGGCGCCGGGGCCCGCATCGCGGTGAGCCTGTTCGGGCTGGCCTTCTACCTGTCGCGGACGCTCGTGCCGATCGGGCTCTCGCCCCAGTACGAGATGCCGGCCGTGCTCGACCCTCTCGCTCCGGAGTTCGTCCTGAGCGCCGCGATGACGCTCGGGCTCACCGCGGCCGCCATCCGGTTCCGGCGCCGCGCTCCGTGGTTCGGCGCGGCCTGGGCCGCGTACGTCCTGATGGTGCTGCCGGTCGCTGGGCCGGTGCACACGGGGCTCGAGCTCGCTCACGATCGCTACAGCTACCTGTCCTGCCTGCCGTGGGCCCTCCTGGCTGGCGCGGGCGTCGGGGCGCTCTGGACGGCTCGCAGGCGAGGGACACTCTCGGCGCCGGTCTTCGCCGCGAGTGCGAGCGCCGTGATCGCGGTTCTGGCTGGCTGGACCTGCCTCACGGTGCAGCAGGTCCGCGTCTGGCGGACCTCGGAGACGTTGTGGCGAGCCGCCGTCGCGGTCGACGCGGCCTGTTCCGTCTGCCGGAGCAACCTCGGCCGCGCCCTTCTCGACACGGGCCGCCTCGACGAGGCGGAGCGAGAGTTCCGGGCGTCGGTCGAGCTCTGGCCGGGACGCGCGAATCCACACAACAGCCTCGGGGTCGTGTTCTACCGCGAGGGGCGGCTGGCCGACGCCGCCCGGGAGTTCGCCATCGCGGCGCGGCTCAAGCCCGGCTTCGCGATGCCGCTCAACAACCTCGGCGTCCTTCAGGCCCACTCAGGAAGACTCGAGGAGGCACGGCAGAGCTTCGAGGCCGCGCTCAGGCTCGCGCCGGACTACGCCGAGGCGCGGGAGAACCTCGCGCGGGTGCGGGCGCAGCTCGGCGCGCGCTGATCCGCCCGCCTGTCCCTTTCCCGCACCCGGCGCCCCGGCGTATGCTTGGCGCATGCGAACCCGGCCCGCCTGGATCCTGGCCCTCGTGGCTGGCCTCGCCGCGCTCGGCGACGCGCGGGCGGCGACGGCAGAGCGGCCGACGGCGGTCGATATCGCGGCCTGCCGCGAATTCGCCCGCGCGCAGCCCGCCATCCCCGCCTACACGGAGACCGTGCCCGCCAACCCGTTCCCCGCGCGCCTCTCGCACGTCGGACCCTGGACGGGCCCGGTCACCGCCACGCCGGCGCCGCTCCCGCCGCCGCTCGCGCCGAGGCCGGTCGAGCCGCCGGAGCCCTCGGGCGGGGGCGGCGCCAGTGCCGCCTCCGAGGCAGCGGCGAGCGAGCCGGCGCCGGTCGACCCGCCCTTCCAGGACGCCTTCGACGCCTGCATGCGCGCCCGCGGCTTCTGACGGACCGAGAGCGGATCGGGCCGAGCGACCACCGAGCGACCCTCTTGTCGACCCGGGGCGCGTTTGCTAGTGTGTGACCGCTGTTCGCGCCCGGGCGCCCGCGAGAGCGGACCCCAGGGAAGGCGGTGCAAGCCCGCCGCGACCCCGTCACTGTAATCGGGGACGAAACCCGCGAGTGCCACTGGCCGTTGCCCGGCTGGGAAGGCGCGGGGAGTAGGACGATCCGAGAGCCAGGAGACCTGCCCGGACGCTCGCGTCTCAACCGGTCTTCGAGGGAGGGTCCGGGCGATTCGATCGTCGCTCCTGGTACTCGGCGGCGCGCGGAGTGGGAAGAGCCGCTTCGCGCTCGAGTCGGTGGCTCGTCCCGGCGTCTTCGTCGCGACGGCGGAAGCCGGCGACGCCGACATGGCCGAGCGGATCGATCGGCACCGCCGGGAGCGGCCCGGCGGCTGGCGGACCGTCGAAGAGCCGGTGAAGCTCCTGAGCGCCCTCGGCGCCCTCGCCGGCGGCGGCGCCCAGACCGTCGTCGTCGACTGCATCACGCTCTGGCTCGCCAACCTCCAGCTCGGGGGCGAGAGCGACGACCAGATCCTCGCCGAGGTCGCCGCGTTGGTGCGGCTGATCGCGTCCCCGCCCTTCGACCTCGCGCTCGTTTCGAACGAGGTGGGCCTCGGCGTTCACCCCGACACCCCCGCCGGTCTTCGGTTCCGCGATCTTCTCGGCCACGCCAACCAGCGTCTCGCCGCCGTCTGCGACCGGGTCGTCCTGATGGTGGCCGGCCTGCCGCTCGTCGTCAAGGAACAGCGCGAAAGGAGGACAACCCGTGCAACGACTATCCAGGCTCCGTGACGCGATCGCGCCGCCCGCGGCCGACCGGGCGACGCAGGCGCAGCGGCATCTCGATTCCCTCACCAAGCCGCCGGGCAGCCTCGGCCGGCTGGAGGAGCTGGCGCGGCGCCTCGTCGAGATCCGCGGCGGCGCGGCCCCGGCCGTCGAGCGGCCGGTGATCTTCACCTTCGCGGGCGACCACGGCGTGGTCGAGGAGGGCGTGAGCGCCTACCCGCAAGTGGTGACCGCGCAGATGGTCGAGAACTTCCTGCGCGGCGGCGCCGCCGTCAACGTGCTCGCGCGCCAGGCCGGGGCGCAGGTGGTCGTCGCCGACCTCGGCGTGGCGACGCCGCTCTCGGCGCGGGCGGGTCTGGTGTCGCGACGCGTCGCCGACGGGACGCGGAACATCGCCCGCGGGCCCGCGATGACGCGCGAGCAGGCGGTGGCCGCGATCGAAGTGGGGGCGGAGCTGGCGGAGGCGGCCGTCGCCGACGGCGCCGACCTGCTCGGTCTCGGCGAGATGGGCATCGGCAACACCACGGCCGCGAGCGCCGTGACCGCCGCCATCACCGGGGCGCCCGTCGAGGCCGTCACCGGCCGCGGCACCGGGGTCGACGACGCCACCTGGCGTCACAAGGTGGAGGTCGTGGGCCGGGCGCTCGCCCGCAACCGGCCCGATCGGGCGGACGGCCTCGACGTGCTCGCGAGCGTCGGCGGCTTCGAGATCGGCGGCCTGGCCGGGGTCGCGCTGGCGGGGGCGGCCCATCGGGTGCCGGTCGCGCTCGACGGCTTCGTGGCGACGGCGGCCGGGCTGATCGCGGTCGCGATCGCCCCCGCCGCGCGCCACTTCCTCTTCGCCTCCCACCGCTCGGTCGAGCCCGGGCACGCGGCGGCGCTCGGGCATCTCGGCCTCGAGCCGTACCTCGACCTCGGGATGCGCCTCGGCGAGGGAACCGGCGCCGCGCTCTTCGTGCACCTCGCGCGCGCGGCCGCCCGTATCTACACGGATATGGCGACATTCAAGTCGGCCGGAGTGGACGAGCGGTGCGAGGCATAGCCGGTCGTCCCCGAGAGGGCGCGCCGGTCGGGGCGGGGTCGCGGATGAGGCGGGAGGGCAATGCCCCCGGACGGTCGGGTGGGCCGCGCCTCCTCGTGATCGCGGGCGTGTCGAGCGGGGTCGGCAAGACGACGATCACGCTCGGCCTGCTCGAGGCGTTCCGTCGACGCCGTCTGGTGGCGCAGGCGTTCAAGGTCGGCCCCGACTTCATCGATCCCGGCCTCCACGCGGTCGTGAGCGGCCGGCCCTCGTACAGCCTCGACGGCTGGATGTGCTCGCCTGACCACGTCCGCGAGACGGTCGCCCGCCATGCGGCCGGCGCCGACCTGGCGCTGGTCGAGGGCGTCATGGGCTGTTTCGACGGCTTCGATGGAAAGGGCGAGGACGGCTCGACCGCGCAGATCGCGAAATGGCTGGGCGCGCCGGTGGTGCTCGTGGTGGACGCCGGGGCGCTGGCGCGGAGCGCGGGGGCGATCGTCCTCGGCTTCGAGCGGTTCGACCCCGCGCTCGGCCTCGCGGCCGTGATCTTCAACCGGGTCGGCGGTGAGCGGCATGCGCGATGGCTCGCCGACGCACTCGAGGGGGCCTGCCGCGCGGTGCCGGTGGGCTTCCTGCCGCGCCGTGACGAGCTCCGGCTGGCCGAGCGCCACCTCGGCCTGGTCACCGGCGCCGAGGCCGTCGTCACGCCCGCGCTCCGTGACGCGGTCGCCCGCGCGATCGAGGAGCACGTCGACCTCGACCGCCTCTTGGCCCTTGCCGCTCCACTCGACACCCGGCGGCGAGGGCGCGTGACGCGATCAGGCGGTCGCCGCGGGGGGGCGGCCCCACGCTCCGCTCGGCCCCGGCCGAAGAAAGTCCGCCTCGGCGTCGCGCGGGACCGCGCGTTTCAGTTCTATTACGCGGAGAACCTCGATCGCCTCCGCGCCGCGGGCGCCGACCTGATCTTCTGGAGCCCGACCGAGGACGCGACGTTGCCGGAGGTAGACGGTCTCTACATCGGCGGCGGCTACCCCGAGCTCTACGCCCGGGAGCTCGCCGGCAACGCGCGCATGCGAGAGGCGGTCGGTCGGTTTGCCGCCGCCAACCGGCCGGTCTATGCCGAGTGCGGGGGCCTCATGTACCTGGCGGCCGTTCTCGAGGACGCCGCGGGCGTCGAGCACCCGATGGTCGGCGTCCTGCCCGCGGCGGTGCGGATGCGGACCGGCCGCCTCACGCTTGCCTATAGCGAGGTCGAGCTGACGGCGGACGCTCCCCTCGGGAGCGCGGGCACGGTCGCCCGCGGTCACGAGTTCCACTGCTCAACGCTCGACCCGGTGCCGGCGGCGGTCCCGCGCGTCTATCGGCTCCGGCAGCACCACGGGGCGGGTGGGCGGGCGGAGGGCTACCTCGTCGGGCGCACGCTCATGAGCTACGTGCACCTGCACTTCGGCTCCGCGCCGGGGGTGGCGGACGCGCTCGTGGCAGCATGCGCCGTCTGATCCTGGCCCTGCTCGTCCTGCCGCCGGTGCCGGCGGCTGCGTTCGCCGCGCGCGACATGCTGGGTCACCCGCTGACGCTGCCCGCGCCCCCGCAGCGGATCGTCTCCCTCGTGCCGAGCGCGACGGAGATCATCTTCGCCCTCGGCGGCGAGGACCGCCTGGTCGGCGTCACCGACTTCTGCGACTGGCCGCCGGCGGCGCGGCGGAAGCGCCGCGTCGGCGGCATGGTCGCGCCGAGCCTCGAGGCGATCGTCGCCCTCCGCCCCGACGTCGTCGTCACGACGGACGAGGGCAATAGCCAGGCGACGTTCGATCAGCTCGCGGGGCTCGCGATCCCCGTCTTCGTCGTCCGGGCCCACCACCTCGAGGACGTGATGGCGCTCATCGCGCGGCTCGCCGAGCTGACCGGGCGCGCGCGCGCCGCCCCGCCGCTCGTCGAGCGCCTGCGCGGGCGGGTTCGCCGCGTGGTCGAGGCGGTGCGGCCGTACCCGCGGCCCCGCGTGCTCTACGTGCTCTGGCCCGAGCCGCTGATCGTTCCCGGCCGCGAGGGGCTCGTCACCGAGCTGATCGAGCTCGCCGGCGGGGCGAGCGTGACGGCGGCGCTGCCCGGCGCCTATCCGCGTCTCGGCCTCGAGGCGGTCGTGACCTACCGGCCCGACGTCATCATCCTCGCGCGCCATGGCGGGGACGAGACGTCAACGCTCCGCACCACGTGGGAGCGGCTCGCCGCGCTGCCGGCCCTCCGGAGGGGTCGGGTGGACGCGGTCGAGGGCGCGCTGCTCCACCGCTACGGGCCGCGGGTGGTCGACGGGCTCGAGCGGCTCGCACGCGCGATCCATCCCGAGGCGCGGGCCGAGGCGCGTCCGCGCGTCGCCGCGCGAGCGGCGCGATGACCGAGCCGGCGCGGAGGTTGACCGCCGTGCTGGTCGGCCTCGTGGCCCTCACCCTCCTGGTCGCGGCGGGGGCGCTCATGGTCGGCAGCGCGCCGATCTCGGCGCGGGCTGTCGTCGGCGCCCTGGTGGGCCGCGGCGGCGACGTGGAGCGGCTCGTGGTGCTGGACCTCCGGCTGCCGCGGATCGCCGCCGCCCTGCTGGCCGGCGCGGCGCTGGCGGTGGCCGGCGTCGGGTTCCAGGCGCTGACGCGGAATCCGCTCGCGGACCCGGCGATCCTCGGCGTGTCGAGCGGCGCCGCGTTTGGCGTCGTGGTCGCCCAGCTCTTCGGTGTCGGGGCCACCGTCGTGGCGGCGCTCGGCCTGACCGCGTTCGCCTTCGCGGGGGCGCTCGCGGCCGCCGCGGTCGTCTACCTGATCGCCGCCAGCGACGGCCGGCTGCCGGTCGAGACCCTCCTGCTCGCCGGCGTGATCGTCGGCCTCTTCTTCTCGGCGGCGATCACGGTTCTGATCTCGGTGGTCGAGTTCGACCGGCTCGCCGGCGTGGTCCACTGGATGCTCGGCAACCTCCGCGCGATCTCGCCGGGCGCCCTCGCCGTCTTCGGCGGGCTGCTCGCGCTGGGCGTCTGGCTGATTCTGGGGCGCGCGCGCCAGCTGAACCTGCTGGCGCTCGGCGAGGAGGCCGCCCAGCAGCTCGGCGTCGAGGCCGAGCGGCTGAAGCGGCGCGTGTTCGTCGGGGCCTGTCTCCTCACCGCGACCGTCGTCGCTTTTGCGGGGCCGATCGGCTTCGTGGGACTGATCGTGCCCCACGCGGTTCGCCTCCTGCTCGGCCCCGACAACCGGCTGCTCGTGCCCGCCGCGTTGCTCGTCGGTGCGATCTTCCTGCTCCTGGCCGACACGCTGGCGCGCGACGCGATCGCGCCCGGGGAGCTCTCGGTCGGCGTGCTTACCTCCGTCTGCGGTGCGCCGTTCTTCGTCTACCTGCTGCGCACGCGGCACCGGGGCGGGAGTCTCCTCTGATGCCGAGCAGGGAGACCAGACGGTCGCCGGGGCGGGGGCGACCGGCGGGACGGCCGCGGTGACGGCCTCGATGCCGACCCGTCCGCCGAGCCCCGTCGCCGAGTTCTGCCGGGTGTCCTTCGCGTACGCGGCATCGGGCCCTGACCGCCACCGGCCGTTCCGGCTGACGGAGCTGACGTTCGGGATCGCGGCCGGTGAGATCCTGGCCGTGATCGGGCCGAACAGCGTCGGCAAGACGACGGTGATCCGCCTCCTGACCGGGGTCGTGACGCCGGCGAGCGGGGAGGTCCGACTCGAGGGCGAGGCGCTCAGCCGGCTGAGCCGGACGGAGGTCGCGCGTCGCGTCGCCGTCGTCCCCCAGGCGCTGCAGGCCGCGTTACCGTTCACGGTCGCCGAGACGGTGCTGATGGGCCGCTACCCGCACGCGCCGGAACGGTTCTTCGAGGGCGAGGCCGACCGCGCGCGCGGCCGGGAGGCGATGGCGCAGGCGGGAGTGCTCGACCTGGCGGCGCTGCCCGTGGCCACGCTCTCCGGCGGTGAGCGCCAGCGCGTCGCGCTCGCGCGGGCGCTCTGCCAGGAGCCTCGGCTCCTCGCGCTCGACGAGCCGACGGCGCACCTCGACCTCCGCTACCAGGCGGAGGCGGTCGCGCTGCTGCGGCGGCTCCGCCGGGCCACCGGGCTCACGGTGCTGCTCGTCTCCCACGACCTCAACCTCGCCGCCGAGGTGGCCGATCGCGTGCTCCTGCTCCACGACGGCCGGATCGAGCGGATCGGCCCGCCCGAGTCCGTGCTCGACGAGGCGACGCTCTCACGCGTCTACGGCTGCCCCGTCGTCGTCGACAAGCACCCGTCGACGCGTCGGCTCACCGTGCAGGTCGTCTGGCCCAACCCGTGACGGGGAGGGAGGTGGGACGCACGTAAGGACGAACTGGAGACGCCCGCGGTTTGAGGGAAGCCGGAGAGCCGGCACGGTCCCGCCACTGTGAGTGGGGAGCCCCGCCCGACCCGTTTCGACGGAGCCACTGGGAGCGAGTCCCGGGAAGGCCGAGCGGTCGCGACGATCCACGAGTCAGGAGACCTGGCCGCGGGCAGGCGTCGATGAACCCTTTCGAGGCAAGAGGGGACGGCGATGAGAACGATCGTAGGGATGCTCGTAGTCCTGCTGGCGTGGGGCGCCGCGGCGGCACGGGCCGAGGAGACGCGAAAGATGGAGCCGGTCGTAGTGACCGCGACCACGGTCGAGACCCCCGCCGAGCAGCTCGGCGCGACCGTCAGCGTGATCAGCGAAGAGGACTTTCGGACGTACCACTACGTCACGGTCCAGGACGCGCTCCGGTCGGTCCCGGGCCTCGACGTCCGGCAGTCGGGGAGTCTCGGCAAGACGACGAGCATCTCGATCCGGGGTGTGGACCCGACGAAGGTCCAGGTGCTGATCGACGGCGTCCGGATCGCCAGCCCCACCACGGGCGAGGCGGAGCTCTCGGACATCCCGCCCGACCTGATCGACCGCATCGAGATCATCCGGGGGCCGCAGTCGACGCTCTACGGGGCCGACGCGATCGGGGGCGTCGTCAACATTTTCACGAAGAAGGGGCAGGGGCCGTTCTCGAGCTTCCTGAGCCAGGAGATCGGGAACTACGACACCTTCCGGACCCAGACCGGATTCAGCGGCAGCGAGGGGCGCGTCGACTACGCGTTCGGCGCGTCACACCTCGAGAGCGTCGGCCGCTCCCGCAACGACGACTTTGACAACAACGCCGTCAGCGGGCGGATCGGGCTCGCCCTGCCGGGCCAGAGCGCGCTCGCCTTCATCCTGCGCTACAACCGCGGAGAGACGCGGCTGCCGGTGCGCTTTGTCGACGACAGCGGCCAGCCGCTCGCGCCGCTCCCCATCCGGCCCTTCATCGACGTCAACGCGCGCCAGGAGAGCGAGACCCTGGTGACGTCGCTCGACGGCCGCACCCACCCCGTGCCGTGGTGGGGGAGCGAGCTTCGGCTCTCGCGGTACGAGAACACCGTCGGCTTTCAGGATCCCCAGGATCCGGGGATCCCGTGCCTCTTCCTGCCGTGCGACACGATCTCGCAGATCGACGTGGAGCGACGGGAGGCCGAGTGGATCAACCACTTCTACGTCGGCGCCTGGAGCACGAGCTCGATCGGCCTCGTCTCGCGCGGCGAGGACGGCGACGTCAGCGGAAACAGCCCCGGCTTCAGCAAGCGCACCTCGACGGAAGCCGCGTTCGTCGAGCAGCAGTTCCGCGTCCTCGAGCGGCTCTTCCTGACGGGCGGCGCCCGCGTCGAGCACCACAGCGTGTTCGGAACCGAGGCGACCGGGCGGGGCTCCGCCGCTTTCGTCATCAAGGAGACCGGGACCCGACTCCGGGCGAGCGGGGGGTCGGGCTTCCGGGCGCCGACCTTCAACGAGCTCTACTTCCCGGGCTTCGGGGACCCGTCGCTCAAGCCGGAGCACAGCGTCTCCTTCGACGCCGGCCTCGACCAGAGGCTCTGGGCGAACCGGGTCCGGCTCGCCCTCACCTACTTCGAAAACCACTTCAAGGACCTCGTCGTCTGCTGCGTGCCGAGCCTGAGGCCCCCCAACTTCGTTGCCTTCGCCAACGCCGGCCGGGCGAACACCGGCGGCCTCGAGTTCGCCTCGGAGGCGGACTTGCTTGACACCCTGACCGCCCACCTCAACTACACGTACACCGAGACGAAGGACGTGGCGACGGGCCGGTGGCTCCCCCGCGTGCCCCGCCACTCGTGGGACGTCGGGCTGACCTGGACGCCGACCCGGCGGGCGTCCCTCTTCGCCCAGGCGTATGTGATCACCCGGCAGTGGGAGACGCTCGGGGGGGTCTACAACAGCGGCCACACGCGGGTGGACATCGGCGGCCAGTACCGGCTCGTGGAGCGCGCCGGGCGGCTCCAGGCGCTCGACCTCACCCTGCGCGTCCAGAACCTATTGAATGAGGGCTACGCGGAGGTGCGCGGCTTCCCCGCGCTCGGGATGGCCTTCCTCGTCGGCCTTCGGGCGAGCTACTGAGCCCCGTGCTCGACGGCGTGCGGCTCGAGATCGGACCCGAGGCGGTCGTGCTCGCGAGCCTCGAGCCCCTCGCCGTCGCGTCGACGGCGGCCGTTAACGGCGGCCTTGGACAGGCGCGGGCGATCGTCAACCTCCACGTCGACCGGAACCATCCGTGCGGGGACCCGGCGGGCCTGGTCGCCGCCTATGCCCGTGGGCGCGGCCTGCCGGCGCCCTGGGTAGGGCTCCTCACCGCGGCGTGGACGGCCGACGCAGAGGTCGGGCGCGCGCGAGCGACGACGACGAGCGCGCTGGCCGTCGTGACCGTCGGCCTCTCCAATCCTGTCGCGGCCGGCCTCGACCCGCGGCCCCGGGCCGCGCGGGAGGCGGGCACCATCAACGTGATCGTGGTCGTGGACGCGGATCCCGCACCGCCGGCGCTCTTGAACGCGATGCTCGCCGTGACGGAGGCCAAGGCGCTCGCGCTGTTCGAGGCCGGCGTCGCCTGCGACGACGGCTCGCCCGCGACCGGCACCTCGACCGATGCCGTCGTGATCGCCGCCACGCGACAGGGGATCCCCCACGAGTTCGGCGGGCCGGCCACGGAGCTCGGGTGGTGTGTCGCGCGGGCGGCCCGGGCCGCGCTCGCTCCCGCGATCGCCCGCTGGAAGGGCGCACATCCGTGAGCCTGCGGCTCGCGACGCTGATGGTCGCGTCGGCCGTGGTCCACGGCGCCGCGCTCACGGCGCCGTTCGCGGTCAGGCGCGAGCCCCCCCCGATCATGGTCGAGCTCGCCTCGCTCCCGCTCCCCAGGACCGCGGCCCTCCGAGCACCGCGGCCGGGCGATCCGGCGTCACCGGCGGCAGCCGGACGGCAGGCCCCGGCCGAGCTACCACCCGCAGCGGATTCCCCGATCCCGGTTTCGCCGAGGAGCCAGCGGGCGGCGCTCCCGGACGAGCCGGCCCGGCTGCGTTCGGTCCCGGTGTCGCGCATCGGGGCCCCCGACCTCGCCAGCCCCGCAGCGAGCCGCCGGATCCCGCCACCCCTCGATAGCGGGCGTCCTCTGCTCGCCGATGGAGGCCTCCCGCCCGTGCCGGCTCTGGCCCCTGTCGCCGAGGACGTGAGCGCGCTCGCTCTCCCCGGGCCGGAAGCCCGGAGAGTGGCATCGCCCGGTGCTCCCGATCAGCCCTCGCTTCCGGCGGCGGCCAGGCGGCTCGGGCCTGGCGATTCAAAGGTGACGGCCGGCGACGGCGGTCGTGAGGCCCAGCCGGCCGTCGGCGCCGGCCACGCCGGGATACCGCCGGCGGCGATCGCTCGGCTCATCGGTAGCCGAGGCTCGGGCGGCGACGGGGCGCCCGGCGGGGCGGCGGCGGGCCAGGCGGGGGGCGCGAGCGAGGGGAGAGGGCCGAATGTGACGACCCCGACGAGCATCGCGGGCGGGCCGGAGGGCGGCGATGAGCGCGACACCGAAGCCGCGCCCGGCGACCGGACGCGAGCGGCGGACGCCCGCTCCGAAGCCCGGGAGGGCGCGGCGGGCCGGAGCGGGAGTGCGCCGGTTCAGCGCTCCGGCGGAAACCCGTCTCCGGGCGCCGTGGCCGGCGCCGTCGGCCCCGGCCCGGCGCCGGCCGAGTACGGCCCATACCTGTGGCAGCTGCGAAGTCAGATCGAAGACACGATCACGTATCCCTTGGCGGCGCGACGGCGCCGACTGGCGGGGACAGTGCTGGTCGAGCTGGTCGTCCGCCCGAGCGGTGAGATCGAGCACGTCGCGGTCGTCGGCTCCTCGAGCCACGCCCTGCTCGACCATGCGGCGATCGACGCCATCCGCGCGGTTCACCCGCTGCCGTTTCCCGCCGAGCTGCCCCGACGCCCCCTCCGCGTCCAGCTGCCCATCGTCTTCGACTTCCGGTGATCCTGGTCGGCGCGCTTCTTCTAGACCTCGGGATCGGCGAGCCGTCGAACTTCTGCCATCCGGTCGCGTGGCTCGGCGCCGCGCTCGGCCGTGCCTTCCGGGCGGCGCCGCGCCAGGGCCGCGTGACGCCGTTCCTCTCAGGGGCGGCGATCGTCGGCGCCGCTGCGGGGGCGACGGTCTCGCTCCTGCTCTGGGCGACGCCCGCCATGGCCTCGCTCGGATGGCTTGGAGTGGCGGCTCAGATCTGGCTACTCAAGTGCTCGTTTTCACTGCGCGGACTCTTCTCAGCCGTAAGAGCGGTCCAGAGGGCGCTCGCGGCCGGAGACCTCAAACGGGCGCGCGTGGAGGTCGGGCTCCATCTGGTCAGCCGACCGACAAGGGGGCTCGGCGCCGCCGAGGTCGCGTCGGCCGCCATCGAGTCAGTCGCCGAGAACCTGACAGACGGCTTCGTGGCGCCGGTCCTCTTCTATCTGGTGCTCGGCCTTCCGGCCGCCTGGGCTTACCGCGTTGTCAACACGGCCGACGCGATGGTCGGCTACCGCGGCGGCGGGTTCGAGTATCTAGGCAAGGCGGCGGCCCGACTCGACGATCTCCTGAACCTGGTGCCGGCGCGGCTCGCCGCGCTGGCGCTCGTGGCGGGCGCCGCGGTGGCCGCCGACGGGCGCCGGGCGCTCCGGACCGCGCGTCGGGACCACGCGCTGACGGCCAGCCCCAACGCCGGATGGACGATCGCCGCGATGGCCGGCGCTCTCGGCGTCGTCCTCGAGAAGCCTGGCGCCTACCGGCTCGGTGAGGGGCGACCGCCGACCGACGCCGACATCGGCGTGAGCCTTCGCGTGGTCGCCGTCGCGGCCGCGCTCGCGGCGACCGTGGCGGTCGTCACCACGGCCTTCTCGCGATGAGGCGGGACCACGGGGGTAACCTGCGGGAGCTCCTGGGCGCCGGCGACCGACCGGCCGGGACCATGCTCGACCTGAGCGCCAGCATCAACCCGCTCGGCGCATCGCCGCAGGTGATCCGGGCCCTTCTGGAGGCGCTCCCGTCGATCACGCGCTACCCGGACCCCGAGGCCTCGGCGCTCGTCGAGGCCCTCTCCCGCTACCACGGCGTGCCGGCCCGCCACGTCGTGGCCGGCCATGGGTCCACCGAGCTCATCTACCTCCTCGCCCGCGCCCTGGCGCCGCGGCGGGCCCTCGTCGTCCATCCGGCGTTCAGCGAGTACGAGGCCGCGCTCGAGCCGCTTGGGTGCGAGGTCGAGCGGGTCGTCGGGACCGGCGACGCGGGGTGGATCCCCCCGCGCGATGCGCTCCTGGAGCGGGTCGGCCAGGTCGACCTGGTCGTGCTGGCGAACCCGAGCAACCCCACCGGCGCCCCCGCGCCCCCGGAGCTTCTCGAGGAGCTCGCCGCCGCCTGCGCCGCGGCGCGCGTCTCCCTCGTGGTCGACGAGGCGTTCATCGACTTCGTGGAGGGGCGATCGCTCAAGTCGACGGTCCCGCGGCGTCCCTGGCTCGGGATCCTGCGCTCGCTGACGAAGTTCTTCGCGTTGCCGGGACTGCGCGTCGGGTATGCGCTCCTGGGCGAGCGGCTCCGCGAGCGGGTCGAGGGATGGCGGCAGCCGTGGAGCGTTAGCGCCCTCGCCGAGGCGGCCGGCATCGCCGCCCTCGCCGACTCGGCCTACCGGGCCCAGACGCTCCGGGTCGTTCCGGCGTGGCGGGCCGCCCTCTGCGCGGGGCTCGAGGGACTCGGGGGGCTCCGCGTGTATCCGTCGGTCACGAACTACCTGCTCGTCTCAATCGAGCGACCGGGCCTCACCGCCGCGGCCTTGGCGGCGGCGCTGCTCCGGGACGGCGTCGCGATCCGGTCCGGCGCCTCGTTTCCGGGGCTCGGCGCGAACCACGTGCGGATCGCCGTCCCGCGGCCGGAGGACCAGCAGGTCCTCTTCGCCGCGCTCGCGCGCCGGCTCGAGCCCTGACGCGCCCGCGCGCCGGCCGCTCGCCCCCCTTTTTCTCTTCGGCGCACCTTTTCCGGGGCGGTATCATTACGGTCGATCGCCGCCACGCGCGGCGATTCGTTTTCTCGCATGACGACGGACTCCCAGCGGGTGACCGAGCAACTCGCCGCGGGCTTGCGGGCGGCCCTCGCCGAGGCCGGCCTCCCGGCGCTCGGCGCGCACGTGTGGGAAGTGCCGCGCGAGGGCGCCCACGGCGACTACGCCTCGAACGCGGCGATGGTGCTGGCGAAGGCCGCCCGGCGGCCGCCGCGTCAGGTCGCCGAGCTGATCGTCCGCCACTTCCCGCGCCTGCCGGCCGTCGGCGCGCTCGAGATCGCGGGGCCCGGATTCGTCAACGTGACGCTCGACCCCGACTGGTGCCGCACGGCACTTCCCCGGATCGTCGCCGCGGGCGCGAGGTACGGGGGCGGGGAGGCGGGACGGGACCAGCACGTGCGGCTCGAGTTTGTCTCGGCCAACCCGACCGGCCCGCTCGTGATCGTGAACGCCCGCGCCGCCGCGGTCGGCGACGCGCTGGCGCGCCTGCTCAAGAGTCAGGGCTACGCGGTCACGACGGAGTTCTACGTCAACGACGCCGGCAACCAGTTTCAGGCCCTGGCCAAGTCGTTCGAGGCCCGCGTCAGGCAGGCGCTCGGCGAGGACGTGCCGCTGCCCGAGAACGGCTACCCCGGGGACTACCTCGTCGCCCTCGCCCGCGACTATGTCAAGGAGGGTCGGCCGGCAGCGCTCGACCTTCCCGAGGGCCAGCGCGTCGAGCACCTCGGCGAGTACGCGGTGGCCCGGATCACCGAGGGTCAGCGGCGAGTGCTGCACGACTACGGCGTTGACTTCGACCTGTGGTCGTCGGAACGCCGCGCCGTCCGCGAGCGGGGGCTGCCCGAGCGGGTGCTGGGCGAGCTCACGGCGCGGGGGCTCACCTACGAGCAAGACGGCGCGCTCTGGTTCCGGGCGTCCGAGTTCGGCGACGAGAAGGACCGGGTGCTGCGGAAGTCGGACGGCGAGCTCACGTACTTCGCGGTGGACGTCGCCTACCACCACTACACCAAGTTCGGGGGCGCCACCCGCGTCATCGACCTCCTCGGTCCCGATCACCACGGCTACGTCACGCGGATGCGCGCGGCCATGCGGGCGCTCGGCCACCCGGGCGAGGCCTTCGACGTGCTGATCATCCAGCTCGTGACGCTGCTCCGCGACGGCCAGCCCGTCCGCATGTCCAAGCGGCGCGGGGAGTTCGTGCTGATGGAGGAGTTGCTCGAGGAGGTCGGCCGCGACGCCGCGCGCTTCACCTTCCTCACCCGGCGTCACGACAGCCCCCTCGAGTTCGACCTGGCCCTGGCCACCCGCCAGTCCGCTGACAATCCCGTCTACTACGTGCAGTACGCCCACGCGCGGATCATGAGCATCTTCAGACAGGCGGCGTCGCAGGGCGCCGTCCCGGCGCCGGAGTGGGGGGGCCTCGACTGGAGCCCAAGCGACCCGCCCCGGCTGACGCTCCCGGAGGAACTGTCGCTGATCAAGCGCCTTCTCCAGTTCCCGGAGCTCGTCGGCGGCACGGCTCAGGCGCTCGAGCCCCACCGGATCGCCTACTGGCTCGGGGAGCTGGCGGGCGCGTTCCACCCCTATTACAAGGTGAACCGGGTCATCGGAGACGACGTGGGGCTCACGCGAGCGCGGCTCCTGCTCTGCGCCGCCGTCGGCCAGGTCGTCCGCAACGGCCTCGCCCTGCTCGGGGTGGGCGCGCCCGAGAGCATGTGATGGCGGGGGGGCCGACGCGGCTCAGGGGACGCCGCGGCACGGGGGGCGGCGCTCTCGTCGTCTTCGTGACGGCCTGCCTGGCGGTGCTGGCCCTCACCTTCCTGCTCGGCGTCCTGGTCGGGCGGCAGTGGGCTCACCGGGCCTCCGCCGACTCCGCGCGCGTCGCCGGCGCGCCGGCGAGCCCGGGCCCCCGCTCCCGGGCGCGGCGGCTCAGCGAGCGCGAGGCCGAGGAGCCCGCCTCCCAGATCCAGGAAAAGCTCACCTTCTACCAGACCCTGACCGCTCCGCTCACGGCGGGGCCGCCGCCGGCGCCGCCGCGGACGCGCGCAGGTCGCGGGCCCAGGCCGACAAGCTCCGCGAGACGCTCGGCGGCGAGGCCTACGTCGCCGAGATCGGCGCGGGGCGCGGGGCGCCCTTCCGGGTCCGCGTCGGCTCCTTCACGAGCCGGGCCGAGGCGGAGGCGCGCGCGGTGCGGCTCCGCACGGAGCTCTCGCTCGGGGCCTTCGTCACGCAGAAATAAACGGGGCGGGCGGAGCCGGGCGCGTCGTCTCGCCCGTGCCGCGTCGGCGGCGAGGGCGTGCCAGGGAGCTCCCGGCTCGTCCCGTGACAGTCCGAGGCGGAGGACGAGTGGCGCACACCGTCGGTCGTGTGCTGGTCACCCGGGAGGAGCTGGTCCAGCGGGTCGGGGAACTCGGCCAGGCGCTCGCGCGCGATTACCCGGACCAGAACCCCTTGCTCGTCTGCGTCCTGAAGGGCGCCATCGTCTTCTTCGCCGACCTCATTCGCGCGATCGACGCCCCCCTCACGACCGACTTCATCTCGGTGTCCAGCTACGGCACCGCCCCCGCCTCCTCGGGCGTGGTGAAGATCACGTCTGACCTCTCGATCTCGATCGAGGACCGGGACGTCATCCTCGTCGAGGACATCATCGACTCGGGGCGGACCATTTCCTACCTGACGCGGAACCTGCAGACCCGTCATCCGAAGAGCCTCCGCATCTGCGCGCTGCTCGACAAGGTCGAGCGCCGGGAGGTGGAGGTCGACCTGGACTACGTCGGGTTCACCATTCCCAACGTGTTCATCATCGGATACGGCATGGACTATCAGGGACTCTACCGGAACCTGCCTTACCTGGCGGCGCTCGAGGCGGACTGAAACGGTCCGACAATTCGCCGTGTTATACTTCCTCCCATGAACCAGGTGTACAAGAACCTCGCCCTCTGGATGGTCATTGGCCTGATCGTCATCCTGCTGTTCACGGTCTTCCAGGGGACCCAGCAGAACGGCCAGGAGCAGCCCAACTTCTCCGATTTCCTGAAGGCCGTCGAGCAGGGGCGGGTTGAGTCCGTCGTGATCCGCGGCAACCTGGTGAATTACACGCTGAAAGACGGCGGACCCACCCAGAAGACCTACGTGGTCGACTACCCCGATCTGGTGAAGATGCTCCGGGACCACGGCGTGAAGATCGCGGTGCGGCCGCCCGACTCAAACCCGTGGTACGCGATGTTCTTGCAGTGGGTGCCGATGCTGCTCTTCATCGGCGTCTGGATCTTCTTCATGCGGCAGATGCAGGGCGGGGGCGCCAAGGCCCTCTCGTTCGGCAAGGCCCGGGCGCGGCTCATCTCGGAGAAGCAGAACAAGGTCACCTTCCAGGACGTGGCGGGGGTGGACGAGGCCAAGGAGGAGCTCCGGGAGATCATCGAGTTCCTGCGGGATCCGCAGAAGTTCCAGAAGCTCGGCGGGAAGATCCCCAAGGGGGTGCTCCTGGTCGGCCCGCCCGGCACCGGCAAGACGCTGCTCGCCAAGGCGATCGCGGGCGAGGCGAACGTGCCCTTCTTCTCGATCTCGGGGTCGGACTTCGTCGAGATGTTTGTCGGCGTCGGTGCCTCCCGGGTGCGCGACCTGTTCGAGCAGGGCAAGAAGCACGCCCCCTGTATCATCTTCATGGACGAGATCGACGCGGTCGGCCGCCACCGGGGGGCCGGGCTCGGCGGCGGGCACGACGAGCGCGAGCAGACCCTGAACCAGCTCCTCGTCGAGATGGACGGCTTCGAGACCAACGACGGGGTCATCCTGATCGCCGCCACCAACCGACCGGACGTGCTCGACCCCGCGCTGCTGCGCCCGGGCCGCTTCGACCGGCAGGTCGTGGTGCCCCGACCCGACGTCAAGGGACGGGAGGAGATCCTCCGGGTCCACGCTCGCCGGATCCCGCTGGCGCCGGACGTCGAGCTGAAGGTGCTGGCGCGGGGGACCCCCGGCTTCTCGGGGGCCGACCTCGCGAACCTGGTCAACGAGTCCGCCCTCCTCGCCGCGCGGCAGAACAAGAAGTTCGTCGAGATGACGGACTTCGAGAACGCCAAGGACAAGGTGTTGATGGGCGTCGAGCGGCGGTCGATGATCATCAGCGACGCCGAGAAGCGGACGATCGCGTATCACGAGGCGGGCCACACCCTGGTCGCCGACTTTCTGCCCGGCACCGATCCCGTGCACAAGGTCACGATCATTCCGCGGGGTCGGGCCCTCGGACTCACCCAGCAGCTGCCGCTCGACGACAAGTACAACTACTCGAAGGAGTATCTCATCAACCGGATCACGATCCTCCTCGGCGGTCGGGCCGCCGAGGAGATCGTGCTGAACCAGCTCACGACGGGGGCCGGGGACGATCTCGAGAAGGCCACGGAGATGGCGCGCAAGATGGTCTGCGAGTGGGGCATGTCCGAGAAGCTCGGCCCCCTCACGTTCGGCAAGAACGAGGAGCACATCTTCCTCGGCCGGGAGGTCGCGCGGCAGAAGGATTACAGCGAGGATACGGCGCTCCAGATCGACGTGGAGATCAAGCGCATCATCGGCGACTGCGCGCACCGGGCGCGGCAGATCCTCGAAGAGAATCTCGAAAAGCTGCACGCGCTGGCGCGCGCGCTGCTCGAGCGCGAGTCGCTCGACGGCGAGGAAGTCGCCCGGATCCTCCGGACCGGCGCGCCCTTTGGCGCGCCGGCACCCGCCTGAGCCCGGCCGGGGGCGCCCCGTCGGCCGATGACGCGGTGAGGCTGACGGAGTCGGCACCCTCTCGCGTGGCGATCTCGGGGCGATGGGATGTGGGGATATGTCCGCCGAGACGCTGCGGGCCATCCTGGGAGGAGTGACCGTCGGCGACGGCCTCCCCGTCGCGATCATCGGCGTCCTAAACGTGAGCCCTGAGTCCTTCTACGCGGGCTCGGTGCACCCGGATCCCGTCGATCTCCTGCGGGCCGCCGACGATATGGTGGCGGCGGGCGCGGCGATCCTTGACGTCGGCGCCCGGTCCACCGCGCCCTACCTTCCGACCGAGATCAGCGAGGCCGAGGAGGCGGACCGCCTGGCGGCGGCGATCCGGCGGCTCGCCGACAAGTGCGCGGTCCCCCTCTCGGCCGACACCTCCCGCGCGGCGCCGGCGCGCGCGGCGCTCGACGCGGGCGCCGCGATCGTCAACGACGTGACCGGCTTCCACGGCGACCCCGCCGTGGCGGCGCTGGTCGCGGCGCGCGGCGCGGGGGTGATCCTCGCGACCGACGCGGCGGCCGCGACCCGAGCGGGCGGGGCCGACCCGATCGAGACCGTCTTGCGGGCGCTCGCGGACAGCCTCGCCCTGGCGCGGCACGCCGGGGTGCCGGACGAGCGTATCGTCCTCGACCCCGGCATCGGCTTCCTCCGCGCGGGTCCCCGGCCCTGGTATGAGCGGGACGCGGCGGTGATCGCCCGGCTCGACCGGCTGCGTCCGCTTGGCCGCCCCCTCTGCGTGGGCGTCTCCCGAAAGTCGTTCATCGGTGTCCTCACCGGCCGCGCCGAGCCGGCGAAGCGGCTGGCGGGTTCGCTGGCGGCGACCACCGTCGCGGTGCTGCGCGGCGCCGCCCTGATCCGCGCCCACGACGTGGCCGAGACCCGCGACGCCGTCCGCCTCGCGGAGGCCTTGCGGGCATGATCCCAGGCGCGCTCGCCGCGTTCCGTTGGCGCGACGCCGTCGACATCCTGGTCGTGGCGGCAGTGGCCTACCGGGTCCTGGTGACCTTCAAGGGCACGCGCGCGGTGCAGATGCTGACGGGCGTCGCCCTCCTCGCGGGCGCCACCGTCGTCGCCCGACGGCTCGAGCTGTACAGCACGAGTTGGATCCTCGGGAACCTCTGGTCATTCTGGGTGATCGCGCTGATCGTGCTCTTCCAGCCGGAGCTCCGACGCTCACTCGCCGAAGTCGGGCGGGGGCCGCTGCTCCAGGGGGTCCTCGGGCCGGCCCGGGCGCAGCGGACGCACGTGCTCGACACGGTCCTCAAGGCGGCTGAGTCGCTCGCGGCACGGCGTATCGGTGCGCTGATCGTCTTCGAGCGGACGACGGGCCTCCGGCACTACGCCGAGCTCGGGGTCGGACTCGACGCGCTCGTGTCGCCCGAGTTGCTCGGCAGCATCTTCCTCCCCTACTCGCCGCTGCACGACGGCGCCGTGTTCGTCCAGGGCAACCGGGTCGTCGCGGCGGGCTGCTTCCTGCCGCTGTCGCGTAACATGCAGCTCGGACGGGAGCTCGGCACCCGGCACCGGGCTGCGCTCGGAATCAGCGAGGAGACCGACGCCGCGGCGGTGGTGGTGTCGGAGGAGACGGGGCGCATCTCGGTGGTCTCGGAGGGGCAGATCGAGACACCCCTCGACGGGGAGACGCTCCGGCGACGGCTGGGGCAACTGCTGGGCGTGGGGGGGCCGGCGGGGGAGACGGAGACGCTCCTCGGCGGCCTGCGCCGCCTGCTGCTCCGGCCCGAGCCGAAGTGAGGGGGGCCGCGCGGGGTGGCGATGCGACAGGCCGTGAGCGGCGCCCTCCTCCACGGAGCGCTCCGATACTGGGAGCTGAAGCTCCTGTCCCTCGTCATCGCGTTCACGCTGTGGCTCTTCGTCGTCGGCGGAGAGAAGGGGGAGATTGTGCTCTCGGCCCGCGTCGAATACCTGAACGTCCCGTCGGGGTTGATGCTCGCGGGCCCCGCTCCCGACACCGTCGACCTGCAGGTGCAGGGGAATCGGTCGGCGCTCCGCCGGCTGACCTCCGACGACTTCCGGGCGCAAGTGGACGTGGCCCGGGTCGGCGCCGGGGACGCTCTGGTGGAGCTCCACCCCGACCAGGTCCTCGCCCCGCGGGACGTCACCGTCCTCCGCGTGAGCCCCGCGCGCCTGCGCCTGACCCTCGAGCCGGTCGCCACCGCGGAAGTCCGGGTCGTGCCCCAGCTCACGGGGGCGCCGGAGCCCGGATACCGGGTCGCCCGCGTGTCGGTCGCGCCGCCGACGGTGGAGGTGCGCGGGCCTCGCTCGGAAGTGGCGAGTCGGCCGCCCGTCCAGACGTCGCCGATCGACATCTCGGGCGTGCGCGGGCCGATCACGCGCCGGGCGGACCTCATCCCGGCGCCGGGCGCGGTGCGCCTGACGAAGCGCCGTAGCGTCGACGTGACGGTGGAGGTCAGAGAGGAGCGCGACACGCACGCGGGGGGAGGCGCGCGGTGACCCGCCTATTCGGGACCGACGGCATCCGCGGGGTGGCCAACGAGGAGCCGCTCACGCCGGAGCGGGTCTATCGGCTCGGCCGCGAGCTCGTCGCGACCCTTCGCGCCGAGCGCGGCGTCGACACCGTGCGCATCGTCATCGGCCGCGACACCCGGCGCTCGGGCCCGCTGCTCGAGGCCGCGCTGGTGGCGGGCGCGCTCTCGGCCGGCGCCGAGTGCTTCGCGGTCGGCGTGCTCCCGACGCCCGGCATCGCCCACCTCACCCGCGCGCTCGACGCCCACGGAGGCGTGGTGCTGTCGGCCTCCCACAACCCGTTCGAGGACAACGGGATCAAGCTGTTCTCGTCCGAGGGCACGAAGTTCCCCGACGCCTGGGAGGCCGAGATCGAGAAGCGCCTCACGGGCGCCGACACGGCGCCGCGGGCGCGCGGGGCCGGGATCGGGCGGCTCGTCGAGTACCGCCGCGCCGAGCACGACTACGCCGCCTTCCTGCGCCGCCGCTTCCCGCTCGACCTCCACGGCCTGACGATCGCGCTCGACTGCGCCCACGGCGCCACCTACCGCGTGGCGCCGCAGGTGTTCCGCGGCCTCGGCGCCCGGGTCATCACGACGGGCGCACGGCCCGACGGCACGAACATCAACCGGGGCTGCGGCGCGATGCACCCGGACGCCCTCGTCCCCCGGGTGCGAGCCGCGCGCGCCGACATCGGCCTGGCGTTCGACGGCGACGGCGATCGTTTGATCGCGGTCGACGCGACGGGCACGATCCGCGACGGGGACTTCGCGCTCGCGATCTGCGCCCGCCACCTCGCGGGAGCCGGCCGCCTCAAGGGCGGCGTCGTCGTCACCACGGTGATGGCCAACCTCGGGCTCGATCAAGCGCTGGCCGCCGCCGGCATCGGGATCGTCAAGACCCAGGTCGGCGATCGCTATGTCCACGAGGAGATGCAGCGGATCGGCGCCAACCTCGGCGGCGAGCAATCCGGCCACGTGCTCCTGCTCGATCACGCGCCGGCGGGCGACGGGATCCTCTCGGGGCTCCAGCTCCTGGCCGTGATGCGCGAGACGCGCGAATCGCTCGAGTCGCTCTCGGCGTGCGTGCGGAAGTTCCCCCAGGTGCTCGTCAACGTGCCCGTCCGCGTGAAGCCGCCCATCGAGAGCCTCGGGGGCCTCCGCGAGCGGGTGGAGGGATTCCAGGCTGAGATGAACAGCGCCGGACGGATCCTGATCCGTTACTCGGGCACGGAGGCGCTCGCCCGGGTGATGATCGAGGGTCCCGACCGCGAGCAGATCGCGACCATGGCCGCCGAGCTCGCCGCTCTCATCACGCGCTCGATCGGCGCGTGAGTCTCGGCGGTCCGGCGAGGGGGGAGGGGTGAG
>WNFT01001749.1_pt1 | contig 33071 bp, 30 predicted proteins | sample 5400191 | NCBI WGS metagenome assembly WNFT01 (sample SAMN13153359, study PRJNA577476) | soil metagenome | isolation source: 80 cm saprolite under Madrone tree | place: USA:California | collected 2016-06-14 | reverse complement strand
GGAGTTGATTGTTTTTTCCGACGACTTCAACAACGCCAGCCCACTGGCTACCTTCACTCGGCAGATTGCAGGCGCAACCGTCAATCAAAAGTAGGCCCTGAATCTCGATTCCGCGATGAGCTCCGCGTGATGTGGTAGCATGCGCCGAATCTGCGCGCCTGCCATGAATATAATAAGGCTTATTGAAAAACTGTTCCGCGGAGGAATCGACTCAGCGGCGGGTGGCCACCTCGGCGACGAGAATCAGGCTAAGTTGGCGATGGGTAGCGGGCAATAGCACGAGTGAGGCAACGGCTGAGGCGGGGTGAACCCCGGTCATGTATACTTTTTTGAGGGGAACCCGCGTTATTCATGGCTGAGGGAACAAAAGTAGTGCGTGCGAGTGTCAAGACGCGGCTGCGGCGCGGGCTGCGGTTTGCGCGGACACGTGCGCGCGAGTTGCGGATGATCGGGAAGGCGCTGGCTTCGACGAAACACCCCATCCTGGTGCACATCATCCCGATGCGGCAGTGCAATCTGGCTTGCACGTATTGCAACGAATACGACGATTTCTCGAAGCCGGTGCCGCTCCCGGAAATGAAAAAGCGGCTGGATTTGCTGGCGGATATGGGGACCTCGATTATCACGATCAGCGGGGGCGAGCCGCTGATGCACCCGGAGCTGGACGAAGTGATCAGGCACATGCGGCGACGCGGGATGATCGCCGGACTGATCACCAATGGATTTTATTTGAACCGCGAACGCATCGAGCGGCTAAACGAGGCGGGGCTGGAGCACCTGCAGATCAGTATTGATAACGTGGCGCCGGATGAGGTGTCGAAGAAAAGCTTGAAGACGCTGGATGGGCGGCTGGAGATGCTGTCGCAGTGGGCGGTGTTCCAGGTGAACATCAATTCGGTGCTGGGGAGCGGCGTGAAAGACCCGGAGGATGCGCTGAAGATCGCGCGGCGGGCCGTGGAGTTGGGATTCACGAGCACGGTGGGAATTATTCACGACAACAACGGGCAGTTGAAGCCGCTGGGGGCGCACGAGCAGGGAATTTTTGAAGCAGTGATGGAGCTGGGGAAGCGGTCGTTCTCAAGGTTCAATGAATTCCAGCACAACGTGGCGCGGGGGCGGGAACACAACTGGCGATGCCGATCGGGCTCGCGGTATTTGTACATTTGCGAGGACGGGCTGGTGCACTGGTGCTCGCAGCAGCGCGGGTATCCGGGAATTCCGCTGGCGCAATATACGCCGGAGATGCGGCACCGCGAATACTTCACGGAAAAATTTTGCGCGGCGCGGTGCACGGTTTCGTGCGTGCAGCAGGTGGGGATATTGGACAACTGGCGCGATCCCCAGAATTTGAAGCCGATGCCGATGACGCCGCCTGCGCCGCAACCGCAACTGGTGCAAATTGGGCAGGGGCGCGGCGATTCTTAGTTCCACATCACTTTCTTCCGACCGTACTCCGGATTCCTGTTTTTCGACAGCGCACATTTTCGAACTGCAGGTATTGACGCGCGCCGCTTGCTTGCCAAAACTATGCCCATGACAGGCTTCGCGATCGAAATTGAAAACCTGACGAAGGAATATCCTTTTGGATTCCTGCACCTGAAAAAGAAAACTTCGCTCGAAGGTCTGAATATGCAGGTGGAACTGGGCGAAGTGTTTGGCTTCATCGGGCCTAACGGGGCGGGCAAGTCCACAACGATCAAGCTGCTGATGGGGCTGATTTTTCCCACGGCGGGGAGCGCGCGAATCCTCGGCAGGCCGATCAGCGACGTGGAAATGCACAAAGATATTGGGTACCTGCCGGAGCAGCCGTACTTTTACGACTATCTGACGGCGGCGGAAGTGCTGGATTATTTCGCGAGATTTCATGACTTGAAGGCGGCGGACCGCAAGGAACGAGTCGAGCGGATACTGAAGAGGGTGGGCCTGGAAACGGCGCGAAAGATTCAACTCCGCAAGTATTCCAAGGGGATGCTGCAGCGCGTGGGGCTGGCGCAGGCGATTTTGCACGACCCGAAGCTGGTGATTCTGGACGAGCCGATGTCGGGGCTGGACCCCGTGGGACGGCGCGAAGTGCGCGACATCATATTGGAGTTGAAGCGCGAAGGAAAAACGGTGATGTTCTCCACGCATATCCTCTCCGATGCTGAGACGTTGTGCGACCGCGTGGGCGTGATCGTGGGAGGAAAGCTCCAAGGAGTCGGCGCGCCGGGGCAGCTGGTGGACATGAAGACGCAGGGGATGGAAATCCTGTTTGAGTTGAAGGGGGCGAGCAACGCGCCGCTCCTGGCGAAGGCGACAAAGACGGGGGAATATTACCGATTGCAGGTAGCGGAGGGAGAGTTGTATGCGGCGATCGAGCAACTGCGAGGCGCGGGGGCGCGAATTCTTTCGGTGACGCAGGTGAAAGCCACGCTGGAAGAGTTCTTCATGAACCTGGTGGAAGCGGACCGCGCGCAGGCCGCGGCAGTCGAGGTGAGCGGGAAATGAAGCGCGTGGGAATCGTGGCGCTGAATACGTTTCGCGAAGCGGTGCGCGACCGCGTGCTGTACAACCTTGTGTTTTTTGCGCTGCTGATGATGCTGGCGGCCGTGGTTGTGGGACAGATTTCGATCGGGATCGAAGACAGCGTGATCGTGAGCCTGGGGCTGAGCGCGATTTCAGTGATCGGGCTGCTGATCTCGGTCTTCATCGGGGTCGCACTGGTGTCCAAGGAGATGGAAAAGCGCACGCTGTATGCCCTGCTGGCCAAGCCGGTGCGGCGCTGGGAGTTTCTGCTGGGAAAATTCGGCGGGCTGGTGCTGACGCTGGCGGTGAACACGGCGGCGATGGCTGCGGGGCTTTTTCTCGTGATGCTCTACGTAAAACATTCGCTGCATCGGGAAGATGCCGTGGTGCTGGTGGCGGTGTATTTCATCTGGCTAAAGCTGGCGCTGATCGTGGCGCTCGCGCTTATGTTTTCCTGCTTCACGACTCCGCTGCTCGCCATTTTGTTTACCGCTGGATTGTACATCGTCGGCTTATACGTGCAGGAGCTGCGAAACTTGCCGGTGGAGGTGATGAGCCCGGCGATGGCGGCTTTCACGAAATGGCTTTCGTATCTTCTGCCGAATTTTGAGAACTTCAATGTGATGGCGATGGCGGCGCACGGGCGGGCCGTGCCGGGGATGCTGATGCTGCAGAACACGCTCTATGCGGTAATTTACTGCGCGATCGTGCTGACGGGCGCGGCAGCGGTGTTCTCACGGAAGAATTTGAAATGAAATCTCAAACTGCCATGGCGTTGTTGCTGGTGCTGATTCTTCCGCTGGGATTTGCCGGGATCTGGCATTTGCAGCACGGCATCGATTCGCAGCTTGCCTCCGTGAGCCAGGAGCGGGACGACGTCCTGCTGCGCTCCGGCAAGCTGGTGAAAATGATGAGCCTGGAATACGCGCCGCTGATGGCGGACATTTACTGGACGCGCGTGGTGCAGTATTACGGCAACAAGCACGTGCGAGGGCAAGTGAATCTCGAAATGCTGTGGCCGCTGCTGGATGTCACGACAACCCTGGATCCGAATTTGATCGTTGCTTACCGGTTCGGCGCGATGTTTCTCAGCCAAGCGCCTCCGGCCGGCGCCGGCAGGCCGGACCAGGCGGTGGAGCTGATCCGGCGGGGGATTCAAGCGAATCCGGATTACTGGCGGCTGAATGAGGATTTGGCGTTTGTCTACTACTTCGACCTGAAAGATTACCCAAAGGCTTCGGAAGCTTTCCTGGAAGGAAGCAAGAAGCCGAACGCGCAGTTATGGATGAAAGTAATGGCGGCGAAAATTGCGGCGGAAGGCGATTCGCTTTCGACCTCGATGTTCCTATGGAAAGATATTTACGAGTCGTCCTCCGATCCAATGATCAAGGAAAACGCACTGCAACGATTGAAATTGTTGAAGGCGCAAGAGGATTGCATGCGGCTGGATGCGCTGGCGGACGAGTACGCGAAGCGAAACGGGCGGCGTCCGGCGCGCATGACCGATCTCGTACAGGCTGGCCTGTTGCGCGGAGTGCCGGCCGATCCGGAAGGCTTCGCATACGTGTTTGGGGAAGACGGCAAAGCGGAACTCAATTTGGATAGCCCCCTCCTGGAGCAACAGGTGCTCCTCGAGCGCTTGAACAAGGCTGTTCCACGATAAAACGATTCCTGCTGCGGGCTACCGTCACTCCGAGACGCAGAGCAAGGTCATGTGCGGATCAATGATGAGTTTGCGGGGCTGGATGGGCGAGAGGAAATGGAAAGACGTCTCCGGCCCGGCAGCGACGACGTTTCCAAGCAGAGCCCTGGATCCTGAACCGCTGCCAGCGTAGAGGGGAACGCTGGCGATGAATGAGCGGGGCACACCGGACTGATAGAGCTTTCCCTTCACCAGAAATCCCTTCTCGGCGGCATGCGCCGTGTATTCCACGCGGTAGTGCGGGATGCCCGTGCCGCGCACCCACTGTTCGAAAAACCATTGCATGGAGCGTCCGCCTTCGAGGTCCATGGCGGGCGTCATGACCGCCTCGACTTCGCGTTGCAAATCCTCGGTGGAGAGGGCGCGGTACGCGTACTTCGCGGCGAGCGTTTGGAGAAGGGCGGTGAAACGCGCGTCGGGATTTCTCGCGCCTGGCTGGCGCAACATTTCGCGCAGCATGTGAAAGATCCACGCACCCTTGCTGTAAATAATCTCCTCGTACGCCTGCGACGATTTTGAGGAGTTGAGGCGTGTGCCGAGGGTGAGCGCACCGACATCCCCCGCGGGCAGCGCTGCGCCGGGAGGTTTTTCCACGAGCAGGCGGCGAAAGCGTTCGAGCCAGACGCGGAGAGTACGGTCAGGATTTTTCTTGGTGTCGGCGAAAAGCAGTGAGAGATACTGCGCGATGGTTTCATCAATCCACTGGTCGCGGTAGCTGGACCAGCCAACGACGTTGCCCCACCATTGATGAGCCACTTCGTGGTAAGGAACCAGTTCGGTGAAGTGTTCTTGCCCGGTCGTACTGAGTCCGGCGCGCTGCTGCGCTTCGGAGGACAGGAAGGAATACGTGGAAATGTAAAGCAGGCCGGGCCAGCCTTGCGCAAAAGTCCCCGGAATCTGCGAGACGCTCAGGACACGCAAGGGGAAAGGGCCGCTGAACGTTTCGTAAAAGCGAATCGAGGAGTCAATCTCTTTTCCAAGTTGCTTGAGGGTGTCGGCCGGACTGGGAGGAGAGAGCATTGGGGCCATCGCACGGCCGGTGACGGGAGAGCCCAGGGGCCCGGAAGGGACGTGAATGATGTCGGAATCCGAAGAAGCGATGCGGTTCCGCAGAGATTGCTCGAGCTGCCGGTTGGCGTAGACGTCGACGGAATGGCCGGCGGAGGGTACAGAGATCGAGGCGTATTCGCCGAGATTGAATCCCGCGACGGAGGCGGGTTTATCCGTTTTCCAATGCCCCACGCGGAAGTCGCCGTCCTCATGCTCTTCGAGTTTGGAGCCGGTGGCGATCAGGCGGAGCTTGCGAGGCCAGCGCATGGTGAGGTCATAAGCGGCGAATTCGGCGCCATCGCCGAGATGCGGATACCAGCTTTCCCGCGCGCCGACATATAGAACGCCATTTCCAGCGTCTTCGATGACGTTGCCACGATAATGAAATTTGAGTGTGAACTCCTGATTCCGCGGAGGAGCCTCGGGGAGCACAACACTCAGGAAGTCGAGGCCGCGGGCGCTGCGCTGCTGCAAATTCATTCCTTCGTTCTGAAAGAAGGTGAGGGGTTCACCGCGCTCACTTGAGACTTTGTCCACGTTGAGCGCGCGGGAGAGCTGAAAGGTCAGCACATGCTCGCCGCCCGTTTCCGCTCGGATGCGGACGGCGGTGGAGGCTTCCAGACTGTTGTCGGAGAGAATGGAAGTTTCGACGATGTAACTCACGCCGTGGAAGGACGCAGGACGAGGCGCAAAGCCGGGAACGGCGTGGGAGGTCCACACATCGTAGAAAGTTTTTGTGTTAACTTTCTGGAATTGACCGAGAAGGAATGGCTCGTCCCGCTGGAAATCCAGGACGACATCGAAGAAGCCGGTCACTGCGCCTTCGAGCCCGGCATAAAAATAAGGCATTGGATTCTGCGAAAGACGATCGAAGAGAATGCGCAGGGTTTGTCCTGAATTGAGGTGCGCCAGCGCGGGCTCCCACTGAGCGGCGAACGAAGAATCCATTCGGGGCACCAGTTTGGCCGATTGGAATTGGCGAAGGAGCTCGTCAGCGGTGGCGTCGGTGAAGCGAAAATATCCAGAAAAAAAGTCTTGATCGAGAACGGGCGCCCCGAGGAAATAGCCCATCTGCTGCTTCTCCGACGGGTCGCGCGGGAGAGCCAGGGCATGGCCGCGCCCGGAGAAAACTGCGCCATTGATATTCCCATCAAGAGGGGAGAAAAAGGCAAGTGTGCCTTCTTCGAGAGAGAGGACTGCATCGCCGCGGCGGAGCTCGATCCGGTTTTCGGGGGCGATGTGGTAGACGGCGGAAGGATCGACACGGAGAGCGTTAATCGCATCATATAATTCATGCGGGGTTCGCTTCGCGGCCAAGAGAACTGGCGGCGCAAGAAGACACCACAGCCCGAAAAACTTCACCCCTACCCGCATATACGAAGTGTAGTCACATTCGGCATAGAGGAACAAGGCGAGCGGGGCCGTCTAGCGGGCCGGAATTAAGATAGGAAAATGCTTCGAATGATCCCTTTCCATCCAATGCGCCTGGTGATGGCGTCTGTTGCTCTACTTTTCTTGAGCGCACACGCCGCGGCGGACACCATCGTCCTGAAAAATGGCCGGCGCATCCTGGCGTTGAGCGCGTACGAAGACGGCGACAAGGTGAAGTACCTGACGTCCGCGGGTGAACTGAGCCTGCCGAAATCCATCGTGGATCACATTGAGAAGGGCGGTGCGGTGCCGATGGCGGGTGCGCCAGGAGCCGCGGCGGCGAACCTGGACATCGCTCCGCCGGCTCTACAACCGGGCGAGCTCAGGGGCGGCGGAGAGGTTGAGCGCGCAGCCGTGCACGATGGAGCCGTCGACCGCGGATATATTGCGAAGCTGGAAGCGGATGCACGGTCGGGAACCAGGCAAGCCAATTTCACCGCGGCGCTGGGGCATCACGCCGCGGCGATGTTCGAACTGTCGCGCGGCGATATGGAGCACGCTCTGAGCGACGAACGCACCGCGCTAAACTATGAGCCGGAAGCGCCGGGGCTTCTATTAAATGTCGCTTATGTCCATCTGCGGCGGAGCGAGTACAAACAAGCATTGGAATACCTGGACAAAGCGAAACGCGTCGAGCCAGACAACGCGGACGTGGCTAAGCTGACGGGGTGGTCGTACTACGGATTGAACAAGATGGACCAGGCAGTGGCGGAGTGGAAGCGCGCACTTGCGCTACGGCCCGACCGGGAAGTGCAGGCAGCGCTTGATAAGGCGTTGCAAGACAAGCAGGAAGAGGAAAGCTACAAGGAGAACGAAAGCAGCCACTTCAAGTTGCGCTACAACGGTGCGGCGGAGCCGGCGCTGGCGCGGGACGTGCTGCGCACCCTGGAGATGCATTTTTCCGCTATCGAATCGGAGTTGAGCTTTACGCCGCCCGAATCGATCGGCGTGATTCTATACACGCAAGAGGCGTTCATGGACATCACGCGGGCGCCGTCGTGGGCAGGCGCGCTCAACGACGGGCGTATTCGCGTCCCCGTTCAAGGATTGACAGCGGTGGACCAGGATCTGTCCCGCTCATTGAAGCACGAGCTGACGCACAGCTTCATCGCGCAGAAAACGCACGCGGCCTGCATGGGGCTGAAAGAGAGCTGTGCGATTCGCGCTCCCACCTGGATTCAAGAAGGAATGGCGCAATGGATGGAAGGGCAGCGCAGCGGGGAAAATGCGAGCGTGCTGATCCAGGACTATGCTGCGCGGCAGGTGCTGCCGCTGGGCCAACTGGAAGGCGATTGGACGCGTATGAAGTCGGATGTAGCGCGCTATGCGTACGCGTGGGCGCTGGCAAACGTTGAGTACATCGTGCAGAAGGACGGGATGAGTGACATCAACCGCATCCTGGATCGCATCGGGTCCGGAATGTCCACGGAAGAGGCGCTGAAAGAAGTACTGCACAGCGATTACAACGATTTGATGCAATCGACGGCGGAGTATTTGAAGAAGACTTACGGGCGCTGACCCATCTGCGAAATTATGTCAAGTCGTGGCCAGAAGCGAGGCCAGGAGCGCGGCGCGGGCGGGCATCGTGTGTATTAGGATGTGCTCGTTCGCAGAATGAGCGCCGTCGCCGACGGCGCCGAGTCCGTCGAGCGTGGGGACGCCCAATGCGGCGGTGAAATTTCCGTCGGAGCCACCGCCGACGGTGCATTCGCCGACAGAGAAGCCCATCTGCGCCGCGAGCGATTTGGCGCGGGCGAAGAGAGCTGCGCTCATTTTGCGTTCGAGGGGTGGGCGATCGAAGCCTCCGGTGATTTCAAGGCGGGCACCCCGGTGTATTGCGCGGAGAGCATGCAGTCTTCGTTCCAAGCTGCGCATATCGGAAACGCGCAGCGCGCGCAGATCAAGAGCGGCGCGGGCGCGTTCGGGGATCACGTTGGAGCGGGAGCCGCCTTCGATGACGCCGGCGTTGATGGTTACGCCGCGGCGAAGATCGTTCCATTTTTCGATGCGTGCGAGCTGCTGCGCCAATTCGTGGATGGCGTTAATGCCTTCCTGGGGCGCGAGACCAGCGTGAGAGGCGCGGCCATGCACGGTCAATTTCGCGGTACCGACGCCCTTGCGCGCTGTCTTGAGAAGTCCACGCGGGCCGAACGACGGTTCGAGGACGAAGACCGCATCGCTGCGCCGCGCTTCCGCTTCGAGGAGCTCGCGCGAAGATTCGCTGCCGATTTCTTCATCGGAGGTCCAGAGGAAGACGAGGCGCTTGCGCAATTCTGAGTTCGCTTCTTGAAGCGCGTACAAGGCGAAGAGCGCTTGAACGATTCCTGCCTTCATATCGAAGATTCCTGGGCCATAGGCCTTTCCGCGTGAGATACGGAAGGGCATCTTGACCAGGGTGCCGCCGGAGTAGACGGTGTCGTAATGGCCTAGAACCAGGAGCTGGCCTGCAGAACGCGTTTTGCCAGGCCCATACGAAATCCGCAGATGATCGCCGCGATGCTTCTGAGCAAGCCGCTCGACTCTAGCGTCATATTTTCGCCACGCTGAAGCGATGAGGCCGCAGCAGCGGTCCGCGGGCGCTTTTTCAAGGCTGGGTGATTCGGCTTCCACGAATTGGCGCAGCGTTGCGAGCATCTGCGGCAGGCGTGGCTTGAGGCGGCGCAAAAACTCTTTCGGGGATGCGGGTTCCGGCATGGAGAGGATATGCTAACAACGCGGCGAAAAAGCAGCAACCTGGCTTCCGGATTTCAGGAGACCGAGATTGCCGAGACGCGTATCGCGGGACGCGGGCTTCGCATATAATCAGAAGTTTGCCGGGTACCAAAGAGCTCTGCAAGGGAGCGTTCCGGCGCGACGGAGAGTGGGAATGATACTGGATGCCGTGGGGATTCAGAGAATTCTGCCGCACCGCTATCCTTTTCTGATGGTGGATGCCATCCTCGAAATAGAGCGCTTGAAGCGCATCGTGGGCGTGAAGAATGTTTCCATCAACGAATCGCACTTTCAGGGGCATTTTCCGGGTCAGCCGATCATGCCGGGAGTGTTGATCATCGAATCCATGGCGCAAACCGGAGGATTGCTCTTGCTCCTGGAGATTCCAGACCGCGATAAAAAGCTATTGTATTTCGTCGCGGTGGATGGCGCACGATTCCGGCGGCCGGTGGTTCCTGGCGATCAGTTGAGAGTGGAAATGAAGGTACTTTCGTGGCGTGGGGACTTCTGCAAACTGGAAGGAAAGGCGACGGTGGACGGGCAATTGGCGGCAGAAGCGACGCTGATGTGCAAGATGGTGGATCGTGAGCCCCCAGCCAAGGCGGAAGAACCCGCGAAATGACCGCGCGCGAGATTCATCCGCAAGCCATTGTCGCGGCAGGCGCGAAGCTTGGCGAAGGGGTCGAGATTGGCGCATACGCGGTGGTGGGCGAAGGGGTGGAATTGGGTGACGGTTGCATGCTGCGAGCGCATGCGGTCGTGCAGGGGCCGTCGAAGTTCGGCAAGAACAATGTGTTTCATGCGTTCAGTGTGGTGGGAGGCGACCCGCAGGACTATACGTTTCGCGGGGAGCGCGCGGAGCTCCTTGCCGGAGATGGAAATATTTTTCGGGAATACGTGACGGTCAGCCGGGGAACGCAAAAAGGCGGCGGCAAAACTTCGCTGGGGAACAACAATTTTTTTCTGGCGTATTCGCACGTTGGGCACGATTGCGTGATCGGCAGCCACACGCTGTTTGTAAACGGCGCGACGTTGGCGGGACACGTGACGGTGGAAGACTACGTGACGGTAGGCGCGTTTTGCCCGGTCCACCAATTTTGCAGGCTCGGCCGGTACGCGTACATCGGCGCATCCACGGTGATTACGCAGGATGTGCCGCCATTCTCGAAGATCGTGACGGAGCGCGAGACGAAGAATTACGGCCTGAACGCGATTGGTCTGGAGCGCAGGGAATTTTCGACGGAGCGCTTGCAGGCCCTGAAGCAGGCGTATCGTTTGCTCCTGCGGTCGAAACTCAACACTTCGCAGGCGATTGCCGAGATGAAGAAAACGCTGGGAAATTCGGCGGACGTGCAGGAATTGATCCGATTCATCGAAGGCGCGGAACGCGGCATCGTGAAGTAACACACCGATTGCAGAATTCATGCCCGACACGGACGCACAATTAAAGGGGTGGGGACTCATCGCTGGCAACGGGCGCTTCCCGTTTTTGGTGCTGGAAGGTGCACGGAGCCAGGGTATCGAGATGGCGGTAATCGCGTTGAAAGAAGAAGCTTCGCCGGAGCTGGAGAAAATTGCGAAGCGGCTGCATTGGGTAAGCCTCGGGGAGCTGAGCAAAACCATCGAGCTGCTGCAGCAGGAAGGCGTGACGCAAGCGGTGATGGCCGGGCAGGTGAAGCACAATAAAATTTTCAGCGCCATCCGTCCGGATTGGAAGCTGGCGAAGCTGCTTCTTTCGCTGCCGAGGAAAAATACGGACGCGCTTATTGGAGCGGTGGCCCGGGTGCTGGAAGACGAAGGCATCCGGCTGGTGGATTCGACGATTTTCCTGAAGCCGCTAGTTCCGGAACCGGGCGTGTTGACGCGGCGTGCCCCAAATGAGCACGAAGCGGACGACATTGCGTATGGAATCGGCGTGGCGCGGCAGATCGCGGGGATGGACATCGGGCAGACAGTGGTGATTTCGGATCGCGCGTGCGTCGCGGTGGAAGCGATGGAAGGAACCGATGAAACGATTGCGCGCGCGGCACGAATCGCGGGCGGGAAGCCGATGGTGGTTGTGAAAGTCAGCAAGCCGGGGCAGGACATGCGCTTCGACGTACCTGTGGTCGGCTTGCCCACCGTCGAACAGATGAAGACCGCGGGTGCAACGGCCCTGGCAGTGGACGCGGGACGGACCTTGCTTTTTGACCGTGAGAAACTGATCGACCTGGCGGATGCAGCGGGAATCACGATTGAAGCCATTGCCGTCGCGGCAATGACGGAACCAAAAGACGCTTCTGGGGGAACCAATAAAGAATGAGCGCGGCGGCACAAGGAAAGAAAATCCGTGTCGCCGTTGTAGGGGCGGGCGAATTCGGGCGCAATCACGCGCGTGTGTACCGTGAAATCGAAGGCGCGGAGTTGATCGGCGTATACGATCAAGATGTGAAACGCGCCGCGGCCGTCGCGAAGGAATTTCAGACCAAAGTACTTGCGACTCTTGAAGAATTGCATGAGCGCGCCGACGCGGTGAGCGTGGCCGTGCCCACTATTGCGCATGCGGAGGTGGGCTGCAGGCTGATGGAGATGGGGCTCGACGTTCTTGTTGAGAAGCCCATGGCCGTGAATCTCGCGGAGGCCGATGCGCTGCTTGCGTCGGCGAAGAAAAACAAACGCATTTTGCAGGTGGGGCACGTCGAACGTTTCAATCCCGCGGTGATTGCCGTCGAACCCATATTGAACAGGCCACTTTTTTTTGAGGTGCACCGGTTGGGCGTATTCACGCCGCGCAGCCTCGATGTGGACGTGATCTACGACCTAATGATTCACGACCTGGATATCTTGCTGGCGCTGGTGAAAGAACCGGTTACGGAAGTGAAAGCCGTCGGGATCCCGGTTCTGACCAATAAAGTGGATATCGCGCATGCGCGGCTGGAGTTTGTGGGCGGCGCAGTTGCGAACGTTACGGCCAGCCGCGTTTCCACGGAGCGGGTGCGCAAAATGCGGTTTTTCCAACAGCACGAGTACATTTCGCTGGACTATGCGAGGCGGGATGCGCTGCGAGTGGGCGTGAAGAAGCCAGGCCCGCAGCCCGAATTTGGATTCCAGAAGCTGGACGCCCCGGCGATGGAGCCATTGCGCGCGGAGCTGGAAGCCTTCGTGGATGCCTCGCGGACGCGAAGAGAGCCGAAAACCAACGGGGCGGCGGGCCGCGCGACGCTGGAATTGGCAAGCCGGGTCATGGCAAGCATCCAGGAACACGCGGAGCGCGTCCAACTAGAAGCAGTGTCCTCGCACGAAAAAACAACAAGATGATCTCCCGCTTCCTGGTTCCGCTCGATGCCCGTCCACCCGCTGCGGCTGATGCCGCGACGCAGCGGCGCCGTCCGACCACGATGGACGAACGGACGCTCGTCCCCGCGATGCTGCCCATTGTGGTGCTGGATGGGCATTCGACGATCCCGACGAACTTGCCGCTCGAAACCATCGCCACGCGCGTGGTCGTGCCGCGCGACGTCAACCGCGCCGCGTACAACGTCACGGAAGACCAGTCCACGCCGTTGCAGCCGACAGAGATGGACGCGCGCATCGCCGTGCCCTTGGGGGCCGCACCTCCAGAAACGATTGAGCACCCGCTAACTCTCCATACCGACCTGGTGGATCCCGATATTTTCATCACCGGGGAAGTGAATCTTGCCCCTCCGGAGGAGAAAGAGGGAAAAGCCAAGTGGCAGCTCATTGTCCGCATCTCTTCGTTTGCGTTCCACGCGCTGCTGATTGCGCTGATTCTCTTGCAAGCAAAACTGTTTCCTTCGCGTGGGCCGACGCCGGAGCAAATGGAGATCGCCCGGAGGATGATGACCGTGCTACTACCGCCAGGTGCGCTCGACTCCTTGAAGCCTTCGACGCGGCCGGCGCAGCCGTCGCCGCGGGTGCATGTTGATCCGCGAGTGCTGAGAAAGATCGCGCCGCCCGTGGAGCCGGCGCCCGCTCCGCAACCAGAGCGGCCGGTGAAGGAATTGCCCAACGCACCGGTGCCTCAACCCAACGTCGCGCAGACCATACCGCCGACGGAGGCGCCCACGCCGAAGACTCCCCCGAAGCTCGAAATGCCGGAAACGCCGCAGTCGCGCAAGGGCTTGTTGTTGCCCAAGGAGTCTTCTCCGGGCCAGAGCATCCAGGACTCGTTGCGAGCTGCAGCGCGAAGCTCCGGTCCGAGACCGATCGCGGGCGGCGGCCAGATTCCTGGGGGCGGTAGCGGGGGCGGTGGTGGCGGCCATGGAACCGCGTACGGCGGCATCGAGATGCTCACGCCGGATGAAGGCGTGGACTTCAGCAACTATCTCAACCGGGTGTACGTCACCGTGAAGCGCAACTGGTTCGCGGTGATGCCCGGCTCAGTCGAACTCGGCGAGAAGGGCATTGTCGTGCTCACGTTCAAAATTATGCGCGACGGCAGCGTGCCATCCGCCGAGCCGGTCATTCAGCGCAATTCGGGGAAGGAGCCGTTGGACCGCGCGGCGTACTCTTCCGTACGCGCATCGAATCCTTTCGAGCCGTTGCCTCCGCAGTTCAAGGGGCCGTACATCGAACTGCGGTACACCTACCTCTACAATATTCCGATCGAGTATTTTAACCAGGCAAAGTGAAGATCTCGCGCCAACAGGTCCTCGGGAGTCTGTTTCTTGCCCTTGTAGTGCTCGCAGTTCTGGTGTTCCGCGCGCGGCACATTTTCTTCCGATGAGCAATGCAAAAACGCTTTTGCCTCTTGTTGCTGTCTTGGGCCCGACGGCTTCCGGCAAGTCAGTGCTGGGTGTCTGGCTCGCGGAGCGGTTAGGCGGGGAAGTGGTAGCCTGCGATTCGACGCAGCTTTATGGCGGATTCGATATTGGGACAGCCAAGCCCAGCACATCCGAGCGCCGCGGCATTCCGCATTATTTGATGGATGTGCTGGGGCCACGGGAGGGAGCGACTGCCGGAGGCTATCGCCAATTGGCGCTCGCAGTCTTGCACGATCTGCGAGAGCGAGGGAAGTTGCCGATATTCACGGTCGGCACGGGTTTGTATATGCGTGCTTTGCTGGAGGGTCTCGCCGAAGTACCGCGGCGCTCCGAGGAATTGCGCGCGCGGCTGCGGGCTACTGCTAAAGATCATCCGCCCGGCCATCTGCACAAGGTGCTGAAGCGGCTCGATCCGGAGGCAGCCTCCAAGATCGCGCCTGCCGACGAACAAAAGCTCATTCGGGCGATCGAAGTTTGCCTGCTGGCACGGAAGACGATATCTGATCTGCATCGGTAATCGAGCGAATTCATTCCCGGACGGATGCCATGTTGGAGCGCGGATGGCTCGAGGAAGTGAAAAGTTTGCTCACCAGCGGAACGAGCGAAGATGCAAAACCTTTCGATTTCATCGGCTATCGTGAATTGCGCGGGGTATTGCAAGAAGAGATCTCACTGGCTGAGGCGCGTGAAGCGATTCAACAGGCCACGCGCCGCTACGCGAAACGCCAGCTCACGTGGTTCCGCAAGGAGCCGGGCGTATGCTGGTTTTCAGGATTTGGCGATGAACCTGCCGTGCAAGCCAAGGCGATGAATTGGCTTCGATCCGAAGGTTTGGGCTGAGTACGATATCTGGCGGCAGACGGCCATGCGGGAGGCAGAGCCCTCTGCTACTCTTTTTCTTTTTCTTTTTCTTTTTCCTTCTCTTTGTCCTTGGCCTGGATGGATAGGAGCTCCACTTCAAACACGAGAGTCGAGTTGGGGCCTATCTCCGGGCTCGGGCCCCGCTCGCCGTAGGCCAGCCCTGCGGGAAGAAAGAGTTGCCACTTGGATCCGACGGGCATGAGTTGCAGGGCTTCCGTCCAACCCTTGATCACACCAGTCACGGGGAATGTTGCCGGTTGGCCACGCTTATAGGAGCTGTCAAACTCCGTGCCGTTGATGAGCGTGCCCCGATAGTTGCAGACGACTGTGTCCGTGGCTGCTGGCTTCGGTCCGGTACCCTGGGTCAATATCTTGTATTCGAGCCCGCTTGGCAGGGTAACGATCCCATCTTTGGTTTTGTTGGCGGCGAGAAAGGAGTCCCCCTCCTTCTTGTTCGCCTCTCCGGCCAATTTCATTTTTTCCATTTGCTTGCCGCGCACCTGAGTCTGCAGTTGCGTCAGGGCGGCGCGTGCTTCGCTTTCGGTCAGGAGGGTCTTGCCGCCAGCCACCGTGTCCTTCAAGGCGCGCACGAGGATGGCCGTGTCGATATCAATCGAGTCTCGCTTCAGATTGGCTCCGAGGTTCATCCCCAGCGCATAGCTGACCTTATCTTTATCCGTTTTGAGCACCAGCGGGCTTTGGCTCTTTGGTTTGGCGGGCTGACCCGGTTTCGCCGCAGGGGCCTTTTGCGTACCGGCTGCGGGAGCTTGTGAAGACTTCGCCGCGGGCGCCGCTTGGGGCCTGGCCGCAGGTGCCTGCGGAGAGGCTGCTGCCGGTGTTTGTTGCGCGCGCGCGCTCCCCAGAAACATTACTCCGGCCGCCATAACACTCACCACTGTAATCGCTAGTTTTCTCATGGGCCTATTTTCCCATCGGCACGATGGTTTCGCAAATGGATGCGCTTTCACTTTGACACGCCGGCACCATTGGAATGGTGGAGTGGAAGGATGAAATGGCTGGCGGAAGCGGGTCGCGAGCCGGAAGGGAGAGGCGTATAATCTGAACCAGGGATGAGTCCCGCACGAAATGTTCACTTCCGCACGATGACTCCGGTCTATTCTCCGTGACCAAGGCACAACATCAAGTTTCTGCTGCCGAGCGCGCTCTGCTGGTTGGCGTGGGATGGAAGCGTACGCCTCGCTTTCCGGGAATGCCGGTTGGCGAGCAGGGCCGCGAATCACTCCTCGAGCTCGTGGAGTTAGCCCGCAGCGCAGGCGCGGAGGTCGCGGGGACGGTGTTTCAAGTGCGCGATACGGCTGATCCAGCGACGCTGGTTGGACGGGGAAAACTGGATGAGATACGCGCAGAAGCTACGGCCCACAAAGCGCCGCTGATCATATTCGATAGCAACCTCTCCCCCATGCAACAAAGAAACATCGAGGAGTCCACCGAGCGCCGGGTCATCGACCGCACACAACTGATTCTTGATATTTTCGCGCGGCATGCGCGGAGCCGCGAAGGACAGTTGCAGGTGGAACTTGCCCAGTTGAACTACATGCTGCCGCGCCTGACGGGAAAAGGAACGGCGATGTCGCGCCTGGGCGGCAAAAGCGGAGCCGGCGGCGCGGGTGGCGCCGGCGGCGGAGCCGGACGCATCGGCGTGCGCGGACCCGGTGAAAAGAAACTGGAGACGGACCGGCGGCGGATCCGCGACCGCATCAGCAAAATTCAAACCAGCATCGAGGATGTGCGCAAACAGCGGGCGCTCCGCCGCGAAGCGCGGAATGCCGTGCCCCTCGGAACGGTCGCGCTCGTGGGCTACACAAACGCGGGCAAGTCCACGCTGTTCAACGCGCTGAGCCGCGCCGAAGTCCTGGTTTCCTCACGGATGTTTGCCACCCTGGATCCTACGATCCGCGCGCTGCGGCTTCCCTCGAACCGCCGCGTCCTGGTTTCCGACACCGTGGGGTTTATCCGCGATCTGCCGAAAGGCCTGTTGACCGCGTTTCGCGCCACGCTGGAAGAGGTCCAGGAAGCCGCGTTGATTTTGCACGTGAGCGATGTCTCGAACCCGCATCACGATGAGCTGGATGAAGCAGTCGAAAAGATCTTAAGCGAGCTCGGGGTCAACGGACGCCCACGGCTGCGCGTGCTGAACAAAATGGATCAACTTTCTGCCGAAGATAGAAAAATTGTTTCCAACGGCACAGGCGGAAAAGCTGGACAGGAGGGCACTCCGGTTCTTGTATCCGCGTTGACGGGCGAAGGGATTGAGGAATTGTTGCGGCGCATGGATGCCGAGATGCCCACGGACCCTGTCGTGACTCTCTCGATGCGGTTGCCTTTGGCGGAAGGACGTACTTTGGCTCTGGTTCACGCACTGGGGCGCGTCTTGCATTCGGAAGTGGAAGACTCGCACATGCGTATTGATGCGGAGGTTCCCGCTTCCATCGCCAAACGCCTTCGCCTCAACGACTTCGCCGTGAAGGGAACTTTCCGGCACGCGCGGTCGTAGTATAGAGTGTGAATGAACCGCCGAGCGGTCGCGTAGAGCAAAAGCTTTTTCCGCGGTCCATTGTGAGGTTGCTATGGCAGCTTTTTTTCTTTGGATCATCCTGTTCATCCTGTGCTGGCCGCTCGCGCTGCTGGCGCTGGTGATTTATCCATTTGTCTGGCTGCTGCTTCTTCCATTCCGCATTGTGGGTATCGCCGTTGACGGCGTTCTGGGACTGCTGAGCGCGTTGTTCCTGCTGCCGGTGCGGCTCCTGCGAGGCCCGCGGGCCATCTGAAGTCACTAAATCCTTTTTGACAGGTAACTCTGGGGTAAAACATGGAAAAACCACTGTTTTCTGTAACTTGAGGGCATGCCCAAGACAGTGGCTGGGAGGGATTGGCCCCGGCGGCTTCTGTGGAAAAGGCTGTGGAAACTTAATTGTCGCTCTTGTACACAATTTCCCGCGAAAGAGTCCGGCTGGAGGGCTCTCCCGTCAGTCCCCCATGTAAGCAGTTGAAAATAAACGTTTTAAATTGGATTTGGGAGTTGACTCACTCTTGCTGCCGGGCTTTCCTGCGCCGGGGACGCACCTTACATTTGCACAGGTTTGCAGCAGTAGGGTTACGAAAGAGTATCGCCTGTCACGAATTCCATTGCGAGTTTTTGTTAACCCCGGAGTACCTATCCCGGTCTTCCAGGCCGTCCATTTTACCTTCACTCGAAGGGTAAATCGGTCCGCCTCGAGGCGTTGACGCGTCCTTACATGAAGTCTATAGTGAACTTGCGGTGGATGAAGCCGCAGGCGCGGCTCCCCCGCCGTCTAGAGCACATGAATCTTCCTAACTCACTGACGTTGCTCCGGATTTTCTTCATTCCGGTTCTCATCGTGGTTCTCCTGACCCGCAGTCCCAATTTCGAGGTCGGGAACTTCCCGATGCATTTCGAGTTCTGGGGCGTATTGATTCTGCTGCTGGCGGCGGCGACAGACTGGGCGGATGGCTATCTCGCACGGCGGCGCTTGCAAGTGACGACGCTGGGGATTCTTCTCGACCCCATTGCAGATAAGCTGCTGATCTCCGCTGCATTTATCTCTCTGGTGGACATGCACCTAGTGAAGGCCTGGATGGTGGTGATCATCATCGGGCGTGAATTTACTGTTCTCGGTTTGCGGAATATTGCCTCTGCGGAAGGATTCACGATCGAGGCGTCTACTCTGGGCAAGACCAAAATGGTCTTGCAGGTGTGCGCCGTGGCAGTACTGATTGCCGGCGCCGGGCACCGTGCCGGGCTTCCATGGCTGTACTGGTTGGCGCAAGCTCTACTTTGGCTGGTGGTGATTAGCGCGCTAGTCTCCGCCGCGCAGTACTTCCTGAGATTCTGGAGCCATGTGGACGACAGCATCAAGCAGCGCCGGCGGCTTCGCATGCTGGAGGCACGTAAGAAGTCTGAGGATGCCGTCCCTCTCTGAAGCAGAGAGTCGAACCGCGCTGCAGCTCGCGCGCAAAGCGGTCGTCGACGCCGTTTCTTACCGAAGGCCTTCCGATCCAATCACGCACAATGGAATCCTCTCAGAGCGACGGGGCGTATTTGTGACGCTTCACGTTTGCGGGCGTTTGCAAGGCTGTATCGGCGTGGTGGAGCCGGAGGAGCCTCTGGGAGTCGCCATCACCCGCTGCGCCGCGAGCGCCGCCCGGGAAGATCCACGATTTACGCCGACGCGGGCGGACCAGCTGGACGATCTCACAATCGAAATCTCATTGCTTTCAGCGCTTGCGCCGATTTCCCTGGAATCGATTGAGCTCGGGCGTCATGGCCTGCTGGTGGCGCTCCACACCCAGAGAGGCCTGCTGTTGCCGCAGGTTGCCATGGAGCATCATTGGACTCGTGAGCAATTCCTCGAGGAAACCTGCCGGAAAGCGGGATTGCCGCGTGAAGCATGGCGCGACCCCGAGATGCGCATCTTTGGCTTTACATGCGAAGTCTATTTGGAAGGTCAGCCGCCTGAAGGAACATGAAAGCCGGTGAGGAGTTTTGATAAAGAAGCGAAAACATCCATAGTTCAAGGAAAAGGCCCGCGCGGAGAGCCGCGGCGGGCCTGAATTACTCAACAAGGTGTGGGGCAGTTATTCGATTTCGACGTAGTCGCCCGCGTAGATTTCGATGGAGCTGTAGGTAACGTACACGGTCGACGAATTGTTGCTCACGTTGATCACGATTCCCTCGCCGAGCACTTCGCGCGGGAGGTCATTCCATTCGTACCGTGCCGGGGCGCTCCCGAAACCGTACATGGTGTACTGATACCCGCTGGTCTGCGGTACGGTCTCCGCCATGGAGCCTTGATAGCGGAAGATGCGGAAGTAGTCGCCGATCTTCACTCCCTGCTTGGTCCCGAGGTTCACGTAAATCGACTGGTTCTTCCCGAAAAGCTGCGTGAAGCCCGTTCCCGTAACTACCATGGCCACGGGCTTGCCGCTTACCGGCGCAAAATGCTCGAAGCGGGCCGGATCTTTGAACGGCGGCGCCGGGCGGTCTTGATACGGTTGCAGGATATCGCCGCGCTGCATGTACCCGCAGGAAAAAGTGACCTCCGCAATCGAAACCTTGGGCTGAACATTGACCACGCGGACCTGCCCTTCGTCTGCGTAGGCGGTGCCCATGGCCTTCATCAGCTTGTTCTGCCACTTGAACCATTGCACGTCAACGAAGTCGGTATGTGGCCGCACAACCGAGAACCGGTCGCCCACGCGGATACCCTTGTCCTGGCCGCGGTTGATATACACCATGTCACTGCGGGCAAAAGTAATCTTGTAATTGGATTGCTCTCCGGAGATGAGCTGGATACCGTCGGGCACTTTCTGCTCCGTGACGAATCCCGAACAATTCACCGCAGTGTAGTCCGTTTGAGGCGGGACCGCTTGCGGTTGGTTTTGCGCCGAACTGACGGCGGCACCGGCGAGGACCACAAGAGACAAAACTGCTAGTCTAGCGCGCATTCCATAACTCCTTTGAAAACACGCCCTAAAGGCCGTACAGGGACGTTTCCTAGCGAAAGTATCAGGGCCAACCCCACGCGTCAACAAATTGGCCCGGGTTGCTTTACAAGTTTGATACGGCATACTAGAGGCCGTATTTTCAACGAATTGGCGGCGGAAGGCAGAGCATGAGCCTGTTTGGAACAGGGGTGCGGCGCATTTGCGCTGTCGCGGCAGCCTCCACGGCCCGCGAAATGGGTCAACAAGTCCGGTTGGCACTGCGGGAAACGAAGACCGTCGAATTGCGGCTCGATTGGCTGCGGGGCGACTCTGCGCGCGCGCGATTCCTTCGTTGGCTGCCGGCGAACAATCCGAAAGGGGCAACTTTTATTGCTACCTGCCGCCGCCGAGAGGGCGGAGGGAAGTTCGGCGGAGACGCTCAGCAGGAACTGTACTGGCTGATTCAAGCGCGCGCGGCGGGCTGCCAGTGGTGCGATCTGGAAATGGAGACTTATCGAGAGCTGCCCGAAGGATTTGCGCGCGCGTACCCCGTGCCCAAACGCATCCTGCTCTCGATTCACGATTTCGATCGGACCGCAAAGCTTCCGGAGAAGATCAGCGTGGCGCGTCATGGGCTGGTTGACGCCGTAAAAATCGCCGCAAGCGCCCGCACGATTTCCGACAGCGTCCGGCTGCTTCGACTGGCGCGGCGCTCGAAGAACTTTGTAGCCGTTCCGATGGGGGAAGTGGGTCTGCCCGGCCGAATCCTGGCATTGCGAGAAGGCAGCTCTTTGTCATACGCGCCGGTCGCTGAAGCCACTGCGGCCGGACAAGTTTCCCTCCACGAAATGAAGCATCTCTACCGCGCTCACGCGCTCACGAGAAGGACGCGAGTTTACGGCGTGATTGGCGATCCCGTCGGACATTCGCTTTCGCCCTTGCTGCACAACACAGGATTCGTCGCGGGCAAGGTGGACGCTGTCTATCTCCCATTCCTGGTTCATCAGCTCCCTGATTTTCTCGAGGCCGTTCCCGAATTCGGCGTCCGGGGTTTCAGCGTGACCCTGCCGCACAAGCAGACCCTCCTCAAGCATCTGAAGGAATGCGAGCCGCTGGCTGCGGACATCGGCGCGGTGAATACCGTTGTAGTCCGGCGCGACGGTTCGCTCTACGGTTGCAACACGGATTACGTCGGCGTGCTCCGCGCGCTCGAGAGGAAACTCCGCATCAAAGGCAGCCGCGTACTGATTTTCGGCGCGGGTGGATCGGCGCGAGCTGCGGCATTTGCCATGACTCGCGCCGGCGCGGTAGTTGGCATTTGCGCGCGGCGTGAAAAAGCCGCGAAACAATTGGCTCGCGCCGTCGGAGGAGAAATCATTCCCCGCCGCGCTTTGCGCACGGAATTCTTTGACGCCATCTTAAACTCCACGCCGGTCGGCATGCATCCGCACGATGGAATCTCGCCGCTGGCGCCCGGCGAGTTGAATTGCCGCATTGTCATGGACTTGATCTACCGGCCGCAGAAAACCCAGCTCCTGAAGATCGCCGCGAAAAAAGGGATTTCCACCGTGTCCGGTGTGGAGATGTTTCTCGCGCAGGGCATCGCACAGTGGGAAATCTGGCTGGAGAAGCGCGCGCCGGAAGCACTCATGCGCCGCGCGGTGCTGAGCGCCCTCCGCGCAGAAGAGAAGTCTCGTCAGCGCCGTTAATCCAGAAGTGCAATAATACCTGCTCTTTATTTTGAACTTTGAAATGTCAGCAGTGAACTGACCCATGATTCAGCCGGACTTCCGCGAATTCCAGCGCCTCGCCAAGCAGGGGAATCTTATTCCGGTCTACGACGTATTTTCCGCGGACCTGCTGACTCCCGTGAGCGCTTACCTTCGAATCGCGCAGGGCGCGCGGTACTCATTCCTCCTCGAAAGCGTGGAGGGCGGAGAAAAGATCGCGCGTTACACGTTCGCCGGTGCTCATCCCGAGGAAATCTTCCGTTACGCGGGCGGTGCCTGCGTCCTGGAAAGCCAGGACCGCATGGTTTGGGAAGAGCGTGATCCCATATCCTTCTTACGTGAGCGCATCGAACGCTTCCGTCCCGTGCGACTTCCAGGTTTGCCGCCGCTCGTCGCGGGAGCCATCGGCTATTTCAGCTACGACATGGTTCGTCTGATCGAGCGACTGCCCCAACGCTTGCGTGACGAAATCGGCCTCTACGATGCGATGCTCATGTTCTATCATGGCATCATCGCCTTCGATCACGTGCAGCACCGCCTGTGGATCGTTCGCAATGTTTTCACCGGCGGCTCCAGTTCGCTCCGCGCGAAATACAACGCTGCCGTGCGCGAAATCAAAGAGACACGGCGGCAGCTCGAAGAGCCGGTTGCGGCCGAGCGCCCGAAAAATCCATCGAAGGCGAAGAAGCGCGCTCCGCTACAGGTGAGTTCGAATTTCCGCCGGCCCGAGTATCTGGCCGCCGTTCGAAAGGCCAAGCAATACATCCGCGCGGGGGACATTTTTCAGGTTGTGCTGAGCCAGCGCTTCTCGGCGAAAACAAATTCAGAGCCGTTTGAAATCTATCGCGAACTGCGCGCGCTGAACCCCTCGCCCTATCTTTTTTATTTGCAGATGAACGACGTCGCGGTGGTCGGCAGCTCGCCGGAAATGCTCGTCAAAGTCCAGGGCCGCGACGTTTTCTACCGCCCCATCGCCGGTACGCGTTGGCGCGGCAAGGACGAGGCCGAAGACCAGCGCCTCGAGCGCGAAATGCTTGCCAGCGAGAAAGAGCGCGCCGAGCACATCATGCTCGTCGATCTGGGGCGCAACGATCTCGGACGCGTCTGCGAATACGGCACGGTGCGCCCCGAAAAGTTGCTCACCGTCGAGCGCTACTCGCACGTCATGCACCTGGTTTCCAGTCTTCGTGGCCGCCTGCGCGAAGATGTGGATTGCTTCGACGCGCTGATGGCTTGCTTTCCGGCAGGCACCGTTTCCGGTGCGCCAAAAGTTCGCGCCATGGAAATCATCGAAGAGCTGGAGCGCACCCGCCGCGGAATTTATGCCGGCGGCATTCTGTATCTTGATTTTGCAGGCAACCTCGATTCCTGTATCGCGCTTCGTACTATGGTCGTCAAGAACGGCGTAGCTTACGTGCAGGCTGGCGGCGGCATTGTTGCGGATTCCACTCCGCAGGACGAATATCAAGAGAGCGTGAACAAGTCGAAAGCCTTGCTCGCCGCGCTGGAGGCCGCACACAGAGGCAACCGCTCGAAGAAGCCATCATGATCCTGCTGCTCGACAACTACGATTCCTTCACCTACAACCTCGCGCAGTATCTCGGCGAGCTGGGTTGCACCGTCGAAGTGCACCGCAACGACAAAATCACCGTGGAAGAGATCGCCCGGCGGAAGCCGGAGCGCATCGTGATCTCTCCGGGGCCCTGCACGCCGCAGGAGGCCGGCATCTCCGTGGAGCTAATCGAGCGCCTTGCGGGGAAATTCCCCATCCTCGGCGTATGCCTCGGGCATCAAGCCATTGGCGCCGCGTTTGGCGGTAAGATCGTTCGCGCGCCGAAACTCTTCCATGGCAAGACCAGCCAAATCCAACACGACGGCAAAAATATTTTCCGCAAGTTGCCTGATCCCTTCACCGCCACGCGGTATCACTCGCTGATCGTGGAGCGCAAATCGCTTCCGCGCGAACTCTCCATCACCGCTGAAACCGACGACGGCATCATCATGGGCCTCCGTCACCGCCGCCACAAAATCGAAGGCGTCCAGTTCCATCCCGAATCCGTCCTCACGGACTGTGGCAAGCAACTCCTGCAAAACTTCTTGTCTTTGTAGACGCCCGGCTTTAGCCTGGCATCTTTTGTTGTCTTCACCAATTCAGGCCCGCCAGAATCGCGCCATAGATTTCCATGCCGCGCCAGAAATGGCCAAGGCGCAGATTCTCATCCGAGCTGTGCTGATGGTTGTCGTAATTCACGATGGGCACGCCGATCCAGACGAGTCCCAGATCATCAAAAATGTACATCGGCACGCTGCCGCCCGACGACGGCATAATCACTGCGTCGTTGCCCGTTGCGGCTTTCACAACTTCCACAACCGCTTTGGACACCGGCAGATCCATCGGTGTGCGCGAAGCCCGGTAGCCACCTTCGTACACCACTTTCGCGAGCCGCGCGTGGGCCCGCCGCTCTTCTATTGTCGGCTCGTGATCCAGCACGTAGAATCCCTGCTTCTCAATGAACGCGGCAATCTGTTCAAACTTTTTCTTCGGGTCCTCGCCTTTCACGAGCCGTGCCTCCAGCGAAGCCTCGGCCTTGTCCGGCACTACGTTTTGCGCTTGCTCTCCCACGTGGGCGCTGCGCAATCCGCGGATATTCAATGACGGCTGCATCAATAATTCCACCAGCTTCTTGCTGCCGCCTTCCGGTTTCGCGATGCCCAATTCGCGCTGCAGATCGGCGTCATTCTGTGGCATTTCCGCGAGCGCCTTCTTCTCCACCCCGCCGAGCGGCGTCACGTCGTCGTAGTAGCTCTCAATCAGTACTCGCCCTTCAGCATCCTTCATGGCCGCAAGCAGCCGCGACAATTCCATCGCCGGATTTGGCGCCCAATTCCCATAATGCCCGCTGTGCAACGCTCGCACCGGCCCGTACACCGTGACCTCGACTCCGATGTCCCCGCGGTTTCCGAAAAAAACGAGAGGACGCCCCGATTGATGCACCGGGCCATCCGCGGTGATCAGCAAATCCGCGTCCAATAAATTCTTGTGCAGCTCCAGGGTTCGTTGCAGATTCGTCGAACCCGCTTCTTCCTCTCCTTCAAAAATGACTTTGAGATTGACGGCCAACGGAATCTTCCTGGCGCGGAGCGCATCAAGCGCGGCAAGCAGAGCCACAATCGGCGATTTATCGTCCGAAGCGGACCGCGCGTAAATCCGCCAGTCGTCGTTGTATGCCGTGCCTTGCTTCACGGTGTTTGCAGGGAAGGGAATCCGCTTCCCGCCCGCTTCGATGGCTGCGTCGCGAAGGGCTGGCTCAAAGGGCTTTCCATCCGTCCATGCAGCTGCATCGACTGGCTGGCCGTCGTAATGCGCGTAAAAAATCACCGTGCGCTTTGCTTCCGGCGAAATCAGTTTGCCGAACACCACCGGTCCGCGCCCCGCGATCGGCAGAAGATGTGTCTCAATCCCGCGTGCTTCGAGCATCTCAACCAGATGCGCCGCGTTCTTCTGGATATCGGGAGTGTCGCTGGCGACATTGGGAATCGAAAGGAATTCGCTGAGTTCGCGCACGATGCGGTCCTCATTCGCCATGCGGTAGTCGCGAACTTCCCGCGCGACTTGTGCGGGCGTTGGAGGAGCCGGCTTCTGCGCCAGCGCAGAAAGCGGCAGGAGCGCAATCCATAGAGTGACCGCAATGTTTCTCAAAGTGTTCCTCCTAGAATGCGCCGGCAGCTCCGGAGCGTGCAAAGAGCTCATGCAGCGCCGTCAGGTGCCGATGATTTTATCTGCTCGCCGCCCTGATCGTCCCTGAATCTCTTTCAATTCAGGAGTTGTGTTTCCTCTAAACGGAGTTAGTCTGTGCTTGTGAAAACAGCAAGCGACGCGAGTTTGGCTGCAGCAGCGCCTGACGAGATGGCCTCTCCCGCAAGAATTGCCGCTTCGCGAAAATTGGCAGACACACCTGCAGCGACGAGCGCCGCAGCCGCGTTGATCACCACAATGTCGCGAAGTGGGCCAGCCTCGCCAGCCAGGACGCGGTGGATGATCGCGGCGTTCTCGGCAGCTGTTCCACCGTGAAGCGCTTCGAGCGGAGCACGCGATACGCCGAACTCCTCCGGCGTAACGGTGAAGCGTCGGACCGCGCTGCGCCTAACCTCGGCGACCAGTGTTTCCCCGGCAAGAGAAATTTCATCCATCCCTCCCGCGCCATACACCACAAAAGCGCGCTCCACACCAAGCTCTGCAAGTGTCGCTGCCACCAGATCGATCACCTCTGCCGAAAAAACGCCAAGGACTTGCGATTGCGCGCCCGCGGGATTCGTGAGCGGGCCCAGCAAATTAAAGACCGTGCGCACGCCAATCTGCTTGCGCGCAGGAGCGGCATGTCGCGTGGCCTTATGCGCCGCCTGCGCGAACAAGAACCCAATGCCAATCTCCCGGATCGCACGTCCATACCGTTCGAAAGGCAGATCGATGCGCACGCCGAGCGCTTCCAGCACATCCGCTGAACCACTTCGCGAACTTGCCGCGCGGTTGCCGTGCTTCGCAACATGTGCACCGGCGGCAGCCGCAACAATCGCCGCCGCGGTTGAAATATTAAATGTGTTCGAGCCGTCGCCTCCCGTGCCGCACGTGTCCACCATCTGCTCGGGGCGTGCCTCACCATCAGCGAAGACCCGCGTGGCATTTCGCCGCATCACCCGCGCGAATCCCGCAAGTTCCTGCACCTGCACCGGCCGCTGGTTCAGCGCTGTCAGCAACCGCACGATCTCCGGCATCTCGGCGCGCCCCGAAAGCAGCTCGTCCATCACCGCTTCCGCTTCCGCACCCGTGAAGAAGTGGCCGGATTCAAGGCGCTCGATTTCTTTGCGAAGTGCGCTCATTTTGCGGTTCTATTGGGTGTCCTTGCCCGCGTTCGGCGTTCCGGGTAAACTTCTATGTTTTGAATAGCTTCGAAATTCTAACATTGGTCGAATGCTCCGCGGTCGCGCAGGAAAATACGGCTTCACGGACGCACAGGGAACGGAAACTCAATGAAGATTCACGAGTATCAGGCGAAGGCCATATTGGCGCGCTATGGCGTCACCACGCCGCGCGGCGAAGTGGCCTTCACCAAAGAAGAAGCCCGCGAAGCGGCGCAGCGCCTCAAAACACACATCACCGTCGTGAAAGCGCAAATCCATGCCGGCGGGCGCGGAAAAGGCGGCGGCGTCAAGCTGGCGCGTTCCTCCGACGAGGCCGGTGACATCGCCGGCCAAATCCTCGGCATGAACCTGATCACACCGCAAACCGGTCCTGCAGGCCGCCGCGTGAAACGCGTGCTCGTCGAGGAAGGCCTCGATATCAAGCGCGAACTGTATCTGGGGCTGCTCGTCGACCGCGCCACCGGCCGCGTCATGTTCATGGCCAGCGCCGCGGGCGGCATGGAAATCGAAGAAGTCGCGAAAAATAATCCCAGCGCCATTTTGCGCGAAGCGATTCATCCCGCCGCCGGATTGCAACTCTATCAAGCGCGCAAGATCGCTTTCGGTCTTGGTTTGCCCATCGAAGTGGTCAATCAATCGGTGCCGTTCCTTCAGGCTCTGTACCGCGCCTTCATGGATACGGACGCCTCCCTGCTGGAAATTAATCCGTGCGTGGTGACCGGCGAAGGCCACCTCGTCGCCCTCGACGCCAAGATGACCTTCGATGACAACGCGCTCTTCCGTCACAAGGAACTTCGCGAGCTGCGCGACCTCGATGAAGAAGATCCCCTCGAAGTCGAAGCCTCGAAGTACGGCCTCAACTACATCAAGCTCGAGGGCAGCGTGGCCTGCATGGTCAACGGCGCGGGGCTCGCCATGGCTACCATGGACATCATCAAGTACGCTGGCGGCTCCCCCGCGAATTTTCTCGATGTCGGCGGCGGCGCTTCCGCCGATCAGGTGAAAAACGCCTTCCGCATTCTCATGAGCGACCCTGCAGTGAAAGCCGTGTTCATCAATATTTTTGGCGGCATCCTTCGCTGCGATGTGCTCGCCACTGGCGTCGTTGCGGCGGCAAAGGACCTTCAATTGAAAGTGCCTGTGGTCGTGCGCATGGAGGGCACCAACGTCGAGCTCGGCCAGCAGATTCTTCGCGACAGCGGCCTGAACTTCGCCATTGCCGAAGGCATGAAGGACGGCGCGCAAAAAGTTGTGGCACTGGCCGGGGGTGCACGATGAGCGTTCTCGTTAACGAAAAAACGCGCCTGCTCGTCCAAGGTTTTACCGGCCGTGAAGGCACGTTTCACACGCAGCAAATGATTGAGTATGGGACAAATGTCGTCGGAGGCGTCACGCCCGGCAAAGGCGGCACCAAGCATCTCGAGCGGCCCGTTTTCAACACCGTCGCCGACGCCGCTAAGGCCACCGGCGCGAACGCTTCGGTGATCTTCGTCCCCCCGCCATACGCTGCCGACGCCATTCTCGAAGCCGCCGATTCAGAAATTCCGCTCGTCATTTGCATCACCGAAGGCATCCCGGCGCTGGATATGGTGCGCGTCGCCGCCACCGTGGATTCCAAAAAGACTCGCCTCATCGGCCCCAACTGCCCCGGCATCATCTCTCCCGGCAAATGCAAAATCGGCATCATGCCTGGCCGCATTCACAAACAGGGAAACGTCGGCGTCGTCAGCCGCAGCGGCACGCTGACCTACGAAGCCGTAGACCAATTGACCAAACTCGGCATCGGTCAGTCCACCTGCATCGGCATCGGCGGCGATCCCATCATCGGCACGTCGTTCCTCGACGCCATCAAATTGTTCAACGAGGATTCAGACACGCACGCCATCATTTTGATCGGCGAAATCGGCGGCAACGCCGAAGAGCGCGCCGCGGAATGGATCAAAGCCAGCGTGAAGAAGCCCGTCGTCGGCTTCATCGCCGGCCAAACCGCGCCCCCGGGCCGCCGCATGGGCCACGCTGGCGCGATCATCAGCGGCGGCCAGGGCACCGCGAAGGATAAGTACGCCGCAATGGCCGCCGCAGGCATCCGCTGCGTCGAGACGCCCGCGGATCTCGGCTCCACCGTCGCCGCCGCTTTGAAGTCATAGCTTTTGATGGGACAGACTTCAGTCTGTCCGCTTTTCTTCGGCTGACCCCAAGTCGATCGCCGGGTGTCTCGCCGGATAACTCGCAGCAATCTTTTGGAGGAATTCTCAGTGGCAATTGAAAGAACTTTCGCAATCATCAAACCGGACGCTGTCGGTCGCAATCTTCAAGGCGAAATTCTCGCTCGCATCCACAAAGCCGGCTTCAAGGTCGTCGCCATCAAATCCATGCGCCTCACAAAGGAGGAAGCCGGCGGCTTCTATGCGGTGCACAAGGAGCGTCCCTTCTTCGGCGAGCTAACCACCTTCATGAGCTCTGGCAGAATCTTCGCAATGGTCCTCGAAGCCGAAGGCGCCATCCTGAAGTGGCGTGACACGATGGGTGCCACCGACCCCAAGAAAGCCGCCCCCGGCACCATTCGCCACGACCTCGGCACCAGCATCGGCAACAATTGCACCCACGGCTCCGATGCCCCGGAAACCGCGGCCTTCGAAATTGGATATTTCTTTTCGGGCCTTGAACTCATCTAAGTTTATGGCGGCCAGTCTTTAGCAATATGCCGCCACTAGTATTCATCAACATGCAATTCTCTTGTGTCTTGAACCATTCGACTCATGAGATTTCACTATGGATCCTCTCCGCGAACTCGGCCGCACGCTTCTTTTCCTCGGAGGCTTTGTCGTTCTCATTGGCGCACTTCTCTCTTTCGGCGGCAAACTGCCGTTCCGCCTCGGCCGTCTCCCCGGCGACATCGTCCATCGCGGCGAGCACACCACCATCTACTTTCCGATCGTGACTTGCTTGGTGCTCAGTATCGGCCTAAACCTTCTTTTTTGGCTTTTCTCTCGCTTCCGCCGCTGACCCTCGCTCCAACATCGGCCATCTCCGTCCAAACACGCGCTTCGCCTCAGAATTGACTCTCGCAATCACCCCCAGTAGAGTTCTTCACGCGCAAACTCGCTCGAAGGAAATCGCCGCGTGCTCGTAAGAGTCTTTGAAGACAAGCTCACTCTCAGCCAAGCCGCTGCCGAGCAAGCCTCCACTGCCCTCCGGCGGGCGATCCTCGATCGTGAACGCGCCCGCATCATCGTCGCGACCGGAACTTCCCAGTTGGATTTTCTCGACGCGCTGACCAGCGCGCAAAACATCGACTGGCAGCGTGTCGAGATGTTTCACCTTGATGAATACGTCGGGTTGCCCATCACTCACCCGGCCAGTTTTCGCAAATATCTTCTCGAGCGTCTGATTTCCAAAACCGGGATCACGCAGCATCACTTGCTGGATGGCGACCGCGATCCTGGCGAAGTTGTCCGCCGCGTCGGTGAGGCGCTGCGCTCCGCGCCTGTGGACGTCGCCTTCGCCGGCATCGGAGAAAACGGTCACCTGGCGTTCAACGACCCTCCGGCCGATTTCCAAACGGAAGACCCTTACCTCGTCGTTACCCTCGATGAAGCTTGCCGCCGCCAGCAAGTGGGCGAGGGTTGGTTCGCGAATCTTCCGGAAGTTCCCCGCCAGGCGATTTCCATGTCGGTGCGTCAGATTTTGAAGGCCAAAGAAATCATCGCCGTCGTCCCCGATGCGCGCAAAGCGCAAGCGGTCAAGCTCTGTCTCGATGGGGAAATCAGTCCAATGGCGCCGGCGTCCATCCTGCGCACTCATCCGGCTGCGACGCTCTATCTCGACAGCGAATCCGCCAGTCTGCTCAACCCGGCAACGCTCGCTGCTTTCGCCGCCGCCGGATAATCCGTGACTCTCTTCATTTCTCCCAACGCGTTTCACGAAACGGCCGCCGCAGGATGCTCATGGCGGTAGCAAAACCATTGAATTCGGCGCAACCTCGCCCCATTCCCTCCTTGCGCTGGTGGATCGGCGGAATTCTGTTCGCCTCGACCGTCATCAACTACATCGACCGCCAGACCCTTTCCATCCTTGCGCCCTTTCTGAAGCAGGACTATCACTGGACCAACGTGGACTACGCCAACATCGCCATCGCCTTTCGCATCGCTTATTCCATCGGACAAACCGTGTGCGGGCGGCTGATGGATCGTGTCGGCACGCGGCGCGGCCTGACCATCAGCGTCACGTGGTACTCGATCGTCTCCGTCTTGACCTCCCTGGCCAATGGACTTTCAAGCTTTGCTCTTTTTCGTTTTCTGCTCGGAGCGGGCGAATCCGCGAACTGGCCCGGCGCGAGCAAAGCCGTTTCCGAATGGTTTCCAAAGCGCGAGCGCGGGCTTGCGGCTGCGTTGTACGACAGCGGCTCCTCCGTCGGCGGCGCGGTTGCGCCCTTCCTGATCCTGCCGGTGTACCTTCGCTGGGGATGGCGCATCGCCTTCATCATTCCGGGACTGCTCGGATTCTTTTGGCTCATCGTCTGGCGACGGATGTACCACCTGCCTCAAGATCATCCGCGCATCAGTGACGCCGAGCGCCAGATGATTCTTGCCGAGACCCAGGAATCGCAAATCGCCGGTAAGCCTCGGCTGCGATGGCACGATCTCCTGAAGCTGCCTCAAACCTGGGGAACGATCATCTCCAAGGCCCTTACCGATCCCGTTTGGTTTTTCATCACGGACTGGTTTTTCATCTACCTGAAAGACAAAGGCATTCCGCTCAAGAGCGCCCTGCTGGCCGTGTGGGTTCCCTTTCTCGCTGCGGACCTGGGCAATTTCTTCGGCGGTGGAATTTCTGGCTACTTGATTCGGCGCGGCTGGTCGCTCGGCGCCGCGCGAAAAGCGCTGGTTATCTTTGGCGGCGTCGGCGTACTGCTTCTCATTCCCACCATCTTCACCGTGAACTTGCACGTGATCACACTGCTTTTCGCCCTGGCCACATTTTCGTACGCATCGTTTTCCACGATCGCAAATGTGCTCCCCACGGATCTCTACTACAGCGACGCCGTGGCTTCCGTCAGCGGTCTCAGCGGAACCGGTGCGGGGATCGGCACCATCATCGCTTTCGAATTGATTGGACATCTTTCGGACGCGCGCCAGGCGTCCGCCGTGCATTCCTTCGATCCGATCGTGATTGCCGCGGGGCTGATCCCCTTCGTCGGCATGATTCTCGTCTTGCTCCTCGTGCGCAATACGCGCGCCACCGACCAAGGTTTAGTCCGGCGCATCTGATCCGCCGGATTTCCGCTGCGGCAAAACGCTCTACCTTCTCCTTCTTGACCTTTCCTTTACTTCCTTTATCTCCTCAACCTCCTTTACTTCACCACATCGACCTTTGGGTCACTCACAGCGGTTTACAGCCCACTTTCTTCCCGGCTGGTATATAGTTTTCGCGCTCAATCCTTCACTGGAGGACGCGTCATGAAACTCAAACTTCTCGCACTGGTTGTAGGACTTGCACTTTTCAGTTTCAACGCCGCCGGGCAGTCCTCCACCGCGCCGGCAGCAACTCCGCAGCCGCAAGCCGCACCGAAGCCTCCACAGGAGCCCTCGGCCCAGGTTCCTGCTCCCAAGCCGGACGACGTCAAATCCATCGACAGCATCCTCGCCGCTCTCTACAACGTAATCTCCGGCCCTGCTGGCGAGCGCGATTGGAATCGTTTTCGTTCCTTGTTTTTGCCCGGCGCCACGCTCACCTCCGCCGGAAAAGATCGCGATGGCAACATTCACGTTCGTCCGCGCACCGTGGAAGGCTATGTAACGGGCGCCGGCGGCTATTTCGCACAGCACGGTTTTTTCGAAAGCCCGATCGTGAGCCGCGTCCAGACGTTTGGCAACGTCGCCCAGGTCTTCTGCAGCTACGAATCCCGCGGCGCCGCCGGTGAAGCGCCCT
>WNFT01000463.1_pt1 | contig 33133 bp, 35 predicted proteins | sample 5400191 | NCBI WGS metagenome assembly WNFT01 (sample SAMN13153359, study PRJNA577476) | soil metagenome | isolation source: 80 cm saprolite under Madrone tree | place: USA:California | collected 2016-06-14 | reverse complement strand
CAGGCAGGATGTGGGTGCTCAACAGGACCGCGTGCGCCTCCCCGAAGGAGCGGATCACCTCGCGGCTCTCCTGGATCTGGCCGGGGTCGAGCCCGATCGTCGGCTCATCGAGCAGCAGCACCTCCGGCGTGCCGAGGAGCGCCTGGGCCAGCCCCACGCGCTGCCGATATCCCTTCGAGAGCTTGTAGATCTCGCGCCGATAGACCGCCTCCAGCCGGCACGCGGCCGTCACGCGCTCGAGCTCCGCGGGGATGGCCGAGCGGGGCACCCCTTTCACTTTGGCCACGAAGCGCAGGTAGGCGGAGACGTCGAGCGTGTCGTAGAGCGGCGGACGCTCGGGCAGGTAGCCGATGTGCCGCGCCGCTTCCGCGTTCTGGGTCGACATGTCGTAGCCGGCCACAGTCACCCGGCCGGACGTGGCGGTGGTGAATCCGGCGATCATCCGCATGGTGGTGGTCTTGCCCGCGCCGTTCGGCCCGAGAAATCCGACGATCTCGCCCTTCCCGACGGTGAAGGACAGGTCGTGGATGATCGTCTTGGCACCATACCGCTTCGAGACGGACTCGAGGGCGACCACCGCGGGCGCGGCACTCATGACGGGAGGGGAAACCGCGAGGGGGGGGCCACGGCGGCCCCCCCCGGTGACACGGCGGAGACGACCGCCTACTTATACCAGCGGCCGCCCTTTTCGGCGTACTGGTCCTGGTCGTGGGCCATGAAGATCTCCCCGTCCTCAAGATCGCGAACCGCCTTCAGCCTGTTGATGGAGTTGTTGTAGTCCTTGACGCTGTAGTTGAGTCCGGCCGGATAGCCGTCCAGGTTCTCCTTCATCCAGATCGCGTCCTGGGACAGGACGAGGGTCTTCCCGCTGGCCAGGTGGAGCCGCACCGACTGGTGGCCGAGCGTGTGACCCGGCGTGCTGAGGACCGTGATCGCACCGTCGCCGAACAGGTCGTAGTCCCCCTCGAGCTCCAGGTAGTTGAAGTCGCGGGCGGCGCCGTCAAAGTCGCCCATCACGAAGGCGGGGCCCTTCTGGAACTTCTCCGGCCACCACGCCTGATACAGCTCCTTCTTCTGGATCACGTGGATCGCCTTCGGGAAGAGTTTAATGTTGCCGATGTGATCCAGGTGGGAGTGGGAGGTGATCACGACCTTCACCTGCTCCGGCGAGTACCCGAGCTTCTTCAGCTGCTGGTCGATGACGTCGTCACGATGCTGGCTGGGCTTGAGGAAGTCGCACATCCCCTCCGCCCAGTAGGACTTGCACTTGCCGTCGGCGACCGCGGCGTTGTTACCCGTGTCGTACACGACGAGTCCCTTCGGGTGGTCGATGACCCACATGCTGACCGGAATCGTGATGTCGCGGTCCTTGTCCTTTGGAATGCTCGGAATCAGGCCGGATATCTTGAAGGGACCAAACTTGCCGCTGGTGGTCCAGTACACCCCTCTGACCTGCGCGAATCCCGCCGACGGGATGACGCACAGCATGCCAAGCAGCGCCGCGACGAACCCGAGCCTTCTCATAGGTCTTCTCCTGGTGTGATGGTCAGCCGCACCCTCGTGCACGACCGTTGCCCCGCGCCGGGACGGGACCATAGCGTGACGTCCCCCCACCTGTCAAGGAGGGGTATAGGAGCGACGGAGGCGCTAGCGCCGCGGTGCGTCAACGAGCGAGGAGATTCGCGAACGGGTCCCTCGCCGAGCCGTGAGGAGGAGGACGGGGACCTCGGGACGGCCGCGGGTTGAGCCTGGCTACGGCCGGTACTGCGTGATGTCCACCAGACGATCGCCCTCGAAGTAGAAGGTCCAGCCGAGTGGGTAGAGCCAGGCCTCCGCGGCCCGGTCGCGGATGTCGGGCCAGTACTTGCGCGCGAGCTTCTCGAGCCGCTCCCGGTCCGTGACCGTCTCAGAGGGCGCGCCGAGCAGGATGCGGATCTGCTCCTTCGTCATGCCGACGGTGGCCTGGCGGAGGAGGCGGAACTTGGTGACCGCGAGCGAGTTCGCCGCCTCCGGGTGCTCCCGCAGGTAGCCGGAGATCTTCTGGTCGAGCGTGTCTTGCCAGGTCTGCCGCTCCTCGAAGGTGGGCTCGCGGCCGTTTTGCAGGACCACCTTGTAGACGAAGAACTGCTCGGCGGCGGGGCCCTCGGTCGTGCGTTGCTCGATGGCCGGGTGGGTGGCGCACCCGAGGAGGGCAAGGACCAGGGGCGGGACCGCGAGGGCGCGCCGGCGGTTCACGCGGGCAGGATAGCGTCAGATGAGCGCGGACTCCAAGACAATCCCGCGGTCGATGACGCGCGCGGCTTGGCGGAGGAGCGCGGCGGTCGCGGCCGGCACCTCGGGCGCGTCCCCGAGCTGGCGCAGGAGGTCGATCAGGCGCCGCATCGCGCGGATCAGGTCCCCCTCGTGGCCGCCGAAGGACTCCGCGACGATCGCGCCCCAGTCGTCGTCGCCCGAGGCCCACCGGAAGACGGCGGGCATGAAGCCGGCGTGGACGGCCACGGGCATCCCCAGGCGCCGCGCCCGCTGGGCCTCGTGCACGGCGGCGGCGATCGCCTCGAGCTGGCCGAGCTTCTTTCGGAGCCGCGGCCGCTTCCGGAGGAACACCCGGGCCAGGGCGGGATCGCCGGAGCGCGCCTCCTCCACGAGGGCCGAGCCCACCGCGGCCGCCTCGGCGAGCGTGAGATCGGCGAGCAGGCCGCTGGCCACGAGCTCGGCGAGGATCAGCTCGTTGTCGTGGCGGAGCCCCGCGATCAACCGGCCGCCTGCCTCGAGGGCGCCGGCGCGGACGGCGCCGAACTGCTCGAGCACCTCGACCACCCGGAGGAACTCCTGCCAGTAGGCGCTCCGATACGCCTCGAGGATCTCCCGCTGGCGGGCGAGGCGCTCGGTCACCCCTTCGATCTCCCGGCAGTGACGGTCGCACCGGCTCGTCGCGCCCCACGGGCAGCGATGACACTCGACCGATCCAAGCGCGGCCTCGGGGCCCCGGCTCTGCTCGCGGTCGAGCAGCTCCCCGACCGACAGGCGTGCGAGCTCGCCCGCCAGCCCGCGGAGGCCGCGGCCGTCCCGTCCCCGGTCGCGCGGCACCGTCATGGGCGGCGTCGCCCAGAAGACCTTCTTGATCAGCCCCGACTTCACCCGGACGACGGCGCCGTGGGGCAGGAGCGCGTCGACCAGCACCCGGTGGCCGCGGATCGAGTGGATGCCGACGATCAGGGCGAGGTTCCCGCCGCCGCGCCGCCGTACCAGGACGAGCCGGCCCGGCTCGGCCTCGGCGAGGCTCCGCTCGCCGCGCCGCCCGCCCCGGCCGAGGGCCTGGCGGCGGGCCTCGGCTTCCTGGCGCAGGCGCCGGTAGCGGCCGATCCGGCTGAAGTCGCCGCACGGCGCCTCGTAGTGGCGCGCCTCCGCGAGCGCCCGCTCCAGCGCCTCGACCTCGGCCTCGAGCGCGCGGATCCGCTTCAGGTTCTGGTACTGGCCGAAGGAGGACTCGACGCGGCGGCGCAGCACGTCGGGCGGGAGGCCGGTGGCGAGGAGCTGGGCGACCGAGCCGTAGCCGAGCTTGAACCGGCTCTCGATCGGCTCCGGCTCGGCGTCGATCGTGCGCACGATGCCCTCGAGACCGTCCCGGGCGTCGAGCGCGATCACGCACTGGCCCTCGCGGTCGATGCCGCGCCGACCCGCGCGCCCCGCCATCTGCGTCAGCTCGTTGTGGGTGAGGCCGCGGAAGCCGCGGTCGGTGCGCTTGGTGAGGCTCTGCAGCACGACGCTCTTGGCGGGCATGTGGATGCCGAGGCTCATCGTCTCCGTCGCGAACACGACCTTGCAGAGGCCGCGCTCGAAGAGCTGCTCGATCAGCCGCTTGAGGCTCGGCAGGATGCCCGCGTGGTGCAGGCCGACGCCGAGCCGGAGGCCGGTGAAGATCGTCTGGTTGAGGGGCGACTCGCCCGTGGTCGGGCTCTCGGCGATCGCGCCGCCGATCGTCCGCTCCACCTCCTGCTGCTGTTCGGGCCGGAGGAGCGAGCGACCGTCGGTCAGGTAGGCGTCGAGCGCGCGCTCGCAGCCGAGCCGGCTGAAGATGAAGTAGATCGCGGGGAGCCAGCCCCGGCGCTCCAGCTCCTCGATCATGACCGTGGGCTCGACCGCGCGCCGCGTGTACCAGCGCCCCCGCTCGTCCGCCGCCGGCTCGCCGCGCGGGGGCTCGGCGCCGACGACCGAGGCCGTCCGGGACCGCACGGCGTCGATCGGGTGGATCGCCCCCGCCAGGTCGGCGACCGAGTACGACAGCGGCACCGGTCGCTCCGGATGGTGGATCGGCACGATCGGCCGGTGGACGAGGCTGATCCAGTCCGCGATCTCCTTCACGTTCGCCACGGTCGCCGAGAGGGCGACGAGCGCCACGTCCTTTGGCGCGTTCACGATGATCTCTTCCCAGACGGTGCCGCGGCCCTCGTCGCCCATGTAGTGGCACTCGTCGAGGACGACCCAGCCGAGGCCGGGGAGCCCGCCGCCGTAGAACATGTTGCGGAGGATCTCGGTCGTCATCACAAGGACCGGCGCGCGGGGATTGACCTTCACGTCGCCGGTGAGGATGCCGACGTCGTCGGCGCCGAAGGCGCGACAGAAGTCGCCGTACTTCTGGTTCGAGAGCGCCTTGAGCGGCGTCGTGTAGGCGATGCGCCGGCCCGTCTCGCGGGCGAGGTGGATCGCGAACTCGGCGACGAGCGTCTTGCCGGCGCCGGTCGGCGCCGAGACGATCACCGACTGCCCGGCCTCGATCGCGCGGATCGCCTGTTCCTGGAAGGGGTCGAGGGGAAAGGGGTACCGAGCGGCAAAAGCGCTGTAGACATCCACACTTTCATTGTATCCTTCGGCGCAAATGGCTCTGACGGAAAAGTCGCGCCCATGACCAACGCCCTCCGGGACACAGGACCGGCGATCGGGGAGGAGTTCGCCCGTGACGGGACAGGCCCGGTCGACGTCCATCGGGCGTCGCCCGACGCCGACTTCGTCATCGGACGGGCAAGCGAGGCGGTCGCGTGACGGTGCTCCACGTCCGCGTCACCACCGCCGACGACTATCTCCGCCGGCGCGAGCCACACCGGAGGGCCCACATCGCGCGCCTTGGCGGGCTCCGCGCAAAGGGCAGCGTGGTCGGCGGCGGGCCCGCGCCCGACGGGCGCTCGGCGGAGATCGTCTATCGCGCCGCCGACGGCGCCCGGCTCAGGCGCCTGGTCGAGGAGGACCCGTACTGGCGGGGCGCGGTGTGGCGGGCGTACGCGCCGCGCCGCTTCCGCCACTTCGTCGATCGGCTCGCGCCACCCGCCGTCGTCCTCGACGGCACGCGCCGGCTGACGGTCGTGGAGGGCCCCCCGCGCGACGCCGCGGCGGCGCCGGACGCGCTCCTTGAGCTCCGCGACGTCGGCCGCGTCGAGTTCGGCGGTCTCCTCGACGGCGGCCGCGCCCTCGCCCTCGTGCGCTCGGCCTCGGCGGACGAGGCGATCGGGTGGCTCGTCGACTCGGGCGCGTGGGACCCGGCCCGCCTCACCGCGCGCCCGCTCCTCTACGTGCTCTGACGCCGGCTCGGCCTGGTAGGCGCGGTGCCGATCGGCGAAGGTCCGGACGCGGCACGAGGGTCGCTCGCGCGGCGGGCGCGATGGCTACCGCTCGTCGCGCTGCTCGTCCTGGCGGGGGGGGCGGGCGCCGAGGCCGCCCAGGACTCGCCGCCGGCCTCGCCGTTCATCGACAGGAACGCCTGCCCCGTCGAGTCCGGGTGCAACTTCCACGCGGACTGGGTCGCCGAGACCCCGCTGACCGCGTACGCGGTCGAGGGACACCCGACGCGGGTCGCGTTCCGGATCGCGACGGGCGAGCACTTTGCCGCCCTCCGGGCCGACATGTACGTCACCCGGCCGGGCATCGTCGTCATGGTCGCGCCTCTCGACCCCAACTGCGAGCCGCCGGACTGCTGGGAACCGGGCTTCCGCGCGGGCGAGCTGGTCTACGTGCTCTCGTACCGCGGGGGAGGACACTACCTGATCTCGCACCGGGGTCGGCTGAGAGAAGTCGACGCCTTCTGGGCCGCGCAGTCGTCGCGCCAGGCGAGGGTCCGGCAGGCGCCCGAGATGTTCTGGTGGGTCCTCGTCCGCAATCAGTCGGGGCGCCTCGGCTGGCTCCGGCTCAAGAACACAGCCGACGTCGGCATCGCGTTCGACGAGCGGATCCGCTTCCCGTAGGCCCGGTGCGCGGGCGCCCGAGTCGGGACCGGGTCCTCCGGGCGACCCCCGGCGGCGCGAGGACCCTGACTTGGCGCCGGGTCCCGAGCCGGCCCGCGTCGGCATTGACAGCGTCCGGCGCCCCTGCGTATTGTGGGCGCGCTGTCGTCGGGCCGATCCGGGGCACGGTTCTTTGAGGGAGACCCACATGGCACACAAGGACGCGGACACGAAGGTCCTTCTCAAGGAGAAGGACCTGCCCACCAAGTGGTACAACATCCAGGCCGACTTCGAGACACCGGCGCCGCCGGTCATGCACCCGGGCACGGGGCAGCCCATCGGCCCCCAGGATCTCGCGCCGCTCTTCCCGATGGCGCTCATCAAGCAGGAGGTGAGCCAGGAGCGCTGGATCGAGATCCCCGACGGGATCAGGGACGTGCTGCGCCTGTGGCGGCCGAGCCCGCTCTACCGGGCCCGGCGGCTCGAGCGCGCGCTCGGCACGCCGGCGCGGATCTACTACAAGTACGAAGGGGTGAGCCCGGCCGGCAGCCACAAGCCGAACACCGCCATCGCCCAGGCGTACTACAACAAGCAGGAGGGGGTCACCCGAATCGCCACCGAGACCGGCGCCGGCCAGTGGGGGTCCGCGCTCGCGATGGCCTGCCAGTTCTTCGGCCTGCAGTGCAAGGTCTACATGGTCAAGGTCTCCTATCAACAGAAGCCGTACCGACGGATCATGATGGAGACCTGGGGCGCCCAGGTCGTGGCGAGCCCGAGCACCGACACCCAGGCGGGCAAGCAAGTCCTGGCGGCGGATCCCGACTCGCCCGGCAGCCTCGGCATCGCCATCAGCGAGGCCGTGGAGGACGCGGCCACGCGCGAGGATACGAAGTATTCGCTCGGGAGCGTGCTGAACCACGTGCTCCTGCACCAGAGCGTGATCGGGCTCGAGGCGAAGAAGCAGCTCGAGAAGGCGGACGACGAAGCCGAGATCGTGATCGGGTGCGCCGGCGGCGGGTCGAACTTCGCCGGCCTCGCCTTCCCGTTCGTCGGCGACAAGCTGACCGGGAAGAACCGCAAGCTCCGCGCCATCGCGGTGGAGCCGAGCGCCTGCCCGAGCCTGACGAAGGGCAAGTACGTCTACGACTTCGGCGACACCGTCGGGCTGACCCCGCTCGTCAAAATGTACACGCTCGGCCACACCTTCGTGCCCGCGCCGCTCCACGCGGGCGGCCTCCGCTACCACGGCATGGCGCCGCTCGTCTGCAAGCTGTACGCCGAGAAGGTGATCGAGGCGGTCGCGGTGCCGCAGCTCGCGACCTTCGAGGCGGCGATCCAGTTCGCCCGGACCGAGGGGATCATCCCCGCCCCCGAGTCGGCCCACGCGATCCGGGTGGTGATCGACGAGGCGACGAAGTGCAAGGAGGCGGGCCGGGGCAAGGCGATCCTCTTTAACCTCTCGGGCCACGGCCACTTCGACTTGGGCGCCTACGAGGCGTACCTCGCCGGCAAGCTCGAGGACTACGCCTACCCGGAGGCGAAGGTCGAGGAGGCGCTCCGCCACCTGCCGGCGGTGAAGGGCTAAGCGTCGCCGAAGGCCCGGAGCGCCGCCTCGAAGCACTCGATCGGCGGCTTGACGAGCCCGGCGCCGATCTGGCCGATCCCCGGCGCGCGGTGCGCGATGCCGGTGTTGATCTGCGGCAGCACGCCGGTCTGCACGACCAGGCGGAGGTCGATGCCGGTCGGCGTGCCGCGGAAGTCGAGCGCCGGGAGCCGGTAGGCGTCGCTCTCGCCGAGGGTGATCTCGTACATGAGCCGCGTGGCGGCCAGCGCGTCGGCCGGGGTGCCGCCGACGAACTCGACGATGGCGGGCGCCCCCGCCATCGCGAAGCCGCCGAGCCCGGCCGTCTCGGTGATCGCGCTGTCGCCGATGTCGGGGTTGGCGTCCCCCGCCCCAAAGCCGGCGAAGTAGAGGCCGACCGGCGTCTCGGCGGGCCCGGTGAACCAGCGGTCGCCGAGCCCGCTCACGCGGATGCCGAAGTCGGTCCCGTTACGCGCCATCGCCGTCACGAGCGTGCTCCGCGGGACCCCGTGGGCCGCGTCGAGCGCCGCCTTGCAGGCGGCCATGGCGACGTTCAGGAAGAAGTGGTCGTTGGCGCCGGGGACGGCGAGGAGCCGCGCCCGCTCGGCGGCCGGCCGGTCCTGGGCCGCGAGGTGCGGCGCGAGCGCCCTCAGCAGGAGCGCCGAGGCCGCGCGGTTGCGGTTGTGGCACTCGTCGCCCATCTGGACCGCCTGCGCGATGAGCGCGCGCACGTCGAGGCCGCCGGCGTCGCGGAGCGCCTGTCCGAGGGCGGGGCCGAGGGTCTCCTCCATCCACCGGAGCCGCCCGAGCACGTCCGCCGAGTACGCGCCGTAGCGGAGCACCTTTCCGAGCCCCTCGTTCAAGGTCGCGTAGGCGCGGTTGCCGTGGGTCCGGTCCTCGACGACCCAGACCGGCATGGAGGCGGTCAAGACGCCGGCCATCGGCCCGACGGCGGCGTGGTGATGGCACGGCTCAAAGCCGAGGGCGCCCGAGGTCGCCAGCCGCTCCGCCGCCTCCGGGGTGTCGGCGAGTCGCTCGTAGAGCAGCGCCCCCACCACGGCGCCGCGGAGCGGCCCGCTCATCCGCTCCCACGCGATCGGCGGCCCCGCGTGCAGGACCGTGGCGCGCGTCATCCCTGGGACGACCTCGAGGGCTGGCCGCACGTCGACCAGGACCGGGCGCGCGGCGAGGAGCCGGGCGAGCGCAGCGCGGTTCGCCAGGTCGACCTCGTCCCGCCAGAGCCGCGCGAGGAGGGCCGCCACCTCCGGGTCGCCTCCAGCGGGCGGTCGCCAGTCGACTCGCGTGACGGCCACGCCCTGCGCCGCGACGGCGTCCCCGAACAGGTCGGTCCCGATGCTGATCACGCCGCGGGGCGTCGGCTCAGCGGACATCGGGCCCTTGGGCGATCCCACGCGCGAGCTCGGCGGCGAGGCGGTTGCTCGGGCAGACGAGCACGCCGGCCTCGCGCAGCCGAGCTTCCTGCCGGGCCAGGCCCTGGGGGTCCTGGTCCGTGCCGACGACGTGGCCGATCACGTGGAGCGGGCGCCCCTGGCGGCCAGCGCTCGCGCGGGCGGCCAGGACGGCGGGGGCGAGCGCCGCCGCCGGGTCCGCGTGGGCACCATCGCCGAGCACGACGTCCACGAGCAGGACGCCCGCCTGGCCGTCGGCGCCGGCGGCCGCCACCGCGGCGTTGCGGAGGCTCGGGTCGATCATCGGGTGCGGTCGCCCGCGCGTATAGCGCTCCGAGCCAAAGTCGTCGAAGCGGTAGCCGGCGGCCCCGACGAGCGCCCTCGCCTCCTCGCAGAGGCTCCCGCCCGTGTAGAGGCCGAGGACCCCTCCCCCGGATCGCGGCGGGGCCGGTGGCCCAGCAAGCGCCGACGGCGTGCCGCCGAGCGCCGTCACTGCGCTCCGCGCCGCCTCGTCGAGCGTGTCGACCAGGCGCACGGGCGCGGGCGGGGCTCCCTTCCACCCGAGGAGGCAGGCGACCACGGGCTTGCCGGTCGCGGCCGCGGCGCCGAGCACGCGCCGCGCCACGGCGGCCGAGGGGGGCTTCGACACGACCGCGATCACTCGAGTCCCCGGGTCGCGGCCGAGCCACTCGAGCGCCTGGAGCGTGGTGAGCCCGCCGACCGCCTCGTCGAGGTCCCGGCCGCCGGTTCCGATCGCGTGGGAGACGCCCCCGCCGAGAAGGTGGATCAGCGACGTCACCTCTTGGAGGCCCGTGCCCGAGGCGCCCACGAGCCCGATCCCCCCGCGGCGAACGCGGTTGGCGAAGCCGAGGCCGACGCCGCCGAGGATGCTCGTCCCGCACTCGGGGCCCATCACGAGCAGGCCGAGCACCGCCGCCCGCCGCTTCAGCCCCACTTCGTCCGCCAGCGGAACGTGGTCGCTGAAGAGGAAGACGTGGAGTCCGGCCGAGAGGGCAGCCTGCGCTTCCGCCGCCGCGTACGGGCCCGGTACCGAGATCAGGGCAAGGTTGGCGTCCCCGGCGCGCCGCGCGGCGCTCAGGACGGAGCGCGGGTCGATCGCGCGGCCGGTGGCCGCCCCCGTGCGGCGCTCGGCCAGGAGCGCCTCCGCGCGCTCGAGCGCCGCCTGCGCCGTGGCCCGACTCTCGGCGCGGACCGCGACGAGGAGATCGCCGGCGCCGGCTGCCGCCGCCTCGTCGGTGAGCAGCCCGGCTTCCCGGAGCTGCTCGCGGTTCAGGTCCGTGGCCATCACCGCCGCGGCCGCGACGACACCGGAGAGGGCGCGGAGCTCGGTCGAGACTCGCATGAGCGCGACGGAGTCTGTGTAGGCGTCGCGGCGGACCACCGCGATCAGTTCCACCGGGCGACCGGCGCGATCGCGGCGAGGAGCGCGTCGACCCCCGAGAGCGCGCCCACCATCCAGTCGGTGCCCGAGCTGGCGCCGAGGCCGAGGACGCCGCGCGTCGAACCCGCGAGCGCCTCGGGCGCTCCGCCCAGGAGTGCCGTGAGGAAGCCCGCCATCGGCTCAGCGACCTCGCCGCGCGCCGCGTGCGCGATCCACGCGCGTCCGAGCTGGGACGCCCCAGGCGCGGCCCCCCGGACGAGGGCGTCAGGAACTTCGGCTCCTGCGGGGCCGCGCCGCCCGAGCGCGGCGGCCGCCAGCACCCAGGCGGCGGCGAAGCCCGCCAGGTAGTCGTCGCCCGCGGGGGTGAGGCCGGGGCCCAGGCCCGCAAGCCTCGCGGCCGCGCGTCGGACGCCGTCGGGGTCCCGGCCGGCGGCGGCCGTCCCGAGGACCGCCGCGGGGGGCGCGGCCGAGCGCGCCGGCTCCGGGAGGAGACCGGCGCCGTCGGAGACCCAGAGGAGCGGCAGCAGCGATGGGGAGTTCCCCTCGGCGACGGTCAGGGCCCGCGCGCGCCGCGCGCGGCGCGCGAGCTCGCGGGGCGACGTGGGGCCGGGCCGCGGCCGTGGCTCCCAGCGGGAGGCGCCGGCCAGGTCCACGCAGAGCCCCGCCGCGGGAATCGAGAGCGACCGGCGGCTCAGCATCGCCGCCTGGCCCGCCTCGAGCCCGAGCGTCCAGAGCGCGGCGCCCGGCGGGAGGTCAATCGAGAGACCGTTGGCGGCGAGCGGGACAGAGGCGGCGCCGACGCACACGAGCTCCCCGCTGTCGAGCCGAATGATCGCGACCCGTGTGTGGACGGAGGCGACGGTGGCGCCCCGAACGCCGCCCCCGGTGAGCCGCTCGATCACCCAGCGGCTGATCCGCCGGCCTCGGGTCTCGAGTCCGATGATCGCCCCTCCGATCTCGCGCTCCGGCCTTCGTCGGTTCGGAGCGCGGTCTGATCGCGCAGGATGGTATCACGCCCCAAAGAGCCACCCGCGCGGGCGGTCGCGTCTCCGACCGGGCGCCGTCCGCTCGCCCCGCGAGCTCCGGGGCACGCAGGCCCGTCGCGGAGACGCCGGCGCCGGCGTTTCGCGCCCTTCGGAGACGCCGACCGCGCCACGGGCCCGTCTGGCACCGCCACACCAGCGTTCCCCGTCGACCGTGATCCGGTCCAACAATGAGTCGACGGATCTGCTTTCCCTGGCCCGGGCGGCGTACGACAATAGGAGAAATGGACGCCAAGGTCGACCGCGACGGAACGATCATCGTGCTCTCCCTGGAAGGCGCTATCGATGTCGCCAGCGCGCCTCAACTCAAGGCCCAGTTCGACCAGCTCCTCGCCCATGCGTCTCCCAAGCTCCTCGTCGATCTTGGGGGCGTGCCATACATCGACAGTTACGGCCTGGGTGTCATCATGCAAGCCGTGAAGATCGCTCGACGGTCGGGGGGAGACATGAGGCTCTGCGCCCCCTGCCAGGACGTCCGGACCATCCTGGACATCACCGGCTTCAGCAAGCACCTGTCGATCGTGCCGTCACGGAACGTCGCGCTCTCCTCCTGGGGCGGCGAGGCGAAATGGTCCACGGGATGAGCCGGCCGCCACTGACGGACGCGATCCGCCCGCCCGTCGCCGCGCGTGAGAGTGGAGACGGTTGGACGGCCGGGGTGCTCGGGCGGAGGGCGGCACTCATCGAGTCGATAACGGGATTTTGCTCCGCTCGGACATTCACACGCTGTTCGACCGTAGGTATGTCAGCGTCGCCCCCGACTTCCGTGTGCGCGTGAGCCGACGCCTGAGGACCGACCTCGACAACGGCGAGCAGTTTTACCGGCTCCGTGGCTCTCGACTACTCGTCCCACGCCGGGAAGTCGACCGGCCAGCGCGCGAGTTCCTCGACTGGCACTGCGACGTCGTCTTCGGCGGCTAAGTTGCTCCCGGGCCTGCAACGCTCGCGGTCAGCGGCCGGGGCGAGCAGCGCGAGCCCCGGTCCGCTGGAGCGTGTAGTTCGCCATCACGAGCGACGTTGCAGGGGATTCGCGTCCACGCGCCATCCGACGCAGGCCGTTCCTCGCGGCGCGCGTGCACGGCGGTGGCAGTGGGCGACGAGCGGGCGGGCCAGGGGCCTCGGCAGGGCTGACGCGCCCTGTGTCGGGCGCGGCAGCGTCGGTCCTGGCTAGTCGGTGAGCGGGGAGTAGATCTCGACCTCGGTGGGCCGGGCGAGGAGGTCCTTCATCCGGCCACGGAAGCCCGCCAGGTGCGGCGCGCTGCGATGGAGGTCGAACGCCTCCTTCGAGCGGTACTGCTCGTAGAAGAAGAACGGCGCGGCCCCCCCGTGTCCGGCAAGCCGGTGCGGGCGGTAGACGAGGCAGTCGGGCTCGTTATGCCGTACGGCCTCAGCCATCTGGACGAGGAGGCCGGCGACCTCATCGTCCTTGCCGGCCTTCGGGTAGATCCTCGCCACTACCGTGACCGTCTCGGCCTCTCGCATTCGGGTCCCTCCCCCTTGGCGGCCGCGGACGCCCTACGGCTCCACGACGATCTTCCCCACCATCGGCGGGTGGGGGCCACACGTGTACGGGACGTCGCCGGGCGTGTCGAACTTGATGACGTTGGCGCTCCCCGGCATCAGCGTGCCGGTGTGAAACGAGCGGTCGACCGCCACCGCGCTGTGCTCGATGTGGGTCTCGTTCACCCAGCGCACGCAGTCGCCCACACGGACGTGCAGCTCCCGGGGCTTGAACCCCCGCGCGCCCTGGAAGGTGATCTCGACCTCGTGGGTCGTCTTGCAGTCCTGCGCGGCCGCGGGCGCGAGGAGCCCCAGCAGGCCGAAGGGCACGAGCGCCGCCAGGCGCGCGATCCGCTCAGTCATCCCAGGGGCTGTGGACGACCGGCGGCGGCAGCCAGATCCTCTTGAACTCCTTCTGGAGCGCGCGCTCCTTGGTCAGCTCGTCCCGGGTGCTGAGCTTCGCGTATTTCGCCTCGGTCGGGCTCGAGAAGTTGTAGCGGTTCAGATTCGGCGCGGAGATGATCCGCGCGACCGGCCCCCGGCAAGACGGGCAGGTCGCGAGCGGCGGGTCCTTCATCCCCTGCCGGACTTCGTAAATGGTGACGCAGGGCGTGCACTCGTACTCGTAGACCGGCATTCGCGTCCCTCCCGTGTCCCGCCGAAGAGACGGGTGGCCGGCAACGACGCCGGCCACCCGTGCGCTTCCAGGATCGCCCGCTAAACCGCGACGACGCGGGGCTTGTCCTCCGGTATCTGGGCCATCGTCTTGAGGTTCCAGAGCCGGGCCGCGTTGAGTCCGAAGACCTTTGCCTTCACCTCGTCGGTGAGCTGCGGATAGCCGTGGCCGTCGACGAGCTGGTCCGGGATCCGGAACTTGCGGAAGGCGTCGATCTGCCACTGCGGGTTGCCCCACAGCGCCGAGTCGGTCCCCCACATGACGTAGTCGGTCCCGAGGTCGCGGAGCAGCGTGCCGAGCACGTGGGCGCACTCGAGCGGCCGGTTCGTCACAGTGGCCGCGAACGTCGAGCCCACCTCGGAGTAGAGGTTCTTCCGCTGCGGCTTGAACCCCTTCAGCGCGGCGAGCTCGCCCTGGTACGGCCAGGCCGAGTGGAACGCGATGAAGTTGAGGTCCAGGAAGTCGTCGGCCACCGCGTCGAGGTCCTCGGGGTGCGCGTAGCGGGCCATGAACTGGCCGAAGGGGATCCCCTTGTGGACGCCGACGTTCTTGATGCCGAGCTTCCGGCACTCCTCCCAGATCGGATACGCCAGCTTCTGGTCGTCAAACCACCAGCCGCGCTTCGGCGTCGAGTCGAACGTATAGAGCTTGAGCCCGGCGATCTTGTACTGCTGCACGAACGTGTGGAGTCGCTCCTTCGTCTCGGAGAGCCCCTGATTCGGGGTGAGGCCGCCGCCCAGCATGACGGTTCGCTCGGGCCAGCGCTGCTTGACCTCTGCCTGCTCTTCGATCGGGACCATGTCCTTGCCGCCGTAATCCTCCCGGAAGCCGAAGGGGTTGAAAATGGCGATGCTGGTGTCGCTCCCCTCGAGGATCAGCTTGCCGAAGTTCTCGACGGTCATGTCCTTGGTGCCGTTCGGGAGCCCCATCGCCTTGCCCAGATCGTCGAGGAGCTGGACGAACCACATGCCCTTCTCGGTCGTGTTGACGCCGGGGATGTAGCCGTCCTTCCGGATGCAGATGTGCGTGTGCTGGTCGACGATGAAGCTGGTCGCGGTCTTCCGGGCCACGTTGAGCTCGTGCGCCGCCGCCGGCTCCAGGGCCTCGGCCTCCGACACGTCGAAGAACTTCATGCCGGTAACCTTATTGACCGCCAGCATGGCGGCCGCGAACCCCGAGGCGGTGCCGAGGAAGTTGCGGCGCGACAGCCCGGCCCGGGCGGCGTAGGCGTCGACGTGCGGGGTGAGCTGCTCGCCCAGGTGGCCCCCGAGGAACAGCGCCGAGCCCTGCGCTTGCGGCGTCATCGGCCCGTTGGCAGCCCGCTGGAATCCCTTGAAATATTCGAAGACGTTGAACTCCATGCTCGCCTCCCTATCCGGTCTCGGTGAGGTTCACGTGCTCGACGAAACTCCCGCGGCTCGCACCCCCCTCTCGCCTGCCGCTGTCGGTGCCGTGCTCATACGGATACGAATGCTCTAGTTATTCCTCCTGCCTAGGGAAGTCAAGGCAGAAAATTGCCCCGTCTCCTCCCGAAACGGCGGTATTGTGCCGCTGCGCACAATCCGTACCGGAGGCCGACCATGATCAAACCCTACACGGCCGTCGGGCTCATCCCTACCGTTCGCGGCATTCGCACGCGGAAGGACATCCGGCTCAACCTCGAGCACCTTCGGCACCTGGTCAAGGCCGCCGCCTGGCTGTCGAGCCTCGACCTGCCGGTCCGGCTCATCGCGTTGCCCGAGGGCGCCCTCCAGGGCTTCAACGACGAGGTGCTCGACCTCGACCACGCGAAGTTCGCGCGCGAGGGCGCGATCGACATCCCGGGCGAGGAGACGGAGGCGCTCGGCCGGATCGCCCGCGACTACGACGCCTTCGTCATTGCGCAGGCCAAGGCGCGCCACCCGGACTGGAAGGACCGCTTCTTCAACGTGGGCTTCATCCTGGACCCGCGGGGTCGCGTCGTGCTCAAGCATTACAAGGTCTCGCCGCTGTTTCCGGTCGAGCACTCGGTCTGCCCGCACGATGTCTACGACTGGTGGATCGCGAAGTACGGCCGGACCCTGGAGGCCTTCTGGCCGGTCGTCGACACCGAGATCGGCCGGCTCGGGATCATGATGGCCAACGAGGGGTCGTACCCGGAGAACGCCCGTGCGCTCGCGCTGAACGGGGCCGAGGTCGTCTACCGCGCCTCGTACCCGCACCCGGCCACCGGCAACGAGATGTTCGAGATCCAGAGCCGGGCCCGCGCGCTCGACAATAACCTCTACATCGTCGCGCCCAACATGGGCACGTACTACCTGCACCCGGAGGAGACCACGCCGATCGACACCTTTGGCGGTCGCTCGTTCATCATCAATTACAAGGGCGCGATCGTGGGGCGGCAGGAGTACGGCGCCGGCTCCACCTACGTGGGCGGCGTCATCGACATCGAGGCGCTGCGCGACCACCGCGCCCGCGCCCAGTGGGACAACTGGTTGAAGGACCTCCGGACCGAGCTCTACCAGCTCGTCTACGACAAGCCGATCTACCCGAAGAATCTCTACCTGAAGCGCGCGCCGATGAAGCACGCCGAGTACCGGGAGAAGGTGATCGCGCGCCAGGTGAAACTCATGCACGACCGGGGGATCTGGGCCCGGCCCGGCCGCTGAATCCGAGCGGTGGTCCCCTGCACGAGCTCGTCCACGAGAGGTTCACGGTGGTGGACGGCCAGCTCGACCCGGTCGCGGGATCGCCGTCGAGGAGTACTTCGTGCGCCGGCCACCCGCGCGAGGGAGTCACGAGAGGGACGAAGCCCCGCGTCATGAGGGTCCCGCGAGCGCGGTTTCCCTGGAGACGGGACTGCGGCTACAATCGGCGCCAGAGAACGTCGTCGCCAGGCAAGGGCATGAGAATCACCGGACTCGACGTGAACCTCGGGCGGGCCCCGGACACCGGGTGCCCCCACTGGGTGAGCCATTTCGTCGTCCCGAGAGCCAACGAAATCCGGGGACGTCTGTACGAGGTCCCGTGTGACGTCACCTGCGGGTCCGGGGGCAGAACATGAAGATCAGTGCGTTTCACCTGATGCCCCACCGGGAGCTGCCCCCGGATTTCGAGAAGCGCTACGAATCCGTCTGGGTCACGCCTCCGTGGTGGGAACTGGCCGACGCTCGTCGGGTGGGGCAGTACTACAACTGGACGCTGGACGAGCTGCTGTACGCGGCGCGAAGCGGGCTCGACGGCGTCTGCACCAACGAGCACCACCAGAACGCGTACGGCTTCATGCCGAGCCCGAACCTGATGGGGAGCGTCCTCGCCAAGCTCACCACCGGCATGAACGTCGCCATCGTCCAGATGGGCGCCACCCTGCCCACGTCCAATCCGCCCATCCGCGTCGCCGAAGAGTACGCCATGCTGGACTGCATCAGCGGCGGGCGGCTGGTGGCGGGCCTGCCCCTCGGCAGCCCGATGGACGTCAACCTCTGCTACGGCATCACGCCGATGGAGCATCGGGAGCGCTACCGCGAAGCCTTCGCCCTGACCCTCAAGGCCTGGCAAGCCCGCGAGACCTTCCCGTGGAACGGCCGGTACTACCAGTTGGCGAACGTGAACCTGTGGCCCCGTCCCATCCAGCAGCCGCACCCGCCGGTGTGGGTCCCCGGCTCGGGGAGCATCAGCACCTTCGACTTCGCCGTCGAAAACGATGTCTGCTACTGCTTTCTCAGCTACTCGGGCGCTCGGTCCGCCCGGACGATGATGGACCGATACTGGGAGGTGGTGTCCGAAAAGGGGCGAGAGGCCAACCCCTACCGCGGAGGCTTCCTCCAGCTGGTGGCCGTCTCCGAGACGGACACACGCGCCGAGGACGAGTACGCGCGGCACGTTGAATACTTCTATCACAAGTGCCTCCACGTGCCGGCCCAGTGGTTCTCCCCGCCGGGAAACCAGGACTACCGGAGCCTCGTGGCCACCACGAGCAATCCCGTGAGGCGCGCGGAAAACCCCAAGAACCTCCGGTACCGTGACTTCGTGGAGAAGGGCTACGTCATCGCCGGCAGCCCGGCCACCGTCCGCGACCGACTCAAGGAGGACGTCGTCAGAGGTCTCCGCGTGGGGAACCTCATGGTGCTCCTGCAGATCGGCTCGATGCCTCACGAGCTGGCGTTGAAGAACATCGACCTCTTCGCCCGCGAGGTGTTGCCGCACCTCCGCGACACCTGGGACGACGAGGGCTGGGTGAACCACTGGTGGCCGCAGGGGCTGCGAGGGGCCACCCCGCAGCGCGCGGCGGTCGGGAGGCGTCCCTGACCCCTCTCCGAGAGCGGACGTTCTCCGTCTGGCAGGACCAGATCCACATGCGGGTCCTGTCGAAGGGAGTCGGTCCCGCCGTCCTCTTCTTCCACGGCCCCTGGGGCCTGACCTGGGATCCGTTTCTGGACGAGCTCGCCCGGAGCTTCACGGTCCACGCTCCCGAGCACCCCGGCACGACCTCCGGAGCGCCGGACGAGATCTACCATCTCGACGGGCTGTGGGACCTCGTCGTCTGTTACGAAGAGCTGCTGGAGGCGCTGGGCGTGGAGAGCCCCGCCTTCGTGGGCCACTCCTTCGGCGCGATGGTGGCGTGCGAGGTGGCCGCCGCCCGGCCGGACCGCGCCCGCCGCGTTGCGCTCATCGACCCCCTGGGCTTCTGGCGCGATGCCGACCCCATCACCAACTGGATGCTGCTGAACCCCGGGCAACTCCCCGGTCACATCTTCCGCGATCCCGACGGGGATGCCGCGCGGCGGATGTTTCCGCCCGGGGACGACGAGGAGGCCATGCTCGCCGCGCGCGTCCGCCTCACCTGGGCGATGGGCGCCACGGGGAAATTCATCTGGCCCATCCCGGACAAGGGGCTGAAGAAACGGATCCACCGCGTGAAAGTGCCCACCCTGCTTATCTGGGGCAAGGAGGACCGCCTCGTGCCGCCGGTCTACGCTGAGGAATTCCTCCGGCGTATCGCCGGGGCCCGGGTCCTGACCGTGGATGACGCGGGGCATGCGCCCCATCTGGAGCAGCCCGAGATGGTGGCCCGCATGGTGCGTGACTTCCTGAGCCAGTAGGCGCCGCCGGGTGGCGCCGGAGTCTGCCGCGTGGCCTTAGAAAAACGTGCTGGAGGACCGCATCCGCAACGCCGCGACGAACGTGGACTCGTTCCGCCAGCAGGATCCCAAGGCCGGAGCGCCCGCCATCAATGCTGCGGTCGCACTTCGCTGGCATGGGGAGGGCCACCAGCGCCGGGCCATGCGGGGCGCGGGCCGAGCGCGCATCTGCTCGGCAGTTGGTGTTTGGCCCGTCGAAGTACTGGATGGGCCATGACACCACGGCAGGTTCTCACGATCGCGGTCCTCGGAGCGCTGCTGGTGACGCCCGCCCAGCCGGCCCGCGCGGATGGAGCCGGTGATCGAGGATCTCGAGGATGTGGAGCGGCGACGGCGCCCAGGACGGTCTCACGATCCGCGACGCCGCTGTCTCAACTCCCGGCGTGAGCCGGCGTCCGGCTACGGGCGGCTCAGCCGCCGGATCAGGCCGACGGCGAGGAAGGCGCCGCCGATGACGAAGGGGATCGTGTAGCTCGGGAGCTCGAGGGTCTTCACGAGAGCCACCCCGAGGCCGGCGGCGACCACGACCACGCCGGCCAGGATCATCCCCGCATCCGACTGACGACGCGACACGCCGGACATGCTAGCACGGGTCGGCGCGGGCGGGCGCGACCGGCCGGGGTCTCAGCAGAGCTTCCGGAGGGGTGGCGCACCGTCCGCGTCGGCCGGGACGCCAGGGGCGTCGCGGGAGAAGTTTGATTTGACACCCTCGCCGCGCCTCTGCGATAAGGGGCCGGAGGGGACGGGGACGGCGCCGGCGACGCTGGTCGCGCGGGACGCGGTCCGGGCCATTCGCTCGCACCTGGAGGTGCGCGGTGCTTCGACGAATAGTCGCTCCGATGGCCGGTTGGGGGATGGCGCCGCTCAGGCTCGCGGTCGGCCTCGTCTTCCTGATGCACGGGGGGCAGAAAATCTTCGTGTTCGGCTTCGCGGGGGTGGCCGGATTCTTCGGCGGCCTTGGAATCCCCGCGCCGATGGCGGCCGCCGTCGTCGTCTCGCTCGTGGAGTTCCTCGGCGGGATCGCGCTCGTGCTCGGCTTCCGCACGCGGTGGGCCGCGCTCTTGCTCGCCATCGACATGCTCGTCGCGGTCCTCGTCGTCCATGCGCGGAAGGGCTTCTTCCTACCGGACGGAGCCGAGTTCGCCCTGACGCTCCTCGGCGCCACCCTGACCCTCCTGCTCGTGGGGCCCGGATCGGCGTCGATCGACGACGCCTAGAGCCCGCGCCGCGCGTCGCTGCGGGCGACGCGCAACCGCCGGTTCCGCGCCGTCCGGACCCGGGCCGGCCCGCCTCAGCCCGCGAGGAGGGAGAGGGCGGCCGCGTGCAGCCGGCCGTTCGTCGCCAGCGCGGTCCCGGAGTAGATCGTGTCGCGGCCGTCGAAGTCGGTGAACCGGCCCCCCGCCTCCTCGACGAGGATCTTGGCGGGCGCCAGGTCCCAGGGCTTCAGGTCGAGCTCAGCGTAGATCTCGGCCTTTCCCTCGGCCACGAGCTGGTAACCGTAGGAGTCGCCGAAGCCGCGCTGCCGGCTGGTGGCGTCGAGGAGGCGCGCGAAGCCGGCCCAGTAGGGCGTCCGCCGCACGAGCCCGAGGCCGGCGTGGACGAAGAACGCCTCCGCGAGCCTCGCCTCGTCGGACACGCGCACCCGGGCGCCGTTGACGAAGGCGCCGCCGCCCCGGCGCGCGGTGGCCAGGTCTCCCGTCACCGGGTTCAGGATCACGCCGGCCGTGACAGCGCCGCGCTCCTCAAAACCGATCAGGACCGCCCAGAAGGGGATCCGCCGGATGAAGTTCTGGGTGCCGTCGATCGGATCGATGATCCAGCGCGCCTCCTGCGGGCCCGCGGCGCCGAACTCCTCGCCGAGGAAGCCGTGATCGGGAAAGGCGCGCCCGAGGATCCCGCGGATCAGCTGCTCGGCCTCCCGGTCGGCCTGCGTGACCGGCGTCGCGTCGGGCTTCAGCGTGACCTCGAACCCGCCGCGGTAGTACTTGAGCGCGACGTCGCCGGCGGCGCGGGCCGCCTCGACGGCCACCGTCACCAGGCGATCGGCCGCGGCCGTCACCGGCCGTAGGTGCCCATGTGCACCGCCTCGCCGAGCACGTGGCCCTCGATCCGCCGGTCGACCTCCTCGCGCGTGGCGCCGGGCCCGACGCCGACGGTGCCGACGTCGAGCGCCTTCAGCCGGAAGTAGTACCGGTGCCGGCCCGACGGCGGGCACGGCCCGCCCCAGGTCGTCCGCCCGAAGTCGTTCCGACCCTGGCGGGCGGCGGCGATGCCGCGCCGCGAGGCGTCCTCGCCGAGTTGGCGGAGCCCCGGCGGGATGTCGTACACGAGCCAGTGAAGCCAGGTGCGACCAGGGGCGTCCGGGTCGTCGACGATCAGGACGAAGCTTCGCGTCTCCTCCGGCGGGCTGCCCCACGCGAGCGGCGGCGACACGTCGGCGCCGGCGCAGGTGAAGCGGGCCGGGATCGCGGCGCCGCCCGTGAAGGCGGGGCTCGTGAGCGTGAAGGTCCCCGCCAGCGCCAGCAGGAGCAGGCCGTTCACGCCTCGCCCTCGGCGGGAAACGGCTCCCCGCGCTCCTCGAGCACCTGGGCGTACACGCGGAGCCCGTCGACGACGACCGGCATGCCGCCGTACGTCACCTGCTGCATGATCACCTCGCCCACTTCCCGGCGGGTCGCGCCCACGTTGAGGGCGGCGTGGATGTGCGCGCGCAGCTCGTGCGTCCGGTTCAGCACGGTGAGCGACGCGACCGCGCACAGCTCCCGCTCCCGCTGCGGAATGACCTCGCGGCTGTAGAGCGTGCCCGCGAAGAACATCGAGAGCTGCCGCGCCAGCCCCGGATCGAAGCGCTTCCAGAGGTCGTAGCCGGCGCCGCCCTTCACGGTGTGAAAGAGCCGGGCGGCGGTCTTCTTCGTGCGCTCCCGGAGCTCCGCATCATCCATGCTCGGGTCTCCTCGGTCCGCCCGCCCGCTGGCGTGGGACCCCTCGAATCGGCGCGGCGTGGCCCCCGGCCGGCGCCATCGGAGGCGCGCCCCGTGCCGCGTCTCGTTCATGATAGTCTGAGGGGCCACCTTATCCCACGGTGGTGGCGGTCTACAACGAGCGTCATACTGAATCGCTCAACACTCGACCGGGGCTGAACCGTGCCGCTAAACCCGCACATCTTCCGCGCTTACGACGTCCGCGGCCGCATCGGCGCGGACATCAATCCGGACGTCTTCCGCCAGGTTGGGCGGGCGTACGGTACGCTGATCCGGCGCGCCGGCGGCCGCACGGTCGCCGTCGGCCAGGACAACCGCCTCGCGTCCACCGAGCTCAAGGCCGCCTTTACGGTCGGGGTGCGTGGGGCCGGCGTCTCCGTCGTCGACCTCACGATCACGCCCACGCCGCTCATGTACTTCGCGACCGCCCACTGGAACCTCGACGGCGGCGCCAACATCACGGGCAGCCACAACCCGATCGAGTACAACGGCGTCAAGATGGTGCACGCCGGCGCCGCGCCACTCAGCGAGGACGAGATCCAATCCCTCCGGCGGATGATCGAGGGTGGCGACCTCGAGTCGGGCGCGGGCGGGCTCGAGACGCGCGCGCCGCGCGAGGACTACTACGCGGCCGTCCTCGGGCGCGTGCACTCAGCCCGGCGTCTGAAGGTGGTCGTCGACGCCGGCAACGGCGTGGCCGGGATCTACGCCCCCGAGCTGCTGCGCCGCCTCGGCTGCGAGGTGGTCGAGCTCTTCTGCGAGTCGGACGGGCGCTTCCCCAACCACCTGCCCGACCCCGAGGACCCCGAGACCATGCACGCCCTCCAGGCGAAGGTCCCGGAGGTGGGCGCCGACCTCGGGATCGCCTACGACGGCGACGCCGACCGCGTGGGCGTGGTCGACGAGCGCGGCCGCCGCCACGAGGCGGACCTGATTCTCGTCCTGCTCGCCCGCGACCTGCTCTCGCGCCACCCCGGCGCGCAGATCGTCTTCGACGTCAAGTCCTCGCAGTCGCTCGTCGACGACATCCGCGCGCACGGCGGCGTGCCGGTCATGTGGAAGACCGGCCACTCCCACCTCAAGCGGAAGATGCGCGAGGACCGGATCTTGCTCGGGGGCGAGGTCAGCGGCCACATGTTCTTCGCCGAAGACTACTACGGTGTCGACGACGGAATCCTCGCCTCCTGCAAGGTCATCGAGCTCGCCGCGCGCTCGCGGGAGCCGCTGTCGCGGCTGTTCGACACGGTGCCGCACCTGGCGGCCACCCCCGAGCTCAAGGCGATGTGTCCGGACGCCGAAAAGTTCCGGGTCATCGCCGAGCTGACGCAGGAGCTCAAGCGCCGCTACGACGTCATCGACATCGACGGGGCCCGGGTGCTCTTTCCGGGCGGGGGCTGGGGGCTCGTCCGCGCGTCCAACACGAATCCCTACCTCACGCTCCGCTTCGAGGCGACCACCCCCGCCCGGATCGCGGAGATGAAGCGCGTGATCTACGGCGACCTCGCCCGCTATCCGTTCGTCACCCTGCCCGCCGAGTAGCTCCGCGCCGTACCCCCGGCCGCGGAGTCGGCCGGTCTCCGGCGGCGCTCGGATCTCTTCCGAGAGTCTCGGTCGGGTTCAGATCTTAGTGAGCGGGTCGATGGGGTGGGACCGGTGCGCGGAACTCCCCTTTTTGCGGGGCGGGAGGGCTATCGACCCCCCGTTTCGTATATACTGAACCGTGTTCGAGTGGAACGCTGCGGAAGGCCGCCGTCAACCACACCAAGCACGGGGTCTCGTTCGGAGAAGCTGCGACCGTGTTCGCCGATCCGGATGCCCTGGACGGCCCGGATCTGCGTCACTCCGAGAGGGAGTCACGATTCCTGCGACTGGGCCGCGCGGCGACCGGCCGCGTACTCATCGTAGCCTACACCGTGAGGAGGCGAGGCGATGGTGAAAGCATCCGCATCATCAGGGCGCGCCGGGCGAGCCGGAAGGAGCGGGCGGCCTATGCGGCGGCGTCCCAGGATTGACTTCGACATCCCGGAGGCTTCCCCCGCCCAGCTCCGCGCAATGCGACGGGTGGGGAGGCCCCCCTTGGGGGTCGAAGCCAGGCGGCTGATCGCCATTCGGATCGATCCTCAGGTCCTCGACGCCGTGCGGCGCGAGGCCAAGCGACGAGGGTTGGGCTACCAGTCCCTCATCAACGACCTGCTCGCGAAGCATGTCGAACGATTGCGAAGCGCCTGAGCGCGCACTCTTGAGCACGTCGCCAGCCGTCGCGTTTGCCCGATTCGCGGAGCAGACGAGGTCAGCGCCCTGGAACGAGTGACAGCGCAGCATGACCGAGCGGCCTTCGACCCCGGGATCCTACCGCCGCTGATACGCCATAAACCTTTGCTTGACAGGTATCGCGCTCAACGCGTCAATCGAGGTATGCCGCGTCGGACTACCCAACCGCCCGGCGAGTCGGTTCCCGTCGGGGCGGCGGAGATTGCTGCGCGCCTTGGCATCAGGCCCCAAACCGTGCATACGTGGCGTCACCGCAAGCTCATGCCGGAGCCGCGGTGGACCGTGTCTGGCCAGCCGGCATGGGATTGGCGGGAGATCGAAGCCTGGGCGCGACGCACCGGGCGACTTCGCGAGGGGAACGTCCACGCGGCGCTCCTTGAGCTCGAGGGAGTCGGCTGGGCGGGGAATCTCGGCGAGCTGCGGAGCCATCGCGCGTCTCGGCGGTGATCCTCGTCGATACATCGGCCTGGATCGAGCTGCCGCGCCACCGGCCACCCGGCACACGTGAGTCTTCGGCATCATCCGGAGCGGCGCTCACCGCTCGAGACGACCGCGCCGATCATCATGGAGCTTCTTGCCGGGACTCGAACCAGCGGTGAGCGCTCGAGACTCCGCGCCAGACTGATCGGGCTCCCGCGCCTGACGGTGCGGGGGCTCGCCGACTTCGAGTCGGCGGCCGAACTGTACCGCACCTGCCGCAGCCGGGGCGCCACCGTCCGAAAGCTGATGGCTTGTCTGATCGCCGCCGTCGCCATCCGGGAACAAGGTGACGGTCCTCCACAACGACCGCGCTTACGAGGTGCTGGCCAGGCACACGCGGCTACGGACTGAACGGTATCGGGCCCTACGCGGCGTCCCGTCGCGCTGAGCCGGCGATCCAACGGTCAAACGTTGCTCGTGGGGCGCGCAGGGTTACGGAGTACAAACGGACGGGGACCACGCCTCCGACGGCCTCTCGACGCCGTCGCGGCCGCGCGACTGCGCGCGACGCCCGCGCCGGGGCAGACGCTCCTTCGGGCGAGCGGGCCGGGTCACGCTCCTCGGCCGAGCGCGAGGTCGCAAGCGGCGAGCAGGCCGGGTGCGCGCGGGCAGTCGCGCTCGCCCCAACAGCCGCCGGGGTCGAGCAGGATCCCCTCCATCCCGACCTGGCGGGCTCCGAGCACGTCGACCGAGTAGAGGTCGCCGATGTAGACGGCGTCGGCGGGCTCGACCCCCGCCCGTGCGAGCGCGAGCCGGAAGATGCGGGGGTCCGGTTTCTCGACGCCGAGCTCCGCCGAGTCCAGAACGAAGTCGAGGTGTCGGGTGAGGCCGAGTTCGGTCAGGATCGACCGCACCGACCCGTTCGAGTTCGAGATGACGGCGGCGCGGATGCCGAGGTCGTCGAGCGCGCGGAGCGCCGCCGCCGCCTCGGGGTCGGGCTGGTTCCAGAGCCCGACCGGCAGATTGTAGCCGCGCCGCCACTCGGCGATCGCCTGCACTCTCGGCTGGTCGGTCACGCCGAGCCCCTCGAGCAGGTACCGGAGGTAGCGGCCGCTCGTCGACCCGCTCTCGGTCGACGTGCCCGGCGCGAGCGTCGCGTCGAGGCGCACCCGCGCGCGCCATTCGGCCACGCGCACCTCGGCCGGCGTGACCGGCTGGCCGCGGCCGGAGATCTGCTCGGCCAGCACCTCGTAGTTCATCCGGAGCAGCGTGTTGCCGGCGTCGAAGAAGATCGTCCTCACCCGCCGGGAGAGTTCGGGGGCCGTCGGGGGCTCCATCACGGGCATGGTAGCATCGGGCGGAAAGGAGTCACGATCATGCGACGAGGACGCGTCCTCCTCCCGGGCCTGATCTTCCTGGCGACCGTGACGCTCGCCTCGGCGGCGCCGATCCGCGTGAAGATGGGCGAGCTCCACGCGGAAGGCGGCGTGCCGCCCGGCTGGAAGTTCACGCTGCCGCCCGGGGATCCGGCCAAGGGCAAGGAGGTCTTCGGCCGGCTCGAGTGCTACAGCTGCCACGTCGTCGAAGGCCAGGGTTTCCCGAGCAAGGCGACGGACCAGACGGGGCCCGAACTCACCGGCATGGGCGCCCATCATCCCGCCGAGTACCTCGCCGAGTCGATCCTCAACCCGAACGCGGTGATCCTCACCGACGTCCCCGACTGGGCCGGGCCCGACGGCCTCTCGAAGATGCCGACCTACAGCGACTCGCTCACGCTCGAGCAGTGGACCGACCTCGTCGCCTATCTCAAGAGCCTCACCGGCGGCCGGCGGCACGGCGAGCACGACATGCCGGGCATGCCCGGGATGCACGACGGGCACGCGATGCACGGCCCGGAGCGCGACAAGCCGGTCGGCGCGTACCGGGTCCGCGTGGACTATTCCGAGCCCGCGCAGGAGAGCCGCCCCGGCTACCTCGCCGTCGCCGTCACCGACGCCGAGAGCGGCCAGCGGGTTCCGTATCTCCCCGTCCGCGCCCGGATCAGCTCGGGCACGACGACCCGCACCGTCATCCTCGCACCCCGGCTCGGGCCGAACGGCGTGGAATACGGCGCGCCCCTGCTCGTCCCTGACGAGACCGAGCGCCTTACCGTGCTGATCGGCGCCGCGACCGTGCCCGTCAGCCCAGCGGAGCGCGGCCGCTACCGCACGCCGCGCGAGGTGTCGTTCGAGTGGTGACGAGCCCGATCGGTCGCGCCCACCGCCGGGTCCGCCGGCGCGCGCTGTGGGGGCTGGCCGCGCTCGTCCTGCTGCCGGCGATCGCCGGCGCCCACGCGGTGCTCGTGCGCGCGGTCCCGCCGCCCCGCGCGACCCTCCGCGCGGCGCCCCGGCGCGCCCGGCTCTGGTTCAGCGAGCGGCTCGAGCCTGTCTACTCGACGGCATCCGTTTGGAGCGAGGCCACGGGCTCCGCGGTCGCCGCCGGGCCGACCGCCGTGGCGGCGGACGACCCGCGGCTCCTCTCGGTCGCGCTCCCGCCGCTCCCGGGCGGCGCCTACGCCGTGCGCTACCGGGTGCTCTCCGTGGACGGCCACGTCGTGGAGGGCGCGTACTCGTTCACGGTCGCCGGCGGGGCCACCGGGAGGTGACCGACGCCAGCCTGTTCGTGAGGTGGGCCCACCTCACGAGCGGCGTCGTCCTCCTCGGCACCTTCGCGGTCCTCGCGCTCACCCCCCGACGCCTCCCGCCGACGGCGGCGCGCTGGGAGCGGGAGGCGCTCGGCCTCGCGCGCGTCTGCGTCGTGGTCGCGCTCGCGGTGGGCCTCGGAGCGCTCGCGCTCGAGACGGTGCGCTTCGAGGGGCGGGCGGGTGCCGCGCTCGATTCCCAGGCGCTCGGGCGGGCGCTCGGCGCCACTCGCTTCGGCACAGTCTGGATCGTCCGCGAGGGTCTCCTCCTGCTCCTGGCCGCCTTCGCGCTCTTCGCGGCGCCCGGGCGGGCGGACGCGGACCGGCTCGCGCTCTATCTCGAATGCGCGCTCCTGTCGGCGGGCGCCCTCGGCGCCGTCGCCTGGGCCGGACACGCCGCGGCCGTCGAGCCCGCCTCGCTCCCGGCCGTCGCGGCCGACGCCCTCCACGTGCTGGCCGTGGGTGTCTGGATCGGGGGGCTCGCGCCCCTCGCCCGGCTTCTCCGGGTGGCGAGCCGCCCCGAGGGGGCCGACGCACGCCCGTTCGCGGTGCTGACGGCGCGCCGGTTCTCGGCGCTCGCCCTCGGGGCGGTGGCCGTGATCGTCGCCACCGGCGCGTGGAACGCCTGGGTGGAGATCGGCGACGTCGCGGGACTCGTCGGCACCCGCTACGGCCACCTGCTGCTCCTCAAGCTCGCCCTGTTCGTCCCGCTCGTCGGCCTCGGCGCCTTCAACCGGTGGCGGCTCGTCCCGGCGCTCGGCGGCGAGGCCGCGATCGTCGGGCGGCCGGCGATGCGACGCCTGGGCGCGACGGTCGGGGCGGAGACGCTGCTCGGCCTCGCGATCCTCGCCATCGTGGCGGGCCTGGCCGTGACGCCGCCCGGACGCCATGTGCCGCCGACGTGGCCCTTACCGTTCCGGCTCTCCTGGGCCGCGACCGCGAGCCTGCCCGGCGGGCGACCGCGCGTGCTCCTCGGCGTCCTCCTCGGGGCGCTGGGCGTCGCGGTCGCGCTCGCCGACGCACGGCGGGGCCGGCGGCGCGCGGCGCTCCTGATCGCCGCCGCCTCGACCCTCGTCACGGCCGTTGTCGCGCTGCCGCCCCTCGTGGTCGACGCGTATCCGACGACCTACCGGCGCGCGCCCGGGCCTTGGGCGGCCCCGTCGATCGCCGCCGGCGAACGCATCTTCGCGCGCCAGTGCGCGGTCTGCCACGGCCCCCGCGCCGGCGACCTCGCCATGGACTGGATGGCGCGGCATACCGAGGGCGACCTCTTCTGGTGGGTGAGCCGCGGCCTCCCCGGCGCGCGGATGCCGGGCTTCGCCGACCGGCTCGCCGAGGAAAGCCGCTGGGATGTCGTCGACTTCATCCGGGCGTCCGCCGCCGCGGGAGCGCTCGGGCGCCTCGGGCCCGAGGTCGAACCGTCGGGGGGGCGCGTCCTCGCGCCGGACTTCTCCGTCGCCGTCGGCCCAGGAGTGGTCCAGTCGCTCCGCGACTACCGCGGGCGCCGCGTCGTGCTGCTCGTGCTGTTCAGCCTGCCGGAATCGAGGCCGCGGATCGACCAGATCGCCCGCGCCTACGCGTCGCTCGTCGCGATGGGGGCGGAGGTGATCGCGGTGCCCCTACGCCCGTCGCCCGATATCCTGCGCCGCCTCGGCGCCTCGCCACCCGTCTTCTTCCCGGTCGCGACCGACGGCGCCAGCGAGATCGTCTCGACCTACGAACTCTTCCGCCCCGCGGCGGCGCGGGTCCCCCACCTGGAGTTTCTGATCGACCGGCGGGGCTTCGTCCGCGCGCGGATCGCTCCCGACCCCGCCGTGCCGCCGGGGCTCGGCGCCCTGCTCGGCGAGATCGAGCGGCTCAACGCGGAACCGCAGCCGGCCGTCGGGCCGGAGGAGCACTTCCATTAGCCTCCGGCTCTGGAAGGTCGTGCTGCTCGCGGACCTGGCGCTCGCCCTCGGGCTCGGCCTCGGCTACCTCTGGTGGGGACGGGAAGCCGCGCGGCTCGGCCAGGACCTCGCGGCCGAGCGGGGGCGGCCCGTGGTGGGCCAATGGACGGCCCGCGGCGTCGTCCGCGCGGTGCTGCCGGAGATGCAGGTCATCGTGCTCACCCACGAGGAGATCGCGGGCGTCATGCCGGCGATGACGATGGGCTTCCCGGTGGCGTCGCCGCCGGTCTACGAGGGGATCGAGGCGGGCGACGAGGTGCGCTTCACCCTCAAGGGCAGCGCCGCCGGCGCCGTCATCACGGCGATCGAAAAGATCCGCTGACCGGGCGAGCCGAGACGGCGAGCGCCCAGGGGGGACGCGGATCCCCGCCTCCCCCCGGCCGCGATGATCGTTGCGACCGCCGCGCTGAGCGCGCCGGCCGCCGGTCTGAGCATCCACGGCGACCGGCTCCGAGGGCGTCTGAGGTTCTTTAACTTAGCCATCGAGGGAGGACCTTATGAACCGTCTCGCGGTGGTCTTATCCTTCGCGCTGCTTACAGCCGCCTGCACATTCAAGGACGTCAAGCCAACTCTGATGCCCACTGCGAACGAGGCGAAGCGGCCGACGGTCACGACGATCGTAGTGGGCGACATCGTTGCGGCCGACCCCCTTTGGGAGACGTACCGGCTGCACGTGTCGCGCGGCATCACCGAATGGTACGGACGCAATGCATCCAGCTTGAAAGTCCTCACCGCGAAGCCAGCGACGCCATCCGAGGATACGGTCGTCCTGGTCGGCCGGATCACTGCGGTCGACAAAGGCAGTTCGACCCTGCGCTTTTTCATCGGGATGGGCGCTGGCCAAGCGAAGATGAAAGGAGACTTCGAGATACGACGTCTCGATGGTGTTCTGCTCGCGAAGTTCTCTGCACGCGAGTCGTACCTCGGCGGCGCCGGGATAGGCGGCGCGGGAATCCTCGATTTGGAGGATCTCGCCCGACGTTTCGGCGAGACGGTCGCAGAGAGCGCACTAAAGTGGAGCCGCGGCGAATCGATGGAGTAACCGACCGCGTCACGCCGGCAGGGCCGAGGCTCGGCAGCTTGACCGTATCGAGGGGCGTAGGAAGAACGATAGCGCCTCGGTGGACACCTGAAATCCGGCTTTTTGAAGCTCAGCATAGAACCGAGGCGCGCAACAAAGCCGATTTAGGTTTAAGCGAAGTGAGCTGTCCTTCGCCAAAATCGCGCCCCGACTAGTGTGGGCGTTTGAGGCCTGTTGCAAGAGCGCACATCGCCGTTTAAACTTGACCGCGCCCGGACGGCGGAGCACTATCACCGGCACATGAGATCGCACCGTACCTCTCGCGATGGCTGGGCTGCGGGCGACCGCGCCCGCGGTCTGATCGCCGTCGGTGCCATGGCCGTGACACTCCTCCTGACGGTCCCCCTCCTCGCCGCCGGGCACGCGGACGACAGCCTTGGCGGGGCCTCCCAGACCGCGCTCGGCATCGGCGCCGCGCTGCTCGGCGCCTTCGGCATCGGCCTGGTCGCCGGGCGGAGGCCGGACGTCGCCGCCCTCGTGCTGGCGGTGCTGCTCGGCGTCTCCGGCCTCGAGGCGGCCATCCATTCCGTCCACCACCTGGCCGATCCCGAGAGCGGCCAGTCGTGCCGCGTCCTCTCGGCGACCCAGCACGTCACGGGAGCGCTCGCCGAGACGGCCGCCCTCTGCTCGCCCGCCCGCCTGGTCGAGACGCTGATCGCGGTCGGCCCCCCGACCGTCCTGCCGTCTCGCTCCGCCGGCCCCGACGCCGGCCGCGCCCCGCCCGCTTCTCCCTCCGCCTGATCAGTTCACGGCTCCATAACTGACAGCGACGCGCGCAGTCTCCTCGACTGTGCGTCGGATCGCCGCGGAGGGCTCCATGAAGATCCGGACGCTTCGGCCGTCGTCTATCGGTCTGGTTGGCTCCGGGCGCGGTGCCGCCGGGACTCGCGCCCGTTGGGTTGCGGGCGGCTGGTCCTCCGCTGCAGCTCCGTTCTCTCGGGCGGCGGGAAACGGATGCTCAGCGGTCGTGGGGTCTGCACGGGCTCTTGTAGTGTCACGAGTCTCGGGATCGGCGCGCGGCTCTGGAGCCCGGCAGGAGGAGCTGATGAGACCCCGTGTCAGCGTCCGACACGGCACGGCCCTGCTCCTCGCCCTCCTCCTCGCGGCTGCGCCCGGCGCCACGCGGGCCGAGGCACAAGGGACCGCCGAGGAGCAGGTCCGCAAGGAACTCGACCTCCTGAAGGAACAGCTCCGACGAGTCGAGCAGCAGATGAAGCAGCAAGAGGAGTTGCTCCGACGACTCTCCGGCGAGAAGCCGGGCGGGGCGGCTCCCGCCCCGCCGGTGGCTCCCCCCTCGGCGGCCGCCCCCCCGCCGGCGCCGGCCGCGGTGGACGAAGAAGCGCTCAAGCTGAAGATCCTCGAGGCGCTCCAGCCGCAGCTCGCGGCGGCGAACAAGACCTTCCCCGCCCAGTTCAACCCCGCGATCGGCTTCATCGTCGACTCGGTCCTGTCCTTCACGAGTCGGAAGGACCAAGGCAATTTCGAGTTCCGCTCGGGAGAGATCGGCATCTCGGCGAGCGTCGACCCCTTCGTGCGGGCCTACGCCATCCTCAACGGCACGAACGCGGGCGGGGTCGACGTCGAGGAGGCGGCTATTGTCACGACGTCGCTCCCGTACAACCTGACCGTCAAGGGCGGTCGGTTCTTCGCGGACTTCGGGCGCCTGTCCAAGTTCCACGATCACGATCTCCCGTTCGTGAACCGGCCGGGCGTGCTCGACACCTACATCGGGGGGGAGTCGCAGTCCGACGGGATCGAGGTGAGCTGGCTCGTGCCGCTCGACCAGTACCTGACGCTCACGGCCGGCGTCTACAACAAGGTCGGCGCCAGCAACACTCGGGCCGACAACACGATTCCCCGGGGTCTTGAAGAGTTCACCTACCTGGCCCGGGCGACGACGTTCTTCAGTCTGACCGACGCCCAGAGCATCGACCTCGGAGTGAGCAACGCCTACACGCCGCGGGTGAGGGTCGCCGACGACGGCGGGAGCCGGAACCTGGCCGGGATCGACCTGACCTATCGCTACACGCCGCTCGCCGCGGCCGCGTACCGCGGCCTCGTCTGGGGCAACGAGTTCCTGCTGAATTCCGAGCGCCAGCAGACCGTCCCGGCGAGCGACACCGGACCGGCGTTGTTCAGGTACCGGGACGCCTTCGGTATGTACAGCTACCTCGAAGCGCGGCTGACTCGCCGGTACTACCCCGGCTTTCTCTTCGAGTGGGTGGAGGACCTCGCCCATCCGGGGCGGGTGACCAACGCCTATTCGCCGTACTTCACGGTCTGGGCGTCCGAGTTCCAGCGCCTCCGCCTGCAGTACACGCACCTCGATGCACCCCGCCAGCGGCCTGAGGACCAGTTCTTCCTGCAGTGGACTATCATTATGGGCAGTCACGTCCACAGCTTCCGTGACCGGTAAGGAGGGCTTCATGAAGCGTCTCTTCTACGTTCTCTTGGCTCTTGTCGCGCTGCTCCCCGCGAACGCGACGGGGGCGAGGAAGATCCGGGTCGTGGCGACGATCCCGGACCTCGCCGACATGGCCCGCCACGTGGGCGGTGACCTCGTCGAGGTCAGGAGTCTCGCCACCGGCGTCGAGGACATTCATGCGGTGCAGATGAAACCGAGCTTCGCGGTGCTGCTCAACCGAGCGGACGTCGTGGTGTTGCTCGGTTTGGAGGCGGAGCACGCGTTCCTGCCCGCCCTCCTCGAGGCGGCGCGGAATCCGAAGATCCTCCGGGATGCCCCTGGGTACATCGACTGTTCGGTCTATGTGACCCCGCTCGAGGCGCCGACGCGGATAGACCGGTCCCT
>WNFT01001973.1_pt1 | contig 33140 bp, 22 predicted proteins | sample 5400191 | NCBI WGS metagenome assembly WNFT01 (sample SAMN13153359, study PRJNA577476) | soil metagenome | isolation source: 80 cm saprolite under Madrone tree | place: USA:California | collected 2016-06-14 | reverse complement strand
GGCCTGACCGCACGTGAGGCACTGATTTCCGCTTTCCATGGACGCCTTGGCATCCTCCTTACACTGCGGGCAGATGGGGCTCCGAATGGCCGAGTTGAGGAGGGCGGGGGAGATCTCGTCCCCGCTGAGATACTCGTACGCGCCCCAGAATTCCGGACCTAGGACCCACTCGATACCCCTCCAGAGAAAGGTCGGCGGCCGGCGTCGCCTCTCTCTTCCGTCGGTGCCCGCGGGATCTCCGGCAGTCGGCTTCGCCCCCGCGAAGTCCCCTTCGGTCTGCCAGTCCGCGCCCGACATGTCGACGGCGCACCCCGCGGTCTCGAGTCGTCGCGCGAGCTCTTGGCGCGAGCGCGCATCGTCGAGAAACCGCACGATGTGGCGGCCCGCGATGTCGCTGAAGGGGCGCACGGACTCCAGCCCGACCAGGATCGTGCGCGACGGCGCCCGCGCGAACGCCATCCCCGCCTCGAAGATCACGTTCATTCTCGGCTGGGGCGTCAGACGCTTTTCCGTGACGGCGTCGTCCGCCTGCAGAAAAGGATCGCGGAGTCTGGCTTCGTCGTCGCCCGAGAGGATGACGACGACCGCTTGCGCGGTCTCGAAGAGGCGGTCGAGGACCGCGCCGATGTACGGCGCCCCTTCGTGGGCCAACCGGATCGCCTGAGTCCATTCGATCGGTTCGAGCCGGAGGGCGCGCAGGAAGGCAAACATGGCGCGCCGGGCCGCCTCGTTTCGGCCGTAGATGACGAGCACCCGCGGCGGATGCGTCGGGGCGGACGGCTGACCGCTTCCCTCGGTGTGGGGAGCGACCGCACCGGCGGTTCCGACGACCTGCAGGAGCTCGAGGCAATAGTCGATGTCGTGCAACAGCTGCCGGAGCTTCACCATCTCGACCGAACCCCGCCCCTCGTGCTCGGCGGTTCGGCCCGTCGGATCGTCGCGAACCGGCAGATCTTCGAAGAGCGAGGGGAGGACGGCCTTGAGCGCGTCGCGGACGGTGGCATAGCGCTGGAACAAGTCGAGAACGTACAGGGGGTCGAAGTGGCGGGCCTGGGTGGCCACGTGCTCGACCACGTTTTTGCGAATCGCTCGGAGCTTCGCGATGACCTCTTGCCGTTCCACGCCTGGTGCGCCTCACTTGGTGCCGTCACACCCACGCTCGCCCGCGCGGGAGGACCGCGAATTCGACCGGCCGGCCTCGGCCCCCCGTGCGCACCGGGCCTGCCCTGCCCGGGCCGCGGCACGTCCGGACCAGAACAGGGCAGAACGTCCGGCCGTTCACGGCCACGGTTGGCCACCTTCGGGGAGGGCCTCACACTGCGGAGAACTTCCGGAAGCGCTTCGTCTGCGGTCGCGAGGTCTGCCTCGACGGCGGGGACGTCCCCCGCGTCAGGGGACGGCGTTGGCCTTACTGCCTCGGGCGTTCGCCTCCCATCGGGATCTGTCTGACCTCATTCATGTTCCGTGCGAGCCCCCGGGGACCGCTCGCAGAGTAATCCCACACGGTCGTGCATCAGGCGTGCCCGGGCTCAGAGGGCAATATTGCCGGCCCCTTAGCCCGGCCTCGCCCGCCGCCCGGTGTCAGAATTCTGGAGGTCGAGTGTTCTCGGGCTGCCCCCGCCGAGGGGCACGGGTGAGAGCGGGCGGGCTCAGGCGTTTCGGAAGTTGGCGAACTGGAGCGCGACGCCGAGGTCCCGGTCCCGGAGCAGCGCGATGACGGCCTGGAGATCGTCGCGGTTCTTGCCTGACACGCGGACCTGGTCAGCCTGGATGGCGGCCTGGACCTTGAGCTTTGCATCCTTGATGAGCCGCACGATCTCCTTGGCCTTGTCCTGGGGGATCCCCTGCTGGAGCGCGATCTTCTGGCGGAGGGTGCCGCCGGCGGCCGACTCCACCGTGCCGAAGCCGAGCGCCTTGAGCGGCACCCCGCGCTTGTGGAGCCGCGACTGGAGGATGTCGACGACGGCCCGGAGCTTCATGTCGTCAGGGGCGTGGACCGTGATGTCGGTCTTCTCGAGCGTGACCTCGCTCTTCGTCCCCTTGAGGTCGTAGCGCGTCTCGATCTCGCGCCGCGCCTGGTCCAGCGCGTTCGCCACCTCCTGCAGGTCGATCTTGCAGACGATGTCGAACGAGTTCTCGGCGGCCACGGTGCGATCCTAGCGCCCGTCCAGGGGGACCGTCGCCACGCCCGGGGGCGGCACGAAGGCGAACAGCCGGTCGGGCAGGCCGCCGTTCTCGACGATTCGCGTGAACCGCATCGTCACCGTGTTCTCGAACTGATCGTAGAGCTCCGCGCTCCGCACGAGGTACTCGCGCGGATCGACCTCCAGCACGAGCCGGGTCAGGCTCGGCTGGGGCCGGCGCGGCCGCAAGTCGAGCACCCAATTGCCGGCGTCGGTCGTCTTCCGGGAAGGGTTGAGGAAGCGCACGGTGAAGTGCTCGCGGAGCCGGCCGAGCCCGGCGAGGAAGCTCCCGGCGGGGCCGGCCAGGGCCCGCGGCGCCTCGCCGACGTTCACCTGGTTGAGCTCGGGCGTGTAGATCCAGAGCGACTTGCCGTCGGACACGATCTGCTGAGGGGTCGGCGCCGTGTACTCCCAGCGCATCTTTCCCCCTTTCTTCAGGTAGACGACCCCCTCGGCGGGGATCGTCCGGTTCAGGCTCTTGTTGAACGCGGTCTGGGCGAACGACGCCCGGAGATCCTCGAGCGCGGTGTATCGCTCCTCGACGCGCCCGATGACCTCATCGAGGGTTCCGTCCGCCGCAGACACCGCGGGATGCCCGAGGAGGGCCGCGGCCAGCAGCACGGCGAGCATGCTCACTTCCCCCGCTTGGCGAGATACTCCGGTCCCACCAGGACCTCGCGCGGCTTGGCGCCGTCGCCCGGCCCAATGATCCGGTCCTGCTCCATCATATCGATGAATCGGGCCGCCTTGGGATATCCGAGGCGGAGGCGGCGTTGCAGGAAAGAAATCGACGCCTGCCGCTGGCCGATCACGAGCTGGACTGCGTCCCAGTAGACCTCGTCGCGCTCGGCGGCGCTTCCCTCACCGTGCGGGCCGCCGTCGGCCGGGAGGGTGACCGCCTCGTACACCGCGGTGCCCTGGGTGCGGAGGAAGTCGCAGATCGCCTTGACCTCGTCGTCGGCGACCCAGGAGCCGTGCACGCGGAGCTGCCGCGCGGCGCCCGGCGGCACGAAGATCATATCGCCCCGGCCCAGGAGCTGCTCGGCGCCGTTGCCGTCGAGCACCGTCCGCGAGTCGACCTTCGAGGCCACCTGGAAGGCGATGCGCGTCGGGAAGTTGGCCTTAATGAGCCCGGTCACGACGTCCACCGACGGCCGCTGGGTGGCGACGATCAGGTGGATCCCGACGGCGCGGGCGATCTGCGCGAGCCTGACGAGCGCGGTCTGCACCTCGCCCGCCGAGGCCATCATCAGGTCGGCCAGCTCGTCGACCACGACGACCCAGTACGGGAGCCTCTCGGCGGGCGCCGCCACCCGGTTGAAGCCGTCGATGTTGCGCACCTGCCGGCCTTGGAGGAGCTTGTACCGCTCGTCCATCTTCCCGACGATCCACCGCAGGCGCGTCGCGGCCTCCCGGGCGTCGGTGACGACCGGCGCCAGCAGGTGCGGGATCCCCTCGTAGACGCCGAGCTCGAGACGCTTGGGGTCGATCATCAGGAAGCGGACGTCGGCGGGCGTCGACTTGTAGAGGACCGAGCAGATCAGCGCGTTGAGCCCGACCGATTTGCCCGAGCCGGTCGCACCGGCGATCAGGAGGTGCGGCATCGCCGCGAGGTCGGACACGACCGCCTGGCCGGTGACGTCCTTGCCCAGCGCCAGCGGCAGGCGGCCCTTGGCCTCGACGAAGTCCCGCGAGACGAGGATCTCCCGGAGGTAGACCATCGAGGGCTCCGGGTTCGGCACCTCGACGGCCACCGTGCCGCGCCCGGGGATCGGCCCGACGATCCGGACGCTCGCGGCCTTGAGCGAGAGGGCGAGGTCGTCAGCCAGGTTCACGACCTGACTCACCTTGACGCCGGCCGCGGGCTCGAACTCGTAGGAGGTGATGACGGGTCCGGGGCTCACCTGGACGATGCGCCCCTCCACCTCGAAGTCCTGGAGCTTCCGCCGCAGGACCTCGGCGTTGTCCTGGAGGGCCTCCCGCGTCAACCGGAGTTCGGCCGCGGGCGGCGCCTGCAGGAGGCCGACCGGCGGCAGCTGGAAGGACTGGGCGCCGCCGGTGCCGAAGTCGAACGTCTCCTGCCAGGCCAGCCCCTTCTCGACGAGACCGCCGCGGGGCCTGGCCTGCTCCACGACGATCGGCGGCGGCGACGACTGAAATGTGTCCGGCGCGCCCTCGATCGCCAGCTGCGGCGGCGCGGGCCGGACGGGCGCGCGCCGGGCGCCGCGGCGCCACCGCGCGGCCAGGCGGCCGTGGAGGACCCGGGCGAGCGCCGCGTACGGCGTCTGCGTGACGAGCAGGAGTCCGATCGGGAAGGCGACGAGCAGGACGAGCCAGGTCCCAGCCGCTCCGACCGATCGTCCGAGGAGCTCGGCGACCGCCCAGCCGACCACCCCGCCGCGGTGGATCCGCGCCTCGACGAGCGTGTCCGAGGCGAGCGCGAGCACCCCGCTCGCGGCGGCCGTCAGCACCGCGGCGCCACCGAGGGCCGACGGGCGCCGCCGCCCGAGCGGTCGCACGAACGCCGAGACGCCGTACAGGGCCAGGAGCACGGGGAGGGCGTAGCCCGCGTCGCCGAGCGCGCCGAAGACGAACCAGCCGACCCACACGCCGACCGGTCCGACCGGGCCCGTCTGGTCCACGGGGGAGAGGCCCGGGTCGAACGCGCCGAGCGCCGTCAGACCGAACGCCGCCAGCGCGAGCGCCAGGAGTGCCTTCACCTCCCGCACCCAGCGCCCGGAGGGTCTCGCGGCGCTCCGGGCGCGGCGACCCTGGACCGCAGGGACTTTGTCGAGCGCCTTCGTCTCCGTCGGGGCCATCAGGGCACGAGCATCGCGCGAGGCGCAGGGCTTTGGAAAGAAAATATCCTACTGGGTCTCCGCGCGGCATGGAAGTGCCACTCTGTCCCACACACGATAGCCAAGACCCTTTGTCTTTCAGCCTGTTGCGCGTGGCATCGTCTGTGCTTCAAGCTTAGGCTGGTATGGCGATCCTGATCGTTGAGAGTTCGCCGCAGAGCCGAGACCATCTGACCTCGCTCCTCGGCGCCGAGGGCTACACGGAGGTTGTGACGGCGGAGTCCGCGCGCCACGCCTTCCAGTACCTCGGCCTCGAAGATCCGGCCCAGGCGGCGGGAGACGTCGACCTCATCCTGCTCGACATGGGCATCCCGGACAAGGGCGGCGTCGACGCGTGCGCGCTGATCAGCGAGCGTGACCGGCTCCGCGACGTCCCGATCGTCATGCTGGTCGGCGACGCGGAGACGGGCGAGCTCGAGGCCGCGTTCAAGGCCGGGGCCGTCGACTACGTCTCGAAACCCCCGAGCCGGGTCGAACTCCTGGCGCGGGTGCGGGCGGGCCTTCGGATCAAGCGCGAAGTCGATCGCCGCCGGGCGTGCGAGAAGGAGTCGTTCGAGGTGACGCGGTTGCTCGACGCCGCCTACCAGCGGCTGCAGCGGGTCTCCTTCCTCGACGGCCTGACCGAGATCGCCAACCGCCGCCGCTTCGACGAGTTCATCGACCACGAGTGGCGGCGCGCGCTCCGGAGCTCGAGCCCGCTGTCGATGATCATGATCGACATCGACTTCTTCAAGGCCTTCAACGACACCTACGGCCACCAGCACGGCGACGACTGCCTCCGGCGGGTGGCCGGCGCCCTCAACGTCGGGCTCCACCGCCCCGGCGACCTGGCCGCCCGCTACGGCGGCGAGGAGTTCGCGGTGGTCCTCGCCGGCGCCAACCGGGCGGGCGCGGTCGTCGTCGCCGAGACGCTGCGCGCGAAGGTCGAGGCACTCGCGATCCCGCACGCGGGCTCCCGCGTCAGCGACCGGATCACCATCAGCCTGGGTGTTGGCACGACGATCCCCGCTCCCGAGTCCGCGCCGTCCACGCTCATCGCGGTCGCCGACCGCGCCCTCTACCAGGCCAAGGCCGAGGGACGGAATCGGGTCACGGTGGCCCAGGGCGCGTAGCCGTCAGCCGGTCGGCGGGACCTCGAGGATGATCGGCAGCACGATCGGCTTGCGCTGAAAGCGCTGGTGGATGAGCCGTCGCACGGCGCCCCGGACGAGGGCGGCGACGAGCTCGCGGTCGAACGGCGCCGCCGGGTCCCGTTCCGCGAGCGCCTGGCTCACGGCGGCCTTGACCTCCGCGAGTAAGTCCTCGGACTCCTTCACGTAGACGACCCCGCGCGAGGCGAGTTCAGGCCCCGCGACGACGGCGCCCGAGCGGTCGACGGCGAGGGACACGACGACCATGCCGCTCTCGGCGAGCAGCTGCCGATCCCGCAGGACCACGCTGCCGACGTCTCCGACGCCCGTGCCGTCGACGAGGACGCGCCCGGTCGGGAACCCGCCGAGCACCCGGGCGGAGGTTTGGGTGAACTCCACCCCCTCCCCGTCCTCGATCAGCAGCACCCGCTCCGGGGGCAGCCCCGCGCTCGCCGCCAGCCGCGCGTGCCCCAGCAGGTGACGGTACTCGCCGTGCACCGGGATGAAGTAACGCGGGCGCGTCAGGCTGAGCATCAGCTTGAGGTCCTCCTGGCTCGCGTGGCCGGAGACGTGCACGAAGGCGTTGTCCTCGTCGAGCACCTCGGCGCCCAGGCGGAAGAGCGCGTTGATGACCCGCCCCACCGTGCGTTCGTTGCCCGGGATCTTCCGCGCGGAAATGATAACGAGGTCGCCACGCTCGATCTGGACGTGCTTGTGCTCGCCCGCCGCCAGTAGCGCGAGCGCCGAGTTCGGCTCGCCTTGGCTCCCGGTGGAGAGGATCACCTGCCGCCGGGCCGGCAGCGCCGCGACCTCCTCGAGCGGCAGCAGCACGCCGGCCGGGATCTGGAGATACCCGAGCTCGGCCGCGATCCGCACGTTCTTCTCCATGCTCATGCCGAGCAGCGCGGCCTTGCGGCCGACCTGCGCGGCCAGCTCGAGCACCTGCTGGATGCGGTGGATGTGGGAGGCGAAGGTCGCCAGGATGACCCGCCCGGTCGCCGCCGCGAACCGCGGGGCGAGCGCGGGGCCGACCTCCGACTCAGACGGCGTGTGGCCGGGGCGGTCGACGTTGGTCGAGTCCGAGCAGAGGGCCAGCACGCCTTGCTCCCCGAGTTCGGTGAACCGGGCGTAGTCCGGGGTCTGCCCGTCGATCGGGTGCGGATCGAGCCGAAAGTCCCCCGTGTGCACGATCGTGCCGACCGGGGTCTCGATGGCGAGGCCGATGCCGTCGGCGATCGAGTGGGTGACTCGGATCGGCTCGATCCGGAACGGGCCCACCTCGAACCGGTCGCGCGGCCTCACGGGCATGAGCCGCGCCTCCGCGCCGAGCCCGTGCTCGCGCAGTCGCTCGGCGGCGAGTGCCAGCGTGAGCGGCGTCCCGTAGACGGGAACCTTCGCCTGCCGGAGCAGGTAGGGCAGGGCCCCCACGTGGTCCTCGTGGCCGTGGGTGAGCACGACCGCGCGGAAGCCCTGGCGCTTGGCGAGTGCGTAAGAGAAGTCGGGGATGACGTGGTCGATCCCCGGCATCTCGTCGTCGGGGAACATCAGGCCGCAGTCGATCGCGATGACCTGGTCGGCCCACTCGACGAGCATCATGTTGAGGCCGATCTCGCCGAGCCCGCCGAGGGGAATCAGGCGGACCGCCGGCTCGGCGCCGCCTGCAGACGGTCGGGGGCTCGTCTCCACCACCCTTATATTAGCGGCGACGGCTGCGGGCGCACGCAGGGAGTGGCTCGGGGCGTCACCCCGGCCCCCCGGTCCGCGCCCCCGACCCGATCGCGGGCCCCGGTTGCTGCCCCCGACGCCCGGCAGGCGCGCGTCACCGTTCCCGGGCCGTCTGGCTCCCCCTCCCTCAGAGGCCCGACGCAGCCAGGCGCGCAAACTCCTCGAGCGAGAGCGTCTCGGCCCGGCGGCCGCCGTCGATGCCAGCGGCGCGGAGCCGCTCTCGAGCCGTCGAGGCCGGGACGTGGAGCCCGGCGGCGAGCGCGTTGGCGACGGCCTTGCGGCGCTGGCCGAACGCGGCGAGGACGACCCGCCGGAAGCGGGCCTCGTCGCCGACCGGCACCGCCGCCTGGCCCCGGGACCGCAGATGAAGAACGGCAGACTCGACCCGAGGCGGGGGCCGGAAGGCTCCCGGCGGCACCCTCAGCTCGAGCCCTACCGTCCAATGGAGCTGAACGAGGACCGACAGGCCGCCGTAAGTCCGGCTCCCTGGGGGGGCCGCGACGCGCTCGGCCACCTCGCGCTGGAGCATCAACGCCATCTCGGCGATCGTCAGGTGGGCGTCGCAGAGTCGCATGAGGATCGGCTTCGCCATGCTGTACGGGAGGTTGCCGACCACGAGCACGCGCCCGCCGGGCGCCGAAAGCTGATGATAGTCCCACGTCCGGGCGTCGGCGTGCCGGACGTCGAATCGGTCTGCCAGGCGCCTGGCGAGCCCCGCGTCGAGCTCGAGCCCGAGGAACCGACCCGCGCGGGCTGCCAGAGGCCCGGTGAGGGCGCCCTCCCCCGGCCCGATCTCGAGCACGAGATCGGCGGGGGTGGGGGCTAGGAGGTCGGCGATGGCGCGGGCGACCCCTGCGTCCCGCAGGAAGTGCTGGCCGAGCGCCCGCCGCCTACCGGCGTCGGGCATCGAGCTCCCGGCGGAGCGCCCGGTGAACCTCGCTCACCCTCGCCTCGGTGGCGGCCAGCTCGCCCGAGTTGTCGATCAGGTAGTCGGCAAGCCGGGCCTTCTCGTCGAGCGGCATCTGGCTTCGGATCCGTCGCCTCGCGTCTTCCGCCCCGAGCCCGTCGCGCGCCTGCTGCCGCGCGACTTGGGCGGGCTCGTCAGCGGTCACGACCACGAGTCGATCGACGTCGCGGGAGTCTCCGCTCTCGACCATCACCGGGGCGTCCAAGATCGCGACGCCCTCGAAGCCGGCTGCCCCGAGCTCGGCCAGGCGGGCTCGGATCCGGTGCCTGATCGCCGGGTGAGTGAAGGATTCGAGCCGCTCCCGAGCGGCCGGATCCGCGAAGACGATGGAGCCGAGGGCTTTGCGGTCGATCCCCCCGTCTGGCCGCAGGACGCCGCGACCGAAGGCGGAAACGATCTGAGCGTATGCGGGCTGCCCTGGCTCAACCACTTCCCGAGCCAGCCGGTCGGCGTCGATGATGAGGCAGCCGAGCGCCGCGAACATGGCCGAGACGGTGCTCTTGCCGGTCGCGACGCCCCCTGTGAGGCCGACGAGCAGGAAGCGGCGGCCAGTCGGCCTCACCCCTGCGCCTCAGCGGGCGAGCCCCGGCGGCGGGCTCAGATACCGAGGAGTGCCAGCACCGGCGACGGCGGGGGTACGGTCTGGAACCGGCACCGGAGGTCCGGGTGCTCCAGGATCTCCACGTAGGTCCCCATCACGCGTTCATAGTAATGATAGTGGCGCCCGGATGGACCGCCGTTGTACTCAGTCAGGGCTTCCTTGACGGTCGGCCTACGGGCCAGGATGTCACGCAGGTACGCCATCGCGAAGTGGGTGCTCACGACGGGATCAGCCAGGTCCCCGAGCTCCCGCCGGCCGTTGGCGACGAACGGCCTCCGGAACTGACCGACGACAGGCTCCAAGACCGCCGCCGTGCTCGGCAGGATCTGGTAGAGACCGATCTCTCCGGCCGAGCCGACCGCGTCCGGCTTGAACTCCGATTCGACCTCGGCCTGGGCCAAGCCGAGGCAATGGTCAATGTTGGTCTTTCTCGCTTCGGCGATGAGGGCTTCCGGATAGCGCCGGAGGGCGTCCACGGGCGCACCCGGGTTCCTCTCGAGCACGTAGTCGAGGATCGCCTGGTTGAGCCGCTCTGAGTCCTCCTCAGCGGCCACCGCCAAGACGTGCCGGGCCATCACGGCCCCGCCAACAACGAGAACCGCGAGGCCTATCGCCCCGACCACACCCGCCTTCATGAGTCTCATGACTCCCCCTTTTGCCGCGCTACTTCCCTGAGCGAGCCGAGCCGGCCGCCTGCTGGAGGGACCAATTTGGCTGCGGGAGTATCGCACAGGGTGAACGCCGCGCGCAAGCGGTCTGGATCTGGAGCGCGGGGACCCCAAGGGGCGGGGTCGCGAGAGTCCTGACGGCCAGAAGCTCTCGGCTCCGCGGTCGCCGACCCTTCTTCCGGCGAGGCGCTCAGAAAGACGCTACGGCTGTGCCCGGGCCGCCCCGGCAAACCGGCGGGGAGCTGGGATCGCTTCTTGGGTCTGGTGGAAGAAGTTCGCTAAATCAAGCTGATACAGAGAGAGACTGAAGGCCTCTCGACCCGTGAACCAGGCTGGCGGGTCCACCTTCAGCCCCTGGAAGTTGAGAATCCAGCGATCGCTCACACCCAGAGCCACCGCCCACGGAAGGAAGCGATGCAGGGTGTCGCCGGGCAAACGCTCCAGGCGATCCTTCTCGGCGCGCAGAAGGAACTCCTCGAAGCCCCGGACTCGGGCGAGGGCCTGCAGGCCGGCCTGGGTGCGCCGCGGCATCAGCGGCGAGGACGCCAGGATGACGAAGCCGCTGCCGACGAGCCCGGCCGGCACGAGCCAGGGCGTCGGACCGAGCCATCCCGGCGCCCATGCGTATAGGACGGCCGCCACCACGGCCAGGCCCAGGCCGAGCTTGGCCCAGAGGATCCGCACCCTCTCGGGGGAGACGGCGAAGAACCGGTCCGCCACCATGGCCCGGTAGAGCTCCTGCCGGATGGGCGGGACTGTAGAGTCGTAGTCCCGCTTGACCTCCGAAAGGAGCCGGAGGTTCAGGGCCCAGTCGTCGCGAAAGAGCCGGGCGAGCGTCAGGACCTCGAGCGGCTTCAGGTCGGGGTCGCCCGCGACCGGCTTGAGACGCTTGAAGAGGAAGTCCGTCCCTCCGAAGGCGTTCGTCACCTGCTCGATCCGCAGATAGCCGCGAACGGCCAGGTCCATGAGGGTCGCGATGACGTGGCGGGCCAGGGCACGCTCGGCTACGAGCGCGCCCGCCTCGGCCGGGATGAGCCCCGGAGGCGGCTCGTACTCTGGCTTGACCGCTTGCCTCCCCGCCGGGTCACGCCCGTTCGCCCGGCGGAACCCGAGCACCAGCAGGAGGGCGACCAGGGGCAGGCCGAGCGGCCACTTGTCGCCGAGGAACCAGAGCGTCTCCTGCCAGGATGAGGGGCGGGCGACGTAGCCCCGTGGCCACCCGACGACGATAGTCAGACCCTGCCGCGGCCCGAGGGGACGCGTCGTCCTGAACGCGACGAAGTGGTCCCCGCGTTCCTCTGTGTAATCGCCGCCGCCCCCGCCGAACGGGCCGGTATGGGCGATCGACCGGACGAGGTCCCCGGGCACCCCGCGGGGCACGGTCACGAACGCTTCCGCGACCCCGATGGGCACGTCCCACTCCTCGCCGGTGACGTTCCAGTCGAGCTCGTCCGCGTCGTCTCCGGCCACGAGCCCCTGCCGGACGCGGTAGAAGATCGTGAGAGTCCGGGTCGCGTTGGACGCGCCGGGCACCCAGGCCTCGATCCGGGCGTAGGGGCCTGGGTAGGACACCTCGGTGCGGAGGGGACGCATGGCTTCGTCGAAGACGTGCACGTCGTCGAGCCTCCGTACCCGCTCGGCGCCGCCGCGGCGTTCCCGGACCCGGATCCTCCGGTCGATGCCCGCGTAGCTCCCGCGGAACGCAAGCGTGATCGCCTCGCGGACGGCGAGGCTCCGGTCGGGGCGGATCTCGAGCGCGACGGCGAACCGGTCGATCGAGAGGGAGCGCCCCTGTCCGGCCGCGGGCGCGGCCATGGCGAGCAGGACCGCGAGCGTCGCGGGGAGGCGGTTCAGGCGGCCCCGCTCCCGAAGGAGACGCGCGGGACCTGGCGCTCCTCGGGGCGGTCCAGCTCGAAGTACTGCCGTCGGACAAAGTGGCCGAATGACGCGATCGCATTCGAAGGGAAGCTCTCGATCGCAGTATTCAGGTCGCGCACGACGGCGTTGTAGTAGCGCCGCGCGTTCTGGATGGCGTCCTCGATCTCAGCAAGCGAGGTCTGCAGCGACTGAAAGGTCTGGTTGGCCTTCAGATCGGGGTAGGCCTCGGCGAGCGCGAAGAGCTGGCGTAGGGCGCCCGTCAGCTGGTTCTCCGCTTCCGCGCGTGTCTCGGGCGTCCGGGCGGCCACCGCCGCGCCACGTGCGCGAACCACCTCGTCGAGCGTGCCCCGCTCGTGCGCAGCGTAACCCTTGACCGTGTCGACGAGATTCGGCACGAGGTCCGTGCGGCGCTTGAGCTGCACGTCGATGTCCGACCACGCCTCCTCGGACCGCTGGCGGAGCCCGACCAGGCGGTTATAGGTGACGACCGCGAACCCAAGGAGCACGGCCACGACCGCCACGAAGACCACGCCACCAAGCGTCATCGGCTCCCTCCCGGCGTGCCAAACCGCCCCCAAGCCATGATGTGGATGAGCCGATTATAGCGTCGGCCCTCCCCTGGCCCGAGTTTCCGGAGCGGTCGGAATTCCTCTGCCTGGCAACGTCTCGGTCCTGCTGGCAACGGCGGGGGAGCTTCCTGCGGGGGGGCCGGGAGCCTCGGCGTTCGGGGATTCCCCGCCTTCCCTGGGCGTGGGCGACTCCAACCGGGCGACGGCAGGCCGGACTTGACGGTCGTCATCGCGTCGGTCACTGCCGTGCTTCTGGGCAGCGGCGATGGCACCTTCCAGGCGCCACGAACGTCGCTGCCGGCGGAGCTCCTCTGTCCAACTTCGATGGTGACGGGACGACAGACCTGGCGGTGGCGAATTCTGGTTCCGGCGGTGCGGCTCGGCCGTGGTGACAGGACCTTCCGGGCGCCATCGACCTTCGCTGTTGGCGTACTGCCGCTGCCGTCGCGGTGGGCGACCTCAATGGCGACGGGGCGCTGGAGACAGGTCGACCGGCCCTCGGGGAGAGAAGGAGTCGTGGGCGGAAGGCTTCACGGGGCTGGCGCTCACGAACGACACGCACCTCCGTCCCGACACGAGCCAGGCAGCTCCGGAAAGTGGCACCGGAAAGTGGCACCGGAAAGTGGCGCCTTGACCGTCTCCGGCGTGGCCGCTACGCTTGGCTCGCTTCGCCGGTCCCCCGGGTAAGGGCGGCCGGTTGCGGTGCGCTTTGAACCGGAGCTCCGCCGCGATGATTGCGACCTTCGCCGCGCCCATCGATTCGAAGGGCGAGAACTCGCCGACGCCCGCCTCCGCTCCCCCCGGGGCCGCCCGCGCGCCTCGCCATCCAGATCGAGCCGACCGCGTGCCCGCGGCCCGAACCGACCGGCTCGGGACACGGCACGTTGAACGAGGAGGCGGAGGTCGGCCAACTCGCGGTCCGCCGACCGGGGCCCCGGCGCGCGCCAGGTGAGGACCTGACGGGATGGCGCACGGCTCTCGACAGGCCTCGGTGACCACGATCCCTCTCACTCCTGGAGCCAAGCGAGGACACCATGTGCTTCATTCACTCCGATCACTTCATGTCACGGCGGAGCTTCATCCAGCAGTTCTCCGTAGGAACGGCCGCGGCCGCGGCCATCGCGGGCGTCGGTGGGACGCTGGCGGCGGCGCAGGAGGGAGTGCCGGCGCCCGGGGTGGGCAGGCCGGACGTGGTCATCCCCGTGGTCGACCCTCCCGCAGGCCCCGTCACGACCGTCGACGGCTTTTCACGGGTCCTGCACAACCGCTGGAACCAGGATATTCCGGCCGCGGCGACCGTCCGTGAGGGCCAGGCGGTCCAGTTCCTGTGCCGGGACGCGCTCGACATCGGCACGGCGGCGACGACGCTCACACCGAGCGGCGTCCTCACGCTCGACCTCGCGAAGGTGCATCCGCTCACGGGTCCCGTCGCCGTGGAGGGAGCGAAGCCCGGCGACATCTTGGAAGTCGAGATCTTGGACGTCGCTCCGCTCGTCGACTTCGGCTACGTCGTGATCGGCCCGGCCCTCGGGCTCTTCGGGGGTCTCCGGCCCGATCTCCTGGCCCCCTTCAATCAGTTCACCGAGGCCTCCGAGCTCAGCGACCCCAATCCGGGACGGATTCCCGGCGCCATCCCCGCCGACCAGCCGTTCAACGGCGGCGCGCCCTTCGTCCAGCTCTTCACCTTCGACAAGGGGCAGCGGACGGGCTTCGCCGGGTTCGTCGGCAAAGACACCGGCAAGAAGGCGAAGATCCCGCTCGCGCCGTTCATGGGGGTCTACGGCGTGGCGCCTCTCAGGAAGGGCATGTACCGCACCGTCCCCCCCAACGTGAGCGGCGGCATGGGCGGCAACACGGACATCAAGCAGTTCGTCAAGGGCTCGCGGATCCAGTTCCCCGTCCTCGCCGAGGGCGCGAAGTTCTCGGCGGGTGACGGCCACATGGCGCAGGGCGACGGGGAAGTCTGCGTGACCGCCATCGAGACGTTGATGGCGGTCACCTGCACCTTCAGGATCATCCGGGACACGATCATCGAGTCACCCCGGGCCATCGTGCCGGCGGCCGATCCGACCGATCGCGGGCTGACGCCGGAGATGCGCGCGAAGGGCTATTACCACACGACCGGGGTGGGACCCGATCTGATGGATGACGCGAAGAAGGCCGTGCGGGAGATGATCGACTGGCTCGTCCGGGCCGAGGGCCTGAGCCTCCACGAGGCCTACGCCATCTGCAGCGTCGCCGGGGATCTGAAGATCAGCGAGGTGGTGGACATCCCGAACTGGGTTGTCTCGATGACGGTTCCCCGCGGAATCTTCGAGTAAGCCGCGGGGGAGGGTGGTCGGTGGATCGCGCCCGGGTCCGGCCCGCGCGGGCCCGGGTCGAGCGAACAGAGCCCCGCGCGACGAGCCATGCCGACGAGGACGATCTGGCGGAGCTCCTCCTGCCATGGCGCGGGCCGGATCCTCACCCGCCCAACGGGAGGCGCTGGGCTCCGCACGACGGGCCCGGCGCGGGCTACTCCAAACCCCGGCGGCCCACCTCCACCGAGCTGACGAGCGTCTCCCCTAACCCAGCGTGAGGTGACCCGTGACCACCTTTCAGATCTTCGGCCTCCAGTTCCTCCTCAGTCTGATCGCCTACAGCCTCATCGCCGGCTGGTACATCGTGCCACGCCTGGCGACGTTGCCGCTCGGCGCCGCGCTGACCCCCTTGCTCTTCCTCCACGCGTTTCGCCACGTGGGCATGGTGTTCCTGGTCCCGACGGTCGTCGGGCCGGCCCTGCCCGCCGCGTTCGCCCTCCCGGCGGCGTACGGCGACCTCCTCGCCGCGGTGCTCGCGCTCCTGGCCATTCTCGGACTCCGGGGCCAGTGGAGATCCGCGCGCATGCTCGTCTGGATCTTCAGCGTCGTGGGAACGGTCGACCTGCTGAACGCGCTCTATCAGGGGGCGCGGCTTGGGGTCGAGCTCGGCGCCGCCTACTACATCCCGACGTTCGCGGTCCCGGCCCTCCTCGTCACCCACGCCATGATCTTCATGAGGCTGGTCAAGCGCGCGGGGTAAGGGGCCGGCGCCGGCCGCGGTACGCCTCGCCCGACCTCGGCTCGCCACGCGCGACGCCTAGAGCTTCGGGGCGACCGCGGCCGCGAGGCGCTCGAGCTGCTCGAGCTCGTCGAAGACCGGGTGGAGCATGAGGAAGCGGGCCCCGCCCTCGACGAGCTCGCGGAGCCGGTCAACGCACTCGGCCGGCTCGCCCCGGACCGCGACCTGCTCGGCCAGCTCGCGCCTGCCGTAGAAGGCGCCGAACCAGTCGGCGAGCCGTCGCTCGGCCCGGCGGCGGTCGGCGTCGACCGCGATATAGACGCGCTTGCCGACGCCGAACTGGGCGGGGTCGCGCCCGGCCTCGGCGAGGAGTCCCCGGAGCGTGCGGACCTCGTCGAGGAACGTCGCGGTCGAGGCCGAACCGGCGCCGATGAAGCCCTGGCCGAGCTCGACGGCGCGCCGGAGCGCCCGCGGCTGATGCGCCCCGAACCAGATCGGCGGGTGCGGCCGCTGGACGGGCTTGGGCTCCATGCGCGCGTCCGCGAGCCGCCAGAACCGCCCGTCGAATGTCACGCGCGGCTCGGTCCAGAGCCGTTTCATGAGCCGGATGCCCTCGGCGAAGCGCTCGGCACGGCCCTCGACCGCCACCCCGAACGCCGGGTAGAGCGGCGTGTTGGCGCCGAGCCCGACGCCGACGCTCAGCCGTCCCTGACTCAGGTGGTCGAGCGTCGCGAGGCTCTTCGCGAGGTGGACTGGGCTCCGGAGCGCGGTCAGGAGCACCGCCGATCCGAGCCGCAGCCGCTCGGTGACGGCCGCCGCCCAGGTCAGGAGCGCGAGCGGCTCGAGGCTCGGGATCCCGCCGAGGATCTGCTCGATCACCCAGGCGCTCTCGAAGCCGAGCGCCTCCGCGCGCCCGAGGTACTCGCGGATGCGCCGCGGCTCCGGGGGGCCGTCGGGGAAGGCCTGGGGGATCGCGACGCCGAGCGGGACCCGCGAGAGGGCGGGCGCCACCTACCCGACCGTGGCGAGGAAGCCCGTCAGCGCTTGGGTGAATTCGGCGGGCCGCTCGAGGTTCGAGAGATGGGCGGCTGCCCTGATGATCACGAGCTCCGAGCCCTTGATCCGCTCGTGGATCGCGCGCGAGGCGGCCACGGGCGTCCCCGGGTCGTCCTCGCCCACCACGACGAGCGTCGGCAGCCGGATCGCCTCGAGCCGGTCGGTCAGGTCGAGCGCCGCGATCGCGTGGCAGCAGCCGGCGTAGCCCGTCGGATCGGTCCGCCGGATCATCGAGGCGACGGCCGCGCCGAGGTCCGCCCGGGCCGCCCGGGTGGCCGGGGTGAGCCAGCGCGCGAGCGTCGGCTCGACCAGGGGCTCCATCCCTCGCGTCTCGGCGGTGCGGATCCGCTCGTCCCAGAGGGGCTTGGCCTCCGGCGGGATTCGGCTCGAGGTGTCGCAGAGTGCGAGGCTCAGGAGGAGCTCGGGAGTCTGGAGCGCCAGGGTCTGCCCGATCATCCCGCCCATGGAGAGGCCCACGAAGTGGGTCCGCGCGATCCCGAGCGCCCGGAGCAGCGCCCGGACGTCCTCGGCGAGCAGCTCGAGCGTGTAGCCGCCGGGCGGTGCCTGGGTGCCGCCGTGGCCGCGGGTGTCGTAGCGAAGGACGCGGAAGCGGGCGGCGAGGGCGGGCACCTGCGGATCCCACATCGAGAGGTCGGTCGCGAGCGAGTTGCTGAGCGTGACGACGGTCGCGCCGGCCGGGCCGTCGAGCTCGTAGCGCACGCTGATGCCGTTGGCCGTGAGCTTCATCGGGTTCCTCCGCGGTCGAGGTCGACGCCGCCATGGTACCCGCGGCGGCCCCCGCGCGACGGCGCGGGGACAAAAATGGCTCGGGGGGCGGTACCGGTTGCCCGTCCCCCGAGCCTCTGAGTTTGCGCAGCTCGTGCTGCGCGTCCCGGCGAAACGTCGGGACTTGGCCCTGCCGCGTCGCTACCGCGCCATCCGCCTCCGAGCCTGCTAGGCTCGGCGCCGATGGCGCGCCTGTGGGTCCGGTGGCATCTCCATCGTCACCCTCCCTGATGGTTAAGGCCACGACCGGGGGGCGGCGCCGGCTCCCCCGTCCCCGCCATTCAAGCGCCGGGCGCTCGGCCTTGTCAAGAGGACGTCCGGTCAGACCTGCGACCAGTCGTCGCCGACCTTCACGTCCACCCGGACGGGCACGCCGAGCGGCATCGCGGACTCCATCAGCTCGCGGGCGAGCCGCGTGACCTCCAGGACCTCGTCCGGCGGACACTCGAACACGAGCTCGTCGTGCACCTGGAGCAGCATCCGGCTCCGGAGCCCGCGCGCGCGGAGCGCCGCGTCGACCCGGACCATCGCGAGCTTGATCATGTCGGCGCTCGAGCCCTGGATCGGTGCGTTGATCGCCATGCGCTCGGCCGCCTGGCGGGCGACGGCGTTGCCGCTCGTGAGGTCGGGCAGGTAGCGGCGGCGCCCCAAATAGGTCGTGACGTAGCCGCGCTCGCGCCCCTCGGCGAGCGTCCGCTCGATGTAGGCGCGCACCCGCGGGTGGGTCGCGTAGTACTCGCGGATGTAGCGCTCGGCCTCCTCCTGGGGGATGCGGGCGCCCTGGGCGAGTCCGAAGGCGGAGACGCCGTAGAGGAGGGCGTAGTTGATCATCTTGGCGATGCGGCGGTGCTCCTCGGTGACCGCCTCCGGCGGGACCCGAAGGACCTCGGCCGCCGTCCGCGTGTGGATGTCCGCGTCCTGGCGGAACGCCTCGACGATCGACTCCTCGCCCGTGCAGTGGGCGAGGATCCGGAGCTCGATCTGCGAGTAGTCTGCCGCCACGAACCGCCAGCCCTCCTCGGGGAGGAAGGCACCGCGGATGCGCCGGCCGAGCTCGGAGCGAATCGGAATGTTCTGCAAATTGGGCTCCGACGAATTGTGCACGACAACGCCGTTAGCCAGATACTGGCTACCATCAACCATGATCTCGTACATCGGCGCCGGCGCCTCGTAGTCCACGCCGGTGACCGTCACCTCGTAGTATTGACCAAGAACCATCTCCTCCAGGAATGACGGAACGTCAGAGGAACCAGCTTCGAGGGAGGCTACTACACGTTCCGCACGCGAGAGAGTGATCGTCGTCGTACGCCCCGTCGCATACTTATTGATGAAGACGTACATCGCCGGCGGGACCTTCCCTGCAGGAGTCCGGCAGGCGTCGTAGAGGGCAGTCCTTGTCTCGATGAGGTCGGTCGGATCGGGAATTCTCACGATTTCGGCACCACTCGTGGAGGAGCGAGCCGAAAGCCGCCGGGCGAGTTGGGCACGCTTTCGCCTGGAGATGAAGTTGATCCGCTCGCCGAAAGCCCTTTTCGAGCGATCACCGACGACGAACAGTGTATATCTTGGTGCGTATCCGCGAGGATCGGGAGTCCCCTTCCGGACGACTGATGGTATCCCGAACATCGTGAGGAGATGATGAACGGCCTCGAGCATCAGACGGGACACTGAGCGCACTGAAACCCCTTCCGTGACACACCCGTCCCCCTCGAAGTAGCCACGGAGGAACGCTGCGACGATGCTCTCTGGTGCTCTGAACAGTGAGGATGGAACCCGAATCGATCTTGACGGCCCCCCCGCGCCAAGTTGCTCGAGCAGCCCGCAAATGTCGACCCCGGAGACTTCCAGCACCGGGCACGTTCGGGTGACTCTCTGCGTCGGAGCTTGCCCGAACAGTTTGACGATGATGGCGGCGAAGTAGTGCAGGAGTTCCTCCTCGTCCCACCCGAAGGCCAGTACGAGCTTGGCCGGCTTGCCGTTGTAGGTACTGTGAGCAATGTGACCATCTGCCATCATGTACCCGACCAGCTCTGCGAGTTCGACGGACCACTCCCCGGGAAGCCGGGGCGATTTGCGTGTCCAGTACGCCGCCGTCCTATCGACCTCGAAGGACCGGCTTTCGCCAAACAGCCCACTCCGGAAGCTCATGTACAAGGGATCGCCGACTTGAAGGCCACGCGCACGCCTCCATTCACCACTGCTGCGAAGCTTGTGATCCTCGCTGCACCGAATCACCGTCCCGCTTGACAGGTGGATCGCCACTACTCGCTTCGGCCCCGTGCCCTCGAAGGCAAGCACCTCTCGCAGTCCGAGCGCGGTCCGAACATAGTCACCAGGCCGTACCTCCTCGATTCCGATCAGGCCCCGCTGCGTGTCGACGAGCGTTCCCGCCGGAAGACAGCTCAGCCGGCCCGTCGACGCGACGAGCTGGTTGAACGTCGTATGGATCCGGCCGGTGACGGGGTTGATGAGGCCGGGGAGCGTGTCGGCGTACGTCGACTTGAGCTTCGAGAGCGTCCGGTATTCGAGGATCTTGGCCGGGAGCTCGTGGCCGACGGCGAGCTCGGTCAGGACGTCGGCGTCCGTCGAGTACCCGGTCTTGGTCCGGCGGCTCGCGGGGAGCTTGAGCTTCTCGAAGAGCACGTGGGCGAGCTGCTTCGGCGACCCGATGGTGAACGGCTCGCCGGCCATCAGGTGGATCTCCCGCGTGAGCAGGTCGAGGCTCCGCTCGAGCTCCTTGGCGAAGCCCTCGAGCCGTTCGACGTCGACGCGGATGCCGGCCCGCTCCATCCGGGCGAGGACCGGGACCAGGGGCCGCTCGATCTCGGCGTAGATCGACCGGAGCCCCAAGGCGTCGAGCTGGCCGGCGGCGTAGGCCCAGTAGCGCCAGACCGCGCGGGCGCGGGCGGCGAGCCGCGCCCCGAGCTCGGCCGGGCCGAGCGCGGCCGCGCCCCCGAGGTCGGGCGGGCTCTCGCCGAGCGTCTCCAGGCAGAGCTGCTCGAGCGGGTAGGACTGCCGGGCCGGGTTCAGAAGGTATGCGGCGACCGCGCTGTCCTCGACGGCGGGCGGCCCGGCGCCGCGCGCGAGCAGCCACTCGAGCACGGGCTTCGCGTCGTGGACGATCAGCTCGCGCGAGCCCCCGAGCGCCCGTCCGATCGCGGCCGCGGCTTCGGGGTCCTGCGGGACGAAGGCTCCGCCGGCCGCCGGGTGGAAGAGGCCGAGCCCCTGGAGCTCGGGCTCGGGCGGCCGGCTCTGGCCGGCCCAGTCCACGGCGAGGGGCTCCGCCGGCGGGAGGCGGGAGAGGTAGTCCCGGAGCGCCCCCTCAGAGGCGAGCGTGGCCACGGGCTCCGGCCCGACCTCCACCGTCTGCGCCGGGAGCTCCTTCAAGAGCCGCGTGAACTCCATCTCCATCCAGAGCGCGCGGAGCCGGGGCCAGTCGGGCTCGCGGAGCCGGAAGGCCTCGAGGTCGAAATCGATCGGCACCTGGCGGCTCACCGTCGCCAGCTCGCGCGAGAGGAGCGCCTGCTTTCGGTGCGCGGCGAGGGTCTCGCGGAGCTTGCCCGGCACGAGGGCCAGGTTTTCGTAGAGTCGGTCGACGGTGCCGAACTGGGCGAGGAGCTTGACCGCGGTCTTCTCCCCCACGCCGGGAACGCCGGGGATGTTGTCGATCGAGTCGCCCATGAGCGCCAGCACGTCCGGGATCTGCGCGGGGTCGACCCCCCAGCGCTCGCGCACCTTCGCCGCGTCGTAGTGGACCCGCTCCCCCGACCGGCCGACGACCGACAGCACGGAGACCCGGGGTGAGACCAGCTGGAGCAGGTCCTTGTCGCCGGTGACGATCACGACCTCGAGGTCCCGGTCGGCGACCCGGGCGACCAGCGTGCCGAGGACGTCGTCGGCCTCGAACCCGGGGGCCTCGACGACCGGCGTCCGAAGGGCCTCGAAGAGGCGGCGGACGTAGGGCAGCTGCTGGGCCAGGTCCGCCGGCATCGCGGCGCGCGTGGCCTTGTACTCCTCGAAGAGCCGGTCCCGGAAGGTCGCGCCGGGCGCGTCCCAGGTGATCCCGAGGTAGTCGGGTCGTTCCTCGCGGATCAGCTTCCAGAGCATCGTGCTGAGGATCAGCACGGCGTGGCTCGGAACGCCGCGCGAGGTCGAGAGGTAGCCGACCGCGTGGTAGGCGCGGAAGAGGTGCGAGTGGCCGTCGACCAGGAAGAGGCGCTCAGCCACGGAGGACCCGCTCCCAGATCGTGCGCACGGCGTCGGCGCGGCGGCGATAGTCGCGGAGGAACGCCTCCCGGTCGGGGTAGTCGAGGCTCTTCGCCACCCGGGCCGGCAGGGGGCCGGCCAGATCGAGCGTGTCCTGCGGGCGGGCGCCGAAGAGCCGGAGCGCGAGCGAGACCTGCCGGAGCGCCCGATGGTGCTCCGCGAGCGCGCGGGCGTCGTCGGACGCGAGGAGGCCCGCGCGCGCGAGGGCCCGGAGCGCGTCAGGCGTCCCCGGGCGGCGGACGGCGGGGTGGGCCCGGCCGTGGACGAGCTGGAGCGCCTGAACGAGGAACTCGACGTCGACGATCCCGCCGCGGCCGTACTTGACGTGCACGCGCCCCGGAGTCTCCCGGCCGAGCTCGACCTCCATCCGCTGGCGCAGCTCCACGATCTGCTTGAGGTCCGAGCGCGGGAGCGCGCCGCCGTAGACGATCCGGGTGAGGGCCGCCCTGACGCGGCGCCCGAGCGACCGCTCGCCCCGGCCGGGGTCGCCGCCCACGAGCCGCGCGCGCGTGAGCGCCTGCCGCTCCCAGAGGTCGCCCCAGTCCTGGTGGTAGCGCTCGAGCGCCGCGACGCTCGACGCGAGGCCGCTGCCCGTGCTGCCCGGCCGGAGCCGGAGGTCCACGGGGAAGACGACGCCGGCCGCCGTGATGTCGCCGAGGAGGTGGGACAGCCGCTCGACGGCGGCGGCGTAGAACGCGTGGGCCAAGTCGTCCTCCGCGCCGTAGACGACGAAGAGGTCGAGGTCGGACCCTGCCGTCAGCTCCCGGCCGCCGAGCTTGCCGAGGCCGACGATCACCGCGGGCACCGCGGGCAACGGGCGCCGCAGGGCCTCGGTCGCCGTGGCGGAGAGCCAGGCCACCCCGAGCGCCGCCTCGGCGAGTGCCGTCATCTCGCGCGCGTACTGCTCGAGGGTGGTGACGCCGAAGAGGTAGCGCCACACGATCCCGAGCTGCTCCGCCTGCGCGTCCCGGCGGAGCCGCTCCCCCGCCTCGGCGGGCCCCACGGCGGGCGCGAGGGCCCGGGCCAGCGCCGCGCGGAAGGCGGCCTCGCCCTTTCGGGGAGCGAGCGCAGCCGGGGACGCGAGCGACGTCAGGAGCTCGGGCTGGCTCAGGAGGAGGTCGGCCAGGAGCTCGCCGCGCGCGCAGAGGCGGACCAGGTTGGCGAGGACGGCCGGATGGCGATCGAGGAGTTCCACGTAGCCCTGCCGCGGGCCGAGCGCCGACACGAAGCGCTCGAACTGGCCGAGCGCCTCGTCGGGGTCCGGGCTCTGCCAGAGCGCGTCCACGAGCGCCGGGAAGAGCCGCTGGAGCGCCGCGGAGACCCGCGCCGGGTACGGCGTGAGCGGCCGCCCCTCGAGGACGAGCCGGAAGTTCTGGCGCGCCCGGTCGGGATCGGCGAAGCCGGTGGCGCGGAGGGCCATCCCGCTCGGGATCCGCGGCCCGGGCGCCCGGGCCCGCGGCCGCGCGGCGAAGAAGCCGACGAAGGCGCGCCGCACCGCCCGCGTGACCCGCCCGTGCCGGCGGCGGAACTGCCGGGCTGCCTCGACGGGCGGGGCCGCGATCCCGAGCCGCCGGGCCAGGCGTCCGAGCGCGGGCGGGTCGTCCGGGAGCGAGTGCGTCTGGAACTCGTACAGGATCTGCAGGCGGTGCTCGACCGCGCGCAGATGGACGTAGCCCTCCGAGAGGACGCGCCCGAGCTCCGGCGGCAGATAGCCGCGCTCGAGCAGCCGAAAGAGCGCCTTGAGGGTCGAGCGCTCGCGGAGCCACGGGTCGTCGCCGCCGTAGAGGAGCTGGAGCGCCTGCACGAGGAACTCGATCTCGCGGATCCCGCCGCGCCCGAGCTTGACGTCGCGCGCTTCCTGGCCGCGCGCGCGAACCGCCCGGTCGATCTGCCCCTTCATGGCCCGGATCTCGTCGACGAGCCGGCCCTCGACGCCCGGCCGGTAGACGAACGGCTCGACGAGCTCCAGGAAGGCCCGGCCGACCGCGGGGTCGCCGGCGATGGGGCGCGCCTTGATGAGGGCCTGCCGCTCCCAGGGCTCCGCGCGCTCGGCAAGATAGCGACGGTAGGCCGCGAGCGAGAGCGCCACCGGCCCCACGCGCCCCTCGGGACGGAGCCGGAGGTCCACGCGGTAGGCGTAACCCTCCTCCGTCACCGTCTCGAGCGCGGCCACGATCTCGCGGCCGAGGCGGACCGCCCACTCGCCGCGGGCGAGGACGCCGCCCGGGCCGCCGCTCGTCTCGCCGTCCTCGCCGTAGACGAAGAGCAGGTCGATGTCCGAGGCGTAGTTGAGCTCGGTGCCGCCGAGCTTGCCCATGGCGATGATCGCGAGGCCGGTCCCGGGGGCGCCCCAGCGCGCCTCGAGCCGCTCGCGGCCGAGGCGCCAGGCGGCGTCGAGACAGACCTGGGCGAGCCCGGACAGCTCCTCCATCGTGACCGTGAGGTCGGCGTCCCCGAGGAGGTCGCGCGCGCCGATCCGGAGCAGGTGGCGGTCCCGGAAGCGCCGGATCACGTTGAGCCGGCTCTCGGGGGAGCCGAACGGGGCGAGGTCCGCCTCGAGGGCCCCCGCGAGATCGTCGGCGAGCCACTGCCGCATGGTCGGGCCCTCGAGAAGCCAGGCGAGGGTCGGCGGGCGGCGGCGGAGGGTGTCGGCGAGAAACTGGCTCGCCCCGCCCACGCAGAGGAGCAAGGACGTGGCCCCCGGATGCGCGGCCAGCGTCCGATAGAGCACCGATCGGTCGCAGGCGGCCGCGTACCGCTCCAGATTGTTCAGGGCCATGTCCGGGTCGGCGGCGTCCTGGAGGGCCCTGAAGAGCCACGGCAGGGCCGGCGCCAGGAGCTCCGCGTCCCGCGGCGTCGGGCTCAGGCGGTGGAGGTTCGCGAGGGCCTGGCGCGGATCGGCCAGGCCCATGGCCGCGAGCGTCCTGAGGGCGGCCCGGCTGTCCGGCGCGGCGCTCAGCAGGAGGGCGGGGTCGCGCGGGGCGGCCGGCACCTCAGACGGCGGCTTCGCCCGTCTCGCCGGTACGGATCCGGATCGACTCGTCGAGCGGCAGAACGAACACCTTGCCGTCGCCGATCGAGCCCGTCCGCGCCGCCGCCACGATCGTCGACACGACCTTGTCGGCCAAGTGGTCCGACACGATCACCTCGATCTTGACCTTCGGGAGGAAGTCGATCGTGTACTCCGAGCCGCGGTAGAGCTCGGTGTGCCCCTTCTGCCGCCCGAAGCCGCGGACCTCGGTGACGGTCATGCCGACCACACCGAGCTCGGTCAAGGCCTCCTTGACGTCGTCGAGCTTGAACGGCTTGATGATTGCCTCGATCTTCTTCATGTCCGTCCCCTGGCGGCCGCCTTGGCCGCCTTTCGGTAGAGTGCGACGTACTCCCGGGCCGACGCCGGCCACGAGAAGTCCTGGGCCATCGCGTTACGCTGGAGCTGCCGCCAGAGGGCCGGCTCGCGGTAGGCGGCGAGTGCCCGCGTGGCCGCCTCGAGGAGCGCGCGGGCGGTCGGCTCCGCGAAGCCGAACCCGGTGCCGGTGCGCCGGGCGGGCCGGGCCTCGACGACGGTGTCGGCGAGGCCGCCGGTCCTGCGGACGATCGGGATCGTGCCGTAGCGCATGCTGATCATCTGCCCGAGCCCGCACGGCTCGTAGCGGGACGGCATCAGGAACATGTCGGACCCCGCGTAGATCCGCCGCGCCAGCGCGTTGTCGAAGCCCGTGCGGATGGCGATCCGCCCGCGGGAGGCCCGGGCCGCCTCGCCGAACGCCGTCTCGAGCCCGGGCTCGCCGGCGCCGAGCAGGGCGAGCTCGAACCCCGCGTCCACCAGCTCCGGTACCGCCGCGAGGACCAGGTCCAGTCCCTTCTGCGCCGCCAGCCGCGAGACGATCCCGATGATCGGCGCGCCGTCGGCGTCGATCCCGAGCTCCTGGGCGAGGGCCTGCTTGCAGGCGGCCTTGCCGGCGAGGTCCTCGGCCACGTAGGGCTTCGTGAGGTCGCGGTCGGTCGCGGGATCCCACGCGGCGACGTCGATCCCGTTGACCACACCGTGCAGATCGGCGCGCCGGTACTGGAGCACCCCCTCGAGGCCGCAGCCGAACTCGGCGGTCTGAATCTCCTGCGCGTAGGTCTTGCTCACGGTATTGAGGACGTCGGCGAAGACGAGGCCGCCCTTCAGGAAGTTGAGCTTTCCGTAGAACTCGAGGCCGGCCGGGGTGAAGAGGTCCCAGCCGAGCCCGGTCAGCGGCATGTCGAAGTGCCAGAAGACGCCCTGGTAGGCCAGGTTGTGGATCGTGAAGAGCGTCCCCACCTCGCCGAGCGCGGGGTCGTCCTTGTACAGGGTCTCGAGGTAGACGGGCACGAGGCCACTCTGCCAGTCGTTGGCGTGGATGACGTGCGGCGTCCAGCCGAGGGCGCGGAGCGCCTCGAGGGCCCCCCGGCAGAAGAAGATGAAGCGCTCGCAGTTGTCCAGGTAGTCGCCCTGGCCCGTGCCGTAGAGGGCGGGGCGGTCGTAGTAGTGGTCGTGGGCCAGGAAGTAGACCGGGACCGCCCGGCCGAGCCGCCCCTCGAGCAGCGCGCCCTCGGTCGTCCGGTCGCCGATGGGGACGTGGACGCGGGGCACCGCCGTCTTGAGCGTCCCGTGGCGCTCCACGCCGCGGTACTTCGGCATCAGCACGCGCACGTCGTGGCCGAGCGTCGCGAGCGCCTGGGGCAGGGCGCCGGCGACGTCCGCCAGGCCGCCCGTCTTCGCGAACGGCTCGACCTCGGACGAGATCAGCAAGATGCGCAGGGGCTGTGTCACGCGAGCCTCCGGGGATCGGGCGACCTCATTATCCCCTCGTCATCCGGGTTGTCAAACTTCTTCGAGGATCGACACCGCGATCGCGGTCACGTGGGAGCTGATCCGCTTCAGGTTGCTGAGCACGTCGAGGTGGATGTCGGAGGTCTCGAGCGTGTCCGCCCGCCCGGCCCGGAGCCGGCCGAGGTGGGACTCGCGCAGCTCGCGCTCGCGCTGGCGGATCAGCGCCCGCCGGTCGAGCACCTCCTGGGCGAGCCCGCGGTCGTTCGCCGCGAAGGCCGCGATCGCGCTCTCGAGCTTCTTGGAGACGAGGGCGTGGAACTCCGAGAGTTCGGCCCAGCCCGCCTCCGAGAAGTGGCGCCCGAGGGCGACCTTCTTCCGGGCGAGCTCCATCAGGTTCTTGTCGATGATGTCGCCCACGTTCTCGAGATTGCCGATGAGCGAGATCAGCGCGATCTCCTTGCGGGCGAGGTCGGGCGCCATCGTCTCGCGGTGGAGCCGCGCCAGGAAGAGCTTGATCTCGCGCTCGAGGAAGTCCACCTGGTCGTCGCGCCGCTCGACGTCCTCGAGCAGGTCCCGGTCGTCCGCGCGGAACACGCGGATCGTGTCGCGGAGCATGGCCTGGACGAGGTCGGCCGCCCGGAGGGCCTCGCGGGTCGCCTGGCCGAGGGCGAGCGATGGCTGGTCGAGGGAGCGCGTGTCGAGGTAGCGGGTGCGGAAGGGGTTGTCGGCCTCGTGCGTGGCGGGCACGAGCGCCTCGATCGCCCGCGCCGCCCACGGGACCCAGGGGAGGAACACGAGGCTCACGCCGACGTTGAAGAACGTGTGGGCGTTCGCGATCTGCCGCCCCGGGTCGCTGGCGGTGGCGGCGACCCAGTCGGTGAACGGGCCGAGGAACGGGAAGATCACGACCACCCCCAGGAGCTTGAAGACGATGTGGGCCACCGCCACCCGCTTGGCGTCGGCGTTGGCGCCGAGCGAGGCCGCGAGCGCGGTCGCGCAGGTCCCCACGTTGGCGCCGAGCACGATCGCCACTGCGCCGGGGAGGGCCAGCAGGCCGGCGGAGGCGAGCGCGATCGCGACGCCGATCGTCGCGGCCGAGGACGCCAGCGCGGCGCTCAGCCCCGCGCCGACCAGGACGCCCGTCAGCGGATTCGCGGCGAGCGCCCGGAGCACCTCGAGCGTCAGCTCGTTCTGCCGGATCGGCGCGACGCCGTCGAGGATCAGGCGCAGGCCGAGGAAGAGGAGGCCGAAGCCCAGGATCGCCTGGCCGACGTCCTTGACCGCGCGGCGGCGCCCGATGAAGACGAGGACGAAGCCGATCCCCACCAGGAGCGGCGCGTAGTCGGTCACGCGGAAGGCGATGAGCTGGACGGTGAACGTGGTGCCGATGTCGGCGCCGAGGATGATCCCGAGCGTCTGGGGGAAGGTCATCAGCCCCGCGGCGACGAAGCCGATCAGCATCACCGTGGTCGCCGCCGACGACTGGATGATCGCGGTGACGGCGGCGCCCGCGGCGACGGCCGTCAGCCGGTTCCGTGTGAGCCCCGTGAGGAGCGTGCGGAGCCGTCCCCCCGCCGCGCGCTGGAGCGCCTCGCCCGCCTGGCGGATGCCGTAGAGCATGAGCGCGACGCCGCCGAACAGCGCGACGATCACGGCGGGAGGTGCCCGGTCTCGTTGATCGTCAGGAGCCCCGGCGGCGCCACGACGGTCAGGGAGCCGTTGTCGACGCGCAGGCGCCACAGGTGGTTCAGCGAGAGGCCGAGAACGACGCAGGCGTAGACGCTGATCACTCCCCCGTGCGCGACCACGAGCACCTCGCCCGCGGCCGCCGGCGGCGCCCCGGGCGCGTGCGACCGCAGGATCGCCTCGATGGCGCGCCCGACGCGGGCCGCCACCGCCGGCAGCGGTTCCCCGCCGGGCGGCGGGTTGTCGAGCGGCGCTTGGGCCCACCGCCGGTAGGGCTCACCGAGCTCATCGGCCAGGCGCCCCTCCCACTCCCCGATCCCGAGCTCGGCGAGCTCGGGCACGACGGTGAGCGGGACGCCCCGGCCGGCGAGCGCGATCTCGGCCGTCTCGCGAGCCCGCCGCAGCGGGCTCGAATACGCGGCCACGAGCGCCCGCGGCCTTAGCGCCCGGGCGAGGGCCTCGGCCTGGCGCCGCCCCCGCGCCGAGACACCGACGTCGTTCGTGCCCTGGAAGCGGCGGGCCGCGTTCCACTCGGTCTCGCCGTGGCGCACGAGCAGGATGCGCGCGGGTTCGGGGACGACCGCCCGAATCAGCGGGCGGCCCCGTGGACCCGGCCGGCCGCCCGGGCAGCCCGGAGCCGCGCGACGGTTTCTGTCCGGCCGAGCAGTGCCAGGACCTGGAAGATCGGCGGCGAGGCCGTCCCGCCCGTCACGGCCAGGCGCGTGAGCTGCGCGAGATCGACCAGCTTGAGCCCCCACTCGGCCGCGAGCTCCCGGAAGAGCCCTTCCAGACGCTCGGCGTCGAACTCGCCGACGGCCTCGAGCCGTTCCGCGAGGAGCCCCAGCCGGTCGAGGCCGTCTGGCGTGAAGAGCTCCCGGGCCGCCCGCGGCTCCCAGGTCCGCGGGGCCTCCAGGTAGAAGCGCCCGCGCTCGACCATCTCGACGAGGGTCTTGGCCCGCTCCTTGAGCGTGTCGATCGCCCGAGCGAGCCAGTCGAGATCCTCGGGCGGCCGGAGCCCGGCGCGCTCGACGAACGGGAGTATCGCCTCCGCCAGCTGCCGGGACGGCGTCTGCTTGATCCAGTGCTGGGAGAGCCACTCGAGCTTGGCCGCGTCGAAGATCGCCCCCGAGGCGCCCACGTGCTTGAGATCGAAGTACTCGATCAGCTCCTCGCGCGTGAAGACCTCCTGGTCGCCGTGGGACCAGCCGAGCCGGGCCAGATAGTTGACCATGGCCTGGGGCAGGACGCCCGCGTCGCGGAAGGCCTGGACCGAGGTGGCGCCGTGGCGCTTGGACAGGCGGCTCCGGTCCGGGCCCAGGATCATCGGGACGTGCGCGAACTCGGGGAGCGCGTAGCCGAGCGCCTGGTAGCAGAGGACCTGCTTCGGGGTGTTGGAGAGGTGGTCGTCGCCGCGGATCACGTGGCTGATCCGCATCGTGACGTCGTCGACCACGACGCAGAAGTTATACGTTGGCCCGCCGTCCGAGCGCACCAGGATCCAGTCGTCGAGCTGGGAGTGGTCGAAGGTCACGGGGCCGTGGATCAGGTCTTGGACGACGGTCTCGCCCTCTGTGGGTATCCGGAGGCGGAGGGCGCCCTGGGTGAGCCCCCGGTCGCGGCAGCGCCCCGAGTAGCGGAAGGTCTCGCCCCGGCGCTGGGCGGCCTGGCGCTGGGCCTCGAGCTCCGCGGGCAAGCACTCGCAATAGTAGGCCCGGCCCTGGGCCAAGAGACGCCCGGCGTGGGCCCGGTAAATTTCCAGTCGCTCGGTCTGCCGGTAGCCGGGTGCCGGCGGCCCCTCGTCCCAGTCGAGGTCGAGCCAGCGCAGCGCCTCGAGGATCGACTCGATCGACTCCTCCGTCGACCGGTCCCGGTCGGTGTCCTCGATGCGGAGGACGAAGACGCCGCCGTGATGCCGCGCGAAGAGCCAGTTGAAGAGGGCGGTGCGCGCGCCCCCCACGTGGAGGTGGCCGGACGGGCTCGGCGGGAATCGGACCCGGATCGCGTCGGACACGGTCAGTACGTCTCGAAGAGCCGGCCCCAGGGAGTGCGGGAGAACTCCCGGATCCGCGCCGCCCCCACTGTCGGGTACCAGAGCAGATCGTGGTAGACGTTCGAGGCGAACGGCGCCCAGACGACGAGCGGCGAGTGGAGGAGCAGCCGCTTCAGCGGCCGGAGCGGCCCCCGTCGGATCAGCTGGTCGCCCCAGATCACGAGGCTTCGCCGAGTCCGGAAGCCCATGTTCGTCGCCGCCAGGTCAGCGTCGCCGACGATCTCGATCCGCCGGGGATCGGCCACCCCGAGGCCGCGCTCGTGGCACATCCGGAGGTACGGGATCGCGAGCGGGTCGAAGCCCATGATCTTCGCGGCGATCGCGTCGATCGCGACCTGGTCCGCCGAGGCGAGGATCAGGTTTCCGACCCGCGGCACCATCGTGCGCGGCCCGGCGCCGTCGCCCATCACGGTGCCGTCCATCACGGCAAAGACGTGCGGGTGGATCTCCCGCTGCATGTACATGAGGTCGACCAGGACCTCGTGCATGAACTCGTGGGCGTAGTGGCGCACTTCCTTGAGGAGCCCGCCGAAGCTGTTCTTGATGGCGCCGGTCGTGACGGCGTGCCCGTGCGTATTATGGAGAACTATCCCATTGCCAACGAAACAGCGTGCTGCATCCACGGACAGGTCGTAGAGGAAGGGGACGTCGGCGGGTCCCTCGCGGATCTCCGCGATCCGGTCCCAGGCGATGTCCTCGCCGGCGAGGAAGCTCATGTACCGGATCTCCTCGCCGAACCGGCCGCGCGCGTCAAGCCGCGAGAAGAGCTCGACGAAATATCTGACGACGGGCCGGGTCGGCTCGGTGTAGCCGTTCTCGATATTGTTGACCGCTCTCGCCCGGCCAGACGAGGCCTGGGTGAGGCCGAGTCCACGCCGGACCATGCGAAAGAGCGGGGCGGGCACGGGGATCGTGTCCCAGTTACTGGGACGCTTGCCACATTTCCGGCGCGCGACCAAGGCGTCCAGGTTCCGTTGCTTGTGGTGGCAGCGGAAGCGGATCCACCTGGCCAGGCGCACGATCTCGTCGCCATACACGGATACCTGGGCGTACTCTTCAGGCGCCTCCATGCGGCCGTTCGTCGCTCGGCCTCGCACGGCGCCCACGAACGCGAGGACGCCCAGGCGTGACAGGAGCGCCTGAACCTGGCCCGCTAGCCGGCGACTCTTGCTGACCGCGTGGAGGCCGTCCCTCCCCACCGACCCGTCCCCGTCCAGGTATCCCTGAAGGAACTCGGCGACCTCCTCGTCGGGACACCTGAAGAGGATGTCCGGGACTGCCTGAGTCGCGGAGTTGGTCGGCACCGGAAACCCGAGCGCCTCGAAGAACGGTCGGAGGTTTAGCGCGTCAAAGTAGATATCGCGGCCGTGATCACGCGGCCTGACGCCAAACAGGGAGCGCGAGAGCGCGATACAGTCTTCTCGCACCCGGGGATCCGTGTTCGCGAGGGACAGACGGTACGAGCCCCGAGCCTCGTAGGCGTATCCCTCGGCGATGAAGTAGCCCATCCAGCGCCAGAAGTCACGCGATGTTGATTCCGGCGCCCTCGCCCACACGCGCCGCCAGCGAGATCGCACGCCGTATCGGCGGATGATCACCCAAACCGTCCCACCGGGGATTCTGAGCTGGCGCGCGATCTCGGGGACGGTCTTCCCGTCCAGGTACAGCCTGATGATTCGGCGTTGGGTGTCGACGCCCCACTTCCGTCCCGGTCGGATGGGCAGGCTGTCCACGTCGATCTCGTTGTGGCCGAGGACGGCGACTGGCGGGAGCGGCTGGCTCTGCCCCGTGACGGCGGTCCGCCTCGCGACGGCGATCCGGTCGCCGGCGCGCAGCTCCGCCGCCGGCGTCCAGCCGTCTGGAGTCAAAAACGGGTGCCTGCGGGACACCGTGACCTGGCGCCCGGTCTGCGTTCGTATGGTCCACAGCGAGGGGTCGCCCAGGGGTGTCCGCCAGAAATGCGTGGCCGCGGCACGCGTGAGGCCGTCCGCGCTTAGCGAGAGAACACTCACCCGGCCCTCGGTGACCCGATCGCCGTCGGGAAGATCGACCCCGGGCTCGCGCAGCTGCCACTCCTTGACGAGCGCCTCCGCCCGCACGAGACCTCCATCGGCGAGGAGTATTTCCGTGTCGGGGTGGACACACTTCACCGTCGGCAGATGGCAGACGTTCCTGCCGACGTACATCTTCGGGATCTGTATGCCCTCCGGGAAGATCTGATTCAACCGGAGCAGCGGAGATCGGAAGCGGTAGGTGATCCAGTCGACCTCGGGCAGCGGGATGAACGGCAGGCCAGCCCGTTCGAGGATCGGCAGCCACTTGTTGTTGCGGGCTCCCGCGACGGGGTTCGTGACCACGGTCCTGTTCTCGACCGGGAAGATGCGCCCCCGGTCGTAGCGGTCGTCAAGGAGGGCCCGCAGCACACCCTCGACCTGCCAGGGCTGACTCGAGCACGCCGGGAAGTACTTGGTCCAGGAGAGGTTGAGCTTGAGGATCAGCTCCTCCTCGCGCGACAGGACCTGCTCGTACTTGACGAGCCGCATGAGCCGGCCGTAATCGGCGACGACCGTCTCGGGGCGCGTCCGGAGCACTGCGACTTGCGCCGCCAACATGCTCAGTGTTCCGCTCTCGTAAACATCACCCGGACTGCAGTCCGGGGCTTTTGAGGAGCCCAGGAACTTGGACAGTCGAGTGTCCGCGCCTCACGACGCGGAGTTGCCGTTTCGCAGGCCCGCTGACAGCGCGGAAGCCTCCACGGCCAGCATCCCCGAGGTTTCCTCGGCTGAGGAGCACGCGTGCCGCGTTCAGATCGGCGTGGGCCTCGTGCCCGCAGGCCGCGCAGCGGAACCGATCGCCCTGGCGGCTGGCGGCGTCCAC
>WNFT01000462.1_pt1 | contig 33164 bp, 24 predicted proteins | sample 5400191 | NCBI WGS metagenome assembly WNFT01 (sample SAMN13153359, study PRJNA577476) | soil metagenome | isolation source: 80 cm saprolite under Madrone tree | place: USA:California | collected 2016-06-14 | reverse complement strand
GAGCGCGAGCTTGGCGATCTCCAGGTACCAGTCACAGACCTCGTGCCAGGTGAACTGGTAGATCGCCGACGCGGCGTCGTTGAATCGGTAGCCGTCGAGCGCCTTGCGCACGAGCCCGACCGTCGCGTTGAGGCGGCTCCGGATCCAGCGGTCGGCGATCGAGGGCGCCGCCTCCCCCGCGAGCGCGGGGTCGTAGCCGTCGAGGTTCGCGACCACGAGCCGGGCCGCATTCCAGATCTTGTTGGCGAAGTTCCGGTACCCCTCGATGCGCTCCTCGGCCAGGCGGATGTCCCGCCCCTGCGCGGCCAGCGCGGCGAGGGTGAACCGGAGGGCGTCGGTGCCGTACTTGTCCATGACCACGAGCGGGTCGATCACGTTGCCCTTCGATTTCGACATCTTCTGGCCCTCGGCGTCCCGCACGAGGGCGTGGATGTAGACGTCGCGGAAGGGCACGTCGCCCATGAACTTCAGGCCGAACATCATCATCCGCGCCACCCAGAAGAATAGGATGTCGAAGCCCGTGACCAGGCACGAGGTCGGATAGAAGGTCCGGAGCTCCGGGGTCTCGCGCGGCCAGCCGAGGGTCGAGAACGGCCAGAGGCCGGACGAGAACCACGTGTCCAGGACATCCGGATCCTGGTGGACGGGCCCGCCGCAGGTCGGGCACGCCGCGAGGTCGACGCGGGAGACGTGCATGCCGCCATCGTGGTCGCAGTACCAGACGGGAATGCGGTGGCCCCACCAGAGCTGGCGCGAGATGCACCAGTCACGGATGTTCTCCATCCACCCGAAGTAGGTCTTCCGCCACACACGCGGGACGACCCGCGTGCGGCTGTCGCGCACCGCCTTGATGGCGGGCTCGGCGAGCGGTGTCGTCCGGACGAACCACTGCTTGGACACGAGCGGCTCGACGACCGTCCGGCACCGGTAGCAGACGCCCACGGCATGACGGTATGGCTCGACGCGCTCGATCAGGCCGAGGGCTCGCATGTCCTCGAGGATGCGCCGCCGGCACTCGAACCGGTCGAGCCCGGCGTATTTGCCGGCCTCCGCCGTCATCCGCGCGTCGAAGCCGATGACCGTGCGCACCGGGAGGTCGTGGCGCCGGCCGATCTCAAAGTCGACCGGGTCGTGCCCCGGCGTCACCTTGACCACGCCGGTGCCAAACTTGGGGTCGACGGCGGCGTCGGCGACGACCGGGAGGCGGACCGTGCCCTCGACCGACGGCACGTCGAGGATCTTCCCGACGAACTGGCTGTAGCGGCGGTCCCGCGGGTGGACGGCGAGCGCAGTGTCGCCGAGGCGGGTCTCGGGACGGACGGTGGCGACCGTGAGCGCCCCGTATTTGATGTAGACCATCTCGGCGTCGCGCTCCTCTCGCTCGACCTCGAGGTCGGAGAGCGCCGTCTGGTGGCGAGGGCACCAGTTGACGATGTAGTCGCCGCGATAGATCAGCGCCTCCTCCCAGAGCCGGACGAACACCTCGCGGACCGCCGCCGAGAGTCCCGGGTCCATCGTGAACCGCTCGCGCGACCAGTCGCAGGAGGCGCCCAGCCGTCTGAGCTGGTCGATGATGGTGCGCCCTGACTCCTCCTTCCACCGCCAGACGCGCGCGACGAACGCCTCGCGCCCCAGGTCTTCCTTGCGACGGCCCTCGGCCGCGAGCTGGCGCTCGATGACGTTCTGCGTCGCGATCCCCGCGTGGTCGGTGCCCGGCAGCCAGAGCACGTTGTCGCCGTCCATCCGCTTCATCCGGATCAGGATGTCCTGGAGCGTGGTGTTCAGCGCGTGCCCCATGTGGAGCGATCCCGTTACGTTCGGCGGCGGGATCACGATTGAGTAGGGCTTCTTCGTCGCCGAGCTCGCCTCGGCGCGGAAGTACCCGCGCTCTTCCCACACCCGGTACCAGCGCGATTCGGCCTGCGCGGGATCGTACCGATCGGGGATCGACGTCATCGGGGCCGATGGGTCCTCACTGTATCACCGGCCCGGCGGCGACCAGGCGCCACTCGGATCCGTGGCGGCGGAACGTCAGTGCCCACGGTCGCCGGGCCGGGCGGAGCGCCGCCGGCACGCTCACCGTGGAAGGCGACGCGCCCTGCACCGCGTCGCAGGCGGCCTCCGCCTCGAGGCCGGCGGGCAGCCGGGCGCGCACGCGCGGATCCGGCACGAGCCGCGCGAGGCTCCGACCGTCGCCGGTGCGGAGTGCCTCGAAGAATCGACCGACCGCCGCATGGAACTGCCGGTGCCACGCCTGGTGGAGCCGACGCTCCGCGAGCGCGAACGTCCCCCGCGCGGGGACGTAGCGATAGAGGTCCTCCTGCTCGGTCTGCCCCTCGCAGCCCGGCACCCACCCCGCATACCGGAGCTCGTACCGGAGGGAGAGCTCGGATCCGTGGAGGGCGTAGTTCCACGTCTCGAGGTCGTCCCCGAAGAGATCCGCCGTGCTCCAGACGGTCTCCACGGCGGCACCCGTCTGTCGAATGAGGTCGACCCGCACGGGCGTGGTGCCCCGGCCGGACGTCGGTCCCTCCCACAAGACTGCGAACTGCGCCCGGCCGCCCGCGGCAGCGGGCATCGGGTAGAGGGTCGGGCTCGCGTCGCGCTGGATCGCGGCGAGGAGGGCGGCCACCCCCCGGCCGCCCGCGTAGACGCGGACGCTGCTCGCGCCCGTCACGTCGGCGAGCCGCACCGCGGCCACGACGACGCCACTCGTCTTGATGACCCGCAGGGCGGCGCCCCCCCAGGCCTCGTTGAACGCGTCGAGCCGGTCCTGGAGGAAGGCCTCGCTGGCGAAGACGCCGCCGCTCGCGAGGCTGTCCACGATCTCCCCGTCGAGGAGCTCGTAGAGCTCCCGGTCCACCCGGTGGACGCGCTCGGCGCCGGCGCCCGCGGTCGTCAATCCCGCGTGCGCCAGCTCCCGGAAGCGATCGAGCCGGTCGACGGTCGGCCCGGCGGCGCGCGGCGGCGGCCCCGGCAGAAGGCACGCAAGGCCGACCACGTACGCGAAAAGACGGCAGGAACACCGGCGCGACACGGGGCTATGGTACAACAGTCGGAGAGGCCGCCGGGTGATCCGCGTCATCGACCGCTACCTCTTCCGGGAGCTCCTCGCCCCCTTCGCGCTCGGGGCTGGCCTCTTCACCTTCTTCCTCATCATCGACCGGATCTACAGTCTCACCGAGCTCGTCATCACCAAGGGCGTGCCGTTCTTCCTGGTGGTGCAGCTCCTCGTCTACATGCTGCCGTCGTTTCTCGCCCACACTCTCCCGATGGCCCTGCTCGTCGCGATCCTGCTCGGCGGCGGGCGGCTGGCGGGCGATCTCGAGGTCGTAGCCTTCCAGGCGGCGGGCGTCGGCCTCGCGCGTTTGCTCCGGCCCGTGCTGCTCGTCGCCGTCGTCGTCGCCCTCGCGACGGCGGCCATGACGCTCGTCCTGAACCCGGCATCGAACGCGATGTTCCAGCACCAGCTCTTCCGGATCCTCCAGACCCGGGCGGCGAGCGGGCTCAAGGACCGCGTCTTCAACACCGCCTTCGGCGACACGGTCATCTACCTCGAGGACATCAGCCCGTCTCGCGTGGCGCTCCAGGGCCTCCTGGTCTCGGACGAGCGCGACCCGCGGCTCACGCGCGTCATCACCGCCCGCGAGGGCCGGCTTCTCACCGACGAGGAGACGCACCGGATCACGCTCCGGCTCATCGACGGCGCGATCAACGAGAGCGACGTGGCTCCGAGCCCGCCCCTGACCCCGGCCGCGCGCCCGCCCGGCGCGGCGCCGCCCCCGCCCCCGAGCGGCGGGGCGGCGACGGCGGCGCGCTATCGCCAGACGGCGTTCGGCATCTACGACATGAACCTCGCCGTCGAGTCACCGTTCAAGAGCGCGCCGCGGATCGAGAAGCCCGAGAAGAACTTCTCGATGCGGCAGCTCGACCGCGCCGTCCGCGCCGCGCGCGCCCGCGGCGAGCCCGCCGCGCCGTACCTCGTCGAGTATCACAAGCGCTTCGCCCTCGCGGTCGCGGCCATCGTGTTCGCGTTGCTCGGCTTTCCGGTGGCCGTGCGCTCCCCCCGCGGCGGACGGAGCCTGGCGCTCGTTGCCAGCCTCGCGATTCTCCTCGCCTACTACCTCCTCCTGACCTCGCTCGAGGGGCTCGCCCTCTCCCAGCGGCTCCCGGCCTGGCTCGCCGTCTGGCTCCCGAACCTGCTCTTTGCCGGGCTCGGCGTCGGACTCCTCGGGCTGGAGGTTCGCGGGCTCGCGGCGCCCCGGCTCCGCTGGCTCTGGGGCCTCCTCGACGTGCTCGCCCGGCGCGCGGCGGGCCCCGCGCGGGCGGCGGAGGGGCCGCGCGCCGCCCGCAGCTCGACACACCTCGTCGACCGCTACCTTGTCCGCTCGTACCTCGGCTTCTTCGCGACCTCCCTCGGCGTGGCCTCGGTGCTGTTCGTGATCGTGGACCTCCTGCAGACCCTCGACCGGTACCTGCGCGTCAAGCCGCCGCTCCTCTATATTCTCGAGCACTTCCTCTACCGGCTCCCGGTCGCCGTGTACGACGGCCTCCCGGTGGTGACGCTCGTCGCGACGATCTTCCTCTTCCTGACGATCAGCCGCTACCACGAGTTGACGGCATTGAAGGCCGCCGGCGTGAGCCTCTACCGGGTGAGCTTGCCGATCCTCGGGCTCGCGATCCTGACCTCGATCGGCGCGGGGCTGTTCCAGGAGCTGCTGGTCCCGACCCTCAACGAGCGCGGCGAGGAGCTCGATCGCGTGAAGATCCGCGGCCAGCTCCCGCGCCACCTGCAGCTCCAGACGCGGATCTGGCTGCGGAGCTCGGACAGCCGCTTCTTCCGCGTCGAGCTCTTGGACCCGATCACGCAGGACATGCACGGGGTCACCATCCTCGAGATCGACAAGAACTTCCGCCTGCTCAACCGGCTGGACGCCGCGATCGCCCACTGGACGCCCGCCGGGTGGGTGTTCCAGGACGGGGCCTTCCGCGAGATTGGCCCGTCGGGCGGGATCCTCACCGTCCCCTTCCTGCGGACCGCCCTCGAGCTGCCGGAGACCATCCAGGATTTCACCGAGGTCCAGAAGCCGGTCAGCGCGATGAGCTTCGTCGAGCTCCGCGCGTACATCCGACGGCTCCAGGAGAGCGGCCACCAGGTGAAGAAGTACCTGGTCGAGCTCTACGGAAAGCTCGCCTTCCCGCTCGCCCACCTTGTCATGGTGCTGGTGGCGATCCCGTTCGCGCTGCAGTCCCCGCGCGGCGGGCGCCTGGCCGGCATCGGCATCGCGATCGGCATCCTGGCGGGCTACCTCGTCGTGCACTACTCCGCGCTCGCCTTTGCCCGGGCCGACCTCCTGCCCCCGCTCCTGGCCGCCTGGACGGCCAACATCGTCTTCGTGGGGCTCGGCGTCTCCTTGCTCCTCCGCGCCCGCACCTGAGGGTGGCGCCCCGGTCGGAGCAGGCGCGGTGCCGGGCGGGTCCCGTCGCCGGGGGCCCCGGGCCGCTCGGCACCCGCGCGCGGGGCTCGGCGGCGGGTGCGCGGTCAGCGGCGAAGCGTTCGGAGGGCGTCCTCCAGCCGCTTTTGCTCGAGGCCGTACGTCGCCCAGTCCCCCCGTCGGAGCGCCTCTTGGGAGCGTGTCCAGGCCTCCCACGCCCGCCGGACCTCGGCCTCGAGGGCGGAGGCGGTCGCCGGTGGGCCGGGCGCGGCCCCGGCGGCGACCGTCGTCGGTTCCGGGCGCCCGCCGAAGATCCGGGCGAGCGACTGCTCGAGCGTCGGCTCCATGGCGATCGTGTTGCCGTAGGCGACGATGACCCGCCGGAGCTCGGGGAGCGCCCCCTGCTCGGAGGCGGCGAGGTAGAGCGGCTGGATGTAGATCAGCGACTGATCGATCGGGATCGCGAGCAGCGAGCCGCGGATGACCGTCGAGCCGCGCTGATTCCACAGGGTGAGCTGCTGGGAGATGACGGGGTCCTGGTCGATGCGCGCCTCGATCTGGCGCGGCCCGTAGACGAGCTTCTGCTTGGGGAAGTTGTAGACGATGAGCCGGCCGTAGTTGGGGGGATCCGACCGGGCGGCGAGCCAGGCGATCATGTTGTCGCGGCGGCTCGGGTTGAAGAGCGAGAGCAGCATGAACTCCTCGCGGGTCTCGCCGGGAAGCCGCATGATCGTGAAGTACGGCTCCATCTCGCTCTCCCGCCCGTCGACCACCCGGTGGGGCACCGCCCACAGGTCCTCCTTGTTGTAGAAGACCTGCGGGTCTTGCATGTGGTAGACGGCGTACTTCCGCGCCTGGATCGCGAAGAAGTCCTCGGGATAGCGGAGGTGCCGGCGCAGGTCCGGCGGCATCGCCTCGAGCGGCCGGAGGAGCCCCGGGAACGCGTTGGCGTACGTGCGCACCAGCGGGTCGCTCGGGTCGGCGAGGTAGTAGGTCACGGTCCCGTCGTAGGCGTCCAGGGTGGCCTTGACGGAGTTCCGGATGTAGTTGCCGAGCCCGGGAATCGGATCCGAGTACGGGTAGCGGTCGGTGATGGTGTACCCGTCGAGGATCCATACGAGGCGTCCGTCGTCGGTCACCACGATGTAGGGGTCGTGGTCGAACTCGAAGAACGGCGCGATCTGGCGGACCCGCTCCTGGACGCGCCGGTAGATCATGATCCGGCTCTCCGGGGTGAGGTCGTTCGAGAGCAGGATCTTTGGCTCGCCGAACCGGATCGCGAACGCCACCTTCCGGAGCCACGAGGAGACGGGCACGCCGCCCCGCCCGGCGTAGGTCGAGTACACGTTCTGGTCGCCCGAGGGGTAGTCGAGCTCCTGCGAGCGCGTGCGGACGAAGACGTAGGCGTTCGAGGTCTCGCCGTAGTAGATCTCTGGCCGCGTGATCGGCCGGAAGCCGGCCGTCGAGTGCGGCGGGATGTCCTTGACGAAGAATTCGGGGAGCCCCTCGGGGCTGATCCGGTTCACCGGCCCGACGACCGCGCCGTAGCCGTGCGTGTAGGTGAGGTGCTCGTTGATCCAGATCCGGCTCGGCAGGTGCGCGTACGACAACTCCCGGGGCGACAGCATGAGCTGGCGATACTCCCCGTCGATCAGGTACCGGTCGTTGTCGACGTCGACGAACTTGTAGTAGGTCCGGATCTCCTGCAGCTGGGCGTAGGTGCGGAGCAGTGGCCGGTAGTCCCAGAGGCGGATGTTCTTGACGGTCGCGGCGTTCCGCTCGAGGGCACGGGCGTCGAGGGTCTCGGCCACCGGAAAGTCCTTCTCGACGACCCGGTCCAGATCGTAGGCCCGCCGGGTCATTCGGACGTTGTACTCGATGAACGGCCGCTCAGCGACGAGCTCGTTTGGGGTGACCCGGAACCGCTGGAGGAGGGCGGGGTAGATGCCCAGGCCCACCACCCAGGCGATGCCGAGCGCGATCACCGCCCCCGCGACGACCCGGAGCCCGGGCCGCGCGATCTGCACCAGGCACCCGACGGCGGCGAGGAGGGCGAGCACGGCGAGCCCACCGAGGATCGGGAGGGACGCGTGGACGTCCGTGTACGACGCGCCGAACACGATCCCGCGCGGCGAGAAGACCAGCTCGAAGCGGTCGAGCCAGAACCCCACCGCCTTCAGCACAAGGAGCGCGGCGACGAGCGCGAGGAGGTGCGTCCGCGCGCCTTGCGCCAGGCGCGGGCCCCGGTTGGTGAGGACGAGGCTGCGCTGGAGGACGTACAGGACGAGCGTGAGGATCAGCGTCGCCGCGCCGAGCGTGAGCGCCCAGCCGTGGACGAGCCGCCAGAAGGGCAGGCTGAACACGAAGAAGCCCAGGTCGCGCCCGAAGAGCGGGTCGACGGTGCCGAACGCCACCTGATTGCGGTAGGCGAGGATCGTCTCCCAGTCGGCGCTCGCCCGCATGCCGGACACGAACGAAATGACCAGGAGCACGAGCGGCAGCGCCCGGCGGATCAGCGGCTCGATCACGACGCGACTGGGCAGCCCCAGCTGGTCCTCGAGCTCCCACAGCACGTCCGGCGGCGCCGTCCGCGCCGCGAAGGCGAGGTTCGCGTAGAGGACCACGAAGACGGCGAGGCCGACGCCGATGACGAGGGAGCCTCGGAGGGACAGGATCGCCAGGAACACCTGCGCGTAGCCGACCTCGTGGAACCAGAGCCAGTCGGTGTAGAGGGGAACGACCGGCGCCACGAGGGCGAAGACGAAGACGGCGAACGCGAGCCAGAAAACCGCCGGCGGGACGTTGCGGGCCATCGCCTCTCCCCGGAACCGGCCGGGGGCCGGTCTACGTCCCGTGGGTCCAGGACGCGAGGTACGCTTCTTGCTCCGGCGTGAGCTCGTCGATCTGGACGTCCATGGACGCCAGCTTGAGCCGGGCGATCTCGCGGTCGATCTCGCGGGGCACCACGTACACCTTCTTGGCCAGGGTCCGGCCCTGCTTGACCAGGTACTCGGCGGACAGCGCCTGGTTGGCGAAGCTCATGTCCATGACCGCGGCGGGGTGGCCTTCCGCGGCCGCCAGGTTGATCAGCCGCCCCTCGCCCAGCACGTAGACACGCCGACCGCCGCCGAGCACGAACTCCTCGACGAAGGGGCGCACCGGCCGGCGCGCTCGGGCCATGGCCCCGAGGGAGTCCAGGTCGATCTCGACATTGAAGTGCCCCGAGTTCGCGAGGATCGCGCCGTCCTTCATCCGCCCGAAGTGCTCCGGGCGGATGACCCCCTTGTTGCCGGTGACGGTGACGAAGATGTCCCCCACCTCGGCGGCGCGGGCCATCGGCATCACCCGGTAGCCGTCCATGGCCGCCTCCAGCGCGCGCATCGGCTCGACCTCGGTCACGACGACCTGCGCCCCCATGCCGTGGGCCCGCGCCGCCACGCCGCGCCCGCACATGCCGTAGCCGGCGACCACCACCGTCCGCCCGGCGAGCAGGATGTTGGTCGCGCGCAGGAGCCCGTCGATCGTGGACTGCCCCGTGCCGTACCGGTTGTCGAAGAGGTGTTTGGTGTCGGCGTCGTTGACCGCGATGACCGGAAAGGCCAGGACCCCCTCCCTCTCCATCGCGCGGAGACGGACGACGCCGGTCGTGGTCTCCTCGGTGCCGCCGATGACCTGCGGCAGCAGGTCGGCCCGGGCGCCGTGGAGCTGCGTGATGAGGTCGGCGCCGTCGTCCATCGTGAGCTGGGGCCGGATCGAGAGCACCGCTTCGATGTGGCGGTAGTAGCGGGCGTTGTCCTCGCCCTTGTGCGCGAAGGTCGAGATCTCGTGCTCGCGGACGAGGGCGGCCGCGGTGTCGTCCTGCGTGGACAGCGGATTCGAGGCGCAGAGCGCGATCTCCGCGCCGCCCGCCCGGAGCGTGAGCATGAGAACGGCCGTCTCCGTCGTGACGTGCAGGCAGGCGCCGATGCGCGCGCCCTTGAGCGGTTGCTCCTTGGCGAACCGTTCCCGGACCTGCCGGAGCACCGGCATCGACTGCTCCGCCCATTCGATGCGGAGCCGGCCGGCGCCGGACAGCGAGGGATCCTTCACGTCGTGCTGGACCATCCGGCCGTGTCCTTTCGTCGATCGAGGGTGTCACATACAACGACCCCGGCGGTGCCCCGTCGGGGTCGAGGATCGGGCGTCGGCGTCAGATACCGGCGTCGTCGCGCAAGTCCTTGACCCGATCGATCCGTTCCCAGGTGAACTCCGGCTCGTTCCGCCCGAAGTGCCCGTACGCCGCGGTCTTCTTGTAGATGGGGCGGCGGAGATTCAGGTACTTGATGATCCCGACCGGCGTCAGGTCGAAATGGCGGCGCACCATCTCCTCGAGCCGCTTGTCCGGCACCTTGCCGGTGCCGAAGGTGTCCACCATGACCGAGACCGGGTCGGCCACGCCGATCGCGTAGGCGACCTGGACCTGGGCCCGCGCGGCCAGCCCCGCCGCCACGATGTTCTTGGCCACGTGGCGGACCATGTAGCAGGCCGAGCGGTCGACCTTCGTCGGATCCTTGCCGGAGAAGGCGCCGCCGCCGTGCGGGCAGGAGCCGCCGTAGGTGTCGACGATGACCTTCCGCCCGGTGAGCCCGGTGTCGCCCATGGGGCCGCCGGTGACGAACCGGCCGGTCGGGTTAATGTGGAAGACGGCCCGCTTGCGATCCAGCAGGTGCGGGGGGATCGTCGGCAGGATCACCTGCTCGATCACGTCCGACCGGATCCGGCTCTGGTCGACCTCCGGCGCGTGCTGGGTCGAGATCACGACCGTCTCGACGGACACCGGCTCGCCGTCGACGTACCGGACCGAGACCTGGCTCTTGCCGTCCGGTCGCAGGTAGTCGAGTTGGCCGGCCTTCCGCACGGCCGCGAGCTTCTGGGCCAGCCGGTGCGCGAGCATGATCGGGAGCGGCATCAGCTCCTCGGTCTCGCGGCAGGCGTATCCGAACATCAAGCCCTGGTCGCCGGCGCCGAGGTTGTCGACGCCCATCGCGATGTCGGCCGACTGCTCGTCGATCGCGGCGATGACGCCGCAGGTCTCGTAGTCAAAGCCGTACTTCGCCCGTGTGTACCCGACGCTCTTGACCGTGTCCCGCGCGATGCGCGGGATGTCGACGTAGCAGGAGGTCGTGATCTCGCCGGCGACGACGATGAGCCCCGTGGTCAGGACCGTCTCGCAGGCGACCCGGCCCGTAGGATCCTGGGCAATAATCGCGTCCAGGACAGCGTCGGAGACCTGATCGGCCATCTTGTCGGGATGGCCTTCAGTGACCGACTCGGACGTGAAGATGTGCTCCTCACGGGCCATGTGTGCTCCTCCCTTGGCGAAATCATCGCCCATGCTAACACGGCGGCCGCGACCCCCTCAACCGCGAAGTCGCCGCTTGACCTCCTCGAGCACCGGGACCGCCCACGGATCGACGCCCCGCCCTAGCGCGAGGTAGTAGCTGGTCCACTGGCCGAGGTAGACGAGCGAGAGCAGCCGCGCGAGCCGTCCCTCGCCCCGGGACCACGCCTCCGAGACGCCCCCCGCCACCGGGCCGATCACGGCTCGGAGCAGGTCGAACCGGCGGCCGATGTCGGGGTGCTCGCCGCGATCCCGCAGGAGGATGGCGTGCAGCCGGCCGGCCTCGGGCGCGCGCCACGCCTCGATCTCGTTGTGATTCATCTCCGGCAGCGCGCCCGCGATGGCCAGGCGCTTGGCGTTCTCCTCGATGTCGGTCTTCCAGCGGTACGCGACGGCTCCCATCAGCTGTCCCCCGTAGACGACGGGCATCCGATCGCCGATCTCGAGGGCGAGATGCTTCGCTTCGTTCTTCCCCGCGGGCGCGGCCGGCCCGAGCTCGACGGCGAGGGCTTCGACGACCTCGAGCGCCTCGGCGACCTCGGTCGGTGGCAGGGTCGGCAGCCCCGCGCTCGCCAGGATCCCCAGGAGCGGAAAGAAGAGGTAGCCGAGGGCCAGGCGCGGCGGGAGCCCGCCGGGCAGCCGCACGAGGGGCGCCTGGTGGCGCGCCGCCAGCGCGCCGAGGCGCCCGCCCTGGGTCACCGCCAGCACGACCGTCCCGGCCGCGAGCGCGGCCTCGAACGCCGAGACCGCCTCCACGGTGTCGCCCGAGTAGGACGCCGCGATCACGAGCGTCCCCGGCCCCGCCCCCGCCGGCAGGCCGTAGCCCCGGTGGGTCAGCACGGGCACGCACAGCCGGTCCCCCGCGCACGCCGACAGGAGGTCGCCGCCCGCCGCCGACCCGCCCATTCCCGCCACCACGACCAGGCGCGGCGGGCCCACGGGGACGTCCGGCACGGGCCGGAGCGCCTGCGCCTCCCGGCACTGCGCGGGGAAGCGGCTCAGGACCGCGCCCATCCCCTGGGGGTCGAGGCGGCTCCGCACGGCCGGGTCGTCGAGCGTCGCCGCTCGCGGGTCGACGGCCGCGCCGGGCTCACTCACGGTCGATGTCCCGATGGACGACGGTCGGCGGGAGCCCGCGCTCCTCCAAGAACGGCCGCAACGCCTCCACGAGCGCGACCGACCGGTGCCGCCCGCCCGTGCAGCCGATCGCGACCGTCAGGTACGCCTTGCCTTCGCGCCGGTAGAACGGCAGGAGGAATTCCAGCAGCTCCCGGAGCCGCTGGAGGAACTCACGGCTCTCGGCGTGCTTGAAGATGAACTCGTGCACCCGCTCGTCGCGCCCGTCGAGGGCCCGGAGTCCGTTGACGAAGTGCGGGTTCGGGAGGAAGCGGGCGTCGAAGACCAGATCGGCGTCGTAGGGAATGCCGTGCTTGTACCCGAAGGAGATCAGCGACGTCGCCAGCCCCGGGCGGGCCTTCCGCGTCCCGTAGAGCTCGATGAGCAGGTCCTTGAACTGGTGGACGGTGAGCGTGGACGTGTCGACGATCCGGTCGGCGATCTCCCGGAACTGGGCCAGCGCCTTGCGCTCGGCGCGGATGCCGTCGAGGACGTTGCCGTCCGGCGCGAGCGGATGCTTGCGCCGCGACTCGTGGTACCGGCGCACCAGCGCCTCGTCGCCCGCCTCCAGGAAGAGCACCGCGACCGAGTCGTTGCGGCGGCGCAGCTCGCCGAGCGCCTCCACCAGATGCGGCAGGTACTCCCCTTCCCGCACGTCGATCCCGAGCGCGACGTTCCGGATGTCTCGCGTCGACCGCGCCGTCAGCTCGGCGAACGTCGGGATCAGGGTCGTCGGCAGGTTGTCGACGCAGAAGTAGCCGATATCCTCGAAGCACTTGATCGCGAAGCTCTTGCCGGCGCCGCTGAGCCCGGTGATGACGACGAAGGAGATCGGCCGGCCGGCTGTCGTCACGCTTCCCCGCTCCGCCGGACCCCTACCGCCGCCGCGGGGCGAGCCGGCGCTGGTGCGACGGCAGGATCCCCAGCTCCTCCCGGTACTTCGCCACCGTCCGGCGCGCGATGGTGAGGCCGCGTCCCTTCAGGATCTGGGCGACCTCCTGGTCGGAGAGGGGCTTGTTGGTGTCCTCGTTCGCCAGGAGGTCCTGGATCATCTTCTTCACCGACACCGACGACACCATCTCGCCGTCGCCCGAGGCGATGCCGCTGTGGAAGAAGAACTTCAGCTCGAACAGCCCCTGGGGGGTCTCCACGTACTTGTTCGTGGTGACGCGGCTGATCGTCGACTCGTGCATGCTGATGTCCTCGCCGACGTCGCGCAGCGCGAGCGGGCGGAGGTAGGGCAGCCCCTTGTCGAGGAACTCGCGCTGGAACTTGACGATGGACTGGGTGACCTTGCGCAGCGTGCGTTGCCGCTGCTCGACGCTCTTGATCAGCCACATCGCCGACCGGAGCTTTTGCTCGACGTACTGTCGGGCCTCGTCCCCCGAGCTCCGCAGGAGCGTGCGGTAGAGGGAGTTGACGCGGAGCCGCGGGATCCCCTCCTCGTTGAGGACGACCGCGTACTCCGAGCCCATCCGGATCACGGAGACGTCCGGCACGATGTAGCGGGAGTCGTTGCCCCCGAACGGGCGCCCCGGCTTCGGCTCGAGGCTCATGATCTCCTCGATCGACTCCATGACCCGGTCGAGGGACAGCTTGAGCGCCCGCGCGATCTCTTGATACCGTCGCCGGCTCAGATCCTCAAAGTGCTGCTCGACGATCTCGATCGAGACGGGATCGGGGTTGGGCTCGCGGCGGAGCTGGAGGAGGAGGCACTCTTGCGCGGTGCGGGCGGCGATGCCCGGCGGGTCGAACAGCTGGACCACCTGGAGCCCGCGCTCCACCTCCGCCGGGGTCGTGCCGCAGCGCTCGGCGATCTCGGCCAACTCGGCCCGGAGGTAGCCGTCCTCGTCGAGGTTGCCGATGATCTCCGAGCCGATCCGGCGCAGGCCCGGCTCGTCGGTCGCGAACCGCAGCTGCTCCTCGAGGTGGTCGCCCAGCGAGGAAGTGGAGCGGACGATATTCTCGAAGGGCAGGTCGTCGTGTTCCTCCTGGGCGACGAGCGAGCGCTCCTCGTGGTCGTCGAAGAGCACCGCCGTCAGGTCGAACGGCAAGTCGTCCGTCTGCCGCTCGTCGCGGGGGACCTCGGGCACTGGCTCCGGGGCCGGGGCGGCCGCCTCGGGCTCCCCTGGAGGCGCCGGCCCCTCGCCGTCGACCGGGACTTCCTCGAGCAGCGGGTTCTCCAGGAGCTCCTTCTGCACGACCTCCTGCAGCTCGAGGGTCGAGAGCTGCAGGAGCTGGATGGCCTGCTGGAGGAGCGGCGTCATGACGACCCGCTGGGCCATCCGCTGGGTGAGGCGCGCCTCCATCGCCATCCGCTAGGCCCCCTCCATCCCTAGAGCGAGAACTTCTCGCCGAGATAGATCTCGCGCGCCTTCGGGTTGTTGGCGAGCTCCGTCGCCGTCCCCGACACGAGGATCTTCCCGTCGGAGAGGATGTACGCGCGGTCGGTGATCGACAGCGTCTCGCGCACGTTGTGGTCCGTGATCAGGATGCCGATCCCGCGCTCGGTGAGACGCGCGATGATCTCCTGGATGTCGCCGATCGCGATCGGATCGATGCCCGTGAACGGCTCGTCGAGCAGCAGGTAGCTCGGCGAGGTCACCAGCGCCCGCGTGATCTCGAGGCGGCGGCGCTCGCCACCGGAGAGGGTGAAGGCCGGATACCCGGCGAGCGGCGTGAGGTCGAGCTCCGCGAGCAGCTCCGAGACGCGCTGCCGGCGCTCGGTCGGGGTGAGGTCGAGTGTCTCCAGGATCGCCCGAAGATTCTCCTCGACCGTGAGCTTCCGGAACACCGAGGACTCCTGCGGGAGGTAGCCGAGCCCGAGCCGGCAGCGTCGGTACATCGGCAGGTGCGTGATCTCCTGCCCCTCGAGGAAGATGCGCCCGCCGTCGCAGCCGATGAGCCCGACCATGATGTAGAAGGACGTGGTCTTCCCCGCGCCGTTGGGGCCCAGCAGGCCCACCACCTCGCCGCGCTGGATGTCGAGCGAGACGTTGTCCACGACCTTGCGCCGCTTGAACCACTTCGACAGCCCCTGCGCGACGAGCCCCTCCATCTCAGTTGTTACACTCTGGCTGCTTCTTGGCGACCTGGATGGCCGTCTGGTTCTCCTCCTTCGGGTAGAAGATGGCCTTCACCCGCTCCTGCTTGCCTCCCTGCACGACGCTCCGGTCCTGATTGACGAAGATCGTGATCTGCTCGCCGGTGACGACGTTGTCCTCCCGCCAGACGCGCGCGTCGCCGATCAGCTCGACGCGCTGCTCGCCGTCGTAGTACTCGGCCCGCCGGGCCGTCCCGGTCCGGCAGTCCCGCGTGATGATCCGGACGTTACCGGTCGAGACGGTGCGGATCACCCGTTCTCCCCGCTCGTCGAGGTAGACCTCCATCCGGTCGGCGTACTGGACGGAGCCGTTCTGCCGCGCCACGACGTTGCCGGTGAAGATGACCAGACCTTCCTTCTGGAAGCTCTCCATGTGGTCGGCGTCCACGGTCACCGGTTGGTTCCGGTCCTCGGCCGCCTTGCCGGTCGTGGCCGCCGGCGGCCTGGCGGCGGGCGCCTTCGGGACAGCCGGCTCCGCGGCGCCGACGGCCGTCGCCGGGGCCAGCATCCCGAGCGCCAAGAGGCCGGCGGCGAGCTTCATCGCGACATGCGCGGAAACCTCTCGAACTCGGCCCGCACCCGACCCGCCACCTCGGCGGTCTCCTTGGTTAGGTTGACGACGAGCCCCGAGCCCTCGATGGTCGTGCCGTCACGGGTGATCCGGACGGGGGCGTTGGTCCAGAGCCGCTGGGCGCCGGCCTGCCACCGGAGCACCGAGGTCTCGAGCCGGAGGCCGTCGTCGGAGACGAGGACGACGTGGTTCCGCACCTCGATGTCCTTCGTCCGCTGCATCACGTCCCCTTCGTCGCCCCGAACCCGCCAGGCGCGGCTCGGCTGCCGGATGTCCACGACCGGCCGTCGGAGCCCCGTTCGGCCCTCGCCCTCGAAGATCTCGGCTTGGTCCGCCACGAGCTTCCAGCGAACGTTGCCCGACTCCTCCTCCAGCTGGACCTCTTTGATGCGGAAGTCGGCCTTCGACGGTGGCTCTACCGGTTCGACCCGCACCGAGCGGGCCTTGAGGACCAGCGTCCCGGTAACGACCACCACGAAGAGGCCGACCGCTGCCAGAATGCCGAGAGATATTCGCCGCATGGAAGATCAGTGCAATTTCGATACCACACTATCACACCGCGACTGGCCGAGGGAAGTGAAATGCGCTCAGACGGTGCGCGGCGGCCAACCTCCGCGCGCCCTGAGGAGCCACTCGACCGCCTCGCGGACGGCGCCGCCGCCGCCGGGCCGGCCGGCGGTCCAGTGGGCGAGGCGCCGGACCTCGGGGGCGCCGTCGGCCGGCGCCAGCGCGAGACCAACCTGGCGCAGGAGGGGCAGGTCCGGCAAATCGTCGCCCATGAAGGCGACCTCGGCCGGCCGGAGGCCGTGGCGGGCGCAGAGGTCGGGCAGGAGCGCGGCCTTGTCCCGGACGCCTTCATGGAGCTCCCGGACCCCGAGATCCTCGAGGCGCCGCGAGACGGCCGCCGACTTCCGGCCGGAGATCACCGCTACCTCGATGCCGGCGGCCCGCGCCAGGACGATCGCGTGGCCGTCCCGGACGTGGAACACCTTCGTCTCCTCGCCGGCGGGGCCGTAGATCAGGCGCCCGTCGGTGAGCACCCCGTCGACATCGAGGAGCAAGAGCCTGATGGCGCGGGCGCGCGCGGCGGCCCTGCGGGCGGTCACACGATCTTGGCGCGGAGGATGTCGTGCATGTGGATCATGCCGTGGGGCTGGCCGGCCTGGTCGACGACGATCAGGCTCGTGATGGCGAAGGCCTCCATCACCTCGAGCGCCTTCGCGGCCAGGTCGTCCCCACGGATCAGTTTCGGCTCGCGCGTCATGCAGTCCCGGGCCCGGAGCCCCAAGACCGAGGCCTCGCGCAGGTGCAGGCGCCGGAGATCGCCGTCGGTTACGACGCCGACCAGCCGGCCGCCCCCGTCCACGACGGTCGTGATGCCCAGGCGCTTGGCCGTCATCTCGACGACGACGTCCTTCATCGCCGTGTCCTCGTGGACGACGGGCACGGCGCCGCCCGTGTGCATCAGGTCGGCCACGCGGAAGAGGGCCCGCCAGCCGAGCGCGCCCTTGGGGTGGAGGGCGGCGTAGTCTTCCGGCGTGAGCCCCTTCCGGTCGAGCACCACCATCGCGAGCGCGTCGCCCATGGCCAGGACCGCGGTCGTGCTCGTCGTCGGCGCGAGGTTCATCGGGCACGCCTCCTCGGCCACGCTCACGTCGAGCACCACGTCGCACTGGCGCGCGAGCGTCGACTGGGCGTTGCCCGTCAGGAGCACGATCGGGGTGGCCAGTCGCTTCAAGTGCTCGAGCAGGGCCAGCAGCTCGCTCGTCTCTCCCGAGTTGGAGATGGCGAGGATCACGTCGTCCGGCGCCACGAGGCCGAGGTCACCGTGCACGGCCTCCGCCGGATGCAGAAAGTAGGCGGGCGTGCCGGTCGAGGCGAGCGTCGCCGCGATCTTCCGGCCGATCAGCCCCGACTTCCCCATCCCGGCGACGATGACGCGCCCGCGGCAGCCGTGGAGGAGGTCGACGGCCCGGACGAATGCCTGGTCGAGCCGGGGCACGAGCGCGAGGATCGCCGCCGCCTCAAGACGCAGCACGCGCTCGGCCAGCCGTCGGGGGTCCGTCACGAGGCCACTGCGGCGCGGATCGAGAGGATCTGCTCCAGCAACCGCGGCAGATCGTCGATCCGCAGCATGTTGGGCCCATCGGACAGGGGCCGGCCGTCGGGCAGCGTCCGATCGGGATCCTCGTGCATCTCCATGAAGAGGCCGTCGATGCCGAAGGCGACCGCGGCGCGCGCCAGCCCGGGCACGTACTTGCGCTCGCCGCCCGACCGGTCGCCCGCCGCCCCCGGCAGCTGGACGGAATGGGTCGCGTCGAAGACGACGGGATAGCCCAGCTCGCGCATCTCGCCGAGGCCGCGCATGTCCACGACGAGGTTATTGTAGCCGAAGGACGTCCCCCGCTCGGTCAGCAGGATGCGCTCGTTGCCGGTCGACCGGATCTTGGCGACGACGTTCTTCATCTCGGCCGGCGCCAGGAACTGGCCCTTCTTCACGTTGACGGGCTTGCCCGTGCTGGCGCAGGCCAGCACGAGGTCGGTCTGTCGGCAGAGGAACGCCGGGATCTGCAGCACGTCCAGCACCTCCGCGGCCGGCCCCACCTCCGACACGTCGTGCACGTCTGAGAGGACGGGCACGCCCACGCGCTCCCGGACGAGGCGAAGGATCCGCAGCCCCTCCCGCAGCCCGGGACCCCGGTACGACCCGACCGAGGAACGGTTGGCCTTGTCGTACGAGGACTTGTAGATGAACGGCGTTCGGTGGTCGGCCGCGATCCGCGCCAGACGCTCGGCCGTCCCGAGCGCGTGCTTCTCGTTCTCGATCGCGCACGGCCCCCCGATCAGCGCGAGCGGCTGCCCCGGGCCGATACGCAGCGCGCCGACGACGACGGGCTTCACGCGCGCCGGTGCTCGAGCGCCGCCCGGACGAAGGCGGCGAAGAGCGGATGGGGCTGCCACGGCCGCGAGCGGAACTCGGGATGGAACTGGCCGGCCACGAACCAGGGATGTTCCGTCAGCTCGACGATCTCCACGAGCTGCTTCTCCGCCCAGATGCCCGAGATCCGGAGCCCGCCCTTCTCGAGCGTCTGCAGGTAGTCGTTGTTGACCTCGTACCGGTGGCGGTGACGTTCGAGGATGATCCCCTGCCCGTAGGCGCGCGAGGCGAGACTTCCCTCGGAGAGGAGGATCGGGTAAAGCCCGAGCCGCATCGTCCCGCCCTTCGCGTTGACCTCGCGCTGGTCGGGCAGGAGGTCGATGACCTTGTGCGGCGCCACCGGGTCGAACTCCGCCGAGTTCGCGCCGGGGAGGCCGCAGACGTTCCGGGCGTACTCGATCACCGCGCACTGCAACCCGAGGCAGATCCCGAAGAACGGGAGCCCGTGCTCGCGCGCCCAGCGGACCGCCGAGATCTTGCCCTCGATGCCCCGGTCGCCGAAGCCGCCCGGCACCAGGAGTCCGTCGACCCGCCCGAGGGGACCGGCGGCGCCGTCCCGCTCGATCTGTTCGGCGTCCACCCACGTGAGCTCGACCCGCGCGTCGTTGGCGATTCCCCCGTGGACGAGCGCCTCGGTGAGGCTCTTGTACGAGTCCTTGAGGTCGATATACTTGCCGACGACCGCGATCCGCGTCTGGTGCTGCGGCGACTTCACCTTCCGCACGATGTCCTCCCAGCGCGAGAGGTCGATCGAGCGCGCGCCGAGGCCGAGCAGCTTCAGGATGATCGCGTCGAGCCCCTCCCGGTGGAACACGAGCGGGACCTCGTAGACGGTGTCGACGTCCTTCGCCGTGATGACGGCCTCCTCCTCGACGTCGCAGAAGAGCGCGATCTTCGACTTAATGCCTGGGGGGAGGTAGCGGTCGGTCCGGCAGAGCAGGATGTCGGGCTGGATCCCGATCGCCCGGAGCTCCTTGACCGAGTGCTGGGTGGCCTTCGTCTTGAGCTCGGCCGCGGCCTGGATGAACGGCACCAGGGTGAGGTGGACGTAGGCGACGTTGTCACGCCCGACATCCTTCTTGAGCTGGCGCGCGGCCTCCAGGAAGGGCAGGCTCTCGATGTCGCCGACCGTCCCGCCGACCTCGACGATGACGATGTCGACGCCCCGCGCGACCCGCCGGATCGCGGCCTTGATCTCGTCGGTGATGTGCGGGATCACCTGGACCGTCCGCCCCAGATAGTCGCCGTGGCGCTCCTTCTGGATGACGGAGAAGTAGACCTTGCCGGTCGTGACATTGTGGTCGCGGGACACGCGGGCGGAGGTGAACCGCTCGTAGTGGCCGAGGTCCAGATCGGTCTCGCCCCCGTCGTCGGTCACGAAGACCTCGCCGTGCTGGTACGGGCTCATCGTCCCCGCGTCGATGTTGATATAGGGATCCATCTTCTGGAGCGTCACACGGTAGCCGTGCGCCTCCAGGAGGGCGCCGATGGAGGATGCCGCCAGACCCTTGCCGAGGGAGGAGACCACCCCTCCCGTCACGAAGATATATTTCGTCGCCACATCAACCGTCCTTTCTCGAGTCCGGCCGCTCCAGGGTCCACCGCCGCACCAGCGCCGCCTCGTCCGCCCGCGAGCGCGCCCTTTCGTCGAGCCGCGCGTCCCGAAGCCGGTCGAGCACGAGCCCGACCGCCGGCCCCCGCGGTACGCCCAACGCGATCAGCTCCTCGCCGCGCAGTGCGCCCCGGACCTGGGCGGCGCCGCCGAGGTACCAGTCGAGGGCGGCCCGCACCGGGCGGTCCCCGCCGAGCCACACCCAGGCGAGCTCGATCGCCGCGCGGCCGCGTAGCAGCGCCGCCCGGCGGCTCGCGGGGGCCCCGGACAGGGCGGCCAGCCGCTCGACGAGGAGCGGCCCGGCCTCCCGCGCCCGGAGGAGCCGGGCGAGCGGCTCGCCGGAAAGGCCGAGGCCCCGCAAGCCGGCGGCGGCCACCTCGGCCGCCTGGTCGCCCACGATCGCGAGCGCCGCCAGCTCGAGCGGCGGCGCCGCGAGGCCGCGCTGGCGGAGCCAGCCGAGCGCCGCGGGGAGCCCCTCAAGCCGGGCGCGGGTCACGCGCGAGAACCGGAGCCGAGGATCGAGGAGCCGGAAGGCGCCCGCCGCGCCCAGGCGCGCGAGCGCTGCCGCCGGCGCTGCGTCGTCGAGCACGCGCTCGATCTCGGCGGCGATGCGCGCGCCCGAGAGCGCCGGGTACGGCGCCAGGCGAAGGGCGAGCGCCTGCGCCCGGACCGTGGCGCGCTCGAGGGAGAAGCCGAGACGCGCGGCGTAACGGGCCGCTCGGAAGATCCGGGTCGGGTCCTCGACGAACGACAGGGGATGCAGCACCCGGAGGCGGCGTCGGAGCACGTCCTGCCGGCCGCCGAGGGGATCGAGCAGGCGGAGGGCGCCCGAGGCGAGCTCCACCGCCATCGCGTTCACGCCGAAGTCCCGTCGCGCAAGGTCGTCGAGGATCGTCCCGGCCCGGACCGTCGGCAAGGCGCCCGCCGCCGCGTAACGCTCGGCGCGGGCCGTCACGAGGTCGAGGCGGCCCGGGCGCAGTCCCTCGATCGAGGCCGTCCCGAACGAGGGGTGGACGGTGAGGGTCCCGCCGAGCGCGCGCGCGACGCGCCGCGCGACGGCGATCGCGTCGCCCTCGACGACAACGTCCAGGTCACGTCCCTCCGCCGTCGCCGTCCGCGCGCCGTCGATCAGCGCGTCCCGGACGACCCCGCCCACGGCGAAGGCCCGGGCGCCGGCCGCGTCGGCCAGCCGCCCGACCTCCGCTAGCAGCTCGAGGACCTCGGCCGCGCGGCGGGACCGGAGTCGCCGGACGAGGGACGGGCCGGCGACCGCGGCGCCGGCGAGCGCCGCGCGGCCGACGGCGCCGATCGGCCGGAACCGGTCCAGCACGAGCACGGCGGGAGCGCCGGCGACCAACCGGCGGCGCACGCTGACCTCCGAGTCGCCCCGGAGCACCGCCGGGACCGGGCGCGCCAGCTCAGCCACCCGGAGCGTCTCGAGCCCAAGGGCCATCGCCCGCACCAGGTCGTCCGTGAACACCAGCGCCTTTTGCCCGGCGAGCACGAGCGCCCGGCCGCTCCCCGTCCCCAGCAGTGCCCGCCCCCGAAGCACGGAGGCGTCGGCGGGACACGGGACCACGCGCACGTCGGTGAGGTCGCCCGCCCGCGCGTCGACTTGCGGGTAGGCGTGGGCGCGCCGCGCCGTCACGCCGATCTCCGCCGCGACCCGGCCCGGGGATGGAACTGGCGGTACATCCGGAGCACGGCGGACGACGGCAGGTGGGTGTAGATCTGCGTCGTCGCGATGTCGGCGTGCCCGAGCATCGCCTGGACGGACCGCAGATCCGCCCCGCCCTCGAGCAGGTGGCTCGCGAAGGAATGGCGGAGCGTGTGCGGCGAGATGGCGCGCTTGAGGCCGGCCCGTCGGGCCCACTTCCGCACGACGAGCCAGAGCGCCTGGCGCGTCAGCGGGCCGCCGCGCGGCCCGAGGAAGAGGGTGCCGCCATCCCGCCGGCGCGCGAGGCGACGACGCGCGGAGGCCAGGTAGGCGCGCGTCCACTCGAGCGCGGGGCCACCGACGGGCACGAGCCGCTGCCGACTGCCCTTGCCGGTGCACACCACGTAACCGGCCGCGAGGTTGACGTCCTCCAGCCGGAGGGAGAGACACTCCGACGCGCGCATGCCGGTCGCGTAGAGCAGCTCCAGGAGCGCGCGGTCGCGCACCCCTTCCGGCCGTCCCACGTCCGGCGCCTCCACCAGGCGCGCCGCCTCATCCCGCGTGAGCGTCCGCGGCAGCCGGCGCGCTGGCCGCGGCGCCTCCAGGTGCTCCGTGGGATCCGACCCGCGCCGGCCCTCGCGAAGGAGGAAGCGATAGAGCCCCCGCACGGCCGACAGGTGACGGGCCACACTCGCGGGAGCGAGCCCGGCGCCCCGCAGGCCGGCCACGTACGCGACGACGTCGGCCGCCTGGGCCTCCATGAGGCCCCGACGGCGCGCGGTCAGGAATCGGCTGAAGCCCGCGAGATCGCCCCGATAGGCCGCGAGCGTGTTCTGGGAGGCACCCTGCTCCGCCTGGAGGGCCCCGAGGAACTCCGCCGTGGCGTCCATCACGCGTGGCCGCGCGGCGCGGCGGTCGGGCGGAATCGGCGAGGCGGAGACGGGTCGAGCAGCGGGCGCGTGCGATCTGATCGACTGATCAGAGTGACCACGACGGAGTATATCAGCCCGCCCCGCTCGAAGGCAAGGAGCGGAACAGCGCGGCGCGCTCGGGCGAGCCGAGCGCGCGGCTCGCGAACCAGAAGACGAGCCCGCCGCCCCCGATCGCCGCGCCGAGCCAGCCGGCCTCCGTCCAGCGCCCCGGCGCGTGGGGCCAGCGCAGGAGCAGCGCGCCGCACCAGACGCCGAGCGCAGCCGACGCAAGGGCCGTGCGACCCAGGCTCCTCACGAGCTCGCGTCCGCCGAGACGCCCCAGGCGGCGCCGCAGAAACCAGACGAGGAGCGCCAGATTCGCGTAGGCGGAGGCCGAGGAGGCGCACGCGAGCCCCGCGTGCGCCATGGGCTGGAGCAGGGCGACGGCGATCACGACGTTCACACCGACCGCCGCCGCGCCCGCCGCCACCGGCGTCCGGGTGTCGCCCATCGCGTAGAAGGCTTGGGCGGCGATCCGGGTCGCCGAGAACGCGACGAGGCCGAGTGAGTACCAGGCGAGCGCCCAGGCGGTGGCGGCCGTCTCGACGGGGCCGAAGTGGCCGCGTTCGAACAGCACGCGCGTGATCGGCACGCGGAGCACCAAGAGGCCGACCGTCGCCGGCAGTGCTGTATAGCAGGACAGGCGGAGGGCGAAGTTCATCGTCCGCGCGAGCCCAAGGCGGTCGCCGGCCGCCGCCTGGCGGGACATCGGCGGCAGCGCCGCCGAGGCCAGCGCGATGCCGAACACCCCGAGCGGGAACTCCACGACCCGGTCGGCGTAATAGAGGTACGAGATGCTGCCCGAGCGGAGCAGCGAGGCGAGCAGCGTGTTGATGAAGATCGTGACCTGCACCGCGGCGAGACCGAAGATCGACGGCAGCAAGAGGCGAAGGAGCCGGCCGAGGGCGGGATGCCGGACCTCGCGCGACGGCCGGAGCGGAATGTCGGCGCGGACAAGGTCCGGCACCTGGACGACGAGCTGCCCGACCCCGCCCACGAGGACGCCCACCGCGAGCGACACGATCGGCGGGTCGACGTGGCGGATCAGGGCGAGCACGCCGACGATCATCCCGATGTTCATGACCGCCGGGCCCAGCGCGGACATGAAGAACCGCCCGTGGGCGTTGAGGGCGCCCATCACGAGCGCGGCGAGCCCGACCAGGACCAGATACGGGAACATCAGCCGTGTCAGCATCACCGTGAGCGCGAGCTGCCCAGGCTCGCCGGCGAAGCCGGGGGCCATCAGGCGGACGATCCACGGTGCGAGCAGACTGCCGAGCGCGGTCACGGCGCACAGCACCAGGATCGCGGCCCCGAGGAGCGCTCGGAACAGGCGTTGGAAATCGGCACGCGGACGCGTGACCAGGTAGTCGCTCAGCATCGGCACCACCGCGGTCGAGAGGGCCCCCTCGCCCAGGAGGCGGCGGAGGATGTTGGGGATCCGGAAGGCGACGAAGAACGCGTCGGTCACCGGCCCGGCGCCGAAGGCGCGGGCCACGATCACGTCGCGCACGAAGCCGAGCACCCGACTGGCGAGCGTCGCGACGCCGATGCTCCCGAGCGCGCGGACGACCTGGGCCTCGTGGTCAGGTCTTGCAATCATCGGAGATTTTCCGCACTATGAGCGGACCCAATCATCCGGAGGAGTGAGCTCTTGGCGAACATCAAGTCGGCGATCAAACAGGCGCGGCAGAGCGAGCGGCGGCGCCAACGGAACCGCATCGTCCGGTCAACGGTTCGGAGCTCCACCAAGCTGGCGCGGACGGCCCTCGGCGAGACGGCCGCCACCGCCCGCGCGGCGGTCGGGGAGGCGATCCGCGAGCTCGACAAGGCCGTCACGAAGGGTGTGCTCCACCGCAACACCGCCGCCCGGAAGAAGTCTGCGCTCGCCCGGCGCCTCGCGGCGCTCGGCTAGCCCGGCGCGTCCCGAGCCGCTCGAGCAAGCCCGCGGCCGCTCGCGCCACCATCTCCCCCGCCCCCTCGCCGTAGAGGCTCGCGCACTCGATGTAGCCCCTGCGGTGATAGGCGTCGGCCGTGAGCAGGTAGCCGAGGTAGCCGTTGGAGAGGCCGGCCACGAAGGCGACGGGAAAGTGGCGGCGGCCGGCGGCCTTGACGACCCGCCCGAGACGGGTCTCGAGCTCCCCCGGGACCGTGACCCAGGCGCTCGGGCCGAGCGCGACGGCGACCAGCTCGGCCGACCGCGGCAGCGCCGAGCCGAGCGGGACGGTCAGCCCGCCCGGCACCCAGCGCCCCAGGCAGTTCCGCACCGACACGAACGGCGGCGGGAGGTCGATCCGTTCGTGCAGGGTCTCCAGCCCTGCGGCGCCCGCCACCGGAACCCGCGCCCAGGCGGCGCCCACCGTCGTCGCGAGTTGTCCGCCGGCCTCGGCGATGGCCGCCTCGCCGTGCCCCCGCGGGCTTACGTCGCCGACCGCGCCGTTCACGAACAGCGCCGGCGCGCCGAGGGTTCGCTCGAGGCGGCGCGACGCCTCGCCCATGACGTCCGCCGACAGCCTGAGGTTCGACGCCGGGAGCGTCGTGCCGTGGATCGCGTAGTTCCAGACGAGCGCGACGGCTTGGCCGCCGGGCCGAACGAGCTTCAGCAGCGCGAGCTCGGGATCCAGGGGTCGGTCGAGCCGGCTCTCCGTCAGGGCGGGCGCGGTCGTGGTGCCGGCGCCCACGAGCGCCGGCGCCGTGTCCCGCTCCGCGCGCTCGACCGCGGCCAGGATGCCGTCGAGCACCGCCCGGCGGACGCCGGCGTCGAAGCGATCGGTCGCGAGCGCCCCGAAGACCTCGGAGTCGATGTAGGCGCCGGGGCCCGAATGCGTGTGGGACGCCGAGACGATCACGGTGGAATAGGCACGGCCCACGGCCGCCGCCCGCGCGCGGACCTCGCCGACGAGCCCCGGATCCACCGCGACGAGGTCGACGGCCACCCAGAGGAGCCGCTCCGCCGCCGTGTCGAGGACGAGCGCGCGAGCCATAATCGGATCGCGCACGCCCGTCGACGGCCGGAGCCAGAACGCGTGCGGGTGGCGGTCGAATAGATCGGGCACGAGGAGCCGGCGCGCCGGGCTGCCGTAGCCCGCGACCGGCACGCCCGCCGGGAGCGCGAGCTCCGCCACCGCCGCCCCCGCCCGCAAGGTCGGCGAGGGCCGGGCCCCGGCAGACGAGGGCAGCAGCACGAGCACCGGGAGCAGCGCGACGGCGGCGCGGCTCAACAGAGATCCGCGACCAGGATCGCCATCTCCGCGCGCGGCTCGCCGCCGGTCTTGACCGCGAACTCGACCTGCCAGCAGCGCCAGAGCCGCCGCGCGAGGTCCGCCGTCTGGAGCGACTCTGCCCGGGCCAGCACTCTTTCCGTCACGGGCAGGGGGCGCCGCAGACGGCGCGCGATCTCGGCGGCTGGAATGCCGCGGCGCGCCCACTCTTTGACAGTCCACGTGGTCCGCAGCTCCCCGCCGAGGAAGCCCAGGAGCCTGAGCGGCTCCTCGCCCGCGCGCAGGAGCTGGTCGAGCAGTGTCTGCGCCCGGCCGCGCTCGCCCCGCTCGATCGCGCGCACGAGATCGAACAGATCGCTCACCCGGTGGTCGCCGACGACGGCGCGGACCTCCCCCGCGCCGACCCGCCGGTTGTCGGGCCCACCCGCGAGCGCGGCCTTCCGCGCCTCGCCGAGGAGCAGGCCGAGGTCATCGCCGACGAACTCGACCAGCATCCGTGCGGCCTCGTCGGCCACCTCGAGGCCGTCGAGGCGCGCGCGCTGCTGGAGCGCTCGCTCGAGGGCCTGGCCCCTCGGGGGGAAGAGCTCGACCACGCTGCTCGCCGGCACCGCCCGGAGGAGCCAGTGGTCATTCTTGCGGACGCGGTCCGCCCTGAGCGACTCCGCCGAGAGCAGGAGCAGGCAGGTGGACGGGCTCGGCGCGGCGAGGTAGGCCAGGAGCGTCTCGTGGTGGCCCGCGGCGAGCGCCTCGGCGTGCCTGACGACCACGAGGCGGCGCGGCGCCAGGAACGGCAAGGTCATCGCCGACCGCGCCACGGCCTCGGCCGTCGTCTCGCGGCCGTCCAACACCTCTCGGTCGAAGGCGCCGCTCGCCGGCTCGGCGAAGATCGCCGCCGAGAGCACGCTCAGCGCGTCGTCGAGCAGGAGCGGCGCGGGACCGTGCAGGAGCGCGACCTGGGGCACCGTGCGGCGTTCGGCATCCCGCAGGAGTCCCGGGTAGTCCACGCTACAGGCGTTCGATGGCGAGCTCGCCGAGGGCGGGCCCGCGGGCGAGGCGCTCCCCGACCGCGATGCCCGCGGCGAAGCGGCGGGCCGAGGGCGCGCACCGGCCCAGGCCCCGGCCGACCAGCCCCCGCCCCGGCCGGATCCGACGCCCCCCCTCAGGTCGCATGGGTCACGATATTCACCAGCCGGCCAGGCACCACCACCACGCGCGCCACCTGGCGCGACGCGAGCCACGGCCGCACCCTATCGTCGGCCAGCGCCAGCGCCGTGACGTGCTCCTCGCGGGCTCCGGTCTCCACGGTGAGCCGACTCCGCACCTTGCCGTCGACCTGGACCACGACCGTGATCTCCTCCCGGATGAGGGCGCCGCTGTCGGCCCGCGGCCAGGGGCGGCGGAACAGGCTCTCCGCGTGGCCGAGAACGCTCCACAGCTCCTCCGCGATGTGCGGACAGAATGGCCCGAGCAGGAGCAGCAGCGTCTCGACCGCCTCGCGCATCAGCGCCGGCCGCTCCTGGCGCGGCTCCTGGGCGGGGGCGGCCTCAAACGCATGGAGCTCGTTGACGAGCTCCATGATCGCGCTGATCGCGGTGTTGAAGTGGAAGGCGTTCTCTATGTCGGCGGTCACACGGTCGATCGTCTCGTGGACGGTCCGGCGGAAGGCGCGTCCGCGGTCCGAGAGCGCGTCTGCCCGTGCGGGCGCCGCCAGCCGGAGCTCGTCCACGTGCGCCAGGGTGAACCGCCACACCCGGTTCAGGAAGCGCGAGGCGCCCTCGACGCCGTGATCGTTCCAGTCGAGATCCTTCTCGGGCGGCGCCGCGAACAGCGAGAAGAGCCGCGCCGTGTCGGCGCCGAGCGTCCGGATGAGGTCGTCGGGATCGACGACGTTGCCCTTGGACTTCGACATCTTGGCGCCGTCCTTGATCACCATGCCCTGGCTCAGGAGCCCGATGAACGGCTCGTCCACCTTCACGAGGCCGAGGTCGCGCAGCACCTTGGTGTAGAAGCGGGCGTAGAGGAGATGCAGCACGGCATGCTCGATGCCGCCGATATACTGGTCGACCGGCATCCAGTATTCCACGGCCGCCCGTTCGAACATCCCGTGCTCGTAGTGGGGCGAGCAGTACCGGAGGAAGTACCACGAGGACTCCACGAACGTGTCCATCGTGTCCGTCTCACGCTTGGCGGGGCCGCCGCACCGCGGGCACCTCGCGTTGACGAAGCTCGGGACGTCCGCGAGCGGCGATCCCCCCTTGCCGCTGATCTGGACGTTCTCAGGCAGGACAACCGGGAGATTCTCCTCCTTCTCCGGGACCATCCCGTCTCGGTCGCAGTAGAGGACGGGAATCGGCGCCCCCCAGTACCGCTGACGGCTGATGCCCCAGTCGCGCAGCCGGTAGTTCACCTTGCCCTCGCCGAGCCGGTTCGCTTCCAGCCACTCGATCGCCTTCCGCTTGGCGGCGGCCACGCTGAGGCCGTCGAGGAAGCCGGAATTGATCTTCGTGCCGTCGCCCGTGTACGCCTGTCCCCGGAAGCCGGCGGGCCGCGCGACCGTCTCGACGATGGGCAGGCCGTGCTGCACGGCGAAGTCCCAGTCGCGCTGATCCTCGCCCGGCACCGCCATGATCGCGCCGGTGCCGTAGGCCATGACCACGTAGTCGGCGATGAAGAGGGGGACCTCGGCGCCGGTGAACGGGTTGACCGCGCGCGCGCGGAGGCGCAGCCCCCGCTTGGGGCGGTCGGTGGCCAGGCGTTCGATCTCGGTCGCCCGCGCGACCTCGGCGCGGAAGCGCTCGACGGCCGCTCGCTCGCCGCCGTCCGCCAGGAGCTCGTCCACGAGCGGGTGCTCGGGCGCGAGCACGGCGTACGTCATGCCGAACCCCGTGTCGGGGCGGGTCGTGAAGACGCGCACCGCGAGCCCCGGCCGGCCGACCACGGGCAGGTCGACCTCGGCGCCCTCGCTCCGCCCGATCCAGTTGCGCTGCATCGTCATGACGCGCTCGGGCCAGCCGGGGAGCCGCTCGCACCACTCGAGCAGCTCGTCGGCGTATTTCGTGATCTTGAAGAACCAGCCGTCGACCTCCTTCTGCGTCACCTCGCTATCGCAGCGCCAGCAGCGCCCAGCCTCGACCTGCTCGTTGGCGAGGACCGTCTGGCAGGAAGGGCACCAGTTCACCCGCGACCGGCGCCGGTAGGCGAGGCCGCGCTCGAGCATCCGGATGAAGATGAGCTGCTCCCACTTGTAGTACGCCGGCTCGCAGGTGGTAATCTCGCGGTCCCAGTCGTAGGAGACGCCCAGCTGCTTGAGCTGGTTGCGCATGTAGCTGATGTTCTCGTAGGTCCAGATCGCCGGGTGGACGCCGTTCTCGATCGCCGCGTTCTCGGCCGGGAGTCCGAACGCGTCCCAGCCCATCGGATGCAGGACGTTGAAGCCGCGCATCCGCTTATAGCGCGCCAGGACGTCACCGATCGCGTACACCCGGACGTGCCCCATGTGGATCCGGCCGGACGGGTACGGGAACATCTCGAGGCAGTAGAATTTCGGCCTGCCCGGGTCCTCGGCGACGCGGAACTCCTTCCGCGCCTCCCAGGCCGCCTGCCATTTCGCCTCGAGCTCTCGGAAGGGGTAACGGTCGGAGGCCATTCCGCCAAGTTTTTACCACACTTACCGAACAGAGGCAACTTCGCGGAGCCGTCCTGCCCCCGGGCGGGAAGCGCCCGGGGGAGGCGGCAGACTGTGAGCCCTACTTCTTCATCTCGAGCTTGATCCCGGCTACCGTCGCGGCCTCCTCGCACTTGGCGACGGATTCGGCGTGCTTGCCTTCCTTGTGCAGCTTCTCGCACTCGTCGGTCAGCTTCTTGGCTTCGCTGCGCTTGGCTTTGTCCTTCACCTTCGGCAGGTCCGCCCGGAGCTGTTTGATCAGGAGCGGGCACGTGTTGGCCGCCGCCATCCCGCCGCCGACCACGATCGCCATTCCGAACGCCAAGCCCGCCATCATTTTCTTCATCGTCTCGTTCTTCATCGTCTCGTCACCCCCTCCCCGCGACCCGACATGGCTGCAATACTATAAACCCGCCCGATCGCTCCCGGGTTCCGGAGAGGCCGGGGCGGTGGGCCCGTCGCTCGCGGGCTCGGCCGCCGACGGGTGGAAGTAGTCGTAGATCCGCTGGGCCATCTTGGGCGTGACCTTCGGCGTCGCCGCCAGCTCGGCCACGGTCGCCTCGCGCACGCGGCGGGCCGAGCCGAGCGACTTCAGCAGGCTCGTGCGGATCGTGGGGCCGACTCCGGGGATCGCGTCGAGGACCGACTGGATCGTCCGCCGCGTCCGGAGCTTCCGGTGGTAGGTGATCGCGAACCGGTGGGCCTCGTCCCGGACCTTCTGGAGTGTCTGGAGCGCGGGCGAGGTCCTGTCGAGCACGATCGGCTGGAGACTCTCCGCCGTGTAGACCTCTTCCTGCTGCTTGGCGAGCGCGATCACCGGAAGGTAGTCGAGCCCGAGGGTCTCGAGCGTCTTGAGACCGACGTTGAGCTGGCCGCGGCCGCCGTCGATCAGGACGAGGTCGGGGAGGACGGTACCGTCCTCGAGCGCCTTGCCAAAGCGGCGGCCCAGGACCTCCTGGAGGGAGGCAAAGTCGTCGGCGCCCTGGACGGTCCGGATCCGGAACCGCTTGTAATCGTCCGGCTTCATCGCGCCGTTTTCCCAGACGACCATCGAGCCGACCTGCTCGCCGCCCTGGGTGTGGGAGATGTCGTAGCCCTCGATGCGGTTCGGGGGCGCCGGGAGGCCGAGGACGCGCTGCAGCTCCTCGAGGACGAGCTGCTGGCGGTTGCCCCGAGACAGGAGGTGCCCCTGCAGCGCGATGGCGGCGTTCTCTTCGGCCAGCGCCACGAACTCCCGCTTGCGCCCGCGCTGGGGCGCGTGGAGCTCCACTCGGCCGCCGCGCAGCCGCTCGAGCCACTCGGCGATGAGGGCCTCGTCCGGCACCGCCTCCGACACGAGCACCTCGGCCGCCGGAACGATGCCGCGGGCGTAGAACTGCTCGATGAACGCCGCGATCACCTCGCCGTCCCGGAAGCCGGAGACCCTGTCGAAGAAGAAGGCTTCCTGGCCGAGCAGGCGCCCGCGGCGCACGAAGAACAGCTCGACGCAGGCGTCCCCGCCCTCCCGGACGACCCCGATGATGTCCTGGTCGACCTCCTCCGTCGAGATGATCTTCTGCCGCTCCCGGACCTTGTTGAGCGACTGGATCTGGTCACGGAGGAGGGCGGCGCGCTCGAACTTCATCTCCGCCGCGGCCGCTTCCATCTCCTGCGTGAGCAGCTTGGCGAGGTCGTCGTCCTTTCCGTCGAGGAAGGCCTGGACCTCGCGCACGGTCTTCGCGTATCCCGCCTTGGTCTCCCACCCGGTGCAGGGCGCGTTGCAGCGGTGGATGTAGTACTGCAGGCACGGCCGCTCGAGCGTGCCGTCGATCTTGATCCGGCAGGTGCGGAGCGGGAAGAGCTGACGCGTCAGCCGGAGCGTCTCGCGCATGGCCGTGGCCGGATAGAAGGGGCCGTAATACGCCGCGCCATCCTTCTGGACCCGCCGGGCCACGACCAGCCGCGGGAAATCCTCGGTCGTCGTCAGCTTGAGGAAGGGGTAGTGCTTGTCGTCGCGCAGGATGATGTTGTACCGAGGGCGGTGCTTCCGCACGAGGTTCGCCTCGAGCATCATCGCCTCGAGCTCGTTGTCGGTGACGATGTACTCGAGGTCCCGGATTTGCCGCACCAGCGCTTCGGTCTTGGGATCGCGCGGGCGCCCCTCCTGGAAGTAGGAGCGCACCCGGCTCCGGAGCGACGCCGCCTTGCCCACGTAGATGACGGCCGCCTTCGCGTCCTTGTAGAGGTAGACGCCGGGCCGGTCCGGTACCCGTGCGAGTTTCTCGTCGAGGGTCATTCCAGACCTAACGATACACCGCGGCGCCTGGCTCTACGCGTGCCGCGCGGTGGGGCCGGGCTCCCGACTTCGACCGGGGCGGCCCGGCGGCTCGCCGGACCGCCCCGGCGATCTTGCGCGAGGCCGCGGCGTGACGCGCCGCGACAGCGGCGGGGCGGCCCCCGATGCGCGCGGAAGACGCGCGGGCGACCTCAGAGGTCGGCTCAGCGGACGGCGAGCTCGCGCTTTCGGAGGGCCCGGACGCGGTCGCGGAGCTCGGCGGCCCGTTCGAAGTCGAGCCTCCGGGCGGCGTCCTTCATCTGCGCTTCGAGCTCTTTGATCCGGGCCTCGAGCGCGGCGGGATCCCCGGGGACCTCCTCGGCCGCCGGGCCCACCTCGACCGTGTAGTAGTCCCGCTCGTAGACCGTCTGCAGCAGCTCGCGGATCGAGGAGCGGATCGACTCCGGCGTGATACCGTGCTCCGCGTTGTAGGCCGCCTGGAGCCGGCGCCGCCGCTCGGTCTCCCGGAGCGTCGCCGCCATCGAGTCCGTAACCCGGTCGGCGTACATGATCACCTGGCCCTTGACGTTCCGCGCGGCCCGCCCCGCGGTCTGGATGAGCGACGTCGTCGACCGCAGGTACCCTTCCTTGTCGGCGTCGAGGATCGCCACCAGCGACACCTCCGGGATGTCGAGGCCCTCGCGGAGGAGGTTGATGCCGATGAGGCCGTCGAACTTGCCGAGCCGGAGGTCGCGAATCAGCTCGACCCGGTCGAGCGTGTCGATGTCGGAGTGTAGGTACCGCACGCGGAGCCCCATTTGCTGGTAGTACTCGGTGAGGTCCTCCGCCATCCGCTTGGTGAGGCACGTGACGAGGACGCGCTCTTCCCGCGCCGCCCGACTCCGGATCTCCTCGAGCAGGTCGTCGACCTGCTCCGTCGCGGGCCGTACCGTGAGCTCCGGGTCCGTGAGGCCCGTCGGTCGGATGATCTGCTCCGCCATCGCGTCGCCTGCCAAGCGGAGCTCGTGCGCGGCGGGCGTCGCCGACACGTACACGATCTGGCCGGCGAGCGCCGTGAACTCCTCAAAGGTGAGCGGGCGGTTGTCGAAGGCCGAGGGCAGCCGGAAGCCGTACTCGACCAGCGTCTCCTTCCGCGACCGGTCGCCGTAGTACATGCCGCCGATCTGCGGCACCGCCACGTGGCTCTCGTCGATGATGATCAGCGCATCCTTGGGTAGATAG
>WNFT01000460.1_pt1 | contig 33295 bp, 33 predicted proteins | sample 5400191 | NCBI WGS metagenome assembly WNFT01 (sample SAMN13153359, study PRJNA577476) | soil metagenome | isolation source: 80 cm saprolite under Madrone tree | place: USA:California | collected 2016-06-14 | reverse complement strand
GACGAACCCACGTTCCGATGGAGGTCGCGATCTCCGGCGCCGCGCCGCTCGGCCGCCTGCGGACGTTCGGGTGGCAGGTGGTGAGTGCCCGCGAGAAGTCGGCGACCATGGACGCCTATCGGGCCTATCTGGGGCAGTCGAGGGGCGAGTGGAGCGTCGCCAAGAACGTCTACGTCGCGCTGAGAAGCGGCTGGTTCAGCTGCCGCAGTGCCGTATACCTCGCGCTGGGCAAGCCCGTGGTGGTTCAGGACACCGGGTGGAGCAAGTACTATCCCACGGGGGACGGCCTGCTCGGATTCGATACTGTAGATGAGGCGGTGGCGGCCCTGGCGACGGCTGATGCCGACTACCGGCGTCACTGCGATGCGGCTCGGGCCTTCGCGGAAGGCGCCTTCGCAGCCGACAAGGTGCTGGAGCGTCTGCTCGCCGACTGCGACCTCACGTGACGCCGGTTTTCATCGGGTCCGCATTCGTCGCCAAGTATCCGACGGGCGGGGGCAGCTTCTGGGTGCCGCTCCAGTACGTGCTAGGCCTGCGAGCGCTCGGGGTGGAGGCGTACTGGCTCGAGTTGCTCTGGCCGCAGGCCAATGTCGAGCGCGCGCGCAGGTTCCTGTCCGCCTTCCAGCGACACGTGGAGGCGCTCGGCGTCGCCGACTGGGTCACCGTCGTGCTCTTCCCCGACCATGAGCGCGACGACCCGCCCGGACGAGAGGAGTCCTTCGGCGCACGCGCCAAGGATCTGTGGGCGCGCGCGCACGCCGGCCTCCTGCTCAACATGGCCAATAGCGTCCCCGCCAGCCTGCGCGGCCGGTTTGCCCGGACGGCGCTGTTCGACATCGACCCCGGCCAGTTCCAGCTCTGGGCCCGCGACGTCGATCTGGGCGTTGGCAGTCATGACGCGTATCTGACCATCGGCCAGAACCTGGGCGCCGCCGATTCCCCCGTGCCGCTCGGCGACGTGCCCTGGCAGCGGGTGTGGCCCGCCGTCCATCTACCCGCGTGGCCGAAGCAGCCCGCGATTCAGGCCGCGCGCTACACGACGGTGACCCAGTGGTGGAACGATGGCTGGACGGTGCTGGGCAGCGAGATCATCGAGGGCCACAAGCGCACGAGCTTCCTCCGCGTCCTAGAGCTGCCCCGACAGGTGCCGGTCCAGCTCGAGCTCGCCGCGAACATCCGTTCCGAGGAAACGGAAGACCGGGACCTCCTCACCCGCGCCGGTTGGCATCTCGCGGACCCTGCGGTGGTGGCGGGAACCCCCGAGGCCTATCGGCGTTACGTGCAGCAGTCACGCGGCGAGTTCGGCTGCGCCAAGCCCTCGTACGTGCGCACCCGTCCGGGATGGGTGAGCGACCGCACTGTCTGCTACCTGGCTAGCGGGCGCCCCTGCGTGGTCGAAGCCACCGGCGTCGAGAACCAGCTGCCGCCCAGCGCTGGCCTGCGCTTCTTCCGCACCCTGGACGAGGCTGCGGAATGCCTCCGCGCCGTGGAGCGCGACTATGTCGCCGCCGCGCGCGCGGCCCGCGAGCTGGCGGAGGAGGTGTTCGCCGCGCGAGTGGTCATGCCGACGATCTTGAAGGCCGCCGGCTTCTGACGGGGATCGTTCACGAGGCGGTGAGGCAGTAAGGTGCAAAAGGGTGCCAACGGTGCCATCAACCGCGAGTTGGGCGTCCTGACCCGCATGTTCCAGCTCGCTGTGGAGAATAGACGGGTGACGAGGGTGCCCGTTGTCCGCAAGTTGAAAGAAGCCGCACCTCGCCATGGGTTCTTCGAACGCGAGCAGTTCGAGGCGATCCGAAAGCACCTGCCCGTAGATCTCCGGGCAGTCGTGACCGTGGCCTATACCTTCGGCTGGCGCACCCAGAGTGAGGTGCTAACGCTCAAGCGTAGCCAGCTCGAAGGTCACCGGGCATCGGACGCGCTCGGTCTTCGACCGTTACCACATCGTCAGCCCTGCGGACCTGAAGGAAGCCAGCCGCAAGCTGGCCCAGAACGGACGCTGACGCGGCGACGGTTACATTTGTGGCGACAATCGCGAGGTAGTCTGCAGAAACTGTCTCGGAAATCGTTGATTGAGTGGTGGCGGCGGGAGGACTCGAACCTCCGACACGGGGCTTATGAGACCCCTGCTCTGCCACCTGAGCTACGCCGCCGATCCAGGGGCCGGAGCAGGAAAGTTACAGGCTTACGGAGTGGGAGTCAAGCAGACCGGCGCGCTCTCCGAGGCCATTGTGCCCGCAATACGCCTGTGACTCGCGCCGAGGACGCTGACGAAGCCGATCGGCCTTTCTCGGCAGCTTGCTAAAGCTCCTGGGCCAGTTGCTTGATCTCCCCGCGAAGGTGGTCCCACTGGGCAACCAGGGGCCGGCTCATCTCTGGGGCGCTCCCCGCGCGAAGCCTCTTGATCTCGTCTCCGAGAATGTTCCGATAGTGCGTGGCCTTGCTGAGGATCGCGTAGAGCCGATCCTGCCGCTCCTCGAGGTGGGTGAGGAGATGGATGTCGAGCTCGTCGATCTTACCGCGATGCGTTGTCAGCCGGGACGCTGTTCGATTCATGCTTCCTCCCTCAGTCCTTCCAACGATTCGCCGTCCAGCTGGTAGAACGCGCACCTTCCGTACCCTCGGAGCGACGCCGCCGAAAATCGCGTTGACACGAAAAACGCTTTGCTATAATCCCGCCGGACGACGTCCAACAGTAATGACTCCGGTCTCGCAAGTCAAGGCGGGCACCGTCCGGAGGAGCTTTTCATGGCGTGGCTCGGCAATCGGCCATGGATCGAAGACGAGGAGAATCCCCTGTACGCCAAGGACGACGCCGAAACCGAGCAGGAAGAGGACGACGAGGACGACGAGGACTTCGATGACGACGAAGACCTCGATGACGACGATGATGATGACGAGGACGAGGACGACGACCTGGACGAGGACGGGCTCGACGACGAGGACGAGCTCGACGACGACGAAGAGGAGGACGAGGACCTCGACGACGACACGTGACAGCGGCGCCTGACCCGCAGTCCTCTCCAAGGAGGGTTCGATGGCACTGTTGACCGAATCAGGCTTCCTGTTTCTGCTGCGGTGGATCCACTTTCTGGCCGGCATCACCTGGATCGGCCTGCTCTACTACTTCAATTTCGTCCAGGTGCCCTTTTTCGGCGAGACGGAGGCGCCCGTTCGCAGCGGCGCCCAGCAGAAGCTCCTGCCCCGCGCGCTCTGGTGGTTCCGCTGGGGCGCCATGATCACCTTCCTCAGCGGCCTGATCTATCTCCTTCACTATTGGCTGGGCAAGCGCGGCCTGGCCGATCCACAGACCTGGGTCATCCTGCTGGGGGGGATTCTCGGCACCATCATGTGGGCCAACGTCTGGTTCGTGATTTGGCCCAAGAACAAGCTCGTCATCCAGAACGCGATCGATACGGCCGCCGGCAAGCCCGCCAACCCGGCCGCCGCGGCCGCCGGCGCGCGCGGCGGTCTCGCCTCGCGCACCAACGTGGTCTTCTCCATCCCGATGCTCTTCCTCATGGGCTCCGCCAGCCACCTGCCCCTGCCCATGCCGTCCAAGGGTGCGGTGTTCTGGGCGTTGACGCTCATCATCGCGCTGCTGGTCGAGATCAATGCCCTCACGGGTACGCCGGGAAAGGGGGCGGCCAAGCCGCTCGCGAGCATCAAGGGCACGCTGTGGTTCGGGTTCATCCTCAGCGCGGTGTATTACGTGATCTTCGAGGTGCTGGCGAAGCGCGGGTAGCGACGCTGACGGCAAGATCCGGCCGGATGGGGCGCTGCCCCATCCGGCCTCTGTCTTTCAGCCGCGAAGATCCGAGAGGAGCTCGGCCTTGGTCGCGGCCGGCAGCTCGACGCGGGCGCGCTCGGCTGGGTGATCCAGCACCAGGTAGACGGGCGACTCCCTGAAGGCCCTGACAGCCTCGGGCGGAAACCTGAAGCGGACGAAGTGGACGGCGGAAAGCTTGCCCTTCTCCTCGTCGGAGTGGCCAGCCTCGAATTCACCGGGGACGGCAAAGTCCTTCCCCACCTGGATCCAGACCGTCGGTCCGCCGTCGATGCCCCCCGTGTCGATACCCAAAAAGCGATCGAGCACGGCCTGGATCTGGTCCTTGTCGGTGATCTCGATGAAGAGCGTGGCGCTGAGCTCGCCCGGATTGGGCAGGAGGGCGTTGTAGACGTCGAGCTCGTCGCGGATCTTGACGTCATCAGTGATCCGCTCGGCGCGGCACATCTCCTGGATCTGGAAGAGCACGGTGTCCCGGTTCTCGAAGACGAAGGAGAGGTGCCGGCCCACGGGCACCCGCCGCACGCGCTTGAGATCGATCACGCGGCTGCGCATCCGGTCGCGCACCTTCTCGTACTCGAAGAAGTTCAGGACGTCCTTCAACTCGATCTTGTCGTTCCCCATGAGCCTCACGCGTCCTCGATCCCGTAGGCCTCGGCCAGAATCCGGATCGGGTGCCGCGCCTCGACACCGGTGCCCTGCTTGATCTGGAGGGCGGCGAGCGGGCAGTCGGTGGCGACGCGATCCGCGCCGGCCTCGCGCACGCCGTTGAAGAGGGGCTCGGCCAGCTTCATGGAGAGCCGGAAGTACTCCTTCTTCATCCCCCACGTGCCGTCGACCGCGGAGCATTTCTCTATAGTCTCGACCTGCGCGCCGGTCAGCCGAAGGATGTCGGCCGACTTCGTGCCCATGTTCTGCGCTTTCAGATGACAGGGCAGCTGGTAGGCGATCTTCCTCGGAGGATTCGGGAAGCGGGTGTCGAGACCGCCGGCCGCGTGGAGCCCCGCCAGGTATTCGAAGAGGTCGCGGGTGTGCCCGGCGACCAGGTTGGCGTCCTCCGATCCATCGAGCCACGGATACTCCTGTTTGAGCATGTACGAGCACGTCGGCCCCGGCACCACGATCTCGCGACCCTGCCTGACGGCCTCCGCCAGCGACGTCGCGTTGTCGGCGATCAGGCCCTTCGCCTCTTTCACCGCGCCGCCGTCGAGATACGGCATGCCGCAGCAGCGCTGCGCCGGCAGCGAGACGTCCACCCCGTTGCGCTCGAGCACCGCGACGGCGGCCCGGCCGGTGGCCGGGTCGTTGAACTCGACGGAGCACGTGGCGAAGAGGGCCACGCGCGCCCGCGGCTTCGCGGGCGCCGGCTTGCGCCGGTCGAACCATGCCGAGAAGGTCTCTCGATGGAAGGCCGGCAGCTGCCGGTCTTTGTGGATGCCCACGACAGCCTGCATCAGCGCGCGGTGCGGCGGGAACGAGGACGCCCAGTTGGATACGGGCGCGGCCAGGCTCCCGAGGCGCCCGACCAGCTCGGTGTTGCCGAGGAACCGGTCCTGGAGCGTCACGCCCTTGTGCCGGGCTTCCGCCGAGCGCGAGCGGAGCATGAGCCGGGGAAAATCGACCTGCCAGCGGTGCGGCGGCGTGTACGGGCAGTGGTTGTAGCAGAGCTTGCACTGGTAACAGAGGTCCACGACTTCCTTGACATCCTTGGCCGGCAGCTTCTCGATATCCCCGTCCACCGCGTCGGTGTCGAGGCGGTCGAACAGCACCTTGAAGGAGGGACAGAGCGGCAGGCAGCGTCGGCAGCCGCTGCAGATGTCGTAGACGCGGCGCAGCTCCGTGTCCACGGCGTCGAGCTTCCAGAACTCTGCCTGCCGTATGTCCAGCGTCATGGAGATCCCGGACGGCCGCGGCTAGATGGCTTCCGCGGGGTCCTTGCCCGCAATCTGCTTCAACCCCTTGGCGAAGCGCCCCGCGTGCGATTTTTCCGCCTTGGCCAGCGTCTCGAGCCACTCGGCCAGCTCGGGGAAGCCCTCGTCGCGCGCCGTCTTGGCCATGCCGGGGTACATCTGCGTGTACTCGTACGTCTCGCCCGCCACCGCCGATTTGAGGTTGGCTTCGGTCTTGCCGAAAGGCTCGCCCGTCGCCGGATCGCCGACCTCTCTCAAGAAGTCCATGTGTCCGAAGGCGTGGCCCGTCTCGGCGTCGGCCGTGTCCTTGAAGAGGCCGGCCATGTCCGGGAAGCCTTCGATGTCCGCCACCCGGGCGAAATAGAGGTAGCGGCGGTTCGCCTGCGACTCGCCGGCGAATGCCTCCTTGAGGTTCTCGTGGCTCTTGGTTCCCTTGAGGCTCTTGCCTGCCATGGTGTGTCTCCTTATCAATGAACTGAGACTGTTGGGAAAATCAGGGTGAACGACGCGGCCGAGACTTCCCGGACCGGCACTGCGGACAGCGGCCGAAAAACTCGATGCGGTGGTGCGTGATGGCGAGGCCGGTGCGCGAGGCGATCCGCACGCGGAGCGCCTCCGCCTGCGGCTCGGCGAGGGGGCCGTCGACGTCCACGATGCGGCCGCAGCGCACGCAGGTGAAGTGGTGGTGCGCGTCCATGTTGGCGTCGAAGCGGGAGTGTAGTCCCGGGATCTCGGCCGCCAACCCTTGGGCGACGAGGAGGCGCAGGTTGCGATAGACCGTGCCGAGGCTCACGCGGGGCAGCCGGCGGCGCACCAGCCGGTGCACCCCCTCCGCGGTCGGGTGTGACTCGGTGCCGCGCAGCACGTCGAGGATCATCCGGCGCGGGCCCGTGAGCCGGAGCCCGAGCGCGCGGAGGGCCGAGCCGGAGTCTTTGAGAGAGTCTTTGGGAATGGTTCTCATTACGATGTGGAAGCAACACGCTCGCCGCGGGCCTGTCAAGGGCGACCTGGTTGCCGCGCCCTTGCCCACTCGGGTAGACTTTCCATCTCAGGAGGACCCATCGGATGGCGCAGCCCCTCTGGCTCCGGATCGAGGGAGCCAGGCAGAACAACCTGAAGAACATCTCGCTCGCCATCCCGCACGACAAGGTGACGGTAGTGACGGGCGTGTCGGGCTCGGGTAAGTCCTCCCTGGCCTTCGACACGATCTTCGCCGAGGGGCAGTGGCGCTACATCGAATCCCTCTCGGCCTACGCCCGCATGTTCCTCGAGCGCCTCGACCGGCCAGACGTGGACCGCATCGAGCACATCCGGCCGGCGATCGCGCTGGAGCAAAAGAACCCGGTGCGGACGGCGCGCTCGACCGTCGGCACCGCGACGGAGCTCCACGACTACCTCCGGCTGCTCTTCGCCAAGGTCGGACGCGTGCACTGTCCCCGCTGCGGCAGCGAGGCGCGGAGCGACTCGGCCGAGCGCGTGGCCGACGAGCTGATCGACCAGCACCCGGGCGCGCGGGCGCTCATCTGCTTCCCCCTGCCCGCGGCGCCGCGCCCCGATCCGAGGGCATTCGTCGCCGCGCTGATCCAGCGGGGCTTCGCCCGGATCAAGGTCGGCGAGACGCCGATTGACCTGGCCGACGCGCAACTTCCATGGGTGGCCCTGCCTCCGCTCGATAACCAGCCCGTCCAGGTGGTGCTCGATCGCGTGACACTCTCGCCCGAGAGCCGGCGGCGAGTCACGGATTCTCTCGAGAGCGCTCTCGGCCAGGGCGATGGGCGCGCCGTCGTGGAAGTCGCGGGGCGTGAGCCGCTCGGGGTCAGCCGCGAGTTCCGCTGCCCGCGCTGCGAGGTGCCGCTGGCGCGTCCCCAGCCGCTGCTCTTCTCCTTCAACCATCCGACGGGCGCCTGCCCCGAGTGCAAGGGCTTCGGCAATATCCTGCGCTACGACGAAGCGCTGGTGGTGCCGGACCCCTCGCGCAGCCTCGGCGAGGGCGCCGTCGCGCCCTGGTCGCACCCCTCGGGTCGGCGGCACCAGAAACAGCTCCTCAAGGCGGCGAAGAAGCGGGGCGTGGACATCGCCCGCCCATACGCCCAACTCTCCCAGAAGGACCGCGACTGGATCTACCAGGGCGCCGACGACTTCCCCGGCATCCAGGGCTTCTTCGAGGAGGTCGAGTCCTACCGTTACAAGCTTCACGTCCGCGTCTTCCTCTCCCGCTACCGCAGCCAGTCGCCCTGTCCGCGCTGCGCAGGAGCGCGGCTCCGGCCCGAGGCGCTGACGGTCACCGTCGGTGGCGCCACCATCGCCGAATGGAACGGCAAGACGGTCGAGGATCTCAACCTCTTCCTCGGGTCCCTCAGTTTCTCGCCGTGGGAGGAGGCGGTCGGGCGCGAGGCGCTCAAGCTGCTGCGGGCGAAGCTGTCCTTCCTCCAGCGCGTCGGGCTCGGCTACCTCACGCTCGGGCGCCAGACGCGCACGCTCTCGGGCGGCGAGGCCCAGCGCATCAACCTCGCCAACCAGCTGGGCGCCCAACTGGTCGGCACGCTGTACGTGCTCGACGAGCCCTCGATCGGGCTCCACGCGCGCGACACCGAGCGTCTGGCCGAGCTCTGCCGCGAGCTGGCGCACGCGGGCAACACGGTCGTCATCGTCGAGCACGACCGCTCCTTCATCGAGTCCGCCGACTACCTGGTCGAGATGGGGCCGGGATCGGGCGAGCGGGGGGGCGCCGTCGTCTTCGCGGGCACGCAGGCGGAGTTCGCCAGGGACCCGCGTTCGCTCACCGCCGCCTACCTGACCGGGCGGGAGAGCATCCTGCTGCCGCTGTCGCGGCGGGAGGGACGCCACGCCCTCGTGATCCGCGGGGCGCGCGAGCACAACCTGAAGAACCTGACCGTCCGCATCCCGCTCCACACGCTGACCTGCGTCACTGGCGTCTCGGGCTCGGGCAAGTCCACGCTCGTCCACGACACGCTCTACCGCGTATTGGCGCGTCACTTCAAGGTCGAGCCGGCGCGGCCCGGCGCCCACGATGAGGTGCGCGGCCTGGAGTTCGTCAAGGGCATCCACCTGATCGACCAGGAGCCCATCGGCCGCACGCCACGCTCGAATCCCGTCACCTACGTCAAGGCTTTCGACGAGATCCGGAAGCTCTTCGCCGGACTGCCGCGGGCGAGGGCGCTCGGGCTCGCGGCGGGCGCGTTCTCCTTCAACGTGCCCGGCGGGCGGTGCGAGGCCTGCCAGGGCGACGGCCTCCAGAAGCTCGAGATGTACTTCTTCGAGGACGTCTACGTCACCTGCCAGGAATGCGAGGGGCGGCGGTACCGCCCCGACGTGTTGCAGGTGACGTACAAGAGCCGCAACATCAGCCAGGTGCTGCGGCAGACCGTGGACGAAGCCGTCGAGTTCTTCGCGGCCCAGCCCGTTCTGGCGCGGCGGCTCAAGGTGCTGCAGGAGGTGGGGCTCGGATATCTTCGCCTCGGCCAGCCCGCGACCACCCTCTCGGGCGGAGAGGCCCAGCGCCTCAAGATAGCGGCGCATCTCTCCGCGCGCCTCGCCTCGGACATGCTCTACATCCTCGACGAACCCACGACGGGGCTGCACCTGGACGACGTGAAGAAGCTCCTGGTGGTGCTCAACCGCCTCGTGGACGCGGGCAACACGGTGCTCGTCGTCGAGCACCACCTCGACGTCATCAAGACGGCCGATTGGGTCATCGACCTCGGGCCCGAGGGCGGCGCGGCCGGGGGTGAGATCGTCGCCGAGGGCACCCCCGAGCAGGTCGCCCAGAGGGTCGGCTCCTACACCGGCAAGTTCCTGCGTGATTTCCTGCCGCGGCCCAATGGCCAACCGCGGTCCAACGAAAGATCCGGCGCCGCGCGCCACTGAGTGAGGCCCGCTCCGTTTTACGGCTGGGTCGTGGTGGGGGCGGCCTTCTCCGTCCTCTCGATGGCCTACGGAGCCTCGTTCTCCTTCGGCGTCTTCTTCTCCGCCATGCTCGAGGAGTTCGGCTGGAGCCGCGCCGCGCTGTCGGGAGCCTTCGCGCTCTACGCCTTCGGCTACAGCGTCTTCGCCGCCCTCGCGGGGAATCTCACCGATCGCTGGGGGCCGCGCGTCGTCATCGCCACCGGCGGCGTGTTCCTCGGCGCCGGCTGGATCGCCATGAGCGCGACGAGCGCGGTCTGGCATCCCTACGTCTTCTACGGCATCGTCGCCGCGCTCGGCATGTCCACGGCGAACGTTCCCTGCGGCGCGACGGTGGCGCGCTGGTTCGTCAGGCAACGCGGCCTCGCCACGGGCCTGGCCACCGCGGGCGGCAGCTTCGGCGCCTTCGCATTTCCGCCGGTTGCCCAGCTCCTCGTCTCACGTGTGGGATGGCGCTGGGCGTATGTCGCCTTCGGCGCGGCCATCCTCCTGACGCTCAATCTCCTGGCACCGCTCATGAAGCGCGACCCGGAAAGTCTCGGCCTCACGCCCGACGGCGACCCGCCCCAGGAGGTTGGCGCGGCCACGCTCGAGCGCGCCCGCGACTTCACGCTGGCCCAGGCGATGCGGACACGTGCCTTCTGGGTGCTCTTCGCCCTCTTCTCGGCGACGTGGTTCTCGATCTTCACGCCTCTCGTCCACCTGGTGCCGCTGGCCCGGGGACTGGGGATCGATCCGCTGGTCGCGGCGACGCTCATCAGCGCAATCGGCATGGCCGGCATATTCGGCCGCCTCGTCATGGGCAGCGCCTCGGATCGCATCGGCCGCCGGCCGGCCATCGGGGTGGGTCTCGTCCTCCAGGTCGCGGCCTTCCTGGGATTCGCGGTGGCGGGCGCCCTGCCCGGTCTCTACGCCGCGTCGATCGCGTTCGGCTTCTCTTACGGCGCGGTCGCGGCGCTCTTTCCCGCGATGGTCGCCGACTTCTTCGGACGCGGCCGGGCCGGCGGCCTCGTGGGCCTCCTCTTCGCGATGGCGGGCTCCATGGCGGCATGGGGCCCGTTGAGCGCCGGCTTCATTTATGATCGCACCGGTAGCTACGGCCCGGCCTGGGTCGGCAGCGCGGCGCTCAATGTCCTGGCGCTGGGGCTCCTCGCCTGGGCCAGGCCGCCGCGGCGTCTCGAACTCTCTCTCAAGGAGGCGTGATGGCTGGTCTCAAGGACAAGTACTGCATCGTGGGCGTGGGCGAGACGGAGTACAGCAAGCGCTCGGACCGGAGCACCCGCGCCATGGCCGTCGAGGCCGTGAAGAAGGCCATGGCCGACGCGGGGCTCAAGGCCGCGGACGTGGACGGGATGATGTCCTACCAGAGCGGCGACTCGACGGTGGGCAACTGGGTCGCGCCGGATCTCGGCATCCGGCTCAACTTCTACATGGACGTCTTCGGCGGCGGCTCCTCGACGGAGGCGCTGGTGGGCCTGGCGATGGGCGCGATCGAGTCGGGCATGTGCAACACGATCGCGATCTTCCGCTCGATGAACGGGTACTCCGACTTCCGCATCGGCGGCACGGGCGCGCGGGCGGCCCAGCCCGTGCGCGGGCTCGACCTGGCGCAAGTGCCCTTCGGGATGCGCAGCGCGGGTCAGGCCTTCTCGCCCACCTTCATGCGCCACATGTACGAATACGGCACGACATCGGAGCAGGTGGCAGCCGTGCGCGTCGCCCACAGCAAGCACGCCTCCCAGAATCCCAAGGCGCTCTTGAAGGACCGCGTGACCGTGGCGGACGTGGTGGGCTCGCGCTGGATCTGCAAGCCCCTCCACCTGCTCGACTGCTGCGTCGAGACGGACAACGCGACCTGCATCATCGTCACCTCCGCCGCGCGCGCGCGTGACCTCAAGCAGAAGCCCGCCTATGTCATGGGCGTGGCCGGCCGGGTCAACAAGCCGCGCACGGACTTCCATTGGGCCGCGGGCCCGATCTCGCGCGTCGCTGGCTACTACGCCAAGGACATCGTCTTCGGCCAGGCCGGCATCACGCCGGAGGACGTGGACGTCACGGGCTCCTACGACGCCTTCACCTTCACCACCATGCTCCAGCTCGAGGAATACGGCTTCTGCAAGAAGGGCGAGGGCGGCCAGTACGTGTCGAGCGGCATCATCGAGCTGGGCGGCAAGCGGCCGAACAACACGTCCGGCAGCCACCTCTGCGAGGGCTATACCCACGGCATGAGCATGGTCATCGAGAACGTCCGCCAGCTGCGCGGGCGCGTGGACGACTACTGCCCGGCTTGGGCCGACGGCAAGCACAGCTACGACTACTCGCCCGGCAAGTGCCGGCAGGTCAAGGACGCGAAGATCACCATGAACCTGGGATGGGCGATGCCGCCGACCGGCTCCGCGCTCATCATGCACAACTAGGAGCCTTGGAGCCCTTCTCATTTCAACTTTTCCCTCTCCCCCACCGGGGAGAGGGCAGGGTGAGGGGGCAAGGCCAAAGGGAGAAATAGCAAAATGCCCAACGTCGAATACCGCGGGATGAACCTGATGATTCCCGAGAACGACTCGGAGTGGCGCGAGCACTTCAAGCTGGCGCGCGGCCACAAGCTCATGCTCCGCGCCTGCAAGGCCTGCGGCCTCATGCGCTACCCGCCGAGCCACGGCTGCCCTTTTTGCGCCGCGCTCGAGTGGGAATGGAAGGAGGTCAGCGGCAAGGGGCACATCTACTCCTACGAGGTGGTGCACCACGCGATCCAGCCGGGCTTCAAGGAGTGGACGCCCTACGCGGTGGTGCTGGTCGAGCTCGACGAGCAGAGCGGCAAGCCCACGCCCGACGAAGCGCTCAGGATCATCGCCAATCTCGTCACGCCCGACTTCAAGCCCGAGGCGGAGGCGAAGGTCGCCATCGGCAAGCGCGTCCGCGTGGTCTTCCAGGATCTCGCGCCCGACTTCGCCCTGCCGCAATTCACCCTGACCGACGAGCCGCCCGTCGGCCGCGTCTGGAGCCTGCCGGCCTAGCGGCCGTTTTGTAGTGATCGCGCGGGTGCGGTCGCAATCGTCGTCGAGCAAGGGAGCACTTCAGCAGGAGGCGGTCCAGGTTCGGAATCGTACGCTCGAGCTCCTTGGCTTGCGGCACGGCTACGAGAGCGAAAGCGGGGTCAGAACTTGCAATCCGACAATCCTGCGCCGAGTCCTGATGTAGGATTGCAAGAGCTGACCCCGATGTTACGCGCCGGGAGGGCGGTAGCCGGCGCCTTGGGCGAGCAGGAGCGCGTCGAAGCCGTCGTCGGCACTCATCAGCGGTGTCGTGGTGATCGCCTTCACGGCGCCGCCGGCCGCGACGGCCATGGAAGCCGCCGCCGCTTTGACGTTATCTGGCACCTCGATCAGGAGCATCACGTCGAACTCCCCGAACGAGTAGTACCAATCCAGAAGCCGTCCTCCCAGCGTTTCGATGACGGGCTTGAGCGCCTCCATTCGATTCTCCGGCCGCTGAACCAGCCTGCCCCACGCACCGCTCGTATACGACGCCTGAATCATGTAGATCGACATGGGTCGCCTCCTTCGGGGTCAGGTCTTGCAATGCGACATCCGTCTTTTCCGTCACGGAAGTATGTCCTTGAGTCGATCTTGAACCCTGGGCGGCGTGAGCGCTATCGCGAGAATCAGCGGTGGGAGGTCGGAATGTCGGATTGCAAGACCTGACCCCGCAGCCCACGCTGACCCTCTCCCCAGAGGGGAGAGGGCTGCATGGCAACCTCGTCAGGCTTGGACGAGGCGGGAAACGATCTCGTCGAACACCTTGTCGGCGAGCGCTCTGACCTCGTCGCGGGTGAGCGGCTGGATGGGGTGCTGGACCATGATGGTCTTGTAGCTCATGGCCCCCAGCGCCGAGGCCTGCGCGCGGGCGGCCTTGGCGAACTCGGTGGAGATCACCGTCGCCGTGGGCATTCCGTTGTCTTCGAAAAACACGCCGTCGTGCACACTGCACGTTGTGCAGGACCCTCAGTCGGCAAGCGCCTCGATCACAGCGTCGCTCGTCTTGAGGATCTCCGCCCGCAGGTCTTCGGGCGCCGGCCGCGCGAACGTCGGCTTCTTCTTGCGGACGATGGCCTTGGGATTGGCACGCTCTCGCAAGAGCTCCTCGACGCGATCCAGGAGGTGGTCACCCTTGGCCTTGGAGATGTCGAGGAGCGTGATCGTCTTGCCGTCGAGGGTGGCAAGGCGCGCAGCGGTTTTGCGGGGCACTGCGACGGAGTCGGTCGGATCCAGGAACTCTTCTGTGCTCATAGGCCCTCCCGCGGAGATTGTACCTTCTTAATGATGAGTCTGGACATCTTGGGAAAGGTCCAGCCCGGAATGACGGCGGTGAAGCGGCCCGCCGTGCCGCCGGCCACGAGGAACTTGAGGTTGGCGGGCTCGCGGAACTTGGGGATGAGCGTCGTGTCGGTCTCGGGATGCGGGAACTTCTTCATCACGTGGGCCGGCAACCCGTCGCCGCCGTCCTGCCCCGGGATGAGCGCGCTCACCGGCTTGCGGAGACGATGCCAGAGGAACTCGCGCATGTCGGCCTTCGTCCAGCCGTCGCCAGCGATCATGCGCGCGTGCTCGGGCGAGAACACCAGCAGCGTGTCGCCGTGGTGGGTGGACTTGTGGTGCGAGATGACTTCGAGCGAGTGCGAGATGGTGATGAGCAGGTCTTCCGCGCGCGTGCTCCTGTGGTCGTAGACGCCGTGGGGCGCTTCGCCGGCGAAGGCCGCCACGGTGCTGTCGTCGGAGGCGAATCCGTGCTCGACGGCCAGCGAGTCCCAGGGGCTCTCCTCCTCGTGCTCGCCGATGCAGTAGGTGTAGCGCCCGGGGTGCGCCATGGTGGACATGCTCATGGTCCGCGCCGAAGCGCCGCCCACGTTGGCGACGATCAGCCGCAGAGCGCGGCCTATCGTGGCATTGGCGCGCCAGCCCGGCCCGAACACACCCGCGGCGCAGTTGATGTCGAGCGCCTTGCGCGCGGGGCCGTTGACGATGAAGAGCGGCGAGTGGAAGTTGGTCGTGGCCGACACGCCGTGGAGATCAAAGGCGTCCTCGCACATGGCCTCGACGCCGGCGATGACGACGGGCAGGTATTCGGGGCGGCAGCCGGCCATGACCGCGTTGACGGCGATCTTCTCGACGGTGGCGCGGCCGAAGTTGGGTTGCACCAGCGCGATCTGCTCGCCCGCGTCGCGGCCGGAGCCCGCGACCATGGCGGCGACGCGCTCGCGGGTGGGCGGGACGACGGGCAAGCCGTCCGTCACCCCGCGCTCGAAGAGGGTCTCGAAGGGATCCGGCTCAGGTCCGCTCACGAGCGACGCCTCAGGGCTTGCAGACGCGGAAGTTGGCGTAGTCGCCCTGGGCGGTCGACTTGGTGTCGTCGGAATCCGTCAGGACCGCTATGCCTGAAGCCTTCGGCGTCTCGGTCTCGTCGAAGAACTTCTTGAAGTTCTCGAAGACGTTGACCCGCTCCTCGGTCCAGACGCCTTTCTTCTCCGTTCCGCTCCGGAGCACCAGCACCTGCGTCAGCCCCGCGCTCGAGGACAGCCGCGCCCCCACCGGCACCACGGCGCTCCAGATGTACTTGAGCGTCTTGACCGACCAGGGCGAGTGCGGGAACACTGCATAGACGGAGGCGGCGCTGTCGTTGGTCTTCGACTGCCGCTCGTCCGAGCCGGCGGGAAACTCGATCGGTCGCCAGGACCAAGCAAGCATCGGGTAGGCCTTGGGTTCCCACTCGTACTGCCTGGCGGCCTGGATGCCGAGGTTCTTTGCGACTGCGTGGAGGAAGCGCTGGCCGTCAGCCTCCTGAATCGAGTAGGCCTCGCGCCCGGCGTCCTTTCGCAGCTTCCAGTCCGGCGGGAACTCGCCCACCTTGCCCTTGGAGAAGTTGTCGATCGTGACGCATTCCTCGGCGCCGGCCGGAGCGGTCAGCATCGCGACGGCGAGGAGGGCGATGAGGACAGGCGCGCGCACGGCGCTACCTCCCGCGGCGCCACCACGAATGGACGAGCTGGTCGACGACCTCGACCAGCTGGCCCACGGTGCGGCACTCCTTGACGATGTCGCAGGCGGGCGAGTAGAGCGGCATCACGCTGTCGCCGATGCCCCAGCCCCATTGCCCTTCGGGATTCAGCCAGATGATGCCCTTGACCCGCTCCCGCATCTCGCGGATCGCCCAGGCCTGGGGGTCGTTGTAGTTGTTGCGCGCGTCGCCGAGGACGAGCACCGTCGTCTTGCGGTCGAGCGACTCGATCTCCGTGCGGACGAAGCGGCTGAAGGCGTAGCCGAAGTCCGAGCGGCAGTGGTAGTCCACGGACGAAGATTTCAGCGCCCACTCGATCGCGTGGTCCACCGGGTACGTGTTGAAGGCCTGGGTGACCTCGGCGATCTCAGACACGAAGACGTAGGAGCGCACGCGCGAGAAGCACTCCTGCAGGCTCCACACCAGCTGGAGCATGAAGCGCGAGGCGTTGCGCACCGAATCCGAGACGTCGCAGAGAGTGACGAGCTTGGGCTTCTCGCGGTGACGCCGGCGGAAGCGCAGCTCCATGGGCACGCCGCCGTACTGCAGGCTCTTCCTGATGGTCCGGCGGGAGTCGAGCCGTCCCTTCTCCTCCTGGCGCTGGCGCATGGCGAGCGCGTCCTTGATCTTGCGCGCGAGCCGCGCGACCACCGCTTTCATCTGCGCCACTTCGTCGGGCGAGAGGGCGAAGAGCGGCTTGTCGGTCAGCACCTCGCGGGTGAGCTTCTCGCCCTGCCGGTAGGCGCGGCGCTCGAGCTCACGCTCGACGTGCTGGCGGATCATCCGGCGGAAGGCCTCGAGGCGCAGGTCGAGATAGTTGCGAATCCGCGCGAGCATGCCCGGGTCCATGCCCTGCGCCTCGAGCAACTGCATGATGCGCGAGAGATCGCGCTCGATCGCCTCCCAGTCGAACTTGTCGTAGATGCGCCGGGAGAAGTAGCCGATCTGCAGGAAATACATCAGCCGCTCGAGCCCGGTCCCCTGCCCCTGGCCGCGAATGGCCATCTCCATGTCCGAGCCCTCGCCGCGCAGCATGAGCTCGGTCAGCTCGTCCATCTCCATGTTCTCCTGCGCCATGAGCTGGTCGAGCATCTGCTGGATGCGCGGATCCTCAGGTCCCAGCGCCTTCTTGAGCCCGGCCCCGAGCGCTTCCAGATCGAGGAAGTAGAGATCGAAGATGCGATCGAACGTCGGCAGGTCCCGCGACTCCTTGACGAGCGTGGCCGCGAGCGCGGACTTGAACGTGTCCCGGTGCTCGAGACCGATCTCCGAGGAAGCCGAGAGCGCGTCCATGGCCTCGCTGGGCGAAATTCTGAGCTCCGCCCGCCGAAGATCGCCTATGAACTCGAGGATTCTCTGGTCCATTAATGTTGCTTAAATGTGTAAGAAATTGGTTAGGCGGTAGGGCCTCTTCGGGCCCTTGGCCCTCATCGGGGCGCCGTGGCTACCGTAGCTCATCGGGAAAATGTGACCCACGAGGACTTGAAGACGTCCTCGCCGCCGTCGCGGGTGATGGGGCAGAGTCGCCCGTCCTCGAGACGTAGGAGACCGTGGAAGGAGCCGGGGGCGATGAAGTGGGTCATCTTGAGCTTCCAGCCCAAGCCTTCCCCCGGCGCCTCCTCCTCGCGCTCCGCGACGCGGGTGACGTCGGGCGCGTCACCGACCAGATGCAGCACGCGCACGGGCCCTTCCGAGCAACGGAGCCCCAGCACCACCTTGTAGGCCGGGTCCTGGCGGGAAGTCTCCACGGTCATCTCGCCGGGCTGGAGCAGGTGGGGCACGGCGTCGGGCATCGCGGCGCGGAAAAACTCCCGCGGGGCCGGATGCGTATAGTAGAAGTGCCAGCGCCCCGCCGCGTGGATCCAGAGCTTCGTGTACTCGCCGAGGGCCGCCGAGATGCAGCGCCCGCCCTCGATGAAGACGGGCCCGCCCGGCCCGAGCTCGGGCAGCCGGATGCGCGGGCACGGGAACCACAGCTCGCGGAACTCGGAGAGACTCATGGCGCCTAGTCCCCGCCTCTAGTCCAGGTCGGCCAGCACCTTGTCGAGCGCGCCCTTGACGCGCTCGAGATCCTTCTCGTGCTTGACGAGCATGGTCAGCGTCGATTCGACCAGGTCGCGATCGAGGCTGTCGGCGTTCAGGATGACGAGCGAGCGCGCCCAGTCGAGGCTCTCCGAGACGGAGGGCGCCTTGCGCAGATCGAGCCCGCGAATGCGCTGCACCGTCGTCACGACGGTCTGGGCCAGGCGCTCGGAGATCTCCGGCACCTTCAGCCGGATGATGGCCAGCTCCTCGTCAGGCGGCGGGAAGTCGATGAAGAGATGCAGGCACCGCCGCTTGAGCCCGTCGGAGAGCTCGCGCGCGTTGTTCGAGGTCAGCACCACGAGCGGGATGTTGGTCGCCGTGATCGTGCCGAGCTCCGGCACCGAGACCTGGAAGTCGGACAGCACTTCGAGCAGGAACGCCTCGAATTCCGGCTCGGCCTTGTCGATCTCGTCCACGAGCAGGACCACGGGGTCCACGGACTCGATGGCCTGGAGCAGCGGCCGAGGCGCGAGAAAGCGATGCGAGAAGAAGGCATCGTCCTGGCCGGAGATCCTCGCCACCGCATCCGGCAGGGATGGCGCGTCGGCGATCAGCTCGCCGATGCGCTCGCGCAGCAGCTGCGTGTAGAGGAGCTGCTTGGCGTATTTCCACTCGTACAGCGCCTTGCCTTCGTCGAGCCCCTCGTAGCACTGCAGGCGGATCAGCCGCCGGTTGGTGATCTCGGCCAGCGTCTTGGCCAGCTCGGTCTTGCCGACGCCCGCCGGGCCCTCGATGAGCACCGGGCGACCCATGCGCTCAGCCAGGAACACCACCGTGCAGATGCGGCGGTTGGCGATGTAGCGGGCGTTCTTGAAGTGTTGCTGGACATCCTCCGGCGACTGGAACATGTGGGCTCCTGTGTGAGTGAATTGGCGAGAAGTGTAGCACACTTGCGCGCCGTGGAGCTCGCGCGCCGGCCGCTTGGGGCAAACCCGGGGCGATACTCGAAGGCATGAGCGATGCCCGCACTTACCACCGATGGCAATTCAGGCTGGGCGTGCTTCGCATGATCCTCACGGCGGGATATCTCGCCGCGCTCCTCGCCACGGGCGCCTCCGCGCGCCTTCGGGACCTCCTCGCGGCATGGACATCCCACTGGTGGCTCGCCGTGGCGTCCGCGGTGATCGCCCTCGCCGCGGGCCAGCAGGTCCTGACATTGCCACTCGCCTGGCTCGGCAGTTTTCAGCTGCCACGGCGCTACGAGTTGAGTCACGAGACGCTTGGCCAGTGGCTTCGCGACAGGGTCAAGGGCGGCCTGATCGGCGGCGCCCTCGCGGTGGCGGGAGCCCTCGTCGTGTATGCGCTGCTCAGCTCGACGCCCTGGTGGTGGCTCTGGGCCGCGGCCGCCTTCGCCGCCGGCTACACGCTCCTGGCCCTCGTGACGCCCATATGGCTCGTGCCCCTCTTCTACCGGCTGACACCGCTCGCCGAGGGCGACCTGCGGTCGCGGCTCCTCCGGCTGGCCGAGCGCGCCCGCGTGCCCGCCGTCGGTGTGTGGATCGCCGACCAGTCCCGCAGAAGCCGCACCGCCAATGCCGCCGTGACGGGGCTCGGCCACACGCGCCGCATCCTGGTCTTCGATACGCTCCTGGATCACTTCGAGCCAGAGGAGGTCGAAGCGGTGCTCGCCCATGAGCTCGGGCACCACGTCGCGGGCGACGTGTGGCGTGGCCTCGCCGTCCACGGCGCGGTCACGCTGGCCGCCTTCTGGGTCGCCGATCGCGTTCTCAACGGGGCGGCGGGAGCGCACGGGCTCTCCGGGCCTTGGGATCTCGCGGGACTCCCGCTCCTCGGTCTCGTGACGATGGCTGTCAGCCTCATCGCGCTCCCCGTCGTCAATGGCTGGTCGCGACGGGTCGAAACGCGGGCCGACGATTTCGCGCTCAGGCTCACGGGAACCTCCGGCCCCTTCATCGGAGCCATGGAGCGGCTGGCAGGACTCAACCTTTCAGAGCGCGACCCCTCCTTTTTGAAGGAGCTGTTGCTGCATTCCCACCCTTCGGTGGACCGACGCATAGCCCGAGCGAGGGCCGGGGTGTGGTCAGGAGGCTGACAGTGTTCGATCTTTCGACCTGACACATGGAGCCGAGTGTCCGCACCAGGCACCCGGGCCTCCCTGGGCAGAACCTCATGCTTTCGCTATCGTTGTGGCACCAGACTTGCTACCCTTAGGTGATCATGCGCAACCACGAATCCACCTCCCTGATCCGGCATCTGGAAGTGCTCCGCGCGGTCACCGAAGCGGTGAGCCGGTCGCTCGACCTCAGCGAGGTCGTGCAGCGGTCGCTGGTGGCCCTCACCCACGTGACCGGCCACGAGATCGCGAGCCTTCATCTGATCTCCGCCGACGGAAACAACATGCTTCTCCGTGGAGACCGCGGTCTCAGCGACGAGCTCCGCCGGGTCAACCTCGAGCTTCCCCTGGGCGAGGGCCTGATCGGCCTCGTGGCACTGTCGGGGATCGCGCGTCGGGTGGACGACGCCAGCACGTCGGAGGACCTGCTGCCGGCCGCCCGCGCGGCGGTGAGCACCGACGGTATCCGCGGCTTTGTCTGCGTGCCGATCCGGGCCCGCCACCGCATCCTGGGCACGCTATCGCTGGGTCGCCAGACGGAAGACCGCTTCACCGACGAGGAGGTCGCGCTGCTCGAGTGCGTCGCGGACCACATCGGCCTCGCGCTCGACAATGCGCGCCTCTACGGCGAGATCAACCGGCAGCTCGAGGATCTCCGCCGCGCCCAGGTCGAGGTGGTCAGGGCGGAGCGGCTCTCTGCCGTCAACGGCCTGGCCGCGGGCGTGGCCCACGAAATCAACAACCCGCTGACCATCATCATGGCCCAGCTGCACCTGCTCGCTCAGGGCGATCTGGATCCCCAGATCGAGGATGCGATGGGAGTCATCGACGCCGCCGCCAAGCGCGCCGCCTCCATCGTGCGCGACCTGATCCTCTTCGCCGAGCACCGCCCGCCCCGGCGCGCGCGCTGCCAGGTGGCGGAGCAAATCAAGGAAGTGGTGGCCTTCGAGGAAGCGCGGCTCGAGGCCGAGGGCATCACGGTGCGCGTGCACTTCGAGCCGGTGCCCGACATCTGGGCAGACCACAATCATCTGCAGGAGGTGCTGCTGCACGTGTTCCAGAATGCTCAGCACGCCATGCGCGAGACGCACGGAGGCGGCGTCCTCTCGATCTACGTCAAGCCCTTCGGGGAAGGCGTGCGCATCGAAGTTGCGGACGAGGGACCCGGCATCCCGCCCGAACACCTGCCCCGCATCTTTAACCCCTTCTTCACCACCAAGCAGCCGGGCGAAGGGCGCGGCCTCGGCCTCTCTGTGGCGCACAGCATCGTCACCGAGCACGGCGGCCGCATCTGGGCCGAGAACGCTCCGGAAGGCGGCGCGGTCTTCAAGATCGATCTGCCGATCGGCGAACCCGAGCCGGCCCGCGAGTCCCTGAGGTTCGAGTCAAGGCGTCTGTAGCTGCCGCCCGCTGGTAAGAGTCCCCCTCGACAAGCGAATCGCCGGGCGGTAGAGTGACGGGTCGTCGCTGGAGCGCGAACCCTCTCACTCTCGGAGGCCCGCATGAGCACCGTCAAAAACGCCATCTCGCAAGCAGTGGACCGCCTCGCTGACGAGCTGGATGCGCTCTCGAAGAAGATCCACGACAATCCGGAGCTCGCGTACCAGGAGGTCAAGGCCAGTGCGTGGCTCTGCGAGTTCCTCGGCAAGCAGGGCTTCAAGGTCGAGCAGGGCGTGGGCGGCGTGGAAACGGCCTTCCGGGCCACTCTCGAGACTGGAGAAGGCCCGACCGTCGCCATCCTCTGCGAGTACGACGCGCTCCCCGGTATCGGACACGCCTGCGGCCACAACATCATCGCGACTTCGGGCGCGGGCGCCGGCGCCGCGCTCGCGGCCGTCAAGGGCCAGCTCCCCAAGGGGCGCGTTCAGGTGATCGGGACGCCGGCAGAGGAAGGGGGCGGCGGCAAGATCAAGCTCATCCAGGCAGGCGTCTTCAAGGACGTGGACGCCGCCATGATGATCCACGGCTTCGACCGCACGCTCCTGCACCAGGACCTGCTCGGCATCGCGCGCGCCACGCTCGAGTTTCGCGGCAAGGCCTCGCACGCCTCCGCCGATCCGTGGGAGGGCGTCAACGCGCTGGACGCCTGCGTGCAGACGTACAACGCCGTCGCCATGCTGCGCCAGCAGGTGCGCCCCGATTGCCGCATCCACGGCATCATCACCAGCGGCGGGGCGGCGGCCAACATCATCCCCGAGTTCGCGTCGGCGACCTTCTACATGCGCGCCCCGCGCATCGACACGATGTGGGAGCTCTACCGCCGTGTCGTCGCCTGCGCGGAAGGGGCGGCCAGGGCCGCGGGCTGCGAGCTCATGGTGATCCAGCATGACAGCGTCTACGAGCCGATGAAGTCGAGCCGCGTGCTGCTCGACCTCTTCCAGGCCAACATGACCACCGTCGGCCTCCGCGAGGGCGAGCCGATCCCCGACCGCAAGGGCTCGTCCGACGTGGGCAACGTGAGCCAGGTGCTGCCGACGATCCAGCCGATGATCGGCATCGCGCCGGTGGGGATGGCCATCCACACGCGCGACTTCGCCGACGCGGCGGTCAAGCCGCTGGCCAGGCAGGGCATGGTCGCCGCCGCCAAGACCATGGCCATGACGACCTTCGATCTGCTCGCCGAGCCCGCGCGGGTCAAGGCCGCCAAGAAGGAGTTCGCGGATGCCAGCTGAGACGCTCGATCAGGCGAAGACGAAGGTCGCGGAGGCGGTGGACCGCCTCGCCGACGACCTCGAGAAAATATCGCTGCAGATCCACGGCAACCCCGAGCTCTGCTTCAAGGAGGAGAAGGCGGCGGGGTGGCTCAGCGCCTTCCTGGAAAAGCAGGGCGCGCGCGTCGAGCGCGGCGTGGGCGGCTTGCCGACCGCCTTCCGCGCGACTATCGAGGGTATAGACGCGGGTTCAGGCAGCGGCCGGGGACCGACCATCGCTATCATGGCCGAGTACGACGCCCTGCCCAATATCGGGCACGCCTGCGGGCACAACGTGATCGCCACCGCGGGGACCGGCGCGGGCGCGGCCATCGCGGCGGCGCTTGGCACCGTGCCCTTCGCGGGACGCATCCAGGTGATCGGGACGCCGGCCGAAGAGGGCGGCGCGGGCAAGGTCAGGCTCATGGAGGCCGGCGTCTTCAAGGACGTGGACGCCGCCATGATGATCCACGGCCGCTGCGGGACGCAGGTCTGGCGGCCGAGTCTCGGCATCATCAAGGTCAAGTGCGAGTATTTCGGCAAGGCCTCGCACGCCTCGTCGTGGCCGTGGCGCGGCGTCAACGCCCTCAACGCCATGGTCCAGCTCTTCGTCTCGCTCGACCTCATGCGGCAGCAGATCAAGCCGCACGCGCGCGTGCACGGCATCATCACCAAGGGTGGCGATCAGGCCAACATCATTCCCGAGCACACGACGGCCGAGTTCTATCTCCGGGCGCCGACGAAAGACTACTGCAAGGAGCTGCTGCGGCGCTTCGAAGGGTGCGCCCAGGGCGCGGCCACCGCCACGGGCTGCACGGTCAAGGTGACGGCGGACGCCACCGTCCACGAGCCGCTCAAGGCAAACTTCACGATGGCGGAACTGTTTGGCAAGAACCTCGAGCGGATCGACTTCCCCGTCGATCCGGACGACGGCGAGGCGGGCTACGGCTCGACGGACTGCGGCAATGTCAGCCAGGCGATTCCCACCATCCATCCCTACATCCGCATCTCGCCCGACGGCATTCCGGGGCATTCGCGCGAGTTCGCCGAGTGGGCGAAGTCGCCGCTGGCTCGCGTCGGGATGATCGCCGGCGCCAAGGCCCTCGCGCTGACGGCGCTCGACCTGCTGGCCAGACCGGGGGATCTCCAGAAAGCGAAGGAAGAGTTCGCGAAGAGCGTGTAGAGCGCGGCCGAGGTTCGAGCTGAGACGCGGCTGGCCGCCGTAGGCCGCAGAGCGGCGAGGCGAGTGCTGGGTAGATTCAGGAAGCGCGGACCGCTTTGAGGACCTTGCGCGTCTGGCCAAGATGGTCCAGGACGTGGAGCCTGAAGATGATCGCGTAGGCCTTCCAGTCGAGCTCCTCGATCCAGTGCAGCGGCGCCTCGCGACCGTCCGCTTCCTTCACGTTGATGACCATGACGACCGGCGCGCGCGCCTCGGTGAGACTGTCCGGCGCCGCTCCGAGGGTCGCGACGACCTCCGCCTGGAGCCGCTTGAGCTGGGTCAGAAGCTCGGGCCACGGACGCGCCAACGGATCACGAGACTGAAGCCCGGCCGGGATGGGCTCTCCCGGGGGACGCCTCCCCGCGAGCAGATCGCGGAGCTCCTCGAGGCTCGGCCCATGGGTCTCGACGAGGTGGTCCACCACCTCCTGGATGGTCCATTCGCCGGGGAGGGCCCGGGCGTGAGCCTCTGCCTCGGTCACCCCGTCCAGAAACTCCTCGAGGGCGGCGAAGCCTGCTGCGACGCGCTCGTGGATCTGGGGCGCCGCGAGGCGGGTGCCTTTGGCGTGCAGGTACTCCTTCGCCTTGACCTGCTCGGGCCTCAGAGTCACGAGGCCTACTATAGCGTCGCGGACCCAGGTCAAGCCACCCCGTCCTTGGCCGTGCCGAACTGTCAATCCTCGCCGTCACGCGACGTTTTCTGTTGACCGAGGCTGACAGTCAACCCTCCGCAGGACCCTGCCTCAAAAATGGAATCACACCATTACACCTACTTACCTGCCCTTCGGGAGCGAGCCCGGATGGTACGCGAGGTGCATACCCTTTAAACGATCGCGCGAGTGTGGGTCCGAGAGCCCGGTCGATCCCCCCCGCTGTTGCAGCCAAGAACGGAGCGAATTGTGAGACGGGTCCAGCGAGGATGGCAGGCTGCGGGTGTCCTCGCTCTCGCCCTCCTCATCATCCCCACTGCGACAGTGCAAGCCTCCGGCCCCGCGGGAGCAGGGGTGGCCACTGCGGTCACCGGCCAGGTGACAGTCTCTCATGCGGCTTCGTCGACGCCGCAACCGCTCCGCTTCAAGGACGAGGTCTTTCTCCGGGACCGCATCAGCACGGCCGCCCAATCATTGGCGCGGCTGCTGCTCGGAAAGAAAGCTCTCCTGACCGTGCGCGAGCTCTCGGAGCTCGAGCTGGTCGACCAGTCCGGAATCTCCACGGTCCAGCTGTTCTTGGGCAAGGTCGCCATCGGCGTCGCCCGCCAGCGGATGCGCCCCGGCGAGACGGTCGAGATCCGCACCCAAAACGCGGTGGCTGCCATCCGCGGCACCGTCGTCGTCGCGGAAATGCTGACACCGCCTGGCAGCTCAGTGCCCGTCACGCGACTGCACGTCCTGTCCGGCTCCATCGACGTCACCACGCCGGGCAATCCGGGCGCGCCGCCGCTGAGGCTGGTCGCGCCCTCGAGCGTCACGGTCACCGGCAACACCATGGACAAGGCCGTCTCCCTCGATGCCGTGGCACGGGCAGCGCTGCTGAGCGATCTCCAGTCCTCGCGGCCGAATCCGACACGGCTGCTGGACGCTCTCGTGCTCGGTGAGCAGGCGAGGGCCGCCGCGCTGGGTCGCATCATCACCGGAACGGCCGAGGAGTCGCTCGAAGCTCCGCAGGCGCCGCCCGTGGACACGAAGGCCCCGCTCACGCCCACCACGCCGAGCGACCCCGGCACGTCAAGCGTCGGCGACGCCTCTGCGCTGCCGTTCATCTACAGCAATCAGACGGTCAACGTCCCGGGCGATCTCTACGAGGTCCCGCCCGCCTCCAACCGGAGCCTCTCGACGGACCTGCTTCGCGCCACCAATAGCACGCTCACCTTCGGGGGCGACATCCTCCAGGTGAAGGGCAGCCTGAGCAGCAGCACGGCGCTTCCCTTCATAAGCCTCAACGGCGGTGCGTCGGCTGCGGAGACCGCGACCCTGCTCCGGAACGGCACCCTCTCGCTCACGGGTCCGCTCTTCGACGCCGTCAACAGCGCGGTCACGTTCTCGGGCCCCGCGCTCCTCGCGGCGCAGGCGAACAGCTCGCTGACCGGCACCGGCTCTTCGCCCTTCGTGAGCTTCACGGGCGGGTCCCTCACCTTGGGCGCCCGCACGAACGGGGTGAGCCTCGACTCGGGCTCCACGGCGAGCCTGGCGGGCCCGCTCTTCACCGCCCACGGCACGCCGATCACGGGATCGAGCGACTTCGTGACCGTCAAATCGGCCACGATCACGGACACCACGGCCTCGCCGCTGGTCGGCCTCACGGGCGGGACGTTCCGGCTTGGATGGGCGGCCACCGGCTTCACGGTCACCAATCACGGCACCGTTTCCCTCTCGGGCGGACTCCTCTCGGCGAGTGGCACCGATATCAGCTCGACGGCCGACTTCGTCCTCGGCACGCTCAACGGTCGCTTCATCGTGACAGCCCCGGCGGCCCCGCTGCTGTCGCTGACGGGCGGCACTTCGCAGATCGCCACCGGGGGCTCGATTTTCCACCTCGTGGGGACGGCCACGGCGGTCGACGGCGTGAGCGGCCTCAGGCTGGGCACGGAAGAGCCCATCCAGCACGGCGGCGGCCTGCTCGACATGAGCGGCGCCACGGTCACAACGCAGCGGGCGGTGACCATCGACGTGGCGCTCCTGCAGGCCAGCGCGCTCCTCCTGAATCTCCGCGCAGGGGCGCAGCTGACGACGAACGGCAATGCGATCGACCTGACGTCGCAGTCGAAGACCACCAATTCCGCCGCCTACGTCGCGCTCGACCAGAGCCGCGTCATCGTGAACAACGGGGCCCTGATCAGGGTGGCGGGCGGCAGCTTCCTTCAGGCCGGCGGCAATCTGGTCAACCTGGCCAACGGGAGCACGCTGACCATCAACAACGGCGTGTTGCTCTCGGTCGCCGGAGGCTCGATCGTCAACATCAGCGGCGCGCTGATCGCCTTCAGCGGCTTGGGGGGTAACACGGTCAACGTCGCCAATTCGCTGGCATTCGTCAACATCGGCGGGATCCCCGTCGCGCTCACCGACGGGGCCCTGGCTGCGAACGTCAAGATTACCGGCACACCGATCAAGAACGCCAGCCTCGGCACGATCACGCCGAACAAGGCGCTGATCCAGGTCAACGGGGTCGCGACCAAGCTGACGATCAGCGGGAACTAGCTCGTCCGGCGCTTCCGCTCCGTGGCGCGCTCGGAGGCCAGCCGGCCTTCCTCGGTGTCCGAAAGGTCGGCGAAGGACATGGCGGCGGCGATGGCAGGATGGCCCGCCTCCAGGGCGATGAGCCGGTGCATGGCCTGGCAGATCCGCCGGTACGCCGGGTGCCCTTGCGGCGTGGTCCGCAGCTCGATCATGTGCATGGCCTCGCGCGCGTTGAGCTCCATGTAGAAGCGCACCCGATAAGCCATGGATACCACGTAGGGCGCTACCTCCGGGGGGCTCGCCGCCACGAGCCCCTCGTAGAGCTCCGCCGAATCGTCCATCACGCGCCGCCAGTCGGCCAGCGCCCCCACCGCCTCGATCTCGTCGGAGCCGACCCAGCCGTGGCGCGTGGACAGGGGCTGCCATTCGAGTGTGAGCAGACGGTGGCGCTGGAGATCGCGGAAGGCGCCGTAGTCGCCGAGCACGTCGAAGCGGTACGACGTCCGCTCGAAGGCGCGGCCCGGCTTGTGGCGGCGGTTGGCGCGCGTGCCCACGTAGGCCTCCAGCACGCGGCGCCGCTCCTCGGGCCCGAGCTTGCGCGCCACGGCCAGCAGCTGGTCGTCCGGCAGGCGGGACGAGACGTAGAGCGCGGCCGCCACGACCTTGATCTCCCCCTCCGGGTCGAAGTCCGTCAGCGTCACTTCGCCGCGCGGCTCGGGCTCAAGCCCGGCCAGGAGCCGCGCGGCGACCTCGGCGGTCTCCTGTCGCGTGGCCTCGAGATAGCGGCTCCACGCCCCGCCGCGGTCGGGCCGGTCCAGCCGCGTGAGGAAGGCGGGGATGACCTTGCGGAGCTCCACGAGCATGGACTCGGCGTAATCGCGTACCTCGGCCAGCGCGTGGGTGCGCATTCGCAGCAGCAGCGCCTCGTAGCCCTGGCCCGTGCCGAAGATTCCCACGCTCGAGCGCGTGGCCGCGGGCAGCAGGCCGCGCAGGCTGTCGAGAGCCTTGGCGCGAATCGTCGCGCGCCAGGCGGCCTCGCTGTCGCGGGCGGGCTTGGGGAGGCGCGCGGCCCAGTGCTCCCGCATCGGCTCGATCCAGCGCGCGTAGGTCTCGAAGGCACGGTCGAGCGTCTCGACGTAGCGCGGCCGCAGGGCGTGTCCATCGAGCTCGGCGGGGACGTGGTACTTCCAGCGGCCGTCCGGCCTGTCGGTGTACGGGATGTACCGCGTGGACTGCTCGAGGTAGGCCATGAGGCGGCCCCACTCGAGCACCTTGGTCAAGATGTTCGACGCCCCCTCGCAGGCGATGTGCACGCCGCCCAGCTGCGCCACCGAGTCGTCGCCGTACTCGGAGAACACCCGCTCGTAGAGCTGCTCGGCGCGCGCCGTGCCGACGGCGGGGGTCGCGACTCCGCCCGGCGACCGCTCGAGGAATTCATCCAGAAAAAGCCGCCGGAGCGACTTCGCCGATCGGGAGTAGCGGGCGAAGAGCGCGCCCTTGACGACCTCGGGCAGGTTGACGAGGGCGAAGACGGGCCCGTCGAGGTTGGTGAAGTAGGGCGCGAGCGCGGCCCGCTCCTCGGCGCTGAACGTGTCCACGCCGACATCCTAGCACCGGGTAGTTCGCCGGGCACGCGCTCCCTGTGATACGGCGCAGGGCGGCACCCTGCTAGCGGGCGAGATAGGTGTCGCCGCCCGTGAACATGTCCTCGCGCGGCGGCGCGAAGATGTCGATGACCTCCGTGTCCTCCGGGAAGTAGGCCTCGTGCGGCGTGTTGCCCGGGACGACCCCGAGGTCGCCGGCCACACAGGTGCGCTTCTCCCCGGCCAGGTTGAAGTCCATCCGGCCGGAGAGCATCCAGAAAATTTGCTCATGTGGATGCTGGTGCATGGCGGCGTGCGCGCCCGCCTTCATCTTCCAGAAGACCACCATCTCCTTGTCGCCCACGAGGATCTTGCGGCTGATCTTGTCGCCGATCTTCTCCTCGGGCAGGGAGTCGAGGCTGGCATACCCTTTCATGACGGGAATCGGCATACGCGTTCGCCTCCGTGAGTGTCTGGCGCCGGGTGACACGAGGCTAGCGGCAGCCTCCGCGCAAGTCAAGCCTCGTTGACCCCGTCGTCTCGTTGACCCGGTTGAAGGCCGCGTGTGATAATCGATCCATGCGTCCGGCCCTCGTGATGATTCCTCTTCTCGTGGCGACGCTCTCAGCCGGGTGCCTCTCCACCAGTTTCGGCCGCGAGTTCCCCTCGCCCGACTCGCGAGGCATCACCGTGGGCAAGACCGACAAGAGCGAGCTCCGGCGCCTGTTCGGCGAGCCCTATCAGGTCGGCATCGACAGCGGAGATGCGACGTGGCGCTGGTTTTTCGGCCAGCGGGGCTGGGGCGCGGAGCAGACGAAGGACCTCTCGGTGCGCTTCAGCAGCGACGGCAGAGTCAAGTCCTACGCCTTCACCTCGAACTTTCCCGACGACATGACGCGGCTCAAGTAGAAAGGAGACCCCATGCCCAACATCACCGTCCAGTGGTACGCCGGCCGCACCCCCCAGCAGAAGCGCGAAATCACGGCCGCCATCACCGACGCCATGGTCAAGATCGGCAAGACCACGCCCGACCAGGTCCACATCGTGTTCCAGGACGTGGAGAAGTCGAACTGGGGAGTGAACGGGAAGCTGGCGAGCGACTAGTGGCCGAGCTCCGGGTTGGCTTCATCCCCACCGAGGGCGGCCACTACTTCAAGGACGCCCTCGAGGAGGTGGTCCGCGGCGAAGACCTCGGCTTCTACTCCGTGTGGATGGAAGAGCACCACTCGGTCGTCAACCACTACTGGCCCTCTCCCCTGCCCGTGCTGGCGGGCTTCGCCACGCGCACCTCGCGTGTGCTGCTCGGCACCGACATCCTGGTGGCGCCCTTCTACCACCCGGTGCGGCTCGCCGAGGACGCGGCGCTGATCGACGTCATGTCGGGCGGCCGCTTCGTGCTGGGCGTGGCCATCGGCTACAAACCCGACGAGTTCGCCCTCTACGGCGCCGAGCTCGAGAAGCGCGGCGCCCGCTTCGAGGAGCAGCTCGCGATCATCAAGGGCCTGTGGACGGGGGACGCGATCGCCTTCAAGGGCCGGTACTATCAGGTCGAGGGCACGCTCGAGCCGAAGCCCGTCGCGAAGCCCCACCCGCCGATCTGGATCGGGGGGTGGGGCGACATCACCCTCCGGCGCGCGGCCACCCTCGCCGACAACTGGATCCCCGGGCCGACCGCCGACCTGTCGCGATTGCTCAAGGGCAAAGCGCAATTCCTGAAGAACCGCGCGGCGGTCGGCCTTACGGCGCCCGTCACAGAGTGGCCCCTCACGCGCGACGTCATCATCGCCGACACCGACAAGGAAGCCCGCGAGCTCGCGGAGCGCCACATCATGGTCTCGTATCGCAAGGAGTACGCCGGCGGCTGGAAGCATCCGTTCATCGATGCCTCGATCGCCACGGATCTCGATGGGCTCATGAAGCAACGCTTTCTCATTGGGGGCCCGGACCAGGTCCGCAAGGCGCTCGAGCCCTTCGTGACCGAGTACGGCCTGACGCACCTCATCTGCCGGCTCTTCTTCCCCGGCATGCCGCACCGGCACATCATGCGCGAGCTGGAGCTCATCGCCCAAGAGGTCATGCCAGCATTCCAGTAAGACTGTCGTTCAAGTCCGCCTCCTTTCATGTCCGGAACCTCGAAACGAGGCTGCCCTTCCGGTACGGCATCGGCACGCTCACGCGCTTCCCCGTGCTGCACGTGGGGGTCGAGGTGGAGGCGGCCGACGGCCGGCGGGGGTACGGCTACGCCGCGGACAATCTCCAGCCCAAATGGTTCGACAAGGATCCGAGCCGGAGCTTCCGGGACAACGTCAAGGACCAGCTGATCGCCATCCGCGTCGCCCACCAGGCCTATATCGAGGCCGCCAAGGTGCCGCGCTCGGTCTTTCAGATCTGGCTCGACGCCTTCGCCGAGTGCCGGAGCCGCGGCCCCGAGAGGAAGCTCAACGAGCTGACGGTGTCCTTCGGCTCGTCGTTCTTCGAACGGGCGCTGGCGGATGCCGCGGCGCGCCTGGCGGGCGCCGACGCCGTCGCGCTCCTGCGGCAGGACCTGCTCGAGATCCGCCCGGGCGCGGTCCACCGCGAGCTCGAGCTGGACGACCTCATGCGCTGGACGCGCGAACCGCCGCCCCAGACGCTGTCGGTGCGCCACACCGTTGGGCTCCTCGACCCCATCACGGCCGCCGACGTCCCGGCCGACGGCCGGCTGGGCGACGGCCTGCCTCAAACGCTGGAAGAGTGTGTCGTCGCCCATGGCCTTCGGTATTTCAAGGTCAAGGTGAGCGGCCGGCATGCCGAAGATCTCGCGCGGCTCAGGGCCGTCGCCGCCACCCTCGACCGTCTCATCACCGATCCCTACGTCGTCTCTCTCGACGGCAACGAGCAGTACAAGGTGCTCGACGACTTCGCCTCTCTGCTCGAGGCGATGGCGAAAGTGTCGGCGCTCGCGCGCTTCCGCAAGGCCATCGCCTTCGTCGAACAGCCGCTCGACCGCGCCGTCGCCCTCGATCCCGAGGCCACCAAGGGCCTGAGCAGTCTCGGGGTGCCCGTCATCATCGACGAGAGCGACGGCGAGCTCGGCTCGTTCAAGACGGCCATCACCCTCGGCTACCGGGGCGTCAGCACGAAGAACTGCAAGGGCATCTTCAAGTCCTTCCTGAATCGCTCGCTGGTCGAGCGGTGGAACGCGCGGCACAAACCCGGGGCCGCGCTCTTCATGACCGGCGAGGACCTGACCACGCTGCCCCTCATCCCGCTGCAGCAGGATCTGGCGACGGTCCGGGCGCTCGGCATTACCCATGTCGAGCGCAACGGCCACCACTACGTCAAGGGCCTCGCCCACTGTTCGCGGCGGGAGCGCCAGCAGGCCACACGCCTGCACCGCGACCTGTACCGCGGCGGCGAGGACGAGGCGCGGCTGCGGATCGAGGGCGGGCTGCTGCGCGTGGCCTCGCTCGGCACCCCCGGCTACGGGGGCGCCATCGAGCCCGACCTCGCGTCGATGATCCCGCTCGAGCAGTGGAGCTTCGAATCCCTGGAGGCCAGACGCTGATCGCCTGGCGCCTCAACCGCTCCTTCGCCTGGAACGCGGCGCATCCGCCCAAGCTGCCGCCGCGGCCGCGCCGGCTGGCCGCAGCCCCGCCCCTCAGTCTCTTCGACCGCGCCCTCGAGTGCCCGGTGGGCATCGCGGCGGGCCCGCTGCCGAATTCGAGATGGATCGAGGCGTACGCGCGGCTCGGCTACGGTCTTCTCACGTACACGACGGTGCGCACGGCCGAGCGCGCCGCCTTCACCGCGCCCAACGTGGCTTTCTGTCGCCTCGGTGACCCCGCGGTGGTCGAGCCCGCGCCGCGCCGCCTCGACCCCGCGACCGTCACGTGGGCGGTCTCCCTGGGCCTGCCGTCGACCAAGCCGGATCTCTGGCGCGCCGACATCAAGCGGGCGAGGGGGAAGCTCGGACCGGGACAGGTCCTCATCGTGAGCGTGGCAGGCACGCCCGCGCCGGGGGGCGACGGCGAGCAGCTCGCGGAGGACTATGCGCGGGCCGCGCGCTGGGCGGCCGAGGCGGGCGCCGACGTGGTCGAGGTCCACCTCTCCAGCCCCGACACGGTCGCCGAGCAACCGCAGATGGTCTTCGAGGACCAGGCGCTCTCCGCGCACATCGTCGCGCGGGTGCGCCGCGCCGTCGGCGCGCGACCCGTCGTCGCCAAGCTCGGCGCTTCGCGGAGTCCCCGCGCGCTGCATGACCTCGCGACCGCCATCGCACGCTGGGTGGACGGCTTCGTGCTCGTCAACGGCCTGCAGCGCCGCGTGGTCAAGGCCGACGGGACGGCGGCGTTCCCGGGCGCGGGGCGCGAGCCGGCGGGCGTCTCCGGCGCCGCCGTGTGGGATCCCTGCCGGATCCAGGTGGAAGAGCTCTGCGCCTGGCGCAAGGCGGGAGCGTGGAACAAGGTGATCCTTGCCGTGGGCGGCATCACCACGGTCGCGCGCGCGCGAGAAACGCTGGCGGCCGGCGCCAATGCGGCCATGGTTGCCACGGCAGCGCTGGTGGATCCGCTCTTCGCAGCGCGCTTCAGGTCCCACCGCTAGCCGGCCACCCCAACACGCTTCTGGGTCAATGACCCAGCTGGGCCCTTATCGGCGGCCGGCTCCGCGTGTGCTAGGCTTCGGCCATGCGCTGGCTCATCGTCCTGCCCTTCGACCGCCCGGAGCACATGGGGGTGGACTTCCGCGACGAGCTGGAGGCCCTGGGACACGAGGTCCGCACGTTCGCCTATCGACGGGACAATCCGTTCTACAAGA
>WNFT01000458.1_pt1 | contig 33358 bp, 35 predicted proteins | sample 5400191 | NCBI WGS metagenome assembly WNFT01 (sample SAMN13153359, study PRJNA577476) | soil metagenome | isolation source: 80 cm saprolite under Madrone tree | place: USA:California | collected 2016-06-14 | reverse complement strand
TGAAGCTCCAGCCCGATGTCCGCCCCCTTGAGCAGCTGAATCGCTTCCTGGAGCAGGTCCCGGCTCTTCCCGCTCACCCGCACGAGGTCGCCCTGGATCGAGGCCTGGACCTTGATCTTGCTGTCCTTGATCTTTTTCACGATCTCTTTGCACTTCTCGACGGGTATGCCCGACTGAATCGTGATCTCCTGCCGTGCTGTTGAGCCTGCGGCCGGCTGGATAGGACCGTAGGTAAAGTTCTTCAGAGGAACTTTCCGCTTGGCGAGTTTCTGTTGAAGGATGTCGACAACCGCCTTTACTTTGAAGTCGTCAACGCTCTGCACGACCAGCTTATTGTCCTTCTCATTCAGGTCGATCTGGGATTTGGAATCCTTCAGATCGAATCGCGTCACGACCTCTTTGCGCGCCTGCTGAACCGCGTTGAGGACCTCGGGCATATCGACAATGGATACGACATCAAAACTATTGTCCGGCATAGGAGCTAGTATAATCCCTCGCCGACGACCGATTATGAGACTTTCCCGGCTTCTCCAATTGCGATGCCCGGTATGCGGAGTAGCAAAGCTGTTCCAGGGATATTTCGACAACCCGGAGCGCTGTCCGAATTGCGGATTCTACTTCATGCGTGAGTCGGGGTACTTTCTGCCTCATGTTGCGATTGGTTACGGTGGAACGGTCCTTGTTGCTCTCGGCTCGTGGCCGGTGCTGCGGTATGTCTTCGGAATCGAGTCCGCCGCCCTCACGCTGAGTATCATGATCGCGGTGGCTGTGGTCTTCGGCATTTGGTTTGTGCGCTATTCCAAGGCGATCTGGCTGGCAATAGATCTGACGCTGAATCCGCCGTCGGCGGACGATTTCGAATCGAGAGGAAGAAAATGAGTACAGGGCATTCTTTAGCCGCGAATTACGCGAATTACGCAGATGGGCGCTTAAAACAATCGTTAAATGCGCCCATCTGCGTAATTCGCGTAATTCGCGGCTAAAGAATGCCCTGTACTCATCATTTTGAGGGCCAGAAGTTCCTTCCCTCATCGAAAACTCTCTTCGGCGTAAGGATCTTCCTCCGATACGTCAGCACCGTTTCACCCTTCTGATTAATGGCCCGCGTCGCAATGTAGACGATTCCCCGATCGGGCTTGCTTTTCGATTCCTGCTTGTCGAGCACGGTCGACTCGGCATAAATCGTGTCGCCGTGCCAGACCGGACCGGTGTGCAGGATATCCTCGTACACCAGTGTCGCGATCGATCGCAGGCTCATATCCGCAACGCTCATGCCGACGGCCAGGCTGAACACAAACGTTCCGTTCACCAGGCGCTTTCCGTGCTGGAGCTGGGAACAATAGTGCTCGTCGATATGCAGCGGGTTCTGGTTCATGGTCATGAGGCTGAACATCGTGTCGTCGAATTCGGTAATCGTCCGGCCGGGCCAATGGCGGTAAACTTCGCCCACTTCAAAATCTTCGTAGTATCTGCCCTGACTCATGTATGATTCCCTCACTTCCGTGGCTTATCGTTGGGTCATTCTTATTTTCGGGATGCTGGCCTATACCACCAGCTACTTCGCCCGGTCAAATTACACCGGCATAGCGAAGTTTGTCTCTGCGGATCTTGGCCTGGACAAATCCATGCTCGGCGCCATGGGATCGGTGTTTTTCTACGCGTATGCGCTGGCTCAGATGCCGTGGGGTGTGAGTTCGGACCGGTGGGGCAGCCGAAAAGTAGTCGGGCTTGCGATCTTTTTCACTTCCGCAACTCTTTTTGGGTTCGCCACAAGCGCCAGTTACAACCAGCTTCTATTCTGGCGAATCATGAACGGCGTCGCGGCTGCGGGCGTGTACGTTGTCATGGCTGGGGCGCTTTCACGATGGTTTTCGCCTGCCGAGCGAGGACTCGCGCAGACAGCATTCGGCGCCAGCGGGGCCGTCGGCGAGGGGGTCGCGAATCTCATCGTGCCGTACGTCGCCATTAACATCGCATCGGGTTGGCGGCAATCGACCGACATTATGGCGGCAGCCGTTGCCCTGATCGGAATCGCATGCGTGGTATTCCTTCGATCGGCTCCGCGGGGACACCAGGCCACGGAAAGACGGCCATTCGACCGGTCAATGCTGACGAACCTGCAGCTATGGGGCTTCATTCTGGTCTATTCGGGATTCATTATTTCCCTTCGAATTTTCGGGCCCTGGCTCGCGTTCTATGCAGCAGATATCTACATCTCGCGCGGAATGCCCCTGGGGCAGGCCGTTATTGCTGCCGGCGTGTTGAGCATGTTGTATCTCCTGGGGCGCGTCATCGGAGTCCCGGCCGTCGGTTTCATTTCGGACCGCCTTGTCGAGCGAGGGATCTCTCGAAACACGCTCGCCATCGGATTCGTTCTGCTGACAGCGGTTCTTTTTGAGCTGCTGCCGATGGGCATCAAGTCGACAACGATTCTCGGGATCCTCTTCTTCCTGATGGGCGTTTCCATGAATTTGTATCCGCTTATCACCGCGGCGCTTTCGGAAACGTTCGGCCCGCAGAAAACGTCATCCGTGATGGGCTTCCTCAATACATTTGCGCAACTTGCAGGAGCCACAGCCCTTCTGCTCAGCGGCTTTCTGGGCATCGCGTTGAACTCTGCGCCGGGGAATACGCTGGAAGAATATCGGGGGATCTGGCTGGTCGGAGTAGTAGGGTGTCTCTTCACGGCGTCCGTGGGGACAGTGATTACGTTTCTCGTTCGCGGACATTACAAAGTGAGGACGGCATGAATCGCCTCTCGCGCCTGGTGTTTGCTCTTGCACTGGCTTTGGCAGGCGCTGGTCCGGCTCTGGCGCAGGGGCCGGCACAAACGCCGAAGCCTACGCCGGACCATAAGAAGCTGGAGTATTACATCGGAAAGTGGACCCTTGAATCGGATGTCAAGGCGAGTCCGTTCGGGCCGGCCGGAAAGAACACCGGAACCGAGGAAGTGGAATTGGGGCCAGGCGGATTCTTTGTCATTTTCCACGATGACATCAAGGGACCGGCGCCTATGAAGGCTACTGGGATTCTGGGTTACGACGGCGGCGCAAAGTACTATACCTACTACGGAGTCGACAGCAGCGGTAACGTGAATGTCGGCAAGGGAAATGTCGCTGGCAATGCCTGGACGTGGAACACGGAAGGGAAGGTCGCGGGGAAAGTAGTGAAAGGCCGGGCGACGATCAACATCACGTCGCCATCATCCTACACGTTCAAATTTGAAATCGCCGACGATAAAGGCGCCTTCACGACGATCGAGGAAGGCAAGGCGATGAAAACCAGGTAGGCGCCCGGCTTTAGCCGGCGCCTACAATTTCCCTTCCACGGGTGACGAAGCCGTCGCGTACAGCTTCCTCTGAATCCTCCCGGCTCGATACGCCAGTCTCCCCGCCCTGACGGCATAATTCATGGCTTCGGCCATCGCACCGGGATCTTTCGCGCCGGCGATGGCGGTGTTCATCAGAACGCCATCGGCGCCGAGTTCCATGGCGACGGTTGCGTCGGAAGCGGTTCCCACGCCGGCGTCCACAATCAGCGGAACTTCAGTGATCATCTCGCGGAGAATTCGCATGCCCGCGACGTTCTGGATTCCCATGCCGGACCCGATCGGGGCGCCCAGGGGCATAATGGCGGCGGCGCCGGCGTCGATAAGCCTGCGGGCCACGATGAGGTCGTCATTGGTGTATGGCAGGACAACGAATCCTTCCTTGACAAGAATCCTGGTGGCTTCGACGAGCGCGGCCGTATCCGGGAAAAGCGTTTTCTCATCGCCGATAACTTCAAGCTTCACCCAATTCGAGAGCCCCGCCTCGCGGCCGAGCCGCGCGGTCCGCACGGCATCGTCCACGTTGTAGCAGCCGGCGGTATTCGGGAGGATCATGATCTTTTCCCGATCGATGTAGTCGAGAAGCGATTCGCCTTTGGGCGCCTTCAAGTCCACTCTCCGGACGGCTACGGTCACCATATCGGTGCCGGACAGGCGGTGCGCTTCGGCCATTACCTGGTGGCTGGGATACTTTCCTGTTCCGACGATGAGCCGCGAGCGGAACTTCCGTCCGGCAATGGTAAATGTGTCGTCGACGGCGCCGCCGCCGACAAAGTGCACGACCTCGAGCTGGTCTCCCTGCCCTACCGCCACGCTTTCCCACTGCGGCTTCGGCACAATCGTCCGGTTGCGTTCCACCGCCACGCGGTCTTTCGGCAGATCGAGATGCTCCAGGACCTGCGTGATGTTCAGGGAAGCGGGAATCCGGCGGGTTTCGCCATTTAAAACAATTTCTATGGTCATAGCAGGAAGGATGTTAGCACATGCCTTCCAATTCGTCGTGGCCTTCGCTATAGTGATCCCTTTGTACTATTGCGAGCCTAGTTGACAGAGCTCACTCGGATGCGGGGGCACGCGGTATGCTCGAAAAATGGGCGCCAGTCCTGATTTTCTTCATTCTGGTAGTGGGATTCGGCGTCGTCTCACTGATCGGTTCCTACATCCTCGGTGTAAAAAAGCCGGATCCCCGAAAGCTCTCGCCTTATGAGTGCGGCGTGCAGCCTATAGGCACGGCCAGAGAGCGTTTTTCGGTCAAGTTCTATCTGGTCGCCATGCTTTTCCTGCTTTTCGACATCGAGGCGATCTTCCTCTTCCCCTGGGCCGTCGTTTACCGGCAACTCAAACTCTTTGGATTCTTCGAAATGCTGCTGTTCATCGCGGCGATTCTGGCGGGGTATATCTACGTGTGGAAGAAGGGCGCGTTGGAGTGGGAACGGTGAGGGACTGATAGATAAATGTTTTCTGCAGAAACCGAAGCGAAATTCAAGCACCTGGTCTCGATCTATCCGCAAAAGAGGTCCGCATTGATTCCCATGTTGCTCGCGGCGCAGAAGGAGCAGGGCTATATCAAGTCCGAAACGATCGAATACCTCGGTAAGTATCTGGACCTGAATGCTTCCGAAGTGGATTCGATCATGTCGTTCTACACGCTGCTCCACCGGCGGCCGGTCGGCAAGTATCACATCATGATCTGCACCAATCTGGCATGCCTGCTTCGCGGCTCGGACGAGATCGAAGCCTGCGTCACACGCAAGCTGGGCATAGGTATGGGACAGGTGACCCCGGACGGGCTCTTCTCGGTGATCGAATTCGAGTGCCTCGGATCGTGCACGACGGCGCCGGCCATCCAGATCAACGGCGAATTTTACGAAAACCTGGACGTCAGGAAAACTGAAGACATCCTCGACGAGTTGCGGAAGCGCGGGTAAGGGCACAGGCACCAAAATAAAGATGAGCGGATGCGAATGCAAGCCCGATAGCGCGCAGCCACCAAAGAGATGATCGAATACGTCACGGGATCCGAATTCATTGTGCTGATGATCAAGATCTTCGTGATCTTCGGCGGCGTTATGGGCGCGCTCGCTTACCTGAGCTGGCTGGAGCGCAAATTGATGGCGCGGGTCCAGATGCGGCCGGGACCGACGCGCGTCGGGCCATTCGGCCTGCTGCAGCCCATTGCGGATGGCCTGAAGTTTCTTTTCAAAGAGGACGTCATACCCACGCACTCGAACAGGTTCCTGTTTATCGCCGCTCCGATCGTCTCCCTGGTTCCCGCGCTGCTCTCGTTTTCGGTCATCCCCTTCGGGCCATCGCTTCAAATAACGGATCTCAGTGTCGGATTGCTCTTCATCTTTGCGGTCACGTCGCTGGGTATTTACGGAATCGCGCTGGGCGGATGGGCCTCGAATTCCAAGTATCCGCTGATGGGCGCGATCCGATCGTCGGCGCAGATGATCAGCTATGAACTGAGCCTGACTTTGTCTGTTGTCGGGGTCCTGATGATTGCGAACACCCTGAGTCTTGCCGAACTGGTAACCGCGCAGCAAAGCACCTGGCTTGGCATCATTCCCCGCTGGAACATCTTCCTGCAGCCGGTGGCGTTCGTGGTGTACCTGGTCAGCGCCGTCGCCGAGACAAATCGTTTGCCATTCGATCTGGCGGAGTCGGAACAGGAACTTGTGGCGGGATGGCACACCGAATACAGCTCTATGAAGTTTGCCATGTTCATGCTTGCCGAGTACGCCAACGTCGTCACCGTGTCGGCCCTGGCAACAATCATGTTTTTCGGGGGTTGGACCGGACCGATGTTCGGCCCCGCGCTCCTGCGGATGGCATTGCCGACTGTGTGGTTCCTGCTGAAAGTTTCCATTTTCATTTTCTTTTACGTTCTGATGCGGGCGACCGTGCCAAGGTTCCGATACGATCAGCTCATGCGGTTCGGCTGGAAGGTATTGCTTCCGCTTTCGCTCGCAAACATCGTGGTAACCAGTTTCGTCGTGGCTATTTCATGATCCAGATACTCTTTTTTTTCTTTGCTGCGATTGCCGTCGGGGCCGCAATCAATGTGCTCGCACAGAAGCACGTGTTGTACAGCGCCCTGTCGCTGATCCTTATGCTGACGGCGGTGTCGGTTCTGTTCATCTTGCTGCAGGCCGACTTCCTGGCTGTGATCAACGTCATTGTGTACGCCGGCGCGATCATGGTGCTGTTTGTCTTCGTCATCATGCTTTTGAATCTGCCGGAAGACGAAGACGGAGCGGACCGGCTGCGGTGGTTGAAATTTATCGGAATACCACTTGGCTTGTTCTTTCTCGTTCTGGTGGTGACGACCCTGTGGAACCTGAAAGCGAGTCCGGGAACCCAGCCGCAACTGGTTGGAAGCCCGGCCGCCATCGGTCAGAGCCTGTTCACGGATTTCCTGCTGCCTTTTGAAGTCACGTCGTTGCTGATCCTGATTGCCCTCATGGGGGCCGTGGTATTCGCAAAGAGGGACTTATGATTCCGATCGGATGGTACCTCATCCTGAGCGCGATTCTGTTTCTGATCGGAGTATTGGGTTTTTTTATCAAGCGCAACATTATCGCCTTGTTGCTGTCGGTCGAGATCATGTTGAATGCGGTGAACCTCACGTTCGTCGCCTTCTCCGTGCAGCACGGCAAGATCAGCGGGCAGATCTTCGTTTTCTTCGTGCTCGTTGTGGCCGCCGCGGAAGCCGCGGTCGGCCTGGCCCTGGTGATTGCAATGTTTCGGAACCGGGAATCGCTGAATGTGGATCGGAGTAATCTGCTCAAGTGGTAGCCGCGGCGAAAGAACTGTAGCGGCGGTCTATGACCGCCGGAAACCGTTGCTAGCCGCGGAGCGGCGAAAGAATGTAGCCCAGGGCGCAAGCCCTGGGGAAAACGGATAATGGCATTTATGCAGGCCCCGGAGGGGCGACAGATTACGGTGCAAACTCTTTCGCCCCTACGAGGCAGCAACGAAAGACAAACCGCGACCCCAGGGCTTACGCCCTGGGCTACATTCTTTCGCCGCTACGCGACTGGATCTGATCATGGGCGCATTTGACATCCTCTGGCTCATTCCTATCCTGCCACTGATCGGCGCGACGGTTAACGGCGTCTTCGGGAAACGTCTGTCGAAAAACGTCATTGGGACCCTGGCGGCGGGATCCGTCGGACTGTCCTTCCTCATCTCGCTGCGCGCTTTTGTGGCGATGCTGGCCCTGCCGCAAACCGGACTGCCGATCCTGAGGGACTACTTCACCTGGATACAGGCAGGAACGTTTCAGGCGCAGTTCGGGCTCATGCTCGATCACCTTTCCGGCCTGATGATCCTGATCGTCACCGGCGTCGGATTTCTGATTCATATCTACTCGCTCGGATACATGAGCCACGAAGAAGGCTTCTATCGCTACTTCTCGTACCTCAATCTTTTCGTCTTCTTCATGCTGACCCTCGTCCTGGCGAACAACTACCTGTTGATGTTCGTGGGCTGGGAAGGCGTGGGTTTGTGCTCTTACCTTCTCATCGGATTCTGGTTCTCGAAAAAATCCGCGGCGGATGCCGGCAAGAAGGCTTTCGTCGTGAACCGCGTGGGCGACTTCGGATTCATCCTCGCGATCATGCTCATCTACCGGACCTTCGAGCGCGTGGACTTTCAGAGCGTTTTTTCGCGCGTGGAGGACGTGTCGCTGTTTCCTGTCGAGCCGCTCGGCACGGTTGGTGTGCTGACGACCATCTGCCTGCTTCTATTCGTCGGCGCGGCGGGCAAGTCCGCGCAGTTTCCGCTTTATGTCTGGCTGCCGGACGCGATGGAAGGCCCAACTCCCGTGAGCGCCCTGATCCACGCGGCAACCATGGTCACTGCCGGCGTTTATATGGTGGCGCGCTCTGCCGCGCTGTACAACCACGCGCCCGGTGCCCTCTTCGTTGTCGCCGTCGTGGGAGTGTTCACCGCGATATATGCGGCTTCGATCGGCCTCGTTCAAACCGACATCAAGAAAGTCCTCGCGTACTCCACGGTCAGCCAACTGGGGTACATGTTCCTGGGATGCGGCGCAGGAGTGTACGCAGTGGGAGTGTTCCATCTGATGACGCATGCGTTTTTCAAAGCGCTGCTGTTCCTTGGCGCCGGCAGTGTCATTCACGGCATGGCGGGAATTCAGGATATTCGGCAAATGGGAGGACTGCGGCACCACATGCCCTGGACGTACCGGACATTTCTCGTCGGAACGCTCGCGATTGCCGGAATTCCAGGACTGGCGGGCTTTTTCAGTAAGGACGCGGTGCTCGAAGCCGCCTGGAGTCACGCGGCTTACGGAAAATTGCTCTGGGCTGTCGGGGTGATCGCGGCAGGATTCACCTCGTTCTACATGTTCCGCCTGCTGATACTAACCTTCTACGGAGCGCCACGGTACTCCGAGCATGACGTGCATCACGTCCACGAATCGCCGTCGTCGATGGTGGTTCCGTTGATCATTCTGGCAGTCTTCTCCATCGTGGCAGGGTACATCGACATTCCGCACTTCCTGACTCCGGCGTCCCTTGAAACGGAGAGGGAGGCCGTGTCCAGCTCCACCCAAATTCTGTTGATGGCGGCTTCGACCACGGTTGCCCTGCTTGGTTTTGCTCTGGCGTACCTGTTCTATGTTGCACGACCGGGATTGCCGGACAGGCTTGCGACCCGGGCTCACGCGATGTATTCCATCCTGGTGAACAAGTACTACGTGGACGAGCTTTATGACGCGATTATCGTCTGGCCTATCGTGCAGACCTCGCGAGAGCTTCTGTGGAAAGTTGTGGACACGCTCATGATCGATGGCGCCGTAAACGCCGTCGGCCGGCTGGTGCGCGGCAGCGCGAGTGGACTGAAACATATGCAAAGCGGTTATGTGCGCGCGTATGCCGGGTGGATCCTCTTTGGGGGAGTCCTGGTGGTTGCGTGGTTTTTGAGATGACATCTATGGGAAACGCAAACTCCCCTCCTAAGTTAGGAGGGGTGGACGCGCATCAAGAAAATATCGCGAAGCCTCCTTTGTTGGCGCGGCCGGGGTGGTTCCCCGACGGAAACCACCCCGTCTGCGCCGCTTCGGAACGGGATCATTTTATGAATGGCGCAGCCACCCCTCCTAACTTAGGAGGGGAGCTTTGCATTCTGCAACTCCATCCGCACAACAAACCATGGGAAACCTGATCGCATCTCACATACTCACGATCATCACGTTCACGCCGGCCGTGGGCGCGCTGCTCATCCTGTTCTTCAACCGGACGCAGGCCCGCGCCATCCGAACCTTCGCTCTTATCGTTACCCTCCTCGCCTTCCTCTTCTCACTCTATCTCCCGGCAAAGTTCGAATCCGGCGACCCGGACTTTCAATTCCGCCTGGATGTTCCCTGGATGCCAACGCTGGGAGTCGACTACTCGATGGGCATCGATGGAATCAGTCTCTTCCTCATCCTTCTGACAACGCTCCTGAGCCCTCTGGCGATTCTCGCCTCGTGGTCGATCCGGGATCGCGTGAAGGAGTATTTCATTTTCATGCTCCTGCTCGAGACGGGCATGATCGGTGTCTTCGCATCGCTCGATCTCTTTCTCTTCTACGTCTTCTGGGAAGTGATGCTCATTCCGATGTATTTCCTAATCGGCGTATGGGGCGGCGAGCGGCGGATTTACGCGGCAATGAAGTTCGTCCTCTATACGATGGTCGGATCCGTGCTGATGCTGGTTGCCATTCTCGCGCTCTACTTTCTCCACGGCGATGCGACCAATACCTTCACCTTCAGCTATCCGCAAATCCAGATGGCCCTCGCCGGAGGCCGGTTCGTCCTCGAGCGTTCCACCGAGTTTTGGCTGTTCCTGGCGTTTTTCCTGGCATTTGCCATCAAGGTTCCTTTATTTCCCTTCCACACGTGGCTTCCGGATGCGCACGTCGAGGCGCCGACTGCCGGATCAGTGCTCCTTGCCGGTGTGCTTCTGAAGATGGGAACCTATGGTTTGGTTCGTTTCAGCTTGCCGTTGTTTCCGGTGATCAGCCATCTCTTCGCACCGCTGATTTCACTGCTCGCGATCGTCGGCATCATCTATGGCGCCCTGGTCGCAATGGTCCAGCCGGACATGAAAAAGCTGGTGGCGTACTCTTCCGTCAGCCACCTGGGATTTATCGTGCTGGGCATTTTCAGCTTCACGACCCAGGGCATGGAGGGGGCGATTTATCAGATGCTCAATCACGGCATCTCAACCGGCGCGCTCTTCCTGATCGTCGGGATCATCTACGATCGCCGCCACACGCGATTGATCGACCAGTTCGGCGGTCTGGCCCACCGTATGCCGGTTTATGCCGCATTTTTCATGATCGTGACACTGTCCTCGATCGGCTTGCCCGGACTGAACGGCTTTGTCGGCGAATTCCTCATATTGCTGGGCACGTTTGGAATAAACAGAGCCCGAGCCGTGCTCGCCGCCACCGGTGTGATTCTTTCGGCGGTTTACATGTTGTGGATGTATCAGCGGGTGATCTGGGGGGAAATCACGATTGACCAGAACAAGAGCCTGGCCGACATTGGCGGCCGGGAGCGCGTCATGCTGATCCCGCTACTGATTCTCATGGTGTGGATGGGCATGTACTCCAATCATTTTCTACGTCCGATGGACGCCTCGGTGACGAAGCTCATGAACCGCGTGCAGAACGTTCAAGTGCAATACGCTGGGCAACCGAAATGAATCTCGCCAGCATCAACATCTCGGCCATCCTTCCCGCAGTGGTTCTTTCCGTATTCGGCATTGCGGTCATGGTGGCTGAGCCGTTTGTCACGGATCGAAAGAAGTCGAAGCTCGGCTGGCTGGCGTTTTCGGGAACGCTCGCGGGAATGCTCGCCCTCGTTCCGATGGCGGATAATAGCGGCCAGTGGTATTCGAATCTCTGGATCGTGGATGACTACAACATCTTTTTCAATTTTATCTTCCTGTTGATTGCCGCGGTGACGATCCTCACCTCGCTGGACTTTCTCCGCCGTGAAAACATGAATCACGCGGAATTCTACGCGCTGCTGCTGTTCGCGACCGCCGGCATGCTGATGATGTCGGGATCGAACGAACTGGTGATGATCTTTCTAGGTCTCGAAATTCTGTCGATTGCGACCTATGTCATGGCGGGCTTCCGGCGGACTGACCTCAAATCGAATGAATCCGCTCTGAAATATTTCCTGCTCGGGTCCTTTTCCTCCGCATTTTTCCTGTATGGCGTCGCCCTGATTTTCGGCGCCACCGGCAGCACGAACCTTCTGGCGATCAAGGAATCCATTCGCTCTGCGGACATTCCGATGAGCCTGGTCTATCTCTCGGCGGCGCTGATGCTCATTGCGCTTTGCTTCAAGGTTGCCGTGGCGCCCTTCCACATCTGGACACCCGACGTCTATGAGGGCGCGCCGACTCCGGTGACGGGCTTTATGTCGGTCGGCCCGAAAGCGGCGGGTTTTGCCGTATTGTTCCGCGTCTTTCTTACGGCCTTTCCGATGATCGAGGATCGGTGGGTGTCCGCGCTCTGGCTTGTGGCAGCACTGACGATGGTGCTGGGAAACGTGATCGCGCTGGTTCAGCCGAATATCAAACGGATGCTCGCGTATTCCTCGATTGCGCACGCCGGCTATGTCGCCGTCGCGCTGACCTCCGCGTCGAACAGGGGCGGATCCGCCGCGTTGTTCTATCTGCTGGCGTACAGCCTGATGAATCTGGGAGCGTTCGCCGTTGTGACGATCCTGAGCCGCTCGGAAGACAAGAAAGTCCAGCTCACGGACTATGCCGGGCTGGGAGCCAAACGTCCCGGACTGGCTGCAGTGCTGTCGCTGTTCCTGCTTTCTCTGGCCGGGGTGCCGGGAACCGCCGGCTTCGCGGGAAAGTTCTTCATCTTCCGTGCCGCCGTGGAATCGCACCTGGTGTGGCTTGCGATCATCGGCGTCGTGACGACGGTCATCTCTTTCTATTACTACCTTTACGTCATCGTTCAAATGTACATGCGGGAACCGAACGAGGAGTTCTCGGATCTGCGGGTTGCGGGAAGCTTGAAAGTGGCCCTGATTGTTTCGGCCATCGGAACACTGTATCTCGGGATCCTGCCCACCCGTGTTCTGGATTGGACAACTACGGCGGCTCTGAACGGGTTGAAATAAGCCACAAAGGAAGCCAGAAGCCAGAATGGGAATTCCCTATTCTGGCTTCTGGCTTCCTCTTATCTACGCCACCTTCACGAAAATGATAACCAACGTGTAGATCGCGAGGGATTCGATCAGCGCCAAACCGAGCAATAGCGCGAAGCGGATGGCCGGAGCCGCACCGGGATTGCGCGCAAGGCCTTCACATGCCGCGGAGATGGCCCTGCCCTGAGCCAGGCCGCATATCGACGAGGCAATCGCCATCGCGAAGCCGGCACTGATGACCACCCAGTCCAGGTGGACCATGCCGGCCGTCTGGCCCTGAGCGAACACGGGCGTCGTGAACATCAAAACAATAAACGTCAGCATCAAACCTGCGTGCAGTTTCTTCATGTTACTTCTCCTATCAAAATGCTCCACGGAGGTGGTTGCCGGACATCCTCTTACAGCCGGCCTCACGCGTGCAGCGAGTTAGTGGTCCTCGGTGGCGACAGCACCGCCGAGGTAGACCATCATCAGCGTACAGAAAATGAATGCCTGGAGAAGTCCGCCAAAAATCGCGAACGCCATGAACGGCAACGGAACAATTAATGGAAGAAGTCCAAAGAAGATCGTAATCACCAGTTCTTCAGCCATGATATTGGCGAACAGACGAATGGTGAGTGTGGCGGGCCGCGCGAAGTGGCTGATGAGTTCAATGGGGACCATCAGCGGAGCCAGCCACCACACAGGACCCATGAAATGTTTGAGGTACGTCACGACGCCATGTTTCTTCATTCCCTGATACTGATAGAAGAGAAACACAATAATGGCGCAGCCGGCTGGAACGTTCACGTTGCTTGTGGGGGATACCAGGCCGGGTATAAGGCCAAGAAGGTTCGACATCACTATGAAAATAGCGAACGTTCCGACAATTTTCTGGAACCTGTATCCGTCGTGCCCGATGTTGCTCTCGAGTTGCTCGTTGAGAAACTCAACGAAAAGCTCGAAGGCCTGCTGAATGCGCCCTGGCGACTCCACGGAAAGTCTTGTCCGCAACACACCGAAAATGACGATGCAGGCAAGCACAACAATCGTCTCCATCACCACGTGTGCCGGAATCATAGGACCGGGCAGAAGCTCGTTGACCCACTTTACGATTAACAGTTCACGTTCTGGCATTGCGATAATCCTGGATTAAGACTCGAAAAACCTCGGAAACACACTCGATCAGAATGGCAACAACGTATACAAGCAGACCTGCAAAGACGAAAACCAGATCGAGTACCGAACTATGAATCGTAACATACAGAAATAACGCGATCAAAACGTAGCGGGCGACGAAACGAAACAGGATGCGGCGCGCCTTCCGTCCCTGGGCCCCTTCCAGAACGACGAAGTCAACGGCCTGCTTCAGCCAGTGAAAGTTGATATAGGAAAGGACCGCGCCGGCGCCGACGCTGAGGGCCGCTTTTGCCGAATGCAGGAACAGGATGAGCGGCATTGCAATGAGGACTACGACCAGACTGGAGCGGTTCAGCCGCCGGTCCAGGCCCTCGAGCCGTTCTTCTTCGCTCATTGATCCTTTCCCAGCTGGGAAATCGTTCGAAAGAAGCTGACAAAGCCAGCCGCGATCCCGAAAAGCAAAAACACGATTTTCAGAAACGATGTGCCGAGCCACTTATCAAGGTAATATCCCATCCCGTAACCGATCACGATCGAAACCGGAAACAGCAATCCGGCGCTCAGAAGGTTGAGTTGCTGAAAGGTCCGGCGCTTATCGTCTTTTCCACTGTTCATGTGAGTTTTTCATGGTATATAATCCGCGCCGAAACCCTTTACCACAAATGGTTTTCACGCACAATTACCAGATCATCGTCGGAACAACTTTAAGGAGGCCTTCAATGTCCAACAGGGTAATGCTGCTCGCCATATCCAGCATGCTCATCCTGTGCCTGGCCGGATGCGCCGGCGGAGGGGAAACACAGCAGGCAACGCAACCTGCAGCTCAGGCGCCGCCCCCGAAGCCTGCGGAACCACCAGTCGAACTCTACGAGCTAACCAAGGATAATATTACAAGCCACAAAGACTGGACCAGCCGCAACATCACTATCATGAGTGTGAAGATAGGGGATAAGGCGAACGACGTCCTAGTAAAAAACCTGGGCCAACAGGAAAACACGCGCACATTGCCCGATGTTAAGGAGTATCTGACGATCCATCAGAACAATAGCTTGTTCGTCTACACGTACGGACCCACCAATAGAATTCGGAAAATCGAAGTGTACGACGTCTTTGCGAAGAAAATCGCCGACGAGAAGCTGAAGAAGCTCCTGACGACCGGCGACCTGAAATTCATGCGCCAGGAGTTTGGCATGGAAGAAGGGGTAGTCGAGAACAAGGAAGACATGGCCACCGAATACTCGTACGACAGTCGCGGCTTCCGTTTCGTGAGATTCAAAATCAACGGCCGAAACGTCAACGCCATCCGCTTCTCCGAGTTCAAGAAGTCCTCGACGTAGACAGAACGCGGGCTAAAGCCCGCGACTACATTTTGGAACCGTACTTATCCCCAATGTAGTCGCGGGCTTGAGCCCGCGTTCACCGCATGTAATACCCAATAACGCCCCACTTCCCGTCTTCGAGCCGAAACGCAACCGCCTCAGTCACGGGACGGTTCTGGAAGGCAGTCTCATATTGGACCGCCGAGTATTCGCCTTCCGGAGGTCCCGGCGGATTGGTGACAAATTCCACAGATTTGAACTTCCGCATTTGCAGCTTGCCGACATAGTCCCGCAGCTCTTCCGTGGTTTTCACAAACTCGGCTCTGGGAAGCTCCTTCCTCGTCGATTCCGACAAAGCGTCGTACGCCTTGCCGTAATCGCCCGCATCGACAAGGGCGAGCCACTGGTCCGCCTGGACCTTCATCATCCGCTCTTTGTCGGTGTCCTGGATCGCCAGCAAGAGGAATATCGCCAGTGCCCACACGTTAGAAAGCCAGTAAAGCCGCCTGACGCGCCATGGCGATGAAAGGATCGGGATATATGCCGATCAGCATCGTGAATACAAACGCGACGCCCATCGCGGTCAGAATGCCGGGGGAATAGGTCAGGCCGGTCTTCTCGGTTGCGTCCCTCATGAACATGGCGACGACGATCCGCAGATAAAAGTAGATCGAAATCGCCGCGTTCAACACCGCAATCACGGCAAGAACGTTATGGCCGGTCTGGATGGCAGCCGCAAACAGATAATACTTTGCGATGAATCCTGCTGTCGGGGGGATACCGGCGAGCGAAAGCAGGAAGATCAGCATGAGTATGGAGGCGGCGGGATGTCTGAAGAAGAGGCCGCTCATTTCGTCGATATGCTCGCCGATGACGTCTTTTCTCCGCAATGCCACGACCACGGCCCACGCGCCGAGGTTCGTGAACGTATAGATCAAAAGATACAGCGGCACGGCCGTCAAGCCGGTGTCGTTGCCCGCAATGAAACCGATCAGAATATAGCCGGCATGGGAAATCGACGAATACGCCAGCAGGCGTTTTATATTCGACTGAGTAATAGCCGCGATGTTCCCTACGGTCATCGTGATCACGGAGATGGCAGCCATGATGACGACCCAGTGTGGACGCAACGGATAGATGGCCACCATGAAGATGCGGATCATCATGGCGAATGACGCGGCCTTCACCGCAACCGACATGAACGCCGTGATCGATGTCGGCGCACCCTCATACGCGTCCGGTGTCCATTGGTGGAACGGCACGGCCGCGATTTTGAAGAACAGGCCCGCGGAGAGCGTAATCATCGCCAGCAGCGAAATCGGATCGTTCGGAGGCCGTCGAGAGAGGGCTTCCGCGATATCGGCGAACCTCGTCGACCCCGACAGGCCATAAAGCAGCGACATGCCGTAAAGGAGAATGCCCGAGGAGAACGCCCCCAAAAGGAAGTACTTCATCGAGGCTTCGTTCGATCTCTGGCTGCTGCGAAGGAACCCGACGAGAATATATGTCGATATCGCCATCGTCTCCAGACTGATGTAAAGCGTCACCAGATCCACGGCCCCGGCCATGAACATCATGCCCACGGTCGCAAACAGAATGAGAGCGTAATACTCACCGTGGTTTTCGCGTTCGATATCTAGATATTTGAGGGAAATCGCTATCGACAGCGCCGCCGCAATCAGGAATACCAGCTTGAAAAACATCGAGAAATGATCGAGGACGAACAAACCGCCATATGCCGCGATCTCGACGTTCCTGAGCCTGAACAGAAAAACGCCCGACACGGCAATACCCAGAAGCGCAACGAGACCAAGCGTGCGCTTCCGCTCAACAACCAGATCGCCGAGTAGAATGGCCATTCCAAACGCCAGCAATTCCAGCTCGGGCGTGATCGCGGCCAAATCCTGCATTTGAAAGAACTGGCCCATTAACGTTGTTCTCCCGCCCGAGCATTCAAGCGCGGCGCGCCCAGGGAATAATCCGGTCGGACCTTTAACACGATCTTGTTTACCGGCTTCTCGAGCACTCCAAAGAACGGCGCCGGATAGAGTCCGATCCAGAACGCCACAATGATCAGCGGAACCAGCGTTGCAAGCTCGCGCAGGTTCATATCGAGCAGCTTTTCATTGGCGGGATTCTCGATCCGGCCGAACATCGTACGCTGATAGAGCCACAGCATGTATGCCGCACCCAATATGATTCCGGATCCGGCGGCCACTGCCCACCACAGGTTTTCCTGCAGCGCGCCAACCATGATCGTGAATTCCCCGATGAACCCGTTCAAAAGCGGCAGACCGATCGATGACATGGTCATGATCAGAAAAACCGTTGCGTAAATCGGCATGACGTTCGACAAGCCGCCGAGCTGTGAGATTTCACGCGTATGTCTTCGCTCGTAGATGATCCCGACAATCAGGAAGAGCGCGCCTGTCGAAATTCCGTGATTGATCTGCTGGATGACGCTTCCGTTCAGCCCGGGAGGGTTCAAAGCGAACATGCCCAGCGTCACGAATCCCATATGGCTCACGGAGGAATACGCCACCAGCTTCTTCATGTCCGGCTGCATCATGGCGACCAGCGCGCCATAGATGATGGCAATGATCGAAAGCGTGATCATCAGCGGAATGAACTGTTTCGTCCCTGAGGGCAGAATCGGCAAACTGAATCTCAGGAATCCATAAGTTCCCATCTTCAGCAGCACGGCGGCCAGAATCACGGAGCCTGCGGTCGGAGCCTCGACGTGAGCGTCCGGAAGCCACGTATGGAACGGGAACATCGGAACCTTGATCGCGAAGCCCACGAAGAATGCCAGGAATATCCACCACTGCAAGTTCGCCGGCAGAAACGAGCCCATCGCCTGAAACGCCAGTATGTCGAACGTGTTTCCGGCGCCGAATACGGTGGAAATCTCAGGATGCTGTGCCGCAATAGCCGGGTAGTTGAAGTACAGAGCCAATATGCCGAGCAGCAGAAGCACTGACCCCACCAGCGTGTACAGGAAGAATTTGATCGCGGCGTACAGCTTTCTGGGTCCGCCCCAAACGCCAATGAGGAAGTACATGGGCACAAGCATCACTTCCCAGAAAACGTAAAAGAGAAAGAAGTCCAGCGAAATGAAAACGCCGAGCATGCCGGTTTGAAGCATGAGCATGAAGGCGTAGTACTCTTTCAGGCGAGTCTCGATGGCGGTCCAGGACGACAGGATGGCCAGCGGACCCAGCAGTGTGGTCAGCATCACCAGCAGCAGCGAAATGCCGTCGATGCCGACGTGGTAATTTGCTCCGAGCGTCTGAATCCACGGCACGTTTTCGACGAACTGCATCTCGTCGGCAGTCGCGCGGTCAAACCAGAACCAGAGCGGCAGCGAGATCAGGAAGCCCGCGATCCCAACGAAGTTCGCCCACCACTTGATCGCGCTCTTGTTCTCCTTGTTGATGAAGAAGAGAACAAACATTCCGAGCAGCGGCCAGAACGCGATGATGCTGAGGATGTGTTGACGAAAGAAATCCATTAAGGAGTCCCCCACAAGACGTAACCAATAAGGATCAACACGCCGAAGATCATGACCAGCGCGTAGTTCTGCACGTATCCGGTCTGGATCAGGCGCACGGGCCAGCTGACGGTCTTGATGAAGCCGCCGATGAATCGGACAAGGCCGTCCACGATCCATCGATCCCACCAGCCGGACCCGCTGGCGCTTCGCATCGTCGCCAGGGCCGAGCCATTTACGAGGCCGTCCACCACCTTCGCGTCGAATGTCCACAAACTCATGCCGGCACCCTTGGCTCGATTCACAAACAAGGCGTCGTAGAGTTCATCGATGTAATACTTGTTGAGAAAAACCTTGTAGAGCGGCCCGTACTGCCGGATCTCGCGTTGTTCTTCCCAGCTTCTCTTGCAGTACTTTGAATAAGCCAATCCGAATCCGATCAGCGCGATCGCCACGGCAACACCGGCCATCCCGATTTCGGCCGCATGGCTGTACTCCGCCGGTGGCGCTTGCTGGATGGGCAACGGCTCGAAGACCGGCTCGAGAAAATGCTCAAATGCGTTTGTCCCGCCAAGCCAGGCGGGAAATCCGACGTAACCGGCCAGCACAGATCCGATCGCAAGGACAATCAATGGGACCGTCATCGACCGGGGTGACTCGTGGATGTGACTTTCGATGTGATGGTCGACTCGGGATTGACCGTAGAAGGTCATAAAAAGAAGACGGAACATATAGAATGCCGTCATTCCCGCAACCGCCGCTCCGATCAGCCACAACACGACATGGCCCTGATTGCTGGAGAATGCCTTCCACAGGATTTCGTCTTTCGAGAAGAAACCCGCCAGAAACGGTGTTCCCGCGATCGTCAGCGTTCCGATGAACATCGTCCAGAACGTGACGGGAATCTTGTTCTTCAACGCCCCCATTTTGCGCATGTCCTGCTCGTGGTGCATCGCGTTGATCACGCTTCCGGAACCAAGGAAGAGCAGCGCTTTGAAGAACGCATGCGTCATCAGGTGAAAGATGCCGGCGGCAAATGCACCCACACCCAGGGCGAGGAACATATAGCCGAGTTGGCTGACTGTGGAGTACGCCAGCACCCGCTTGATGTCGTTCTGCACGAGGGCGATCGATGCCGCGAAGAACGCAGTAACCGCGCCGATGACGGCAACCACCGTCATCGCCTGGGGCGCCATTTGATAGATGAAGTTGCTGCGCGCGACCATGTAGACGCCGGCGGTTACCATCGTTGCCGCATGGATGAGAGCGCTGACCGGTGTCGGGCCTTCCATAGCGTCGGGCAGCCAGACATACAAAGGAATCTGCGCCGATTTCCCCGCGGCTCCCACGAACAGCGACAGGGCGATGGCGATAAAGATCGGGTCGCTGACGTGGTAACGTCCGGCCATGACGCCTTCGCGAACTGCTTCGCCAACCCTGGTGAACTCGAGCGTGCCGAATGACACGAAAATCAGCATGATGCCGATCGAGAATCCCCAGTCACCGACGCGATTCACGACAAACGCCTTCTTCGCCGCGTCACCCGCGCTCTTCTTGAGGAAGTAGTATCCGATGAGCAGATACGAACAGAGACCCACGCCTTCCCACCCGACAAACATCATCAGGTAGTTGCTTCCCAGGACCAGAGTGAGCATCGAAAACATGAAGAGGTTCAGGTAGGCGAAGAATCGGTAGAAGCCGTCCTCTTCGTGCATGTACCCGGTCGAATACACGTGAATGAGGAACCCGATGCCGGTCACGACGAGAACCATCACCGAAGAAAGCGGATCAAGCAGAAAACTCCAATCCACGGAAAAGTCCGCTACTCCCCCGCTTCTTGTATGGGCAAGACCGCCATTGATCCATCGGTAAAGCGTTACGGTGTGTGACCGATGCTCCGCGTCCAGTTGGAGAAGCTGGTAAACGGCACCCGCCGAAAAGATGAAGGAGATCAAAACCACGCCGCAGCCAATGACTCCGACGGCGGTTTTGGACATCCGCTTTCCGAGGAGGCCATTGATCACAAACCCGGCCGCCGGAAACAGCGGAATCAACCAGATCAGATCCAAGAAGTTCATCGGCTGTTACTCCAACTCCCTCAGGTACAGCTGTTCTACCACTTCATCAGATCGATCTCGTTGATGTTCATCGTTTCCTTGTTCTTGAACATCGCGATCACGATCCCAAGCCCGACCGCGGCTTCCGCTGCAGCCACTGTAATGACAAAGATAGCGAAGACCTGACCGGTAACCTGCTGGAGCCGGTCTGAAAACGCGATCAGGTTGATGTTGACCGCATTCATCATGAGCTCGATCGACATGAGGATGATCATGATGTTCCGCCGCGTCAGAACGCCAATGATGCCGATCGTGAAGAGCGCCGCGCTCAGTATCAGGTAGTAGTATGTCGGTACCATGATTTATTCCATCTGTGTCTTTTTCTTGGACAGAACGACCGCTCCGACGATCGCCACCAGCAGCAGGATGGACGCGATCTCAAACGGCAGCAGATAGACCGTGTACAGCGCCGTGCCCACCCGTTCCGAATTTCCCGCAACAGCGGCCGCCGGAGCTGCGGCCGCCGGAGGCAGGACGAACGAGTCTTTACCCTGGTACAAACCGTAACCGATCTCCACGATCAGAATTCCGGCAGTCACGAGCGCCACCGTCCACTGGCGATTGAATTGACGCTCGCCGACGGAGCGCTCCACAGCGATTAACATAATGACGAAAACGAAGAGGACCAGAATCCCGCCAACGTACACGATTACCTGGACACCGGCAAGGAACTCCCCATGGAGAGTCAGAAAAATTCCGGCAACGGCAAAAAGAGTTGCTCCGAGAAAAGCAGCGCTGTGGACGACGTTATGCTGCGTGATGACTAGGATGGCAGAAACGACCGCGATCACGGCGAAGATGTAAAAGAGAACAAGTTCGATCATGAATCGAAACCCTGAGAAGAAGGAAGCCAGAAGCCAGAAGCCAGAAGCCAGAAAGGGGAACAGACTTTTCCCCATTCTGGCTTCTGGCTTCTGGCTTCTGGCTTCCTCATTTCGTATACACCACCGGCTGGTTCCCTTCCTCCAGCTTTTGACGATCCCACTTCATATCTTTCCGGCCGTAAAGACTGAGCTCGAAATCCTGTGTGAGCTCCAGGCAGGGCGTCGGGCAGGCATCCTCGCACAAACCGCAGAACATGCATCGGGAAATATCGAACGTATAGTCGGTGAGGACCTTCTTACTCGCCGCGTCCCGCTCCCATCCAACCTCAATGCAGTGCTCCGGACAGGCCAGCGCGCAGAGGTTGCAGGCAATGCACAGGGTCTCGCCGGTTTCCGGATCGTTATTCAATCGCGGCGCACCGCGGTATCGCTCGGAGACTTTCGGCCGAACTTTCGGATATTGTTCTGTATAGTTTTTCGAAGGACGCTGATATGAGAACGTGAGCAGCAGGCCTTTGATCAAGTCGACCAGGAAGATCTTTTTCAATAGAGAAAGTTCTGGACGTTTGACCTTCATAATTTCATCCCCCTAATAACACCACTAGAATCGCGGTTACGATAACGTTCGCCATGGCCAGCGGCAACAAGCGTTGCCAGCCGAGCTTCATGAGCTGATCGTATCGATAGCGGGGCCAGCTGGCGCGGAACCAAAAGTAGAAGTACATGAAGACGATGATTTTGAAGATGAACCAGAACAGCGGCGGAATAATGTCGAGAAATCCCAGCCACGGAACGTTCGGGAAGGGTCGAAGCCAGCCGCCCAGGAACAGCGTTACCGCCATCGCAGACACTGTAATCATGTTGGCATATTCGGCCAGAAAGAACAGGGAGAATCTGAAACCGCTGTACTCCGTGTGAAAGCCGGCAACAAGTTCCGATTCCGCTTCGGGCAGGTCGAATGGCGCCCGGTTGGTTTCAGCAACTCCGCAAATGAAGAAAAGAAGGAAAGCGACGGGCTGGTAGAAGACGTACCATACGCCGGAACTCTGCTGAGCTTTCACAATGTTGACGAGGCTGAGAGAGCCGGCCAGCATCAGCACACCGATGATCGAAAAGCCCATCGCGACTTCGTAACTCACCATCTGGGCGGCAGACCGCAATGCGCCGAGCAGAGGGTATTTGCTGTTCGAGGCCCATCCGGCCAGAATGATGCCAAGAACGCCGACGGAGGAAATCGAAAGTACGTAGAGTGCGCCTATGTTCAGATCGGTGATCCACAGGGGGATCGCCTTCCCGAATATATTGATCTCAGGGCCAAACGGGATAACAGCGAACACGATGAATGCGGAAATCACCGAAATGACCGGCGCCAGCACGAAGATCCAGCGATCCGCGCCGGCCGGAATGATATCTTCCTTCAGCAATAACTTGATGGGGTCGGCAATCGGTTGAAGCAAACCCCAGGGTCCGACCCGCATTGGTCCCAGCCGGACCTGCATATAGGCGATGATCTTCCGCTCGAAAAGAGTCAGTGCAGCGACCGCCAGCGGGAGTACCGCCAGAAGCAAGGCGATCTTGATGAGCGGGATAAGAATGTAATCGATAGCGAATTCCATTACCTGTCTATTTCACCCAACACAATGTCCAATGTACCTATAATCGCAACCACGTCCGCCACCATGTGGCCGGTAACCAACTTGCGCAGTGCCTGCAGATTCACGAACGACGGGGGCCTCACGCGCGCGCGGTAAGCCTGCGTGCTGCCGTCACTCACGATGTAATAGCCGAGCTCGCCTTTTGGCGCCTCGATCGAGTGATAAATGTCGCCTACCGGCGGCTTAATGATCTTCGACATTTTGGCCATCAGTGGTCCATCGGGAATCTTTTCGATGCCCTGGGAGATGATGCGTGCAGACTGCCGCATCTCCTGTATGCGGACCATGTACCGGTCGTACGTGTCGCCGTGCTCGCCCACCGGTATCTCGAATTGAAAGTCGGCATATGCCGCGTAGGGCTTCGCCTTGCGGATGTCCCATTCGACGCCGGATCCGCGCAAGGCCGGGCCCGTGACGCCCAGATCGATCGCGTCTTTCGCCGAGAGGACGCCTACGCCCCGGGTACGCTCGATCCAGATGCGGTTCTCCGTAAGGAGCGTTTCGTACTCGTCCACCTTGTGCGGGAAGTCGTTGATAAATGTCCGCACCTGGTCCTGGAAACCGTCGTAGATCTCGTACTGCGTGCCGCCGATGCGGAACATGTGCGTCGTGAGGCGCGCTCCACAGTAGTTTTCGAAAATCTTGAGGATCTCTTCGCGCTCCCGGAAGGCGTATAGAAAGACGGTCATCGCACCGATGTCCAGAGCGTGGGTGCCCAGCCACAGCAGGTGGCTGGTAATCCGATTCAACTCGGTCATGATGACGCGGATGTATTGGGCGCGTGGCGGCGCGGTTACGCCGAGGAGCTTCTCGATGGTTTCGCAAAACCCGAGGCAGTTGGAAACCGCGGCAATGTAATCCATGCGGTCGAGCGTCGGGACGAATTGGCCGTAGGTCTGCGCTTCGCCCAGCTTCTCCACACCGCGATGCAGGTAACCGATCACGCATTCCGCGTCCAGAACGCGCTCACCGTCCAGTTTGAGCTTGACCTGAAGCACGCCGTGCGTCGACGGGTGCTGCGGCCCCATGCTGACGGTGATTTCACTGGTATCGAATAATGTCTCTTTGGTCGACATAGATGAAATAACTAACCGCTGGGTGTGATGTAGTCCGTATCTTCATGCCGGGCTTCACCAACGTAGTACTTTTGTCCCGAATCGATGCCGAGGTGCTTGCGCACCCACTCCACGTCCTGGAGCCGGATGTTGTAGTCCTTGCGCAGGGGAAAACCGACCCAATCCTCGGGCAGCAGGATGCGCTTCAGGTTCGGATGATTGGCATATCGAACCCCGAACATGTCGTAGACTTCGCGCTCGAGCCAATCCGCCGTCGTCCACACCGAAACAACACTCTCGATCTCTTCGAATTCCTTGATTCGCGTCTTCACGCGAACGTGTTCGTTCTTCGCGAAGGAATAGAGGATGTAGACGATTTCGAACTGCTCGTCCTTCGGCCAGTGAACCGCGGTTTCATCGACCAGGTAGTTGAAGGGAACGATCGTGTTGTCGCGAAGAAACAGCATGATCTCCGCGATTCGGTCCTTTTTCACCTCGATCTGATTCTGACCGATAAAGCTGTACGACTTGATGAACTCGCCCCCAAACTTCTCCTTGATCGCGTCCACCAAAGGACTCGACCACGGCTCCTGCTGCGGACCTTTCGGCTTGGGAGGAGCGGCGGGGGTCGCGGGTTTCGCGCCCGGTGGTGGTGGCGGCGGTTTGGGTACCGCGGCTTTGGGTTCCCCCGGGGGCGCAGCGGCAGGCGGGGCCGGTTTTGCCGGTCCAGCCGGTTTTTCAGTCTGCTGGTTATCCTTTTCTTCGTCAGCCACTTTTATGTCTCGGAAGGACTAAGTTCGACAAAGACGTGGATTCAACCACATCGATACGACAGTGTCAACGACGCCCTAGTGCGTAACGGAACATAGTAGCGCAAAGGAGAACCTCATTACCACAGGTCTGCACCGCGGATCTGAAATCTGCGACCGAACGCGGGCTAAAGCCCGCGACTACATTAAGACCGAACGTTGATCCCAAATGTAGTCGCGGGCTTTAGCCCGCTTCGGTGCGGAATCATCCAACATGCCGGTTATAGATTTTCTCGACCGTTTCGAGGGTGTCGACCTCGGAGGCAATCTTGTCATGACGGATGCGAACGATGCGGGGGAAGCGCAACGCGTAACCACTCTCGTGCCGTCCGCTCTTTTGGATGCCATTGAAAGCCACTTCCAGAACGACAATGGGCTCGACCAGACGGAAACGGCCAAGGTCCTGAATGGTGTGTCGCTTGAAGAATTCCGTCATCTCGGCGATTTCGACGTCCGTCAACCCCGAGTAGGCCTTCCCGATATTCAACAGCTTCCTTTCGTCCCGGACGGCAAACGTGTAGTCCGACAGAACATCGCGGCGGCGCCCGTGGCCGAACTCGACGCCGGTCACGACGACGTCCAGCGTGGCCAGTGCCTTCTTCCATTTGAGCCAGCTCATGCCGCGTTTCCCTGGCAGATAGAGCGATCGCGCATCTTTGAGCATCAGGCCCTCGTTGCGGCGAAGCGCGGCCTGTTCAAAGAAAGGATCGAGCTCGACGCGTTCCTCCAGCAGCATGAACGGCGCAACGCGAAGCGGTTCCGGCCAGGGAATGGTTTCGATCATTTCCTTTCGATACTGTAGGGGCTCGTCGATCAGCTTCCGGTCCTCGAAAGACAACAGATCGAAGATCATCAGCGCGACCGGAATCTCGGCGATCAACGCCGCCGGCGGTTTCTTTCGCCCCAGGCGTTTCTGCAGCAGGCTGAAGGGCAGCACCTGGTTGTCCTTGAAGGCAACAATCTCACCATCGGCAATCAGCGACAGTGTCAGATTCCGCGCACCCTCGACGATCTCCGGAAATTGATGCGAAACGTCGTCGAGCGTCCGCGAGTAAAGCGCGGCACGCGAAGGGTCCAGGTGCAGTTGGCCGCGAATGCCGTCATATTTGTCTTCGACGTAAAAGGCCCCGGGGAAAGTGGCAAAGATTTCATCCTCGGTATCGGCCGGCGTGGCGAGCATGAACTTGACGGGGCGGAACATGCGGAGCGAGATCTGATCCATTTCTCCGCGTTTGGCAAGGATGGCGGCTTCCCCAATGTCGCCCAGGACCATGTTGGCGCGGCGGATATCCGCAGCAGGGCGATCGAAGGCCTTCGCAATGGCTTCTTCGACCGTGTTTTCCTTCAGGCCGATCCGGAGATCGCCGGTGATGATCTTGATGACGTACTTCGCTTCGACAGCAGAAAGAGAGCGGAAGAGATCCAGTACGAGCGGGAGCTTGTTGGAAGCTCCGGACAGTTTGACGAGGTCGGCCAGCCTGGATTGAACGGCGGCTGGACTGAGCGTGCCGCCCTGCGCGCCCGCCAGCAACTTCTCGGCAAGCTCGCCGAGATCGCCATGCGCGAGATAGACCTGATGGATCACGTCGTCGGAGGCTCCGGAGATCTGTTGAACCGCGTTGATCAGTGCCGACCAACCTACATTGAGCGTACGGGCATCGGTGAGAGGGAACGGCCGGCCGGTGAAGAAAACGGCCGCGGCGCGGAGATCATCCTCGCTGAGGCCGCGCAGATAGTCCGCGAGAGATGCGATTTTCCCCAGTTTGGAAGACGTGCCCGCGATGGATTCGGCCGTTTGTGCGAAGTGATACATAAAAAGAGTGAGCCGCGGATTTCACGGATTACGCGGATGGCGCGCAACTAACGCCATTGACGCGCGCCATCCGAGTAATCCGTGAAATCCGCGACTATTTTCTCCGTTGCACCAGCACCTTGAAGCGTTCGCCCATACTGCCGGGAAGGATCAGCTTCTTCATTTTCAGCAGCCGTTGCATGGACAGAGCATCACCGGAGGTCGCAAGTTTTTCCATCTCTTCGAGGATGCCGAAACCGATGAGGTAATCCATCTGGCTCGAAAACCGCAGGGTCTCGAGGCCGGCCGCAGCTCCCTCTTCCATCAGATCCGAGAAATTCACGTGGGCGGTGATGTCCTGCTCACCGATCCGCAGGTAAGGGTTTTCGACGGCCTGATGCTGCCAGTAGCACATCAAGGTGCCGCGAGGCTGGGCGTAGAATTCCTCGCGCAGGTAGCCGTAATCGATGGCGAGATGGTATCCGCGGTCGAGCGACTCCGCGATTCGCCGAATCCATTTGCGCGCCTCCAGGTTAATGTCGGCGATCCGGCCTTCGGCCAGAGGCGCGTCGATCGCTTCCTGGAGCTCGCCTTCAACTTCCTGAAAGTCCTCCGTCACGTAGATTTCCTTCAAAGCTCCATCACGCCGCACGACGCGATGCACCGGCAGCACATCGAAGAATTCGTTCGAGAATATGCAACCGGTGATGCCGCGCGGCAGCTCGTCCACCCAGGTCACAGCGAATTCCTTCAGCAATTCCTCCTGGCGACGGCGCATTCCCCGACTTCGCTCGAGGATCATGTACGGAAATCGCCGGTGGCTGAGGATGTCGCGGGCGAGAAGGCCCTTCCCCGCCCCCAATTCGACCAGGGTGAAGGATTCCAAACCCCCGGCCATCTGTTCAAACTGCTTTGCCAGTAACCGGCCGAAGATGGGATCCAGGTCCGGAGCCGTGTAGAAATCGCCGGCGGCGCCGATCGGATTTCGTGGCGAGGCGTAATAATGACGAAGGACCTCTTCCATGTAATCCCTGAATGAAAGAGGTCCTTGTTCCTGAATGCGTTTTCGAAGCTCTTCGACGATGCCCGGCAAATTAGATCTTCATTCCGATGCGTTCCATCTCTTCTTTCGCCGCCTGCGTAATGCGGGGATCGTTCTTGACGTCGTCAAGGCGAACTTCAGTTGGTTTTTTCGTGATGGTCATGCGGTCGATTTTGTCCTGAAGCCGCATCAAGCCATAAAGCAGCGCTTCCGGCCGCGGCGGGCAACCGGGCACGTAGACATCGACGGGGATCACGTGATCGACGCCCTGGAGAACCGAATACGTATCGAAAGGACCACCCACGTTGGAGCAGGCGCCCATGGAGATGACCCATTTCGGATCCGGCATCTGGTCGTACACGCGGCGGATAATCGGTGCCATCTTCAACGTCACGGTCCCGGCGACGATGATCAGGTCCGACTGCCGCGGACTCGGACGGAATACGATGCCGAACCGGTCCGTATCGAAGCGGGATGCGCCCGTCGCCATCATTTCGATGGCACAGCAGGCCAGGCCGAAAGTCATGGGCCAGAGCGCCGATTTGCGCGCCCAGTTGAAAACAAAATCCACGGTGGTGGTGATGATGTTCTTTTCGAATCGATCTTCAATCCATGCAGGCATCTAATCCGTCTCCGCGCCGGCTAAAGCCGGCGCCTGCAGTTACGCCCGGCAATTACGCCCAGTCGAGCGCACCTTTCTTAATAATCCAAACGTATCCAATGATCAGGATACCAAGAAACACCAGCATCTCGACGAGTCCAAATAACGCCAGTTGTTTGTAGATGATAGCCCACGGAAAAAGGAAAATGGTCTCGACATCGAAGATTACGAACAGAATAGCGACCACGTAATAACGGATCGCGTATCGCTGCCGCGCATCGGAATCGGGGTCGACACCACACTCGTAGGGCGCCAGCTTTCCTTCGCCGCCTGTGGAAGGCCGGACCAGCCGCGCGACCAGAAGTGTCACGACGGGAAGGGCGAACGCCCCTGCCATGAAAAGGAAGATCGGTATGTATCCCGCTAAAACCGAAGGCATTTTATTCTCCGCATCCTAACGACGATTGCTGCAGCGTCTCCACCGCGTGCGCCAGAATCGGCCGCACGGCAGCCAGACATTCTCGCACGCCTTTGACGCTTCCAGGCAAGTTGATTATCAAAGTCGACTGGCGGATGCCCGAGATCGCCCGGGACAGGGCGGCTTTGGGCGTGATCTTCAGACTTTCCAGGCGCATTAAATCGGCGATTCCCGGTACGTTCCTGTCGATGACCGCCTGGGTCGCTTCCGGCGTCACATCCCGCGGCGAAAGCCCTGTCCCGCCGGATGTCACCACGAGACGAAAACCTTCGTCGCTGGCCCGGCGAAGCCGCGATTCGATGCCGGCGCGCTCGTCCGGCAGAATCTCGATTGCGGCTACGTCAAAACCGGCTTCCTCGAGAGTGCGCTTCGCCTCAGGGCCCGACAGATCGTCCCGTTTGCCCATGGAAGCGGAATCACTGATCGTGAGTACCAACGCTCTGCCAAGACTCATAACTGTAGCGGCGGTCTATGACCGCCGGCGATTTCGCAGGGCGGCAGATGTCGGCGGTCATAGACCCGCCGCTACAGCCCAAGATATCAAACCTTCCGGACCCAGTGTCCGCTTTTCCCGCCGCTTTTCTCCAGCAATCGCACCGGGCCAATGGAAATCCCTTTCTCCACTGCCTTGCACATGTCGTAAAGAGTCAGGGCAGCAACGGATGCTGCGGTCAGAGCTTCCATCTCAACACCCGTTTCGGCCTTCGTGCGGGCCGTCGATTCGATGTGCGCACCGCTCTCCGTGATCTCAATAGAGACGTCCAGGTGTGAGAGCGGCAATGGATGGCACAGCGGAATCAACTCCGACGTCTTCTTGCCTGCCTGAATTCCCGCGATGCGTGCGACTTCCAGCGGGTCGCCCTTGGGCATGGCCTTCTCGCGAAGCAGCTTCACCGTTGACGCAGACATCTCTACAAAGGCTTCGGCACGGGCGACACGGATCGTCTCCACCTTGCCGCTGACATCGACCATGCGGGCACGCCCTTCGCTGTCGAGATGAGTCAGCTCATTTTTTTCAGAAGCCACGTTCACTCCATCGGCAGGAATTGAGCTGTTTCGCCCGGTTCGAGCGTCCCTCCGCGCCTGGGAATCACAATCAGGGCGTTTGCCCGCGCCAGGCCGACGAGATCGGAAGAACCTTTCCACGGGGCCGTCGAGATCCGGTACTGCCCGCCATCAAATCGAACCACGGCCGGCACCAGTGCCACTCGCTCCGGATCGCACTTCGCGGGCGCCTCGAGTCTTGCTTCCATCATTCTCGGCCTGGTGTTCTCCGCCTTGAGCAGGAACAGTATCAAAGGGCGGACGAACATGTGAAAGGAAACGATAGTCGAAACCGGATTCCCCGGAAGGCCGAAAACATAGGTCTGGCCACGATGTCCGAATACCGTGGGTTTGCCCGGTTTCATCGCAATCTTGTCGAACTGCACCTCGACGCCGAACTCCGCGAATACATTCTCGACGAGATCGTACTTCCCCATCGAAACGCCGCCCGAAACGATCAGGATGTCGTAGTCGATTCCCTGCCCGATCTTGCTTCGAAGGTCCTCGAGATTGTCCCGCCCGATTCCGAGCAGGACCGGTGCTGCACCTGCCTCCAGAGCCTGAGCGTAAAGCGTGTAGCTGTTGCTGTTCCGGATCTGGCCGGCTTGCGGACTCTCCTGAACCTCGACGAGTTCATCCCCGGTCGCAATGATAGCGATCCGGGGCTTGCTGGAAACCATCACGCTCGATTTGCCGGTGCTCGCCAGCAGGCCAAGATCCGCCAGACCGATTCGCCTTCCCGCCTGCAGGATCTTGTCTCCCTTTTGCGCTTCGGCGCCGCGGCGAAGCAGACCCTCATTTTCGCGGACGGATTTGAGAACGCGGACGGAATCCGCTGAAAGTCTCTCGGTGTGCTCGACCATCACCACCGCATCGGCGCCCTCCGGCAGCGGAGCGCCCGTCATGATTTCGCAACATTTGCCGGACTTGACCCTGACATCGGCGCCGGCTCCTGCTCTGGACTCCCCGATTACGGACAGGACCGCCGGAACCTCGGCCAGATCTTCGAAGCGGACGGCGAAGCCATCGCGGATCGCCTTGTCGAAAGGAGGAGAATCGGCATCCGCGAAAACATCTTCGCGGAGGATCCGGGAAATCGATTCGGAGAGCGGAACAGACTCCGCTGCCATCCGGTCCGGGCGGTCTTTGGACTCGGCCACGGACATGACGATCTCGAGCCCGCGCTCAATTGTAAGCATTCTCGAATATTTCTCCAGATTCGGAGGCGTGGAACACCAGATCCTGCTTGTAGATCCGTAGGTCAACGGGCCAGTGGTACTCCAGATCCAGCGTAAAAGAAGGGCCGCGGCGGGTGATCTTTATATCTTTCGCTTGAACCGTAATGCCGAGTTCCTTCGCCTTCTGAACAATATCGGCACGAACGTTTCCCGTGGTCTTCCTTGCGGTGACTGCGTACTTTACCTCTTGCCGGATGTAGTCATTGAACTGAAATGCGGCGAAGTAGGCGGGCACATATTGCGTCGCAGCAAAAAGAAGGGCAACCAGCAACAGCAGAAAGAAGATCTGCCTGCCGCTCAGGCCAAACATAGGCAAATTATATAACACTTGCGCCAAAAGAGAACGCGGGCTAAAGCCCACGACTACATTAGAACCTGTGATTCAACACTATAGTCGCGGGCTTTAGCCCGCGTTCTTCTGGCTATCGTCTTACGGTTTCTGGCTCGAGAGCTTCTTGTAATACTCCTCGACCAGCTTCTTGTAGCCTTCGGGAATTTCCTCTTCCGGTGTCGAGCGAATGTTGTCCTTCGCCCTGAGCAGATCGAGCGCATGGCTGAGTTCCAACTCCAGAGACCGGAACGGGTCGATGATCTGCTGAGCCAGGCGTTCAATCTCTTTGGGATCTCCCAGCCTCGGGTCACGACTCAGTGCGCGAAGCTGGTTGGCAATCTGATTGAGATCGTTCGCCAGCGGATTGTTGCGGCCAAGCTGACCCGAAATGTCCTGGATCTCGCGTAACCGCTCTTCGATCTCACGATTCCACTGGCGCGGATCGCCATAATTTCCCGCACCGGTCGCATTGGCATAATTCTGCGGACCGCCGTAGGCTCCACCCTGGGCATTCTGCTGCCCCTGCTGGTTTCCACCCTGACCGCCGCCCTGCTGCCCTTGTTGGCCCTGCTGGCCCTGCTGGCCCTGCTGGCCCTGCTGGCCCTGTTGGCCCTGTTGGCCCTGTTGGCCTTGTTGGCCTTGTTGGCCTTGTTGGCCTTGTTGGCCCTGCTGACCTTGTTGGCCTTGCTGCCCTTGTTGCCCCTGCTGACCTTGTTGGCCTTGTTGGCCTTGTTGGCCTTGTTGACCCTGCTGATTCTGGTTCTGCTGCTGGCCCTGTTGCCCTTGTTGGCCTTGCTGATTTTGCTGGCCCTGTTGTCCCTGTTGGCCTTGCTGCTGATTACCGGCCTGGAGCCTTCGCCGCATCGATTCCAGTCTCTGAATGGTCTCGCTGGTCTGGTTCAGGGCGTTCTGCAGCTTGTTTTCTTCGTTGTTGTTCGCAGCCGACGCGGCCTGGCCGATCTGACGTTCGACATCGCCGAGCGCCTTCTCGATCTGCCGGTCTTGCTGCGCGGTCGGACCGTAGTAGCCGTTTTCGCTGAGCAGGTTGTTCTGGTTGAGCTTGTCCTGCAGCCGCTGGGCCTTGATCGTATTCGTGGCGCTGCGTGCTTTATTAGCCGCGTCGCGATTCTCCTGGCTGTTGCTCAACGTTTCGAGCTCCTGGGTCATCGACTTCAATTCCTGAGCAACGCCGTCCCTCTGCTGATTGATGTCCTGCGACCGGCCCTTGGCGTTGTTCGTCGGATTGGCAGCGACTTGCTCACTCTGCTCCGCGACTTTGCCCTGCTGTTCCTTCAACCGCTTCGCCTGCTGCTGCACTTGAGCCAGGCGGTCTTCCATGCTTCCGCCACGGCTCTGGTTCAACATCCGCTGCGCGCGCTGGAGCTGCTCGAGGGCCTGTTGAGCGGCTTGCTGCTGTTGCCCCTGTGTTCCGCCCTGTGCCTGCTGCTGCATGTTTTGAGCGGCCTGTTGCAAGGAGCGGCTCACGTCGGCCATCTGACGATCATTGTTCTGGCGTGAAAGTTTGTCGAGCTGCCGCGCGAGGCGCTCGGTTTCCTTCTGCAATTCCTGGGCGGTCATCTGGTCGCCGCCGCCACCAGGTCCGCCTTGCTGCTGCTGGGCTCGTCGCTGCATCAACTTCTGCTGGCGCTCTGCCAGTTCCTTGAGCTTGCGGATGGCCTCGTCGACCTCTTGGGAGTTCTGGTTCATTTCGCCGCGCTGCAGCGTTTCGTACTGGTTCTTGTTCTGGTCGAGCTCGAGTTCGAACAAGTCCGCAAGATCTTCGGCGTTCTGACGACCGCCGCCGCCCCCACCACCGCCGCCGCCCATGGTGACCTGGATTTCGGTGAAGAGCGCTTCAGCTCTCATCAGGTATTGGAGCGCCTTGTCTTCGAACGGGCGAGCCGCGTCCGCTTTCTCATTTTTCAA
>WNFT01003469.1_pt1 | contig 33392 bp, 22 predicted proteins | sample 5400191 | NCBI WGS metagenome assembly WNFT01 (sample SAMN13153359, study PRJNA577476) | soil metagenome | isolation source: 80 cm saprolite under Madrone tree | place: USA:California | collected 2016-06-14 | reverse complement strand
CGTAATCTGCGGCTGATCGCAATCAGAAATTCAGACGGCCACTGATCGTAAATCTTCGCGCTCCCTGGGCATCATTGAAGCGCCCGAATTGCTGGTCGTTAATGTTCAAATTGAGCAGGAACGGGTTGTTCTGCGTGTCCCGATTCGTGTTGTAGCCAAAATTGGGATGGTTCAACACATTAACCGTATCGATGCGGAATTCGAACTCTTTGCTTTCCGAAATCCGTACCCGCTTGATCAGGTTCACGTCCAATCCCAGATGTCCCGGCCCCTCGACCCATCGGAGGCCAAGATTGCCGACCTGTCCGGGTGAGGGATTCACCAGAAGAACGCGGCCCTGCGAGTCCGTAATCGCCTTATTGCCGAATTGGCCGTTGAGTCCCTGTTGCGTCGTGACGCCGGCACCTGACGGATCCGGGATCTGCTGCAGTCCGGGGAAGTAGGTCACTCCGTTCGCCAGCTTGGTGACTTTCCCGATGTTCCTGGGAAACTCGCCGACGATGTTCGGAGTGTTATACCCGGCAGCGACAGTACCCAGCGCCGACGCCGGCGGGACAGCGGTGTACTGCCAGACCGTCGTGACAGGCGCAAGGATGTTCAGGGGCGGCCCCGAAGCCCAGCTGAAAATTCCGCCGAACTGCCAGCGCTCGACCACCCGCTGCAGGAATCCCGGAGCGTTGGCGAGGAACTTCTGTCCCGGACCAAGTGGCAGGCTGAACGTACCGTTGCTGGTGAAGTTGTGGGTCCGGTGGTAATTGAGCAGGGTTTTGTCGGACGCCCGGTTTCGAGGATCCCGAGTGTTCAGGGCCTGATCAGTGTCTTCTGCGCCCAAAGCGCGGCTCCAGTTATACGAGGCCTGACTGGTGAAACCGCGCGATAGCCGCTTCGTCGCCTGTATTTGCAGCGAATGGTACGTGGAGTTGCTCAGATTCCCATGCACAAAGACATTCTGAAACTGCGGATTGATCACGAAGAAATTCTCCGGTAATCCGCCGTTGCGCACGAAACCGCCGCCCTTCCCAGTCACACTCGTGTTGCGGTTCAGGAAATCCGCAAGCTGGCCGACATTGCCATTCGCGATAAACGCCCGCGTGTTCGCATTTGCGCGCAATGCCGCCGAACCTGTGAGCGTTGTTCCGTTAACGGCGCCCTGTCCCAGGCTGGCGTTGGTTCCGGCATTGAGCGTCAGCCCATTCAGCATCCGATCAAACAACGCAGCGTTACCGCCGATCCGCGTCGTGTTGAACGCCTCGAGGAATCCGTTGTTGAAAATGTCGACCGCGTTGAGGGGAGTTCCGTTCCAAAGTTTCGTGCCCTTGGTCCCGACGTAGGAGATGCTCAACGTCAAGTCTCGCGAAAGCTCCCGCTGAAGCTCCAGATTGTAATTTTGAATATAGGGAGCCACGCGATTCGCGACTGCTGTGTGCAATGAGTCATTGCGGGCACCATCGATTGGCACAGGACGGAGCGGCGCGAACTGTTGAGGTATCGGCAGTGTGAGATTCGCGAGCGACAGATAAGGCGCCTGTGTGTAGGTGACGCCCGCTCCCGCGGAACCCTCGAACACGCCGGGAGGGTTCCCGATGTTTTCGAGGTTTGTATTGACCCCGATTAGATTGTTGCCCGAATAATTCCAGCCATAACCGGCGCGAATGACCGTCTTGTCCTTTCCAAACCACGGGAGCGACCAGCTCAATCCGATGGACGGGGCAAAGTTATTCCAGTCATCGTTGAAGAATTGTTTGTCCGGATTCGGAGAGTTCTTGCCCACAAACTCCAGAGTGGTCAGCGAACCGCACGAAATGCCGCAAACCCCCTTCTCTCCGCCGACCACAGTTCCGGCAAGACCGTGCGCTTCATACGGTACGCCGAAATACCAGTAGGAAGCGCCCAGATTCAACGTCAGGTTCGGATGGATCTTCCAGGAATCTTTGAAGAAAGCGCTGAAGTCATTCGCATGCCAGTCGCGCAACCTGACTTTGATGCCGTCACCGTAGCCGCGGAAGACGGTATCTTTCGGACTTCGAATATCGAAGCCTTGCTGGATGCTGGCGACTGAACCGGATAAATCGTACAGAAGGTTCCGCGCCGTGGTCTGATTGTTGCCGGTCAGACCGGGAATCGCGACGTTGTCGAGATTTTGCACGGCTGGTCCGCCGGCGCCAAGGCGGGCCTGCGGGGTCAAAGTGCTGTCGTTCGCGGAGATCGAACGGCCCCAGCGGTATTCACCACCCATTTTGAAAGCGTGTACGCCTTTGGTCCAACTGAGCGTGTCGCCGTACGTGTACAGGATACTGTCTGCGCTGCGATTCGTACCCTGGCCCGCGGCCCAGTCCACGACATTGCTTTCGAAGAGATTCGTTCTCACTTGAAGCGGTATGCCGTTGTATTTCGGCAGGAGTTTGAATGCCTCTTTACCCTGCTCGCCGGTTTCTACTTTCTCTTCTTCCGGAGTAAAACCTGAAGGCCTCCCAACGTACCATGGCGGCCGGCTGAGTTTGGCTTCCGATTTCCGCCCCACGCGAAGTTCATTCACGAGACTCGAAGAGAGCGTGGACACGAAGGATGCGGTGAACAACCTCGGGTCCTTCCAGTTCACTCCGTTGTACCCGCCGGGCCAATTAGTAATGCCGGCCTGCGTGGCCATGTTCCGGCCGCGTTCCCATGTGTAGACCACGCTGAGCTTGTGATTGGAACTGAAGTTGTGGTCGAGACGCGTGTTGAACTGGTCGCGGTTGGTGTCGTTCCCATTGGAGCCGGCGAGGTCGTAGCCGTCGACCCGGCGCGTGAACCGGATGCCCGCCGTATTGAGGCCGTCGCCAACGGTGTAATCGTTCGGTGGCGGCATTCGTGAGATAAGCGTGTTCTGTATAAAACCGCTCGGATCGAATCCTGGCCGGTTAGAGTCGCGGTTGAACACGCTGACGGACTGCAGATCGCCTGTGGCATTTGCAGGTTTCACGGAATTGCCACTGCGGTCGACCACCGGGTTGAGTCCGTTCGCATTCTGGTTATCGACTCCTGGGAAAAACCGGAAAATGCCCTGCCGTGCAAGCGGCGTCAGCACGTTGCCTACGAAAGTCTGGCGGATCGCGTATCGCTGCTCGTCAACAAGGACGAAGAAGAACGTCTTGTTCTTGATGATGGGCCCACCGAAACGCACGCCGAATTGGTTTCGGTTCTCATAATCCTTCTGGACGCCATTAAAGTTGTTGAACCACTTGCTGGCATCGAGCGCCGAGTTGCGGTTCGTCCAGAACGCGCTGCCGCGGAACTGGTTCGTTCCCGAGCGTGTCACCATCTGCACCTGCCCGGAACCGCGTCCGAACTCGGCATCTACGGGTGCCGTAATGATGCGGACCTCCTCGACGAGGTCGGGACTGGTATACGTGCTGGTCAGAGCACCGTAGTTGTATCGCCCGTCGGTGACATTGAAGCCATCTCGCGTGACATTCACCGCGCTCAGCCTGCCGCCCGCAAAGTTGCCGTCGAAGTTGTCCTCGGTCGGGCCTGTGTTGCCCGTGGTGGCGAGCAGATCCATCACATTGCGGCCCCCGAGGGGAAGATCGCGAACCTTGTATTCCGGAAGCACCGTTCCCACGGAAGATGACGACGTGGCGATGAGCGTATCGGCCGCGATGCTCACCTCAACTGCCTGCGCCACCGCGCCGACCTGTAATGTGAAGTTGATCCGGACCTGCTGCGAGACTCCGAGCGCGACCGCGCTGCGCGTCTGAGGCTGAAAGCCGGGGAGTTCCGCGGTCACGTTGTAAGTCCCAGTCTGAAGACTGGCAAACTGATAGGCCCCGGCTTCATTGCTCAAAACGGTCGTGACGATGCCGGTTCCAGTGTTCGTGGCCGTAATTGTCACGCCAGGAATCAAAGCGCCGGAGGCGTCGGAAATCGTTCCACCTAAAGTAGCGTTGCTTGTTTGTGCGAATGCGAGAGCCGACAGAACGAGAAATATCAGCGTTACCGCCGCCGCTCCTTTCTTTCTCATTGATGTTCCTCCACTGTTGTAGCGGAGAGGGAACACAAAATCCCTCTCCGCAAAAAATCGTTTTTCCGAATCGGGACATGTAGTACGAATTTGTTTGGCGAGATTATAACAAGTGAATTGGGAAGAAAATAGCCGCAGATTTCACGGATTACGCGGATGGTGCGCGTCAACCGTTCTTAATCGCGCACCATCCGCGTAATCCGTGAAATCTGCGGCTATGGGTCCACGTTGCACAATTCCTTGACGACTGCGGCAATGCCGACCTAAAGTCAGGCTCAAAAAGAAAGGTGGCGTTACATGAGGCATTTGCTTCTTACAGTTCTCGCGCTGGGATTTGTTCTGAGCGCTGATGCGTTCGCGCAACAGCGTGCTGAAAAGAGCAACATGGAACTGGTCGGCTCCAACGACCTTCAAACCCGGAGTTCGTACCAGCCCGTCATCCACAAACAGGGTAACCGGTGGATTGCCTACGTCGGGCACCATGGCGGTACGGCGCTCAATCCGCTCACCGGCAAGCAGGAACCCAACGGAACGTCGATCATCGACGTCACCGAACCCAAGCAGCCGAAATACCTCGCGCATATTCCAGGCGAGCCAGGCGGCGCCGGCGAAGCGGGGGGCGCACAGATGGTGCGTCTGTGCAACGGCAGCGATTTGCCGCGCGCGGACAAGAACAAGGTATATCTGTTGCGCAGCTACGGCACGTCCGGTCACGAAATCTGGGACGTGACCGATCCCGCGAAGCCAAGCCGTGTCACCGTTGTCGTCAGCGGGCTTCGCGACACACACAAAAGCTGGTGGGAATGCGACACCGGCATCGCTTACATCGTCTCCGGTCCTCCCGACTGGCGTACGCGCCGCATGACGAAGATCTATGACTTGAGCGACCCCTCGGAGCCATCGTTCATTCGCGACTTCGGCTTGCCCGGCCAGCAGCCAGGCTCGACAGGCCCGGTTCCGACCGACTTGCACGGGCCTTTCTCCACCGGGCCGAAAGGCAATCGCGTGTACTTCGGCTATGGCACTGGGGCGAGCGGCATTATACAAATCCTCGACAGAGAAAAACTCTTGAAAGGACCCAAGGAACCGACCGAAGCCAATCTGCTATACCCGCAAATCGCCAGGGTCGATCTCCCTGTCGATGCCGGCGCACACACGGCGTTTCCGCTGCTCGGTATGCAAATGACGGAGTTCGCCAACCAGAAACTGCGTCCCGGCGGTGCGCCTCCCGCGGAGCACGATCATGACGATGGTCCGCCTTCAAGCAGAACCCAGGCGCGGCGGGACTTCATCGCAGTCGTCGGTGAAACTACGGCGAACGAATGTTTCGAGAACAGGCAGATGGTTCGGATGTTCGATATAACGATCGAATCAAAGCCGGTCGGTATTTCCACCTGGACCGTACCTGAAACGAGCGGCAATTTCTGCAATCGCGGCGGGCGCTTCGGCACGCATTCCTCAAACGAGAATCTCACGCCGATCTATTACAAGCGCGTGCTGTTCATCGCGCATTTCAACGCCGGCGTGCGCGCCCTCGACGTCCGCGATCCTTTCAATCCGAAGGAAATTGGTTATTACATCCCGGCCGTCAACAGCAAGACCGATAAACGCTGCGTCGGCACAGGCGCAAACGAGCGCTGCAAGGTGGCCATCCAGACGAATAATGTCGAAGTGGATGACCGGGGCTATATCTATATCGTGGACCGGGCCAACACCGGCATGCACATCCTCGAGTTGACGGGCGCCGCACGCAAGGTGGCCAACTTCCAATAGGAAGCGCCGCGCTGGGAATTAGCCGCGAATGACGCGAATTACGCAGATGGGCGCATCAAAGACTCCTTAACGCGCCCATCTGCGTAATTCGCGTCATTCGCGGCTAATTCCCAGCGTCTTCAAGACGAACCAAACGTGAACTACCAGCTGATCATCAAACATCTTCTCGAGACGGCACTCGTGCGCGCGCCCGAACAGGAGATCGTTTACCGCGATCTCCAGCGCTACAGCTACAGCGCATTGAGCAGGCGCGCCGGGCAACTTGCGGACGGGTTGGCTCACTTCGGAGTCAAACCGGGCGACACCATAGGCGTGATGGATTGGGACAGCCATCGTTACCTGGAATGCTACTTTGGGATTCCGATGATGGGCGCCGTGCTGCATACCATTAATGTCCGCCTTTCGCCGGAGGAAATTCTCTACACAATTAATCACGCCGAAGATGATGTCCTTCTGGTGAACCGCGATTTCCTGTCCGTGCTGGAAGCCGTGAAAGATCGCATCAAGACGGTGAAGAAGTTCGTGCTCCTCTCGGACAGCGCAGAGAAGCCCGAAACTTCGCTCCAGTTCGCCGTCGAGTATGAAGAGTTGTTGAATGCCGGTTCGGGGGATTACGAATTCCCCGACTTCGACGAGAACACAAAAGCCACAACGTTCTACACGACCGCCACCACGGACAGGCCGAAAGGTGTCTGCTATAGCCATCGGCAAGTAGTGCTGCACACGCTGGCGAGCCTGGCAGCGCTGACGATGCCCGCCAGGCAGCAGCGAATTCATGACGCGGATGTGTACATGCCGATCACGCCCATGTTCCACGTGCACGCGTGGGGCATTCCGTATGTCGCGACGGTGATGGGCGTCAAACAGGTTTATCCCGGCCGCTATGCGCCCGACGTGCTGTGCTCGCTCATCAGGAAGGAGAAGGTCACTTTCTCCCATTGTGTGCCGGCCATATTGCACATGATGCTGAACAGCCCGGCGAGCCGCGAAGTGGACCTGAGCCATTGGAAGATAGTTGTTGGCGGCTCCGCCTTGCCGAAAGGATTGGCCAGAGCCGCGCTCGATCGTGGCATCGATCTCTTCAGCGGCTACGGGATGTCCGAGACCTGCCCGATCCTGACTCTCGCGCAACTCAAGCCCTACATGCTCGACCGCGACGCCGATGCGCAGGTGGAGATTCGGACCAAAACGGGCCTGCCTATTCCGCTGGTTGATCTGCGGATCGTGGACGACCAGATGAACGACGTACCGCACAACGGCCGCGCGACCGGTGAGGTGGTGGTGCGCGCCCCATGGCTGACCCAGGGCTACGTCAAGGACGCGGAAGGTTCCGAGAGGCTCTGGCGCGGCGGCTACCTGCACACCGGCGACATCGGCCACATTGATCCGGAGGGTTATCTTCAAATCACCGACCGCATCAAGGACGTCATCAAGTCGGGTGGCGAGTGGATCTCTTCGCTGGAAATCGAAGACCTCATCTCACAGGTGAGCGGAGTGAACGAGGTCGCCGTGATTGGTGTGAAAGACGAGAAATGGGGCGAACGCCCGCTTGCTGTTGTAGTGCTCAGACCGGGTTTTACCTCCCAGGCCGTGGAGAACGAAATTGAGACGTACTTCACGGCCTGCGCCGCCAAAGGCCTGATCTCCCGCTGGGCCGTGCCGGATCGGGTCGTGTTCGTTGAAGCCATCGCCAAAACCAGCGTGGGAAAAATCGACAAACGGGCTCTCCGTCAACAACACGACCGGAAAGTGTGAAAAAGTTATTCCCCTCCTGGCACAGGAGGGGTGGACGCGCCTTCAAGAAAAAGATCCGTTCCGAAAAGGCGCGGACGGGGTGGTCGCTCACAGGTAACGTTGCGTGTGAGCGACCACCCCGTCTTGGCCTTTTCGGTGGCTTCGCGACATTTTATTAATGGCGTACGGGTGAGGTGGTTTCCCAGATAATCGCGACCGTTTTCTTGTCGTAAGCGCGGAGAAGGCTATGATATCGGAGGCACACATGCGAAAGGAGCATCATGATTTTTCGATCCTTGCAGTCTCTCGTGATGATTTGTCTCTCTGTCGCCATGGTCATGGCACAGACCACGAGCGCCGTCCAGCAGAAGACGCTTCTCGGTTTCGATCGTGAAGGCTCCGACCGTGAGCGTGTGCTTGAAAAGCAGTTCGACTCCTTCCTCAAGAAAGAAAACCTGCGCGAATGGATGAAGCGGCTGTCGGCGCGCCCGCATCACCTCGGGTCGCCCTATGGCAAAGACAACGCGGACTTTATTGCGGGTCTCTTCCGCTCGTGGGGCTACGAGACGGAGATCGAGCGTTTTGACGTCCTCTTTCCAACTCCAAAGACGCGCCTGCTGGAAATGACATCGCCCGAGAAGTTCACGGCAAAGCTGGAAGAGCCCGTGCTCAAAGAGGACGCAACATCCGGACAGAAGAGCGAACAACTGCCGGTATACAACGCGTATTCGGTGAACGGTGACGTTACGGGTCAGCTGGTTTACGTCAACTATGGCGTGCCGCAGGATTACGAGGAACTCGAGCGCCGCGGCGTAGACGTGAAAGGCAAGATCGTGATCGCGCGCTACGGCGGTTCGTGGCGAGGCATCAAACCCAAAGTCGCCGCCGAACACGGCGCTCTGGGCTGTATCATCTATTCCGACCCGCGCGACGATGGCTTTTTTGCCGGCGACGTCTATCCGAAAGGCGCATGGCGAAACGAGAACGGAGCCCAGCGCGGTTCCGTTGCCGACATGCCCCTCTATCCCGGCGATCCTCTCACACCCGGAATCGGTGCGACTGCGAATGCAAAACGACTCGAAGTCAAAGATGCGCTGACTCTGACGAAAATTCCGGTGTTGCCTGTTTCGTACGGCGACGCGCTTCCGCTGCTGCGCGCGCTGGAAGGTCCGGTAGCGCCCGCCGCCTGGCGTGGCGCTCTGCCGATCACGTATCACATCGGGCCTGGACGCGCGACCGTTCATTTGAGGCTGGAGTTTGATTTCAATATCGTTCCCGCGTACGACGTGATTGCCCGCCTTCGCGGCAACGAGCGGCCCGACGAATGGGTCATCCGGGGCAACCACCACGACGCGTGGGTGAACGGCGCCGGCGACCCGATCAGCGGTCTCGTCCCGATGCTGGAAGAGGCACGAGCGGTCAGCGAACTCACGAAAACGGGTTGGCGCCCAAGGCGCTCGATTATTTACGCCGTCTGGGACGGCGAGGAGCCCGGACTGATCGGCTCAACCGAATGGGCGGAAACGCACGCCCAGGAACTGCAAAGCAAGGCCGTGCTCTACCTCAATTCCGACGGGAACTCGCGCGGCTTCCTCTACGTCGGAGGCTCACACACACTTGAAAAATTCATCAATGACGTGGCGCGGGATGTCATCGATCCTGAGAAGGAAATTGCAGTGTTCGAACGATCGCGCGCCGGCGCCATCATCAACGGTGATGCCGAACAGAGGCGCGAGGCACGCGATCGCGCAGATCTCCGAATCAGCGCTCTGGGTTCCGGCTCCGACTACACGCCGTTCCTGCAGCACCTTGGCATTGCATCGCTCAATATGGGCTACGGCGGCGAGGCTGAGAACGATGGAATCTACCACTCGATTTACGATTCGTTCGATCACTACATTCGCTTTTCGGATCCCACTTTCGATTACGGCATTGCGCTGAGCAAAACCGCGGGGCGTGCAGTCCTTCGATTTGCCGGCGCCGGCTACCTGCCGCTGGCATTCTCAAACTTCTCAGACACGATCGGCCGCTATGTCAACGAAGTGACCAAGTTGGCCAATGATGAGCGCGACACGATTGCTGAGAAGAACCGCCGTGTTAACGAGAAGACGTTCGAAGCGGTCGACGACCCCACCAAAAGCTTTGTGCCGCCAAAGGCCGAGCCTGCCGCGCCCTATCTCAACTTCGCGCCCGTGCAGAACGCGCTCGCCCGTTTACAGGAGAGCACTCGGAACTACGACAGGGCTATGGTTGAGGCGACGTCCGGAACCCGCCTGCAATCCAGCGACATTCAGCAATCTCTTGACGACGCGCTCCGCCAGGTCGAACTCGCGATGATTACGGAACGCGGCCTTCCGCGGCGGCCCTGGTTCAAGCATCAGATCTACGCGCCGGGCTTCTACACCGGCTATGGCGTAAAGACCTTGCCCGGAATCCGCGAGGCCATCGAGCAGCACAAATGGGACGAAGCGGGCGAGCAGATCGGCATTGTCGCCACAACACTCGAGCAAACCGCCGCTCAAATCGACCGTGTGACGGCAATACTCAAGTCCGATCGCTAGTGAGTCCGTTGAAACCGGCCGTCACTTCTGCTATCATAGTGATAGCAAGGAGGGGACATGCCTAGCATCCTGGTCAGAGACCTCGATCCCACTACCATAAAACGATTGAAAGCCCAGGCGGCGCGCAATGGACGATCGTTGCAGACTGAGGCCAAGGCAATCATCGAACGCGGGGCGCAGGAGAAAACTTTTGCAGAGCTGCAGCGGCAGGCCAAGGCATTCAGTAAGCGATTCGAGGGACGGAAAATGACAAATACCGTCCGTCTTATCCGTGAAGACCGCAGGAGGTGAGCGACTTCATTGTGGACGCCAGCGTGGTCGCGAAGTGGCTTCTGGCTGAAGCTGACAGCGACCGCGCCCGATCCGTAATCACGACTCACAATTATCTCCACGCGCCGGACCTGTTGGTTTCCGAACTCGCTAATGTAATTTGGAAGAGGACGTCTCGGAAAGAAATGACCGTTCCGGAAGCGACATCCATGATGGAGATTCTGCTGCGCGATTATGTCGATGTGAAAGTGCGGCTCCTGCCCGCCCGGATACTCGTCGAGCAGGCAATGAGGATCGCTGTGGCGGAGCGTCAAACTGCTTATGACTGTCTCTATCTCGCATGCGCCGTGCAGACTCGATGTCGCTGGATTACCGCCGATGATCGGTTCGTCCGATCCATAAAGAGCCCGCAGCTAAAACAACACATCGTCTCGCTGAACGATCCCGCACTCGAACTCTAATTCGGGGACAGACGTATAAATCACCTAATTTGCACTGTAGCGGCGGTCTATGACCGCCGGTATTTCGTTGATTCCAGGAAAAGACCGGCGCTCATAGAAGGTGTGAATGAATTGCAGGGAAGGGTGTTCCCCTCCTCGGAGAGAAGGCGCAGACGGGGTGCGTGATCCGTATGAATGAGACGTTAAGTCAGAAAGGAAAACGGTGCGGTTCATGTTGGTAACATGGACTTAATCCTACCTGTGCGAGTCCGTACTTGTGCAGAAGATGTTGGCAGAACCGGAGAGTGCGGTACAGGCTCTTTTGGGGATGAGCCAGTGCGTGCCAGTAATGGACGTGACGGAGAGGCCAGCCAACGTTACTTCGCAGGGCGGCGTGTCGGCCTAAGGAAAGTGCGAGCCTCCACCCTGTGGGTGAAGCACGCGATCGAGCCCCGGCTCGGTCTCCCGGAGAGAGTGGATGCGGTTACGCTCTCCGGCTCCTTGGGTGCGTGGCGCTGTCATGCGCAGAAAACGGCGATTCATTCAGACCGGATGAAGTCCCACGTCGTCTCTGCTCGTATTGTGAGCGGAGCCAGCGTGATCTATAAGGCAATGCCGAAAGGACACGTGACGCGGCGAATCTGTGAAGCAGTCTCCGGCTCTACAGACTAATGGGATGGCAGCAGAGCGTGAGTAGCTTCCCGTCTGTTTGAGGAAAGCGAAACGCGAAAACCGTTTTAAGTGAGCACCTGATGGGAGGTGTGGTCATGGGAAAGTTAGCGGTTCCGATTGAAGCCACCAAATGGCCCGCTCGTCCTCTTTCGAGCAACCCGGCGCCATCACTAAGAAACGTCCCGCAATACCCGCCTCGCCCTCGGTGCGGCAGTGTCGTTACTGGAGACTCTCATGTCCAAGATCATTAAAGCCCACTCCCTCACGGGACGAATCACCGACGGGTTGATGCTTGATAGCTTCAAAGCGGTCAAGCGCAACCGTGGCGCTGCGGGCATCGACAAGGTCAGCATCACGATGTTCGAGGCCAACCTTGCCGACAACCTTCGGGCGTTGATGCGGGATCTGAAATCAGGTTCGTTTCAGCCCCACCCGCTTCGACGTCATCTCATTCCTAAAAATGAGACGGAGTTCCGCCCGCTCGGCATTCCAGCCGTTCGCGATCGCGTGGCTCAGGAGGTGGTCCGCCGCCTTCTGAATCCGATCTTTGAACCTCTGTTTCATCCCTCCTCTTATGGTTTCCGCCATAACCGGAACTGCCACATGGCGGTCGAGGCGGCTCTGAAACTCCATGATGAAGGCTTCTGCGACGTCGTAGATGCGGACATTCAAGGATTTTTCGATAACCTCTCGCATCCGATCATTATGCAGTCTGTGGCTGAACGGGTAGCTGATGGCAACATTCTCCGTCTGGTCGAGAAGTTTCTCACGTCTGGGGTTATGGACAATGGCGTGTTTAAACCGACTTCCGTCGGCACACCACAGGGTGGGGTCGTTTCCCCACTCCTGGCAAATATTGTCCTGAACTATCTGGACTGGCAACTGGATCATACCGGTTACCGGTTTGTTCGTTATGCCGATGACTTCGTGGTTCTTTGTCAGACTCCGGAACAGGCTAAAGAGGCATTGGCTTTTGTGCAACAGGTGCTGGAACAGCGACTCAAGCTTCATCTGAGTCCGGAGAAAACGCAAGTGACCTCCTATGGCAAGGGCTACTCGTTTTTAGGGTTTGTCCTCTCCAGCCGTTCCCGGCGCATGCGGCCCAAGTCGGTGAAGAAATTTAAAGACAAGGTGCGGAAGTTGACTTGCCGCAAGCTCAACCTGGACCAGGCTCAGGTGGATCAACTCAACCGGGTTATTCGGGGTACTGCTCGATACTTTGCAACGCGGTTCTTCACTGGCCGGACGACGTTCAATCGCTTGGATTGCTGGATTCGCATGCGGCTCACTCGGCCTTATTCGACTGGAAAGCTTTTGTGTTCAGCGGCCATGACAGAAAGTATCGATACCGCCCCTCTTCGGGGGCAATCACTGCGGGGTCGCCCGGTGCATGAAATATGCACGCCGGTAAATCAGGGGAATCAACTCCTGCTGCGACGAAGGGGAGGCGGCGGCTTGGCCACCGCCTTCCCCTCTGGTCTGTCCCGGATAATGTTACAACGTCAACATGTACCGTTAATGACCACCCCGTCTGCGCCGCTTCGGAGGCTTCGCGCCTTTTTCTTACTGGCGCAGCCACCCCTCCTGTTCCAGGAGGGGAACACCCTTCCCTGCAATTCATTCACACCTTCATAGAGCGCCGCTACAGTGCTAATTAGGTGATTTATACGTCTGTCCCCGAATTATGGAGTTCAGTGGAAAAGTGTATTAAGATCGCGCACAATTTCACTACGCTATAGATAAAGGTGGTCTTCAAAGGAGACTTAGATGAGACATCGATTTCCCGCATCAACAGGCGTACTTGCGGTCGCGATCGCCATGGTCGCCCTGGCATCGATGCCGGTTGCCGCACAGGCTCCGAAAGCCGGGGCAAGACCCGCGCCAACGACGCCCGCGGCCAAACCCTGGACGCCGCCCAAGACAGCATGGGGCGATCCGGACCTGCAGGGCATCTATACCAGCGATGACTATATTGGTGTGGGCCTCCAGCGAAACACGCAGTTCGGAGACAGACTGTACCTGACCGACCAGGAAATCGCGCAGAGAGAAGCACAGCTCAAAACCCAGGCCGCCAATGATCTTCAGGAGACCGTTAATCCGAACGCCCGCGTCGGCACCGGTCCTCCGGGCCACTGGGGCGAGCGGGCCAAGAGACCGCCGAAACAAACCTCACTCATCGTGGATCCGCCGAATGGACGGCTGCCCGAGACAACGGCCGAGGCAAAAACGAGAAAGGTCGGAATCGGGGCGGGCGAGAACGACCCGAAGGCCGATTCGTGGGAAGACTTCACGTACTACATCCGTTGCATCACCCGCGGCGTGGCGGGTTCGATACTCCCGGTGATCTACGGCAACGGAACCCAGATTGTGCAAGGGCCTGGATACGTCGCCATCATGCATGAGATGGTCCACGAAGCCCGTATCATTCCCCTGGACGGAAGGCCCCATGTGGGATCGAACATCCGCACTTATATGGGAGATTCGCGCGGCCACTGGGAGGGCAATACACTCGTCGTTGAAACGACAAACTTCCTGCCGAACAAGACGGGACTGGGCGGTAACGGTGGTGGCGTGCCCCTGAGCGACTCTGCCCGCCTGGTGGAACGGTTTACGAAAACCGCTCCCGACACGATCAGTTACGAGCTCAACGTCGACGATGAGAAGACGTATGTGAGACCCATTAAAATCACTTTCCCCATTAAGCAGGAACCCGGCTATCAGCTCTTTGAATACGCATGCAACGAGGGGAACCTTGGTATGCATAATCAGCTGAGTGCGGCTCGGACGCTGGAAAAAGCCGCGGATGAGGCTGCAAAGAAGAAGTAACGCAGGCTAAAGCCCGCGACTACATTTGGGATCACGTCGGCATTGGGTATCAACGTTCCCGCATGCGGGATCAACGTTCCGCGTGGCGGATCAACGCTCCGGCTTACGAACTAACTTTCCGCCCGAATGTAGTCGCGGGCTTTAGCCCGTGTTCAACGCGATAATTCTTTCGTTTTCAGCAGGATCAAGGTATAAAGATCCAGTATAAGTGGCGTAAATCTGCAGTCAAAATTACCAAGGAGCTGAGTATGTCCTGGAGAAGCCTGGCTCTCGCTGGTTTCATGGCAGGGACGCTTGCCATGACCGCCTCGATGCGAGCGACAACACCGGGGGAAGAAAAGGATTCCACGGCCGTCACCTTTAATAAAGAGGTTCTTCCCATTTTGCAGAAGAACTGTCAGTCTTGCCATCGTCCGGGCGAAATCGCCCCGATGTCATTCCTCACTTACAAGGACGCACGGCCATGGGCCAAAGCGATCAAGGCTGCTGTCGTCAGCCGGAAGATGCCACCCTGGTTTGCCGATCCGAAGTACGGTCACTTTGCCAATGATCGGACGTTGAGCGACTCCACCATCAGCACGCTCGTTGCGTGGGCGGACAATGGCGCCCTGGAAGGCGACGCCAAGGACGCACCGCCACCGGTGACTTTCGTGGACGGCTGGAGCTTCAAGCCGGACATGATCATTGAAATGCCGAAGGACATCCCGCTGCAGGCGACCGGCACCATCAACTACAAGAGCATCCTCGTCAAGGTGAATTTTCCGGAGGATCTGTGGGTAGTTGCCGCTGACCTGCGTCCAGGCAATGCGGCGGCGGTGCACCATATGAGAGCGATCGTCCGGCCGCCGGGCTCCACATGGATGAAGGACGCCGAGCCGGGTGTGGCGTACGAAGGCGGTGATCCGGAAGTTGGCAGACAGGGAGAAGGCACCGACCTGTTGGGCAAGTTCAATCCTGGACTGGGCGGGCAGGACTTCAGCATGTTTGACTCCGCGAAGTTCGTGCCGAAGGGGTCCGACATTGTATTCAGCATGCATTACACGGCAACCGGAAAAGCCACGACGGACAGGTCGAAGCTTGGGCTTGTATTCGCTAAGAAGGCGCCGAAGCTGAAGTACTACGTCAGTGACGGCCCAACAGCCTCGAACCTCGCTATTCCAGCGGGCGACGGCAATGCCGAGGTCGTTTCCGAGATGACGGCCCAGACCGATACGCAGCTCGTGTACCTGCAGCCGCACATGCACCTGCGAGGGAAAGACTACGAAGTGCGCCTCATTTCTCCGTCCGGCGAAGCCAGGACGATTTTCAAGGCGAAGTGGGATTTCAATTGGCAGCTTGGGTTTGATCTCGAGAAGCCGCTTCCGATAGCCAAGGGAACGCGCATCGTGGGAATCGCGCATTTCGATAACTCTGCCAACAACAAGTACAACCCGGATCCGGCGAAACTGGTTGTTTGGGGACCACAGAATTGGGAAGAGATGCAGAACTGCTTCATGGGTTTTCTGGTCGATCCCAATCTCAAGAACCCGAGAACACTGTTCAGAGCAACCGGGCCGAGCCTGCTGCCCCGGGGCACGTCAGGGCCAACCCTGAGTACGTTGGCGAACTGAGCCGCAAAAGATCTGAACGCGGGCTAAAGCCCGCGACTACATTTCAGGCAGAAACATGGATCCCAAATGTAGTCGCGGGCTTTAGCCCGCGTTCAGATCTTTTGCGGCTTTGGAATCTCAATGTCCAAATTCCCAGACCCTGACCAAACACGTCGCACATTTCTCAAATTCCTGGCGGGCAGTCCCCTGTTTGCGGCAATGCCCTTTCAGGACGACTACGTCATCAAGAATCCCGCGGAAGCAATCAATGTCCTGGAATTCGAAGCGGCGGCACGCAAAGCGCTACCGCCGGCACATTGGGGATACCTCTCCACCGGCACGGACGACGACGCGACGATCCGCGCCAACCGCGAGGGTTTTTCTCACTATCAACTGAGGACACGGCGCCTGGTCAATACCAGCAATATCGACATGAGCGTCGATCTGTTCGGAACGAAATGGGAAACTCCGATCGTGCTGGCCCCGAGCGGAACTCTTTTCCATCCCGAAGGAGCAACGGCCGTAGCGCGAGCGGCACAGACGCAAAAGACGCTTCAAATTCTGGGCGGCGTGCAGGAGCAGACCCACCACATCGACGAAGTGATGAAGGCTCGCGGCGGGCCCGTCTGGTACCAGCTCTACGCATCGCAGAACATGGATATGACGCTGCAGACGGTCAAACGCATCGAGAGCGCGGGTTGCCCTGTGCTGGTATGGACTGTCGATATTCTCGGCGGGCGAAATCTCGAGACAGCGCAGCGGTTGAGGCGTCTCGACACGCGCCAATGCATGAGTTGTCATGACAGGGATCCGCAGGTCCGGCCGGGCCAGGCAGGCCGGAACACGTTGACCTGGGACACGCTGCGCCGGCTGAAAGACGCCACGCGAATGAAGGTTCTCGTGAAAGGAATCGAAAGCCCCGAAGACGCGGATCTGTGCGTTCAGAGTGGCGCCGACGGCGTCATCGTTTCCAATCACGGCGGACGATCCACCGAAAGCGGCCGGGCAACAATCGACAGTTTGCCGGAAGTGATTCAAGTCGTGCGCAACCGTATTCCCGTTCTGGTCGATGGCGGTTTCCGCCGCGGGACCGACGTCTTCAAAGCGCTGGCATTGGGTGCCCGCGCCATCTGTATCGGCCGGCCGTACATGTGGGGAGTCGCCGCCTTCGGCACACCCGGTGTGGAAACCGTGCTCGCCATTCTCCGCCGCGAATTCAATCTCGTCATGGCCCAGTGCGGAAAGCACTCTATTGCGGAAATCACTCCAGCTTCGATTGTGCACGTATAGATGAAGTAAAAAGAGAGTGAACAACTCCCAGCCCGCCCCGGCCGTGCGATCTCAAAGGTTGGGGCGTTTCATTTTGATTCTGTTCGCAACACCGTTCGCCGCCATCGGTGTGACTGCCATCGGTGTTGGACTATACCGCCTTGCCGATGGGCGGGTGACGGAGGCCGCAGGCACGTTGTTTCTCGGGCTGGTGTTCGCTGGGATCGGTTTTGGCCTCATCGCTGCCGGCAGGTCGGGACAAAAAGAAGAGCAAAAGAAGCAGCAACTGCAGTCCGCACATCCCGATGCGCCCTGGATGTGGCGCGAAGACTGGGCCGCCGGTCACATTTCGAGTTCGGCGAGGACATCGACGGCGGCTGCATGGGGGTTCGCAATTTTTTGGAATTTCATGTCCACGCCGCTGTTGTTTGTTCTTCCCGGAAAATGGACACAGAGTCGAGCCGCTCTGATCTTTCTGATCTTTCCGGTTGTCGGAGTGTTTCTCCTGGTTCGGGCGATTCGACTGTCGATGGAGCTTCGGAAATTCGGGGGCTCAGATTTCGTGATGTCCAGTATCCCGGGAGTCGTGGGGGGCAAGCTCAGCGGTTCGATTTATGCGGCTTTCGATCCTCGTTCCCCGAGATCCGTCACATTGAAGCTGACGTGTCTTCATCGAGTCGCCAGCGGATCAGGCGACGATCGGAGTGTCCTTGAAAATATCCTCTGGCGGGATGAACGCACTCTGGAAGTCGGAGAAGCTGAAGCGGGTCCGTCGGGCTCGCGAATTCCCGTGCTGTTTCGAATTCCATCGGATGCCACCGAAACGAACGTCAGTAACATGGACAACGCGATTCTGTGGAAGCTGGATGTTCATGCGGATATGCCCGGACTCGACTACGCCGCGCAGTTTGATGTTCCGATCTTTCGAACCAAAGACAGTTCTCTCTCCGAGGATCAGCCCCAAACCGTCGAGCCGCCGCAGAACTCACGAATCCGCGTTCAACCGGCTGCGGGCGGTACGGAGTTTATATTTCCTGCGGCGCGTAACCCTGGTGTGGCGGCGAGCGTGACGCTGCTGTTCTTGATCTGGTCTGCTGGAACCTGGTTTTTCGCCTCTTTCCTGGGGCCTTCCGTTATCGTCAGCATCTACATCGCATTTTTCCTCATCGGAGATATCGTGCTCCTGCTGGCCGTGATCATGATGTGGTTCGTCGGCGATCGTGTCGCGATTGAAGCCGGACGCGTGACGATACGCCGAGGTTTCCTCGGCATAACCTGGTCGCGCCGCATCGCCTGCGCGGATGTTTCGGATTTGAAGCTGAATGTCGGACTGCAGACGGGGGGTGGATCAGGGACACCGTACTACGACATTCAATTGATCTGTCGTGACGGCAGAAAACGAACCGCGGGCAGACAGATCCGAAATAAACGCGAAGCTGTCTGGCTGATGAATCAAATAAAGCAGGCTATCCGCGCCTGAGCGGATACCCGGGTTTTAACGCTGTCGTTTTGAGAACAGCATTTGGCTCAGCCCTTTTAGCACCAATTGGCCCAGCACAAGCGCTGAGACTGTAGATATTCCAAGAACTGCGGCTTCCACGAAGATGTTTTCAAGTACGTCTACCACTTTTACTGCTCTTTGTGTCAAGTTGCTGGATCGATCGTCACAGTCTTGACATGTCGACCCGGTTAGCCTCCATGCCACCTGCAACTTATCGTCGCTAGCTGTTTTTCTTGCCACTCCTGGCGCGAGAGCTTTTGCAAATGGGGTGCCAAAGGGAAGGGGATGGGACGCGGGCTAAAGCCCGCGACTACATTCGGGGCGACCGTCGGCCCAATGACGGTTGGCCCCCCCGGCGCCGGCTGAGGAAAACCCAGCCGAGTACGCCGATCAGGGGACACAGGGCGATAATCCAGAACATCAAAGCATACTGTTGCTGGTCGAGCAACCGGCCGAGTCTTGGTGAAAGCAGCGCATTCGCCAGTGCAAACGATGCGGATGCGATTCCCGACATCATTGCCGCCTGTTCGCGCGGGAACGCGTATGAACCTACCTTCAAGGCCACCATCTGAAATCCACCGCCAATGAACGCTCCCCAGGAAATGAGCAGCATGGCAAGCATCACCGAACTGGTCCAGGTGGTTAAGCCAAAGGCTAAAGAAAACACCGTCAGCAGCGCGAATAGCCAGACGGGCCGTGGATTGTCAGCAGCAAAGCGATCGGCCACCCAGCCCCACACGAAATAACCGATGGCCCAGGCGAGCGGCGGCATCCATAAGATGCCGCTCAATTCCGCTTGTGACACATGCATGCCGCGGGTGAGATACAGGGGAATGATTGTCAGGATTGGACCGGGAGCCACGGCCGGCAGAGCATAGCTGGATACGAGAGCCCAAAAGCGGCGTTCGAGAGGATTCGGCCATGTGATTTTCTTCGGCGTGTGCTCACGCTTCGGCAAGTATGGAGGCCGGCTTACCGCGAGCCACAGGAGGATCCAGGCAATTCCCAACAGGCCGCTGAGGAAAAAAGCCGCTCTCCATCCAAACCGCAAACCGATGGGGATGACGATTAATGGGGTCACGATCGCGCCGATCGTTCCACCGCTGAAGGAGGTGGCGATCCCGCGAGCACGAAGGTTGGATGGGAGCGACTCTACAGCGGTTCGCAAACCACCCGGAAAGGTGGCGCCCTCACCCAGGCCCAACAAGCCGCGGGCAAATGAAAATCCCCAGAACCCGGACATCAACCCGTGCGAAGCGCTCGCAATGCTCCAGAGCGTAACGGCGGCGACCATGCCTAACCGCAGTCCGAGGTAGTCGAGCAGTGAGCCCCAGAGGAGATTTCCTACGGTATACACGTAAAAGAAGAAAGAAAATGCGGTGCCGTAATCCTGGCCTGAGAGCCCCGTCTCTCTGAGAATGGTCGGAGAGAGCACCGCCAGGACCTGGCGATCCACGAATGCCAGCCACGAACAGGCGGCCATCGCCATACACGGAATCCACATTTGCCAGCTCACGGCACGATCCGAAGGAGTCGGAGCTGCGGGCGTTTTTACTCCGGTAGTCGTAGACATGGAAGCCTCCTCTTAAGGAACCCTTTCGACTTTTTGAGAATCTGCCGAGCGCACGACGGCTTCGGTCACAGCGGCGCCGTGAATCATTTCTTCAACAGGAATCGGAAAGGCTGGACCGCCGCTTGCCGCCTTCGCGAACGCTTCCAACGTGACGCGGCCTGCGTCGAGCGTCTCGGCCTGCCAGACTTCGGCTTCGCCCTTCGTCGGCTGGAACCTGCAAGTACCAAACAGCCGGGTGCGCCTTTCTTCGGAAGAAGCGCCGGCAACGTGCGTCATCCCTTCCAGCCGGACCCAGCCCTTGGAACCAAACACCTGGAAACTGAATCCGGGTCCGGTTGCCGTGATCGTGCCGAGATAGCCGGACATGCCTTCCTTCATACGAAACAGTATCGATGTCGTGTCGTCGCTGTCCACTTCCACGACGCGCCGGAAGCTCTGGCAAAAGACGTGGTCGATCGGCCCGCACAGGTCGATCATGCCGTCAATCGCATGAACACCCATTGGCGTGAGCCCGCCACAAGGCGTTTCTTCACGATGGGCGCGCCATTGGGTAGGCTTGAGCAGGAGCGCATTGGGAAATGTCATGGTCGCCTCGACGTGAAGGACCGTACCGAGCGCGCCCGAACGAATTCGCTCGCGAAGCTTTGTCATTTCCGGGTGAAAGCGGCGGTTGTAGCCAAGACCGAGCGCGACGCCCGTTTTGCGAACCGCGTTGACGGCTGCCTCCGCCTCACCTTTGACCAGTGCGAAAGGCTTCTCGCAGAAGACGTGTTTGCCCGCCTGCGCCGCAGCAATTACCTGGCGTGAATGCATGGAGTGAGGAGTACACAACACGACGGCCTGAACGTTCGGATCATTAAGCAGCGTTTCAAAGTTTTCGGCGAGGCGCAGTTTGTGAGTATCGGCGAATGCCTTGACCTCGGGAGACACCGTGCGTGTTGCGCCCGCCACGAAACGGATGAAGTCGCTTCCCTGAGCGGACTCCACCAGCGTCCTTCCCCACCATCCGAGCCCGACCATGGCAACATTGATCATCGTTATTACCCCTTGATTTGTCCCTTGAAGTTTGCCTGTGGCGCGTAGTGTAGAAAGGTTGCTCGTGGATTGACAAGTGGTTTGCTGAGGAAGTTAAATTGAGCCCCAAATTCAAACGATAACAGGGGCCTGGAACTTATCGCTGGAAACGTGGAGAGCCCATGGGGTAACGTTGTCCCGAAAGAACCTCCGGAGGTACCCGATATGACTATTGCAGTGAGGAACAGGACGTTGGCCGTAATTGCAGCGACTCTTGGAATCTTCGCGCTTGTCGTGCCGATGTTTGCGCACCATGGCACCAATATTTCCTACGACCGATCCAAAATGTGGACTTCCAAGGCAGTCGTCACCGAATTCCGGTACGTCAATCCGCACCCCCAACTTTTTTTCGATGTGACCGATGAGAAAGGCAACGTCACAAATTGGGGCGCTGAGCTGCTGCCGAATCCCGCCCAGCTGATCAAGAACGGATGGAGCAAAAAACGTTCAATGGAAGCACTGATGCCGGGAACCGTCATCACGGTCACTATTGCTCCTTCCAAAGCCGGCGGCGTTGTCGGTCTTCTTATAAAAGCCGTGAACGACAAAGGCGAAGAGCTGGTACCCGGCGGTGGCGGCGGTCCCGCTCCGACCACCCCATAACAAGGAGATCGTCATGCGAAATCGTTTCGTAATCCTGATCGTTGCCTTGGTGGCTCTTTTGATTTTTTCCCTGGTGATTGTCGCGCAGAACCGCGGCGGCCGGGGCGGGCAGGCGGCTGCACCGGACAATCGGCCGTTCAACGCGAAGGATCTGGCTGGGATTTGGAGTCGCAATTCCAACGGGTATGGCGGTGGCGGGACCTGCCGCGAGTGTGGAGACCGCGGCTTCGGCAACAGCGTTCCCCCCTTTACGCCTCTCGGCCAAAAGATGTTCGATGCGAACAAACCGTCCTACGGACGCGCCCTGGGAAGTGACGACGCGAAAGCTCACCCCGAGGAACATATCGGGAGGCGCAGAGCGGTCCCACCGGCAAACGGCACCGACCTGTATCAGTCCTGCAATCCGCAAGGCGTATCGCGCGCGCTCATCTATCCGGATCCGGTCGAATTCATCGTGCTTCCGGACAGGATCGTTCAAAATTTCGAATGGACCTATTCATGGCGCACCATCTGGACGGATGGACGGCCGCTTCCGAAGGAAATTGACCTGGCCCGATGGTGGGGATACTCGACCGGCCATTGGGAGGGAGACACTTTGGTCGTCGATTCGATCGGCCATGACGACAGAACCTGGATCGATCATTTCGGCTATCCGCACAGCGATCAAATGCACCTTCAGGAGCGATACCACCGCACGAGCTACGACACGCTTGAACTGAATATGTGGATCGAAGACCCGTTGGTTTACAGGGGACGCTGGAATGCGGACGTCAAGAAATTCAAGCTGCTGGCCAAAGACGCCATTAAGACGCCCGAAGGTTGGACAGGAATTCTCGAAGACCTCTGCGCTCCCGTGGAAGACGTCGACCAGTTCAACAGGCGTATCCGGGATCCCGCGGGCGGTGTGCTGCATAAATAGACTGTAGCGGCGGTCTATGACCGCCGGCGATGCCTCATTTGCGGATCGTCGGCGGTCATAGATCGCCGCTACAGTTATCGAGCCCCGATCTTCTGTAATTTCTCCTCGAACTCCACTTCACGCGCCGCAGACAACGCGGCGAAGATATCTCGATTCACCCAAGGCCTGTTGTCTGCCCTGAGTTTTGCCATGCGCTCGGTTATCGTGAGGTTTGGAGCCTGATTCAGTGTTCCCGACCAGCCGTAGGCGCCCGTCTCCAGGTAGATGTCCACTGGAAGCACCTTGCGAAATGTCTCGAGGTTGTGCCGGACGGAAGCCTCGGTTATGTAGGCCCCGCGGCTCAGATCCTCCGGATATTCCCAGCAGCAGAACTCGAAGACTCTGTAATCGCGATTCCCGTCTCGAACCGTATACAAGAAACTCGTCGATGATGCACTGTGCCCGGGCATCAAATACGCAGTCACGGTCAAAGGTCCCACTTTGATCACATCACCATCAAAAAGTGCGCGGTCCACTTTGACTGGTGGATATTGATTTGCGCCGGCGGGTTGAAATTGGTTCGGATTGGGCTGCGGGGCTCCCTGGCCCTGGCCTTGTCCGCGCGGCGCCGGCGTGATGTTCGGCACTGCTGCTCCGGCTGGAAGCGCACCGCCATGTTCCAGGAAAGGGATCTCGGCGAACCCCGCCATCACCGCCGCGCCGCTCTTTTTCTTCATGTATGAAGCGGCGCCGGATTGGTCTCCATGATTGTGGTTCAGGAGAATGGCCTTGATATCGGTCATCTTGAATCCCAGCTTCTCGATATTCTTCTCGACCGATTCGGCTGCGACCGCGTAACCGGCCCCAAACATGATGTGTCCTTGCGGCGACGTCAGCAGGTACACCTCTCCGTTGGAGACTCCGGCAAAATAAAGGTTGCCCATAATCTTGAAAGGCTCAGCGGGCCCGCTGGGATTTGTGATTTGCTGCCGGATTTCCAGCGATTTGGCAGCCAGCTGTTTACCGAGTTCGACAGCTCTGGCCGTGAACGGCGGTTTAGGTAGAATTTCCGTTTGCGCATGAATGAATGCGCAGCAGACTGAAATCAATAGAGCAGTCAGCAGGAAATTTCGGCGCATCGATTCGTCCTCCCGAATTGACACGAAATGGCGGCCTGCGTATTCTACGGCGACGGAGCCACTGGGATGAAAAATAAACTCGCTGTTTTACTCCTTACAGCTGGTCTGCTGGCATCCGTCGCCGCAGCGTATGCGCACCACTCCTTTGGGTCGACCTATATCGTCGAGAAACAGGTCACCCTTGAAGGAAATGTTATACAAATCTCACATCGCTCTCCGCATTCCTTCTTTTCATCGAGGTTCCCGACGCGAACGGCCAGACGCAGAAGTGGTCCATCGAGGGAGCCGCTCCCGGCCAGCTCGCCCAGGCCGGCGTGGCCAGAGACACCTTCAAAGTTGGCGATCACGTGATCGTGATCGCCAATCCTTCGCGCAGTGCCGACAGCTACCGGGGACGCATGATCGAGATCACTCGCCCCTCCGAGGGGAAGACCTGGGGCGGGCGCGCCGGAGAAGTGGTGGACTGATTCAGCGAACAGCCACAAAAGAATCAGCCGCGGATTTCACGGATTACGCGGATGGCGCGCAATTAATACCATTGACGCGCGCCATCCGCGTAATCCGTGAAATCCGCGGCTGATTCTTTTTGTGGCTGTTCCCGAATTGACATCAAAACAAGCCCGGCGTATAGAAAAAGACAAGTTTCCCAGGTGAATAGGAGGTTTCAGATGAGGCATGGATTTCTTGCAGTCGTGACTGCGGTCGTGTTGCTGGCGCCTGTGCTTGCAGCCGGCCAGACCTGGAAGCCGCCACGAACACCCTGGGGTCATCCGGATCTGCAGGGCACCTGGGATAACCATAGCATTACGCCCCTGGAGCGGCCGGGCAGGTTCGCCGGCAGGGAGTTTCTCACTCAGGAAGAAGTGGCAGAACTCGAAAAGAGGGCGATTCAAGAGAACACGGATGAAGCACGATTCGGGGATAAGGTCAGGGATGTGGAAGCTGCGTATAACGATTTCTGGTGGGACCGGGCAACGAACGTCGTCAAGACGCATCGCACGTCGCTGATTGTGGACCCGCCGGACGGCAAAATTCCTGCTCTCGTACCGGAAGCGCGGAACAGACAAGGGGAAGTCGAGCTGAGCTATCGGCCGTTGCGAGCCACGGGCGGGTTCGAGGCCGGCCGGGGCGCGGACTCGTGGTTCGACCGCAGCCTGTGGGAGCGTTGTATCACGCAGGGTCTCCCGAGGATTTCCAGTGCCGCGTACAACAGCAATATCCAGATTGTGCAGGGTCCGGATCGCGTGATCATTCTCTACGAAATGATTCATGAAGCTCGAGTCGTCCCGTTGGACGGGAGTCCGCATCTGGACCAGCGCATCCGCCAGTACCTCGGCGACTCGCGCGGCCATTGGGACGGCAACACACTGGTCGTCGATACGACGAATTTCACCGACAAGACGAACTTCAGAGGTTCCACCAGCGGCTTGCATATGATCGAGCGCTTCACGCGTCTCGATCCCGACACGATCAATTACGAAGTCACATTCGACGATCCAACAACCTGGACGAAACCCTGGACGGCCGCAATTCCCTGGAGGAAGAGCCAGGGCCGGATTTTCGAGTACGCCTGTCACGAGGGAAATTACGGAATGACGGGTATCCTGAATGGCGGCCGCGAAGAAGAGAAGGCATCGCGCTGAGGACGAGCCGCTAAACTGTGGCGGCGGTCTATGACCGCCGGCGATTTTACGATTCGAGATCGCCGGCGGTCATAGACCGCCGCTACAGTCGCGCGGAATAAACGGAGGAGACAACATGAAGTTCGGTTTGAAAGGAATAATAATCCTGTGCCTGCTGTGCGCAGCTTCCGCAAACGGTCAGGCTGCGCAGGAACAGAAACCGCAGATGGCGGAAGAAGTTTTTAAGAACGTCCAGATTCTCAAAGGGATTCCCGTTGACGAATTCATGGACACCATGGGCATGTTTGCTGCCGCCACAAGCATGAACTGCACGGACTGCCATACTTCGGACAGCACGGCAAGCTGGGAAAAGTTTGGCGCCGACACCCCGATGAAGCGGACTGCGCGCAGGATGATGCTGATGGTGAACACTCTCAACAAGAACAGCTTCGCGGGAGCCCGCGCTGTGACCTGCTATACCTGCCATCGCGGCGACCAGCGGCCCAAGGTCATACCGAGCCTGGCGGTGCAGTACGGTGTCCCTTCAGAAGATCCAAATGAGATTGAGATTGTTCCCGTTCGCGGGGCTCCTTCGGTTGATCCCGTCTTCGACAAATATATCCAGGCAATCGGCGGCGCGCAGCGGCTGGCCGCTCTGACCAGTTTTGCTGCGAAGGGAATTTACTCGGGATACGACACAGATCATGCAAAGGTCCCTGTAGACATCTTCGCCAAAGCTCCGAATCAGCGCACGACCATCGTTCATGCGCCCATTGGCGACAGCGTCAGGACCTACGACGGCCGCGCCGGCTGGATCGCGGCGCCAGACAAGCCGGTGCCGTTGATGCCGCTGACCGGTGGCAATCTGGACGGCGCCAAAATAGATGCGATGGTGGCCTTTCCAGCGCGGATCAAGCAAGCCTTCACCCAGTGGCGGTACGGCTCGGCCGCAATCGACGATCGCAATGTCCATGTCGCCCAGGGAATCAACGCCGGACAGCCTCCCGTGAACCTGTACTTCGACGAACAGACCGGCCTGCTGGTGCGCCTGCTGCGTTACGCCGACACGGCAGTCGGCCGCGTTCCCACCCAGATTGATTACAGCGATTATCGCGAGGTCGCCGGAGTGAAAATTCCCTTCAAATGGACTACCACCTGGACCGACGGGCAGGCAACTACGGAGTTGAGCGAAGTGCGTCCGAACGTCGCGATAGACGCTGCGCGGTTCGCCAAACCCGCCCCGGCGCCGCCGCCCAAAGTGCAGTAGCGGCATTCAACAAAAGACACAAAGAAATCTCAGCCGCGCAAAGGAAGGCACAATGACGCGTGTGACAACGGTCTCTAGCCGCGAATTAGGCCAATTACGCGAATGGGCGTATCAGACGGCTTTTGATGCGCCTGTTCCTGCCATGCAACGTTCATGCGCAAGACAGGGGCCGCGGCGCCGCACCGCCACAAACAGCGAAGCAGGCCGCTCCGTTCGATATTACCGGCTACCGGGTTTCCGTGATTACCGAAGACTGGCACGTTCGAATGCTCACGCCACCCAAAGGTGACTTCGGTTCGGGCACAAACGTTGAAGGTCTTCCGTCCGGCGGCGGCGGAAACATTCCGTACAACGCAGAAGGCACTCGCACGGGCAAAGCCTGGGATCTCGCAAAAGACGAAGCGGAGGGCAACCAATGTAAGGCGTACGGCGCCGGTGGAATTATGCGGCAGCCGGACCGCCTCCATATTACGTGGGAGGACGATTACACGTGCTCGGTGAAATGAGAGGTTGAGGTACAGATCAGCACCCCTCCTGACTTAGGGCGGGAATTAGAGAGGACGAACGATGACAGATCGACGGGAATTTCTGAAGGCGCTGGCCGCAGCTGGAGTCTGCGTCATGGCGCCTGACAACGGACTGTTCGCTCAGCAAGGTCAATATAAGCCGACAGCCAAAGGCGGATGCATTGACGTTCATCATCACCTTTCGCCGCCGCGCTTCGGCGGGGGAGGTGGCCGTGGCGCGGGAGGTGGCCGTGGTGGAGGCCTTGGGGCGTGGACCCCTCAGCAGTCCATTGAGCAGATGGACAAATTCGGCATCGGTGTTGCGATCCTCTCGCTGACACAGTCGGGCGACATCATTTATGACAACACAGAAAAAGGGCGCGCCGCCGTCCGCACCGTGAATGATTTCGGCGCGAAATGCATGCAGGACTATCCGAAACGCTTCGGGTTCTTTGCCTCCATACCATTCCCCGATGTCCAAGGCTCCCTGAAGGAAATCGCGTACGCGTACGACATGCTGAAATGCGATGGCATCAGCATCTACACGAATGACCAGCAGGGTCATTGGCCTGGCGATCCACACCTGGAACCCATATGGGAAGAACTCGGCCGCCGCAAAGCCATCCTGTACATGCATCCCTGGGTGCCGGCTTGCTGCAACAATCTCAACTATGGCGCCTCATCCTTCATGAACGAGATCGATTTCGAAACCACACGCGCAGTCACGAGTTTCATTACCAACGGCGTGCTCTTTCGGCATCCCGAGCTCAGGTTGATCACTGCACATTCGGGCGGAACGCTTCCAGTCCTCGCGGGCCGTATGAAGGACCGGTACCCCGCCGACAAGAACCAATACATTCCGAACGGGCTCCTGGCCGAGATCAAGAAGCTCTACTACGATTGCGCGCATGCAACATACAAAATGCCTTGGGCGGCTTTGACTTCGCTGGTTCCTCCAACGCAGTACCTGTTCGGAACCGATTACTCTCCGGAACCTATTGAGACGACGGTAAACGAGATCCCGGGCTTGAAACTTTCGCGCGACGTTTTGGAGATGATGGAACGCAAAAATGCGGAGCGGTTGTTCCCACGCTTCAAGATGTGACTTGATTGCAAGTTCGCAGCCGCGGATTGCACGGATTACGCGGATGGTGCGCGATTAATAACCGTTGACGCGCACCATCCACGTAATCCGTGCAATCCGCGGCTACGAACTCTGAAAGGACTGACTATGACAATCAATTCTGGAACGTCCCGGCGAGAAGTTTTGAAACGTCTGGGCACAGCGGGTGCGGTAGCGATCCTGGGCGGAAGCAGCGCGTTCACCCAGGAAAAAGTGAACAAGGTGAACGTTCGCGGCGGAGCAATCGATGTGCACCATCATCATCAGCCGCCCAGCCTGGGGCCGGGCGCAGGCGGTCGAGGAGGCGGAGGACCCTGGACGCCGGAGAAGACTCTCGCGCAGATGGAGAAGTTCGGCATCAGTGTCGCCATTCTCTCGATGACCCAGATGGGCGATATCCTCTACACCGGCACCGAGGCTGGACGAACCGCGGTGCGAACGGGCAACGATTATGGCGCAAAGCTGATGCAACAGCATCCCAGGCAGTTCGGATTGTTTGGTGGCGTGCCGCTTCCAGACATTGAGGGTACGCTGAAGGAGATCGAATACTGCTACGACACTCTGAAATTGGACGGCATCGGCATTTACAGCAACGACAACAAGGGCCGCTGGCCGGGTGACAAGTATTTCGAGCCGATGTGGCAGGAGCTCAATCGCCGGAACGCGATAGTGTACATGCATCCCCTCGCTCCGCTCTGCTGCAGAAGCCTCGACTACGGGCCGGCCGCATCGATGGTCGAGTTTGATTTCGACGTCACGCGGGCGGTCGCCAGCATTGTCGTGAACGGAGTGATGTTCCGTTACCCGAACATCCGATTCATCACCGTCCATTCCGGTGGAACAGTTCCGATGCTTGCCGGACGCATGAAAGACCGGGTTCCCAACGGCTCTCAAAAGTATCTTCCCAACGGGCTCTATGCCGAATTGAGGAAGTGGTATTACGACATCGCTCATGCGGCCTTTCCGTGGCCCATGGCGGCGCTGATGAAGTTCATGCCTCATGACCATATCCTGTTCGGAACCGACTATTCACCCGAGCCGATCGAGTCCACCGTCAACGAACTTCCTGGCCTGGATCTCTCGAAGGACTTTATGCAGGCAATGGGGCGCGGAAATACCGAGCGGTTGCTCCCGCGGTTCAAGGCGTGACGTGCACGAAATCAGCCGCGGATTACACGGATAGCGCGGATTATTCCTATATAATCCGCGCTATCCGTGTAATCCGCGGCTGATTCTGACAGTAAAACCACTTGGGGTGGGGTTTTCTCATCCCTTTCTCGAGAGGAGGATCGATGAAGGGGCTTGTCATTTCTTTTCTTTCCGCATTGCTGATTCTGGTTCTCGGTGCAGGTGCCGCCTGGGGTCAGGCGACAGCTCAAATCAGCGGAACCGTGAGAGATCCCAGCGGCGCTGTATTGCCGGGAGTGGAAATCACCGCAACGCAAACCGACACGGGAATTGCCCGGACCACGGTTACGAATGAAACCGGATCCTACGTCCTGCCAAGCCTCCCGCTTGGTCCTTATAGGCTGGAAGCCGCTCTGTCCGGATTCCGGACTTTTGTGCAGACCGGCATTCTGCTGCAAGTCAACAGCAACCCGGCGATCAATCCAACGATGGAAGTGGGCCAGGTGAACCAGACGGTTGAGGTTCAGGCGAATGCGGCCCAGGTGGAAACGCGAAGTTCGGGTGTCGGTCAGGTCATCGAGCAGCAGAGGATTCTGGAATTGCCGCTCAATGGCCGCAACGTGACGGATCTGATCACGCTTTCCGGCGCGGCGGTGCAGACCGCCTTGTCTCGCGGTTTTGGAATGCGGACCGGCGTCCTGATATCCGTCGCCGGCGGAAACAGCGGCGGTGTCCAGTATTCGTTGGACGGGGCAGCGCACATCAATCCATTCGATGGATCGGGCATGCCGCTTCCATTTCCGGACGCGCTGCAGGAGTTCAGACTCTCGACCAGTTCGCAGGACGCCTCGAATGGAATGCACTCGGGAGCCTCAGTCAGCGCGGTGACGAAGTCCGGCACCAACGAATTTCATGGGGATCTCTTCGAGTTCGTCCGCAACAACAAGTTCAATGCCCGGGATCCTTTCGCAACAAAGAATGATGGCCTCAAGCGTCACCAGTTCGGCGGCGTCGTGGGCGGCCCGATCAAGAAGGACAAGGTGTTTTTCTTCACGGGCTATCAGGGAACAACCGTTCGCCAGATTCCCATCAACAACACTGTATTTGTTCCCACGCCACAGATGCTGGCTGGTGACTTCACCACGTTTGCTTCCCCGGCCTGCCAGAACGGCCGCCAGATCATGCTGAGAGCTCCGTTCGTAAATAATCAAGTCAGCCCGGCGCTCTTCAGCCCCGCTGCCCTCAAGATTGCCGCCAAACTTCCCAAGGCGCTGGATGCATGCGGACGATACCTGACTGGAAACATTCTTCACGAGAACAATCATCAAGTTCCCGCCAGAATTGATTATCAGCTCAGCTCCAGGCAGACGCTTTTTGCGCGGTACATGCTGACCAAGATTCAAGTTGCGGTTCCCTACGAGTTGAATCCGTCGGACGTGCTGACTTCAAGCGGCTTCGGTTCGGACGACCAGTCCCACTCGCTGACGATCGGCAGCACGTATCTGGTGAACGCGAACGTCGTGAACGCGTTCCGTTTGTCGGGCAATCGCGTCAGGGCCCTGAAACCCGGGGCATCGATGTTTGGTCCGGCAGACGTCGGTATCAATGCCTTCAGTTACACTCCAAAGTACTTCTCGCTGCCTGTGAGCGGCGCATTTTCATTAACTGGAAACGGCAGTTTCAGCGCGAACTCCTTTGCCTATACAACTACGTTTGGTGCCAATGACGATCTGAATATCGTCAAGGGATCGCACCAGTTCGCCTTCGGCGCACATTATCTGCGCTCGATCGAGTGGTCGGTCGCTCAAGCATGGTCGGGTGGATCTTATACGATCACTGGCGCCGTAACGGGCCTGGGCATGTCGGACTTTTTCCTTGGAAACGTTTCGCAATTGCGGCAGGCCAATCCGAATCCCTTGAACCTGAACCAGAACTTCTTTGGAGTTTATGGACAGGACACCTGGAAAATCAGTCCGAAGCTGACGCTGACCTACGGTGTCCGCTGGGAGCCATTCTTGCCCATGTCGTTTCCGCAGGGAGATCTCTACAATTTCAGCCTGACCCGGTTTTATGCCAACCAGAGAAGCACGGTGATTCCCAATGCTCCTCCGGGCTTCACTTATCCGGGTGACGCCGGCTTCAACGGCAAGTCGGGTATTCAGAGCAACTACAGGAATATCGATCCGCGACTGGCGCTGGCCTGGGATCCGTCTGGTGACGGGAAGACAGCGATCAGGGTCGGGGCAGGAATCGCTCATGATTTCATCGAGCAGGACCTGCATCTGAATACGTCGTCGGTGTCGCCATTCCGTCTGACCGTCATTCAATTGGGCAACATCAGCCTGGATAATCCATGGGCGACTTACCCGGGCGGCAATCCATTTCCTTACAACTTTAACAAGAGCAATCCGGTGTTCGCGCCATTTGGGTCCTATCTTCCCGTACCGCCGGACATGAGAACGCATAAGCAATACTCATGGAACTTTGGTATCCAGCGGGAATTGTCGCCAAGCTTGTTCGTTTCGGGGAACTACGTGGGAACCAAAATCCTGCACATATGGAACGCGCTCGAACTCAATCCGGGCTTGTACATTCCCGGGAATTGCGGCGCGGGACAATACGGACTCACAGCAGCGGGTCCATGTTCAACTGCAGGAAACGTGAACCAACGCCGTGTACTCAATCTGGCGAATCCGCAGGCAAACCTCGGATATCTGACTCAGTATGATGATGGCGGAACCCAGAACTATAACGGTCTTCTGCTGGAGACAAGGTGGCGCCCCAGTTCGAAGGTGAACATCAATGCGAATTACACCTGGTCGCGCTGCATCGGCTTGCCGATGATCACCCTTCTGAACCCCGGCGCCAACTACGTTCATCAGGCTTATCAGAACATCGGTCCCGCGACAGGACCGGCGGCAAATCTTCAACCTGACGACGGTTCTGCAAACGCCGAACTTCTCCAACAGGACGGTGAACGTGCTGGCTTCAGGCTGGACGTTCTCGACAATCTTCCAGGCGAGGTCGGGCCAACCTCTCAACTTGCTCATCGGCACCGATCAGGCCTTGAACGGATTCTCGGGCAATCCTCCTGGAACGCAGAGGCCGAATCAAGTGCTCGCCAGCCCCTATGGCGACCGGAAGTCTCTGACGACTTACTTCAACCAGGCAGCGTTCACGGTACCGGCCACGGGTACCTACGGGAATGTGGGCGGGTTTAGTGTTGTTGGTCCCAGCTATTGGGATTGGAGTGAGGCTGTGTCGCGGCAGTTCCAGGTTCGCGAAGGCCAGAGGATTGAGATCCGCGCTGAGGCGTTCAACGTGACCAATAGCCTCCGGCTGGGGAATCCCGGAACGACAGTGGGTAATCCGAATACTTTCGGCAGAATCCTCTGCAGTGCGGCAAGCGCCAATGTGACAGGCTGCGGTGCCGTGGCGGGAGGTAACACTCCAGGAGGTCCGAGAATCATGCAGTTCGCATTGAAATACGTGTTCTAATCTAGCAGCCCGTGGTAATTCGGGGACAGACGCATAAATCACCTAAATTCGCATTGAAGACATTGGAAGAATTTAGGTGATTTATGCGTCTGTCCCCGAATTGCCCCAGTTCGCCGCTGCCAAAAGATGTCCATGCCGGGACAAAAGATATCCGAGTAGTGCGATCCTTTGTCCAGGTCTGGATATCTTTTCGCACTTCAATGCCAAAAGATATCCAGGCCTGAAGAAAAGATGTCCGTATAAGAAATTCGCGGACAGTGAGCCCTCCGAAACCCGCGGCCGTCGTGGCGGTCGTGGCCTACACTGTGATAAAGAACTCCTCGAAA